>ONZZ01001002.1_pt1 | contig 20185 bp, 10 predicted proteins | sample 1671101 | NCBI WGS metagenome assembly ONZZ01 (sample SAMN06348122, study PRJEB24527) | human gut metagenome | biome: human gut; feature: ankylosing spondylitis patient; material: feces | host: Homo sapiens | place: China | collected 2015-10
GAAACCCACTGTGTAACCGTGTTGCCGTCCTTATCATTGATGACCAGCTCCGCGCCGGGCAGCTCTTTACCTGTGGCAATGTCAACCTTGGAGATTTGTACCCTGGTAATGTCATCTTTCATGATTACCGTGGCATCGTCCAGCAGCTCCCATTCCTCCCAGGGAATGATCCAGAGCTTCTTTTTATCCTTCAGATAGTAGACGTCTGCCTCGTCCAGCTGGTGGTCGTCGGCGTCCTTTTTGCGTTCCAGTCGGAAAACAATGTCATCCGCAACGGCATACCCATCAGCAGGCCGCTTTTCTGTCAACGTGTATTCTTCGTCAAAATGCAGCCCCGTCACACGGTGCGGCGTATCGGCAGATACCCAGGTGTCAACGATGTTGTCCTTTGCATCCTTGATGATCAGCGTTGCACCGGGCAGTTCCTCGTCGTTGGTCAAATCGCGCTTGCTTACCCACATTTCAGTAGGCTTGTTGGCGCAGGTATTGTCCAGTACCTGCAGAACCTCGCCGTCATAGGTGAAGGTGACATCCATCTCTGCATCATTGAGATAGTATCCCAGCGGGGCGCGCAGCTCGCGGATAAAGTAATTGCCGCTGTTGGTCGAGGCATCCAATCGGTCACTCTGGCCGTACCACTCGCCGCGGATGGGAACATCGCAGTTGAAATAGGTGTAGCCGTCCGCATCAGTCTCGGGACTGGTGGAAATCAAATCACCGGCAGAGAACAGCTTGTTACCGTCCACGTCGTAGATGTCATCACGGGTGTACAGGTTGAACACAGCACCGGCCAGATATTTGCCGGTTTCCTGATTGATCTTGTACACACCCACGCGGGCATGCTCACGGTCATTGTAGAAACCAAGCGTCTGCTGTTCAGCCAGTTCCGCAGAGGCTTCCGATGCGCGTACAACATCAAAATGCTGTTCACTGTCGCCATTTTTGACGATGCTCTTTGCCATGACTACATCGTTCAGCTGGTTGTCCCAGATAAATGTCACATCGTAACTATCTGCGGTGCCGATATACCCGTAGGGCGGCTTGGTTTCCTCCACATGGTAGCTGCCCAGCGGCAGGGTAACGCTGACCTCGCCGAGCGTGCCGTCGTGGATGACCGACAGAAAATCATAGGTCGCCTTGGTGCGGGACGGTGCAAACACAGCAGTGTCTGCACTGCCATCACCGGTGGTAGCAACCGCTACCACGTCGCCCTTGGCATACCAGAGCGTGCGGCTGCCGTTGGCATCCAGCTGGCGGTCCTGCGTGTAAATGTCCTCGGCAGCCGTAATGGTGTATTCCGCACCGGCCAGCGGGCGCAGCGTATAGGAAAAGTCGGAGTCGGCCTCGCCGGTCATCCAGGGGTCAATCAAATCGTTGGTTTCAATCTTTCCGGTCAAGGCATTGCCGGTCTTACGGATGGTCAGCTTGCCCAGCGTTTCCTCATTCCAGTAATCCTCGCCGATGACCAGCGTGTCCATGCCGTTTTCGTTGTCATCACCGGTGGCCTTGTAGATACGGTCCGTGGAAATATCAAAATCCACATAATAGTTACCGCTGTCGGCCCACTCGTTGTAGAAGCCGTTCGGACCGACAGTCTCCACAATGCGGTATTTGCCCAGCGGCAGCTTTTCAGGCAGGGTCAGGATGCCTTCCTCGTTGGTGTAGAAGGTATCCACGTTCTTGGTCAGATGCCCGTTTACCGTGTCCGTCATCGTGACCAGTTTGGGCTTTCCGTTTTCCAGCCGATAGTTGCCGTTGTCATCCAGCCAGTAGATCTGGAAGGCTGTGTTCGGCAGCAGGACCGGTTTGCCGGTTTCCGTATCGAGTTTCGTGATTTTTAAATACACTTCAATCTCCTCATCCAGTACCGTAAATTTCTGATAGGAATCCGATGCTTTCATCACACTGTCTTTCGGCGTAGCCATCGCACCCCAGGGGTTGTTGTCCTGCTCGGGGTCGATGCTGACCAGGAACGGCTCTGCCTGGAACAAATCGTGCGGGGTGGTCGTCTCCACGACCAGATAGGTGCCGTAGGGAAGCCCCTGCACGCGAATGTTGCCGGAATCATTGCTGAAGATTTCGGCCAGCTGATACTCATTGGCACACCCCGTGGGCTGCCAGCCATCACCCTTGCCGTTCTTGTTGTCGCCCGCCGCAGTCAGCGTCCTGTTATAGGCGGCCATTTCGTCGGCGTTGACCTCGTAGGTCTTGGCAATGGCCTGCGTCTCACCGGAGAAATCCCACTTGGGGTGCTCGTTGTCGTATTCCCTGTTGATGTAGGCATCCAGAATGCTTTGCAGTGTGTAGCTTCCGGTGCGGGTCTGGTCAAACTGCTCGACCTTGGACAAGTCGGACACAAGATAGAAGGTGAAGCCTGCGCCTTCCAGCTCCAGCCCATTGGACTGACCGCTGGAGGAGACGACCTTGCTGATCTCCACGTTGCCCTTGGCAACCTGATCCTGACTTTCGGTCAGGCCGCTGTCCTTATGGATGTGGTAGTTGCCGTTGTAGGCCGCGGTGTCATTGGCAAAGGTGGTTTTCTCCACATACCAGCCCTCGTCTGCATAGCTGGGCGTGATATAGTAGTTGTGCTCGTCGCAGAGATACCCGGGCGCATAGGACAGGTAATAGGCATCGTAGGTCCAGGTGCCGTCCAGAGCCTTGCTCTTGGAGATGGTGCTGAATTGGTTCTTGTATACCCAATCTGTATACTGCCCGTTGCTGGCTGCCAGCGCGGCAACCTGCCCGGTAGCTGCCTTGGTGCGGCTATCCACCGTAGGATAGGTGCCGGAAACAGCAAGAGCGCCCTCACGCAGCGGAAGTACCGTGCCGGTGGAGCGCTCTACTACATAATATTTACCGAGGTACAGGTTGGAGAAGGTCAGCCAGCCGTCCTCGATTTTTGCACTGGCTACGAGATTATCTTTTTTCAAAATGGGCAGATAATCGCCGATCCACTGCCCGCTGTTGTCACGAATCGTAGTGTGCCAGAGGGGATTGCCGTTGGAATCTACGATTTTGGAATAGTCCACAACGCCGGTCACACCGTCGGGGTGGGTAATATCCTCGGCGGCGTACAGGTCGTACACTGCGCCGTCCAGCACGGCATTGCCGTGAGCAACGTCGCCTGTCACATACTGCTGTGCATCCAAATCAACCTTAGAGATGCTGATTTCGCCCATCGTGCGGTCATTCTTCATGATGCCGTCCGCCGCCGTGGTGGTGTAGCCGTCCTCATTGGCAGCTTTGCCGCTGGCATCGGTGGTATAGCTCCGGGAGGCGTCCTTGGGGGAGTCATAGATGGTGACTGTGATTTCTACGCCGCCACTGGTCACCAGCTTTGTGCCGCCCTTATCGCCAGTGGCAATGTCGGCGTTGTAGTCACCATTGCCCAGCCACAGGACAGAATTGTTGTTGTCAGCGGTAATTTCCACATAGTAGGCGCGCTTGCCCAGCGGCGTGCCCGCCGTGCCAGGATGGTCAACGTCTGTCCAGTCGCCGAAATACCCCGTGGGGGCCTTCGTCTCCACAAGGATGAACCTGCCCTCATTGCGCTGCGTGTAGTACAGTGTATGGCGCATCGTGTCGTTTGTGGCGTAGGCGGCGTTGTTGATGACGGCATAGGTGCCGTCACCCTGGCGCTGAACGCTGTAGGTGTTGTAGCCGCCCGGGGGCTGGTATTTACCGGTCACGACGTCCCACTGGTAGATTTCATATCGGGCATCGCCTGCAATCTGGCTGCCGGTCTCACTGTCGGTCTTTTTGATGTTGATCTGCAGTGACCACTCAGCATTGCGCATCTTGTAGGCGTTGTTGGAGTTGGCCGGTACTGTAATGGTCTGGTGGCTGCCGTTGCTGCCCCAGTAGGATTCAAAACCGTAGGGGATGGTGACTTCGTCATAACGGAACTGTAAAGATGCAAGCTGCGCCTGCGCACTGGCAATAGCATTATTTACAGCGCTCTGTGCTTCGGCCTGAATGGCGGCAACTGCAGAATCACGCTCGCTGTTGGCGGCTGCGTCTGCAGCTTCTTTCGTAGTATAGGGGCCGACGGTGCCACTGCGGCCATCTACGGTCTTGGATACAGTGTAATGCACAGACCAGCTGGCAGATGCTGCACCGCCGTTATTCTGGTAATTGTCGTCGTTGGTGTGGCCGCTTGTGGTGACAGTCTGCACACCGGCAGGGGAGATGCTCCAACTGCCGCCATCAATTGTTCCGGACTTGGTGACAGGCTCGATTTCAATCGTGGCACCGTCCACCTTTTCCAGCGTTTTCAGCTGGATCTTATCTGTGGTGATACCATAGGTCAGATCCACGGTGCCGCTGGCGGACTGTGCAGGGGCTTCCCAACTGGCATAATACTCCTGTACGACAGGCTTCGGCTCTTCCGTTTCCTCCTCACTGATTTCAGGGCCAATCAGGGCAACGGTCTGCCAACCGCTGCGAGTAGGGGTATAAATGTAGGTGTAGTAGCCGCGGGGATTTGCATAGGCAACAGCGCCGTCCAGCAGGGCCTGCCCGGATTCCAGATAGATTTTTGCAGCAGTGCTCTCGGGATACTTTTCAATCAGCCACATCTGGGTATCATCATAAATCGTGCGGCAAAAATCCAAAAGAGAGATTCTTTCAGCATCTTCTGCAGAAAAAGCGACGGGCGTATCGGGCAGCAATTCCATAGAAAGCTGGTCCAGACCGCCCCAGATGCGGTACTGGTTGCCGTAGTGGTCACCGGGAATGCACTGATCCGCACTGACCAGTGAAGTGTTCGTATAAGTGTACGGCGGACAGCCTTTGGGCTGGCCGTTGGCACCGTGGGTGCAGCAGTAGGCTTCCTCGCCATTGAACCAGATCAGCCATGTGCCGTTGACTTTCTCGACCTTGGTGATTTTGCCGCTGGTAACGGCAGGCGTAGGGGGCTCGGCGTAGGCGGCAACGTCTGTAGTTTCTGCGAACGGTGCGGCCATGGTGCGGCTGCGGTCAATTACAACGTGCAGCGCTTTCGTCAGCGTGCTGCCATCCGGAGCAGTGTAGACAAGCTTTGCGGAAAAATCGGCATCTGCCTGTACATACAGCCCCATGACCGCGGCGGATGTTTCGGAATACTCACTGTGCACAAGGCTGCTGCGTGCGGCTTCATCGGCGGGGACGCCGTAGAAGTCCAGCACAGTCACCTCATTGGGAAGCACTACATCCAGACTGCTGCTGTCAGCAGGGTATTCCACCTGTGCCAGAATGGGCGCAACGGCATAGTCGGTGCCCTCCAGCAACGGAGCCATCATCGTCAGGTCGTCGCTGTTCAGGGTGTCCGCACTCAGGTAACTGTCTGTGCTTTCTTCCAACTGGTCATTCGGCCAGGCAGAAATGCCGATTTTTGTTTCACCTGTGGCAACCGGCAAGCCCTGGCTGCCCATGTAGGAACCAGTCGGTGCATCCGGTAAGTCTGTGTACAAAACAGCGCCGTCGAAGGTGTAGTCGGTGGATGTCTCCACCGGCGCATCCTCGTCGGCGCTTTGGGATGTTGCGGCAGCTTCGTTGCTTTTGGGCGTGCTTTCTTCACCCGGGTTCGGGTCGCTTGCCTCGGTCTGATGCCTGTCATCTGTGACGGCTTCTTTGTCCTGCTCCATGATGAGCGTGCCGTCTGCATCAGCCCTCGGAGCCTCCGCAAACGCCCCAGCTGGGAACAGGGAGCAGCACATCATAGCCGCCATACACAAGGCCGCTACGCGCTGCTTGAGCTTGAATTTGTGATTCATTGAACATACTTCCTTCTACTGTTGAATTTTATCTATATAAAAAAGTGCCTGCCGAAAAAACAGCAGACACTTGAGAGTTTGATTTACCTGTAACGCTCAACCGACCTTTCCTTGAAAGAACTCCAAAAACTCCGGCAGCTCCTGGTCCGGCAGTTCGTTCATGACCTGCATGGCCAGGTATTCTGCGCGGCTCACCTTGGGAGCAAATTTGCGGGAGTAGGTCTTGCCGGTTCTCACGTACCCAACATCGTGAATCAGGTCTTTCTCTGAAAGGCTTTTCAGAATCGTAAAGACCGAACGTGGCTTCCAGGTGCAGTTCTGGGTCGGGATCAAATCGGAAACGATCTGGCTGGCGATTGCAGGCTCCTTGGAATTCCAAAGGTAGGTCATGATCTGCATTTCGGATGTAGTCATCCGATACAGGGAGTTTTGCTTTTTCATATCCATTCTCCAATCACTGAAAGGTTACGGTCCAGTAAGTGTACTGGCCTTCGGCTGTGCTGCAGAACCAGCAGCCCACGCCCATGCTGGTAAAGCTGGGCTCCATAATATTGGCATAGTGGGCAGGGCTGCCCTGCCAGTAGGTGCAAACGCTGCTGGCCGAGCCAATCGGACCTGCAGCGCAGATCTCACTGCGGGTCGTCATGCCGCTGTGGTCGAACGGCCCGCCCGCCACAAAGCTCTCACAGCGTGCATCGGCGGCAGCACTCAGGCCACTGTCCATCGTCAAAGGGGATAGACCAGCTGCTGCGCGCATAGCATTGATGTTTTCCTGCACAGCCCAGTAGGCACTGTCCGAGCTGTCGATGCTCCACCACTCCTCACTGCCCGCCGCCAGGTCAAAGGGGACAGCACCGTAGCTCATGCTGACCTGTGCAGGCTGACTCTCCGCGGCAACGGGTTCCGTAGCGGGCACTTCGGTAGGCGCTGCAGTAGGCTCCGATATGGGAATTTCAGTCGGTGCCGGTGTGGCAGTCGGTTCTGGAGTCTGTGTAGACGTTGGTGCCGGGCTTTCCGTGGCAAGCGGCGCAGGTGTCTCAATGGCAGTCTCTTCAGTAGCAACGGTAAGTTCTACCAGCGTACTGCTTTCCGGCGTTTGCAAGGTGTTATCGGTCTGCTGCGCGCAGGCGCAGAGTAACACCGTAGCTAAAAGAATGGATAACAGACATTTTTTCATATTATAACTTTCTCCAATCAGTAGTATAAATCATACAGACTACCAGCAAACTCGAGCAGCTTTCTGCCCAACCAGAACAGCACCTGCGGCGCGCCGTAAGGGCTGAGCAAGAATGCTACGATGGCGGATACTGCCGCCTCTTGGTAGCACTTATCGAATAGCGCCAACAGAGCAGCCAGACCGCCCAGTGCCGCCAAAAACCTGCCGAAAACTCCGCAGATAGCAAACAGCACGATTGCAATCAGGCCCAGTGCAAGAAGTACCAGAATGACAGGCACGAGACTAATGCGAATACCCCAGGTAAGAAACAGATTTTTACGTTGAATGGGCATGATGGCCACCTCCTACCTCTATGATACATGGTCGGCGAAATAATGCAAGGCTGTCGATTTCAGCGTTCCAGTTCGTTTTCCTCTCTAGGCGTTCGCACAGAATCGTCCTCGTTTACGACCTCGGCCTCACCCTCCAAAACCGGGGCATCATTGCCCACATTCAGCAGGGCATCCAGCTCGGCCAGGCGCGCGCTCTTGCCGTTCAGTTCCTGTTCCTGCAGAAAAGGCTGTTGCAGTTCCTCTTTGGCGCTGTCCAACTGGACGCGCAGCTGCTGTAGATTGTTGCGCAGACCGCTGACCTCCTGCGGCAGGGCAGCAACAACGTTTTGCAGTCGGACCATATTGCCGGCAGCGTCGCTGCCCAGCTCTGTGGTATGGGTGGCCTGGCCAACCAGATGTGCCACAAACACCTTGGAAAGCGGCACATAGGCAACCGTGACTTCAAAACCCGCATAGTGCCCCACCAAAACATGATGGTCAGCCCGCACAGCAGCACCCAGCAGTCCGAGCAGTGCCTTACCGGCGTCCTCGCGCTTGTCGTAGGTCGTGCCGTCCAGCTCAATGCTGAAAACCAGCTTGCCGTCCTTGTCATAGCTCTGACTGTCCTTGGCGGTCTGCATATCCTTCTCAAACGCCTGAATCCGGCATTCGGTGCCGCGAATCTCCCGCGGAAAGGTGCCGGTTACGGCGTCCTCCAGTCGGTAATGCTGGCTGTTGTAGGCGGCCTTCAGCGTGCGAAGCCGCGCAACCTGAATATCAAGGTCCATCTTTTCTTTGATCATCGGGTTTCCGGCAGCCAGCGCCTTTACCTCAGCGTAGGAGAGCGCAGCCTCGTCTAAATCCTCACAGCTTCGGGCAGGGGATTTCGACGTCATGATTTGCGAAATAAACTTCTGTTTGTTTTCGACCAACTGATAGCTGTAGGCGTCAAATGTGGCTTCGGTTATATAAATAAAGATAGAAACCTCTTTGTTCATGTTACCCTGCCGCACCATGCGTCCGTTACGCTGGGCAATATCGGCTGGCCGCCATGGACAATCCAGGTGGTGGAGTGCGCACAGCCGCGTCTGTACGTTGGTGCCAGCGCCCATCTTCTGGGTGCTGCCCATCAGCACGCGAACCGCACCGCTTCGGACTTTGCCGAACAGCTCAGCCTTCTTAGCTTCCGTATCGGCATCATGGATGAACTGTACCTCATCCTTGGGGATGCCGCGCGCCACCAGTTTGTCCCGAATATCGTTGTACACATCAAAGCCGTCCGCGCGGGGCGTGCTCAAATCGCAGAAGATCATCTGCGTGGAGCGCTGCGCCTTTGTCTTTTCCCAAATGGTAAAGACCCGCTCCACGCAGGCATTCGCCTTGCTGTCGGGGTCATCAGGCAGAAGTGGGTTCATCAACCGTTGGTCCAGCGCCAGCTTTCGGCCATCGTTCGTGATGCGCAGCATGTTATCCTCATTCGGGGCAACCAGGCGGTTGCGCACTGCTTCGGCCCGCTCACCCAGCGCCGCCACCATCTGGCGCTGCAGCTCACTGGGCGGCAGCTTTACAATCGTGGGCTTGCCGCCTGTGATTTCCGGGACCGGCAGCTTCAGCATATCGGCGGTCTGAATGTCGGCACACTGCTTGAACATATTCATAAGCTCGGGCAGATTGTAAAACTTTGCAAACCGCGTTTTAGAACGGTAGCCGTTTCCCTCGGGGGCCAGCTCAATCGCGGTAACGCTCTCGCCAAACGTAGAGGCCCACGCATCAAAGTTCAGCAGGCCTTCCTGCTCCAAAAACCCGTATTGCAGATACCGCATCATGATGTACATCTCGGTCATCGAGTTGGAAATCGGCGTACCGGTGGCAAACACAATGCCGTGCCCGCCGGTCAGCTCGTCCATATACATGCATTTCATATACATGTCGCTGGCCTTTTGGCTCTCGGTCTGGGAGATACCGGCCACGCGGGTCATCTTAGTGGTAACCATTGCATTTTTGAAGTAGTGCGCCTCGTCCACCATCAGGCTGTCCACGCCCAGCTCCTCAAAGGTAATGACGTCATCCTTGCGGCTCTGGTCGTTGAGCTTGTCCAATTTCCGTTGCAGTTGCTTTTTCATGCGCTCCATCTGCTTGATGGTAAAATTCTCGGCGCGCTGGGCCTTCAGTGTAGCGGTCTGTGCCACTACATCGTCGATTTGCTTTTGCAGGTACATTTTCTGCCGCTCATCGGAAAGCGGTATCTTTTCAAACTGGCTGTGCCCGATCACAATAATGTCAAAATTGCCGGTAGCAATACGGGCACAAAATTTTTTGCGATTAGCCTTTTCGAAATCCGTTTTGCGCGCTACCAGAATTTCCGCGTTGGGGTAGAGCAGCAGCGCCTCGGACGCCATCTGCTCGGTCAAATGGTTGGGTACTACGATCAAGGTCTTATTGCAAAGACCCAAACGCTTCTTCTCCATAGCGCTGGCGACCATCTCGAACGTTTTCCCAGCCCCCACCTCATGTGCCAGAAGTACGTTGTTGCCGTACAGCACATGGGCAATGGCGTTGCGCTGGTGTGGCCGCAGCGTAATTTCCGGGTTCATGCCGGGAAAGCGCAGATTGCTGCCGTCGTACTCACGCGGGCGAATGCAGTTGAACTTGCTGTTGTACAGGCTTACCAGCGCCTGCCTTCGCTGCGGCTCCTTGAAAATCCATTCTTCAAACTTGTCTTTTATCAGGCATTGCTTTGCGTAGGCAGCCTCGGTGGCGGCGTGGTTCAGCACGCTTTTTTTGTTTCCCTCTGCGTCGGTAACTGTATCAAACACCTGCACAGGCCGCAGGTTCAGCGCAGCCTCGGTGATTTCATAGGCATTCTTGCGGTTCGTGCCGTAGGTGACGGTTGCCTTGATGCTGCCGTTGCCGTAGCGCTTGTTCGTGATATTCCACTCACCGGTGAACGACGCAAACAGCACCTTCACGGAAAGGCGCGTGGACAACGGCGGCTCCAACAGCTCCATGAGAAAATCGCGAATGTATTCAGGCGGTATCCAGGTAGCACCCAGCCGCACAGCAATCTCACTGGCGTCGAGGTCCTTCGGTTGTACCTGCTCCAGCGCCTTCACATTGACCTGATAGTCAGGGTCGGACGTGGCGGCCAGCCGGGCAACGGCCAGCTTTTGCCGCACATTGCCGGAAAGATATTCGTCAGCCAGCAGATAAACCGGCTCGGATTGCTCCGGGTCACGGAAGATAACGCCGGTCAAATCGCGGATGATTTCGTCCGGCGATTTTCCCGTGACCTGCGCCATGTAGGCAAGGTCCACGCGAGCCTTCTCCGTCAGGCTTAGCACCAGCGCTTCATCGGCGGTGTCCACATGGTCCACCACCTGGGCCGGGCGGATGGTCCGCTTCGTGAACATATCCGTCTTGCCTCTGTAATGGCCCTCGCTGTCGATGTCCTCCAGCGAGCATAGCAGGAAATACCCGGAATCCTCACGGAACGCCGAAGCTGTGCCGCGGCTGTTGATTAGCCCATACGTATCGTGGTAGGAATCATACTGGGCGGTCAGCTTCGCTTGCAAAGCGGCAATCGTTTCATCGGGCAGATTGTCCAGTTGCGCCCGAATCAGCTCCCGGCAGGTATCCCGCAGAGGAACCAGCGCCTTGATGCGGGTAAGCGCGGTGGTGCTGGCCTTCACAGCACGCATTTTGGAATTTTCGCGGTAATAAACTGTGTCGTCTTTAACAACATAGCTGAAATTTCGCGTATCGGGGTCCGCGTCTAGCGTATCGCCTTCCTCCTGCGCGTCCTCCCGGTCATCCGCCAGCGTGTACTCGGCCTGCAAATTTGCAAGGGCCGTGTCAAGCTGACCTTCCAGTGATGTACCATTTTCCAGCGGTGCGCAGGTGGGGCGTTGCCCGTAGGGGCCGCTGACCATCTGTATCTCGCCGCAGATCATCTCGGGATGATCGATGAAATACCGGTTCAGCGGAATGCCGTCGGCAGTCTCGTCCACATGAATCCACGGCTCGTCCTGCTCCAAGACCCGCCCGCGCTTTTGCAGAAACAGAATGTCCGAGGTGACGGTTGTACCGGCCTGTGCGGTAAAGGTGTTGTTGGGCAGCCGCACCGCGCCAATCAGGTCACAGCGGGCAGCCAGATACCGGCGCACGCTTTCGGACTTTTTATCCATCGTGCCGGAGGTCGTTATAAATGCCATAATGCCGCCGACGCGGAGTTTATCTACGGTTTTGGCAAGAAAGTAATCGTGGATTTGAAAGTGTAGTTTGTCGTACTGACGGTCCGTGACCTGATACTGTCCAAACGGCACATTGCCGATAGCCAAATCAAAGAAGCTGTCCGGCAGGTCGGCCTTTTCGTAGCCGCAGATTTGAATTTTTGATTTCTGGTATAACTGCTGCGCAATGCGGCCTGATACACTGTCCAACTCGACGCCGTAGAGCTTTGCATTGCTCGTATCAAAGCTGCCGCTGCGGTGCCCAAAGAATGCACCCACACCCATGCTGGGCTCCAGCACATTGCCGCCCACGCAGCCCATGCGGGTCAGCGCGCGGTACATAGCATGGATAACGGCAGGCGGGGTATAAAACGCCGTTAGCGTAGATTCCTGTGCGGCGGCGTATTCCTCCGGCGTCAGCAGATCCTTTAGCTGCTTATATTCGCTGCGCCAGCTGTCCTTGTTGGGGTCAAAGGCATCGGCAAGACCGCCCCACCCGAGATACCCGGCCAGAACATCCTGCTCGGCTTCCGTGGCCGGTGTGCCGCGCTGTTCGATTTGCTTGAGTGTCCGAATTGCATTTAAGTTCGCAGCAAACTTTGCCTTAGCCCCTGTGGGAATCTCCGGCTCATAGGGGGCAAGGTAGTTGGTGGGGGCTTGAGCGGAGGACTCGTCGGTAGGAAGGGCGTTTTCCTGCGGCTCGTGTTCTTCCGCCTCGTCGAGGTCTATTTCCATGAGGCTGTCAAAATCGAGATTGGAGAGCACCGTCTGGTTCAGATCATCGAGCGAGCCATACCGTTCCTGCGCGTAGAGAGTATCGTCCACCAGCTTGGTGACAGTGCAGTGCTCCAAGTCGGCATACACCTGAATGACGTGCTTCTCATCCTCGGTAGTGGTATAGCCCAAATCGATTCGTGTCAGGTCGGAAAAGTCCGGCTCGGTGATTTCAAATTCGTCCTTGAGATAATCCTCAATGTAGGAGAGCGCCTGTTCCGTCTGCGCTTGCACAAGGGCAGTTCGCTGCTGCTCGGAGAGCATCATACCGCCGTTGCGCGGGTTGGCGTCCAGCTGCCGCTGAAACTTCTCCCGGCTGATGGCGCGTCCGATCAGGGGGACTTCCTCGTCCCGCAGATGCACGTCAAACTGCCCGATGCGCTCCACCGTGAACCGGTGGTCATCCTCCAGATAGACAACGCTGCCCTCGGCGCATATGGGCCTGTTTTCAGGCACGGTACTGGGTTCATCGCGCACCGCACTGGCGGGTTTTCGCTGCTCGGCAGCCCATGCGGGATACTGCTCCAACTCCTGCGGCGTCAAAAAGCGCTGCATCTCAATCAGATAGGCAATGCGCTTGGCTGCGGCCCGCCATGGCAGCCGACGCTCAAAGCGGCCTTCTTCATTTGTCAAAATCAGCTTCAATCCGGCAGGGCCATGGTCCACCCAGCCATGAGCACCGCTTTGGTAGTCCCATGACCTGCCGCCACTGCCGTATTCCTTCTTCAAAAAAGCGGCGTGGTCGCCCTGCGTGGTTGTGAACTGCTGATAGATGCGGAATTTGCTGTTCTCAAAATTGCTGCCCGCTGCCAGAGCCAGGTTGATTTCCTCGTCTGTGATAACGCTGCCGTCATCCATCTGCGGGGCATTGTACTCGGCAACAGGCAGGGCAGAACGAATTACGTTTTCCTGCTTTTCCGGGGTGAGAAAATCATCCTTTTCCACCCTGTCATCTTCCGCACTCGTCGGCGAACCGTCAGGCAGTTCAAAGGAAAGCTGTTCCTCTACCTGCGACGGTTTCTTCGGGTCGATGGCCGCAATCAGCTCATGCTGTTCAATCAAGTCGTTCAGCGCATTGGCAACGGCACGCCACGACAGCAGCGTTTCCGCGCTGCGGGTCAGATACGCGCCCTGCCAGACAAGCAGGCCATTGCCCTGCCTGTGAAAGCCCACGCGGGTATCATCGGCCAGCAGAAGCTCTGTGAAAATATCCTTGTAGCTTTCCCGCACAAAGCGCAGCCGGTCAATGAGCAGGGGATTCTTATTATAAAAGGTAAGATATTCGGCATTGTCTGCCCGGGAAGAAGTCTCTGCCGCCAGCAGCTGCGGCAGCAGCGTGGGCGGAAATTCAGGCAAAGCAAAAGCGGAGGGCGATTGCTCGCTCTCCGCCTTTGCGGGTGTTTCGGTTAAACTTCGTACAGCATCGGAAGGATTGTTTCCTCCGCCTGCTTTTTCAGGCTGTTGGCCATCTGCGTCCAGCCCAGCGGGTTCGTCCTGCGGTCCGGCATCGGGGTGGTCTGCATCAGCTCGCGCAGGGTCTTGTCCACCATCTGCTGTGCTGTCCGTCCGATTCGATTGCAGCTCGTCAGCAGCGTGCCCTCCAACATCAGTTGGTCGCAGAGCGTCGGCTCGTTCTGCTCCAGATATTCCAGACGCAGCCTCGCGTAGCGGTTCAGGTACGGGTTCGGCTGGTTCGGCAGGGAAAGGCTCGGAATCAGGTAGCCTTCGCGGTTCTTCGTGTACGTCATGAGTAACGGCCTCCTCTCGGCTGTTCAATTGTGTTGGTGTGCTTTCATTATGAACTGGTTCGTGCAGTATTGCAATGCTGTCACGGTTTAGTCGCAGCGCCTCGCGCCCAATGGCGTTCAGCATCGGTTCTGCGGCGGCCTGCAGATAGCCGCCCAAACACAGTGAAATCTGACAGGTATCGAACTGGCTGACACTTTGAAATGCCGGATAATCCTCGTCCTGCACCGCCAGCCCGATTCGCAGCCGTGCTATGTAGACAGCACTCTGCGTGACCAGTGCCTGCAAGAGCTGCATCTGCTCGTCAGGCTGCGCCCACTGCAGCGTACTGTCCGCCATATTGCGCTCCAGCATACGGCGGGCACGATCAGCTTCGTTGGATACGCCTTCCTGCGCCAGCACCGCCAACCAATCATCGGATTTATCTTGCAAAAGCAGCGGGCGCGTTGTGTCCGTGACTTCCCACGGCCCGCCGGTGCGCGTCTGGCTCAATGGTGTGGTATCACCGATGGCAAAGACCGGCTTTGTCATCGCCACACCTTGTCGGCGCTGCAGCACGGTGATGCTTCTGCTGCCGCGCATGACCAGCCGGTTTGCCTTCGTATTCCAGTATTCCATGCTGGCACAGGCTGCGGCGTCGGGCCGCTGGGCGTGAATCAGCAGCTGGTTCAGATAGGTGGTGTGATAGTTGTGGGCGGCAGTGTACAAAAAGCTCTGCCACGCCTGCGGCGATGCTGTGACCCGCACGGCCTCCTGCTGGGCCAGCTGAAATATATCCTGCGGTTTCGGCATCTTGACACCTACCTTTCTAATTCATCTAAATTGTGCTCCTGTCGCTCAACTTTCATATCATGAAGCTCCGGCAGCAGTCGGCTTACATCCTTGAAGCCAACGGCATCCACATACAGGGCTTCGGCTTTATCACTATGTTCCATCACGATGAGATCACTGACGGACAAAGACGGCATACTGTTGGCGCAGGGGCGGTCATCATAATTAAAATCCCGGAAGCACTTGTCCGGTGTGTAGTCCCGGGGCATGTTGGCCACATAGGCACAGCGGTAATCGGTGGCCTTCAGCTTGTTCTGGGCATAGTCATAATCTGTAAAGCGATATTCGCAGGTGTAATGTGGAATTTGATATATCAGCAGTCTGTCCAACTTGTCACCCAGCTGCGGATGCTCCGGCTCAACATAACAGCCTCTTTTGAAGCACTGATTTGCATACTGCTGGATGTGGCAGAAACGACTACCTACATAAAAGTGCGTATCATCAACTGTCTGCACATCTTTCACCAGCTGTGAACCATTCGCGTAATTCTCAATGATGCGCTGACCGTTGCGCACCTGAAACAACTGCTGCCCATCACGGTTCAGAAAACGAGAAAATCGAAGTGCGCTGCAAAGCTCCGGGGCGTTGGTCCACTCGGTTATGTGGATGTCTTTACCAACATGTACCTTTGTGTGACCATTTTCTTCCGTGTAGTAGTGAGGCCGGATACGATCTACGCCAACTGCCGTCACAAGCTGCTTTGCCATTTCAATGAGCTGCTTGTCATTGCGATCTGCAAAGGGGCCGCGGTAATCATCACATAGGTAGTTGACACCGTTCCGTACCTGCATGATAGTTACTGCGCCATCCGGGTCACGGCGGTCAATTCCAACAGTCAGACGCGGGTAGGGAAGATTGGTGCGCTCGTTCCAGGTGTACTCGTTGTTGTAGGGCATTTCTCTCAACTGCTTGTAGCGCTTCATCAAATCAGCAGTATTGGAAAAGAACTCCGTAGGAGCTTGTTCTTCAAACTGTTGCGGAAAGACGTGCGACATGAAATCGGGAATCAGGTAATATCTGTACTCTGCCATTTCAACGCTCCAGACTGGGTTGTTTTTCCGGCATAAGATGGCGGGAGTTTCGTTCCAGAAGTTGCATGATGATTCCTACCATCTGTTCTTGTGTGTAGCCGGTGGGAAAGTAGCGGGCAATTTTGCTGACGCTGATGGTCAGCGTAGGGTTACGAGGCGGTACACTGGGCTTTTTGGTGTCCATGATTTCCAGCAGCTTGCCGTGATTCAGCGCACCTTCCTTGCTGGCGGCTTTTAGTTTCTGTGCCTGCGACAGCGAGGGTGAGCAGGACTGGGATTCAATGTAGTCGAGAAAATCATTCTGCTCGGTGGAGGTAAGGTAAGATAGCTCTACGGCGGGGTTGAATTTCAAACTGCCGTCGTCGACTTTCTTTTGCAGGTCGGGGACTAGGTTGTTGAGGCGAATGAAGCGTCTGACCTGTGCGCGACTATCGCCTGCTTCTTTGCCCACGATTTCAGCGCTTTCCAACTTCCGCTCAACTTGAGCGGAAGTTAAATCATGACGTGATCCCTGACGGCTGATGGCTTCCAGCTTCATCGCATACGCCCTAGCCTTCTCCATCGGACTGATATGCTCTCGCTGGATATTGGAATCGACCATGTCAATAATCGCCTGGTCGTCATCAATATCCCGCACCTGCACCTTGACCGCAGTCAGCCCGGCCCGCTGCGCTGCATGGAACCGCCTGTGCCCACTGATGATCTCATACCCACCCTCGGCGCGGCGTCGCACGGTCAGGTTGGTGAGCACACCGTTCTCCCGGATGCTGTCCACCAGCTTCTGCATATCCTCATCGTCGCGCACCTCAAACGGATGCCCGACGAACGGATGCAGCTCGGAAAGCGGCACCTCTGTGACCAAATCGCCACTTTCCCGCTGCCTGTCAGCTTCTGAGGAAAACATATCATCGATTGAGGGCATCTTCATCGCGTTCAAAAACTTGTTCTTCGCGGCCATAGCCGGATACCTCCTTCGCAAATTCAATATAGGCCTTTGCGCTGTTGCTTTTTGGGTCGTACAGAATCGTCGGCTCTGCGTTGGCCTGGCTCTCCTGCACCTTCACGTTTCTGGGGATCTCCGTTGTGAAAACGTGAATCTTATTGCCGTAGGTGCTGCGGACCTGCCCGCAGTAGTGGTCGGAAACATTCGTGTGCTCGGTCATCGTCAGAAGGATGCCCTTCACCCGCAGTCCAGGGTTGATTTTACGCTGCACATTCGCAATGGAGGACGTCAGCTGCGACATGCCCACAACGGAGAATGGCTGCGCCTGCATCGGGATAATGATTTCATTCGCGGCGGCCAGCGCATTGGTCAGCAGCAGGCCAACAGAGGGGGAACAGTCGATCAAACAGTAGTCGTACTGATTGTTGTACTGCTCCAGACAGGATTTCAGAAGTACCTCGCGACACATCATCGTGCCCATGGCCAGTTCAAAGCCCGCCAGCCGCAGGTTAGACGGGATAAAATCCACCCGTGCGGCAGCCTCCTTGCGTCCGGTCTGGTAGACACACTCCCGATTTCCAATCGGCTTCTCACAAGAGGTCTTCATCAGCAGCTCCGTAATGGTCTGGTCAAGGTCCTTTTCCGGTGGGATACCGCAGTAGCAGGAAAGATTGCCCTGCGGGTCAAAGTCCACCATCAGGACGCGGTAGCCCTGCTGGGTCAGGGCAATGCCGAGGTTATACGTTGTGGTCGTTTTCCCCGTGCCGCCCTTCTGGTTTGCGATTGCGATTGTTTTCATCTTGTTTCCTCCAAAATATCATCCATGCTGATACAGTGTGCGCGGTATTCCTGCATGTACTGCACCAGTGTGTCGTTATAATCCTTGCCCACCGGCGGCGGGCGGTCCTCCATGGCTTTGCCGCTGCCTGCAAGATGCGCAATAATATCCTGCGTTCGGGTCCGCCCTGCGTTGTCATTGTCCAGACAGAGGACGATTTTGCGGACTGCCGGGAAATACTTCAAAAACGCATCCAGCGCCGCATAGTCCGTGCCGCCCAGCGCCAGATAGTTGACGCTTCGCCACGGCCCGGTGTGCTGCATGAGCTTTAGAGACGCGCCGGACATGGCATCGATGGGCGCTTCGTAGACCTCAACCGTGTCGGCCTTAGTGCTGGCCTGTATGTAGAACGGGTAAATCTTCTTACTTCCGGGAATATCACGCCGGAATTGCAGCTGCGTACAGCCACGTAAGCTGCCGCCTTTCGCAACACCCTCACCGTCGCGCCCGACAAATACGCAGTTCGGGTGATTTTTGAAGCTGGTCTGGTACAAAATGCCCTCCCTGCGGCAGAACGTCAGTACATTGGGGTGGATACAGCGCCCACGCAGGTACGCCATAGCTGCATAACTGTTTGCGTCTGGCTTGGGCAGCTTGAAATCTCGCGGTGCTTCCGGTTCAGCGCGCGGCTGCGGCAGGCTTACAGGTTGGGAAGAATGAACTACGCCGCCTTGGATGCGGTTGATCTCCCGCACGGCCTCGACATAGGGCACCTTCTCGACGTCGATCAGATACTTCAGCGCCGTGCGCCCGCGCAGGCCGATGCAGTGCCAGCACCATAGGCTGTCCTTGCTGATCGTCAGCGAACTGTGTACCTTGTGGCGGTATTCCTTGCCCACGAGCTTCAGGTTGCCTGGCTCAACGAGTTTGAAGTAGGTCAGCAGGTCCAGCTCCTTCGCCCGTGCGATTTCTTCCTTCGTCACCCCGGCCATACTTTACACCCCGTATTCTGTTTTTCAATCTGTTTTCTGTATCGTTATAATTAGTCTAATTACTATCAGTCTTATTTGCGTGTGATAATCACATCTCCAGAAGTGTGAAAATCACACTTCAAGAAATGTGATTTTCACATTTCTTGATTTATGACGAAACAGCAAAGTTTTTCACATAAATCAAGCTGGGCTTTCCCAGTCCCTGGCGCTTGCGCTCAATCAGACCTGCATCCTTTTCCAGCTCGAGCATCAGGCGGCAAGCCTTCTGGTTGGCACAGCTCAGGGCCTCCATGATTTCCTCGGTGGTGAAGATGATGTAGACCCTGCTCTGTTCATCCAGCCAGTGATTCTTGACCGACAGGCTCACGCGGTCCAGCAGGATACCATACAGGACCTTTGCATCGGTGGACAGCGGTTTGAACTGCGGGTCTGTGAACAGCACCTTGGGGATGCGATAGAATGAGAACTGCTCGGCCTGACTGCCGTAAAAGTAGTCAAATTGCATGGTTGCTTCTCCAAAAAGCGCGCACTCGAATAAGCCTGACAGAATACCGTGCTTTTGGTATCCTAACCAGGCCTTATAAATAAGGTTGTGTGTGGCATTTTACCGTTCCAGTTCCTGCTGGCTCCGGGTATGCTCGTGGGCATGGCCCCAGGTTTTCAGCAGAGAGAAAATCGTGTTCTGCATCTGCTCGGGCGTATAGCCGGGAGGGAAGAACCGCTGCACGTCAGATTGATTCAAGAAAAACTTCTGTCTTTGATTGGGTTTCTGCTCGGTAAGCAGGGTATGCAGGTAGTGCTCCGTCAGGGTGCCGCTTTGGCTCATTTCCTTGAGGCGGCGGGACTGCACCAGAGAGGGCGTGGCCTCGCAAAGCTCCATCTCGGCTTGCAGCCACCGCTGGTGCTCCGGCGTCATGTAGGAGATCTCTACCGCGGGGTTGAACGCCATCCGGGATTCATCGACCATTTGCAGAATGGGGGAGATGAGGTAGGTGAGGCGGATGTAACGCTTAATTTGATTGCGGCTTTCTCCAACTTGTTCAGCTAAAACCTCACTGCTCAGCTTCGGCCCAAGTTGGGCCGAAGTTGCTCGGCCTTGGTGCTTCATTGCATCCATACGCATCTTATACGCAAACGCCTTCTCACTCGGCAGCACATGCTCCCTCTGGATATTGCTGTTCACCATTAAAATGGTAGCTTCATCATCCGTCAGCTCCTGCACGCGAACCGGCACCTTCTCAATACCCAGCTCCCGGCAGGCCTCACACCTGCGGTGTCCGCTGATAATCTCATAGCCGCCCTCGGGCCTGCTGCGCACGATCAGCGGAACAATAACACCGCTTTCCCGGATGCTGTCCACCAACTCATTCATCTCCATATCCTTGCGAACATGGAACGGATGGTTGGCAAAGGTGTGCAGCTGCGCAGGGGAGACGTTCAATTCCAGGCTATTCGGCATGATTTATCCCTTCTTTCCTTCCCTTATCAGTCACAAAGCAAAATATATTTATAAAATTCGTACATTTCTATTGACATTCTCGGTGCAGTCAGTTATAATAATCAAGCTGATTCGAGACAGCCCGGTTGACCGGGTGTAGCGCAGTTTGGTAGCGCGCT
>ONZZ01001008.1_pt1 | contig 20070 bp, 14 predicted proteins | sample 1671101 | NCBI WGS metagenome assembly ONZZ01 (sample SAMN06348122, study PRJEB24527) | human gut metagenome | biome: human gut; feature: ankylosing spondylitis patient; material: feces | host: Homo sapiens | place: China | collected 2015-10
GGGGGTTGGGGATCGCTTTATCAATACTGAGACAGCTGGGACTCCAGCGCCGGATTGGCCACCGTCCACTGGTAATCCTCCAGTCCGGTGTCCACCTCCGTCCACAGCAGCCATGTGGCCATGTCGGCGGTGCCAACCTGCCCCTCGCCGGGGCCCTGATGGGTCAGCGTCACCACGGCGGCGTGGTCCGCCTTCAGGGACACGGACTCGATGCCCACCTCCACGGAGCCGGAGCTCACCGACTCCTGCACCAGCACCAGCGCATGGTCTTTGAAGAACGCATCGTCGTAGGCGGACAGCTCCGGGTAGTCCAGCAGCTGGGCCGCCGAGGTGACGTACAGGGCGGAGCTGACGTTGCCGTTATAGGTCAGCCGCAGTCGGTTCACCTGCCCCGGCACGTAGGAGCCATCCTCCCGGACGGTGCCGTTGCCGGTATCGCCTACGGTCTGGGTGCCACCGGGGGCGGCGGTGGGGGTGTCCGTCTTGGCGGGGGTATCGGCGCCGGGCGCATTGTTCTTTGTACCACAAGCCGCTGCCACGATGCACAGGGCCGCGGCCAGCACCAGCGTCAGTAGTCGTTTATATTTCATGGGTCCTGCCTCCTTTCGCAGGGAACGGGTCACTTCTGCTCACTTTCCTCCGGGTCACGATCCGGCTGGGCTTCCTCCGGGGACTTTTCCTCCGGGGTCTGCGGCTCCTCCGGGGACGGCACCGGCTCGGATACGATGTGGATGTGCTTGGCAGGGGCCTCGATGGCCTCCGGGGAGGAGGGACGGAACAGGGGCTGCTTCTCCTCACGGGTAGCGCCGTAGTTGTCCACCGTCTCCGGGTCACGGCCCTCGATGATAGCCATCATCTCCTGACCGGTGATGGTCTCCTTCTTCAGCAGATAGGCGGCGATCTTGTCCAGCAGCTCCCGGTTCTCCTCCAGCATCCGCTTGGCGTCCTCATGGCACTGGCGGATGATGGCGATGACGGCACGATCTGCGGCGGCGTAGGTCTCCTGAGCGCAGCTCATGGAGTAGGTGCCGTCCAGATACTGGTTCTGTACGCTGCCCAGCGCCATCATGTCGAACTCCTCGCACATACCGAACCGGGCCACCAGATTCCGGGCCATCTCCGTGGCCCGCTCGATGTCGTTGGCGGCGCCGGAGGTCATGGTGTGGCACACCACCTCCTCGCTGGACCGGCCGGCCAGCAGCGTGCGGATCTCCGCCAGAATGTCCTCACGGGACATGAGGAACTTCTCCTCCTCCGGCAGGTGCAGGGTATAGCCCAGAGCGCCCTGCGTATGGGGGACGATGGTGATCTTGCTGACGGGCTGGGCGTTTTTCTGCTTGGCCGCCACCAGCGCATGGCCCACCTCGTGATAGGCGATGATGCGCTTTTCCTCGTCGGTGATGACGGTACCCTTCTTCTCGGAGCCGGCAATGACGGTCTCGAAGGCCGCCAGCAGGTCATTCTGATTCACGGCGCTGCGGCCCAGCCGCACGGCCCGCAGGGCCGCCTCGTTGACAAGGTTCGCCAGATCTGCGCCCACGCAGCCGGCGGTGGCCTGAGCGATCTTCTCCAGATTCACGTCCTCGGCCAGATGGATGTTCCGGGTGTGGACCTGCAGGGTGGCCAGACGGCCCGCCAGATTGGGACGGTCCACGGTGATGCGCCGGTCGAAGCGGCCGGGGCGCAGCAGGGCCTTGTCCAGCACCTCCGGGCGGTTGGTGGCGCCCAGAACGATGATGCCCTTGCCGGGATCGAAGCCGTCCAGCTCCGCCAGCAGCTGGTTCAGGGTCTGCTCCCGCTCGTCGTTGCCGCCGCCGAAACGGCCGCCGTCACGGGATTTGCCGATGGTGTCGATCTCGTCGATGAAGATGATGCAGGGAGCCACCTTGGCGGCCTCCTTGAACAGGTCACGGACACGGGAGGCGCCCACGCCCACGAACATCTCCACAAAGTCCGAGCCGGAGATGGAGAAGAAGGGGACGTTGGCCTCGCCGGCCACGGCCTTGGCAAGCAAAGTCTTGCCGGTACCGGGAGAGCCCACCAACAGAGCGCCCTTGGGCAGTCTTGCGCCGATGGCCGTGTACTTCTGGGGGTTGTGGAGGAAGTCGATGATCTCCTCCAGCGACTCCTTGGCCTCGTCCTGACCGGCCACGTCCTTGAAGGTGACACCGGTGGACTTCTCCATATACACCTTGGCGTTGGACTTGCCCACGCTGCCGATGCCGCCGATACCGCCGCCGTTTTTTGCCATGATCCGCATCACCAGCATGAACAGGGCCACCATGACGATCACCGGCAGGATATAGGCGATCATGAACTCCAGAATGGGGCTCATCTGGGTCTGGACGGGGCTGGTGTACTTGACGTTGTGTTCCTCCAGCAGAGGCAGGAGGCTGGCGTCGTTGAGAGCGGTGGTATACAGGATCAGAGGCGTTTTCTCGCTCTGGGTATAGCTCTTGGGTTCCTTGTTCTTATCGGCGGCCTCCTCGGTGTAGACGTAGCCGTCCACGGGGGTGGCATACAGGACGCCCTTCTCGATCTTCAGCTCCGCCACCTGATCCTCCTGAATGAGGTCGATGAGCTGGCTGTACGGGATCTCATGGCTGCTGGCCCGCTTGGTGAGATTGTTGCTGTAAGCGTTGATATAGTTGAACACCACCGTCAGCACCAGCGCCCAGATGATGAGGGTCACCACCCCCCGCATATTGCGGTTGCGGTTCTGGTTATTTTTCTGGTCTTTCTTATTGTTGGGATCCATGTCGGTCTCCTTCCATGCAGCCCCGCCGGGCGGGGCGCAGAAGTGCTTTAATTTCCGTGTAGTATATCACAATTCGGATATCTTCACAAGGCGAACGGCGGGAATTTTCCTGTAAAATTTCTATGAATGGCGCTTTATCTCCCGGCCAGAGTATGGTATACTGAAACCAATTATGTATGCATTGCGAGGAAAATTCCTATGAGAGACAACGAACAGAGACGGCCGGAGGCAGAGGCGGACGGCATCATCGAGGGCCGCAACGCCGTGATCGAGGCCCTGCGGGCCGGAACGACCATGGATAAGATCTATCTGGCCAAGGGGGAGACGGACAAGACCTTGGGCCACATCGCCTCCAAGGCACGGGCCCAGGGCATCGTGGTGGTGGAGGCCGACCGGCGGAAGCTGGACGGCATGAGCCGCACCCACGCCCATCAGGGGGTCATTGCGCTGGCCGCCGTGCGGGAGTATGTGACGGTGCAGAGCCTGCTGGACGCTGCCGCCGCCAAGGGGGAGCCGCCGCTGCTGGTGGTCTGCGATGAGATCTCCGACCCTCACAATCTGGGGGCCATCCTCCGCACCGCCGAGTGCGCCGGAGCCCACGGGGTCATTATCCCCAAGCGCCGCAGCGCCGGTCTGACGGCCATTGTGGCCAAGACCTCCGCCGGGGCCGTCAGCTATATGCCGGTGGCACGGGTGGCCAATATCCCGTCCCTGCTGAAGGATCTGAAAAAGCAGGGCATCTGGGTGTTCGGCACTGCCGCCGAGGGAACGACCCGGCTCTATGACGCCGATCTCAAGGGCCCGGCGGCCATTGTCATCGGCTCCGAGGGCGACGGCATGAGCCGGCTGGTGGCGGAGAACTGCGATTTTCTGGTGAGCATCCCCATGCGGGGGAGGATCTCTTCCCTGAACGCATCGGCGGCGGCTGCCATCCTGCTGTATGAGGCGGTGCGGCAGCGCACCGTGTAAGGACCCGGAGCATCTAAAAGAGAGGTACCATGGAACACCGAGAGGATCACAACGAAATACCGGAGTTTACTCTGGAGGATATTCTGGCGGAGTTCGGCAGCGGCAGCGACCTGTACCGGACGGAGGATCTGCCTGCGGAGGAGAACTCCCCGGAGCCTGCTCCGGCAGAAGCCCCTGCTCAGCAGGAAGCTTCCGCAGAGCCGGAGCCCCACGCTGAACCGGAGACCTCTGCTGCGGCGGAGCTCCCCAGGAAGCCGGAGGGACTGCGATTCACCCCCGGCGCCGACCCGGTGGATATGGATTTCCCGGCGGAGGTGCTGGAGGAGGTATTTTCCTCCGGCGGCCCGCTGCTGCCGGAGGAGGACCAGCCGTCCGAGACGCAGATCATCCACTTCCCGCACCAGCCGACACCGGAGGAGGGCGAGGAGCCGACGGCGGAGACCACTGCCACGGAAGCATCTTCGGAGGAGAAGGCCCCGGAGCAGGAACCGGCGGAGGAGCCGCAGGAAACGCCGGAACCGTCGGAACCGCAGGAGGCCCCTAAAGTCTCCTTGGAGCAGATCATGAACGACACGGTCTCCTCTGTGCTGGAGGAGCAGGAGGACGGTATTCTGGAGGAGCGTCCGCCCCTGCGGGAGGTGCTGCGGTACTGGTGGGAGAAACTGACAAGGCCCCGCAGCGCCGCCCCCATCCCGCAGGATACGGAGACCCTGTGGGAGCAGCCGCAGGAGCCGCAGCCGGAGCCGGAACCCGATCCGGAGCCGGATATGGACGTGGCCGTCCGGGCCGAGAAGCGCCGCTGCGCCCGCTTAAAACGCCAGTGCTGGTGCGTACTGCCGGAGGCGGTGCTGCTGACGGTGCTGTCCGTGCTGGACGGGCTGGGGCTGTATGTTCCCCAGCTATGGGACATGCTGCCTGTGCTGCGAGGGGTTATCCCCGGCGGTCTGCTGCTGCTGGCACTGGCCCTGTCGGGCCGGGTCTGGCGCAGCGCCCGCAAGCAGCTGTCCCAGCGCCGCATCACCTGCGAGACGGCGGCGCTGCTGGCATCGCTGGTGTGTTTGGGGGACTGCGTCTACGCCGCCTTGGGCTACGGGGAGCAGCTGCCGCTGGCGGCCGTCCCGGTCATCTCCCTGCTGCTGTGTCTGTGGGGCCAGCTGCTGGCGGCCAAAGCCCGGCTCGCAGGCTTCCGGCTGGCCGATCTGGGGGGTGAGCCGCCCTACAACGTATCCGTGACCCCCGCCGGGGCCTGCAAGCAGCAGGGAACGGCGGAGTGCTTCTACCGGCTCTCCCGTCAGCCGGATGTCTCCTATCGCTGGCAGATCATCCTGACACCGCTGGCGCTGGCCGCTGCCTCCATTCTGGCGGCGGTGGTGTGCTTCGGCGGGGAGGGGCAGCCGGTGCGTCCACTGTGGATCTGGTCGGCGCTGCTGTCCGGCGGACTGCCGCTGGCTCTGCCGGTGGCGGGAACGCTGCCCCTGTCATCGCTGAACCGCCGTCTGAACCGCAGCGGCAGCGCTGTGGCAGGTTATGCCGGGGCCTCCGCCATCACCGCCGCCCGGCGGATGGTGGTGACGGATGACGACCTGTTCCCACCGGGAACGGTGAGCCTCAACGGACTGAAGCTGTACGGCGAGGAGATCGGCAAGGTGGTGTCCTATGCCGCCACGGCGGCACAGGCCGCCGGAAGCCAGCTGACGCCGCTGTTTGACCAGCTGCTGGCCAGCGAAGGCGGTACCCGCCTGCATTTGGAGGACCTGCGTTTTTACGAGGACGGCGGCATCGGCGGTACCATCCGTGGGGAATCTGTCACCATGGGCAGCGCCTATTTCATGAAAAAGCACCATGTGTCCCTGCCCCGTGACCTGAAGCTCAAGACCGGCGTTTTTCTGGCGGTGGACGGTCAGCTCATCGCCATCTTTGCCATCAAATACCAGCCCTCCCGCAACGTGGAGTGGGCGCTGCGGGCCATGCGCCGCAACCGCATCACTCCGGTGCTGGCCACCCGCAGCGCCAACATCACTCCGGCGCTGCTGAAGCGGAAATTCCGGCTGGACGCCCGGCCCCTGTACCCGGATATCTCCACCCGTCTGGCCCTGTCGGAGCTGACGGAGGGCCGTGGACGGCCCCACGCCATCATCTACCGGGACGGGCTGATGGCCTTTGCCGAAACGGTCATCGGCAGCCGCCGGATGCGGCGTGCCGTCCGGGACGGAACGGTGCTGTCGTGGCTGGGCGGGCTGTCGGGCCTGCTGCTGGCGTATTATTTCACCTCCGTGGGGGCCTTTGCCGCTCTGTCGGCCCTGAATTTCCTGTGCTTTTTGCTGCTGTGGCTGCTGACGGTGCTGCTGCTGGCGGGACTGGTGCGCCACTATTGATACCATTCCATACCCATGCCGGGAGAGCCGTTGAGCCTCCCGGCATTTTTCACAAAAAAGACGCTGAAAGTTGTATTTGTCAAGTGCAAAAAAATAGTATATACTCTCCTTATTGACTGGCTGCGCCGGACGGCGCATTCGTACCAAACGAAGGGAGAATACTGTATATGACTGCCAATGACATTCGCAACATCTGCCTGCTGGGTCACGGTGGCTCCGGCAAGACGACTCTGGCCGAGCAGATGCTCTTCATGACCAAGGGAACGGATCGTCTGGGCCGTACCGCCGACGGCAACACCGTCTGCGACTACGACGCCGAGGAGATCAAGCGCCAGATCTCTATTTCTCTGGCCTTTGCCCCGGTCAAATATAAGGACGTCCGCATCAACGTCATGGACGCTCCCGGCAACTTTGATTTCTCCGGCGAGGCCATTTCCGCCATCCGTGCTGCCGAGTGCGCCGTGCTGGTGGGTGCCGCCAAGGACGGCCTGTCCGTGGGTATGGAGCGCAGCTGGAAGCTGCTGGGCAAGAAGCCCCGCATGATCTTCGTCAACCGCACCGACGAGGACAACAGCGACTATCAGGCCTGTCTGGATGCTCTGAAGGGCAAGTTCGGCCAGTCCGTGGTTCCCATTGTGGCCCCGGTCATTGACGGCAACAAGAAGGTCACGGGCATCGTGGATCTGCTGCATAACACCGCTTACGAGGTCAAGGGCGGCAAGGCCGCTGCCTGCGCCATTCCCGCCGATATGGCCGACGAGGTAGAGGCCCTGCGGGCCGAGCTGATGGAGGCCGCCGCCGGCTCTGACGAGGAGCTGATGGAGAAGTTCTTCGACACCATGGAGCTGTCCGCCGAGGACATGGCCCGCGGCCTGAAGCTGGGCGTCCGGGACGGCAGCGTTTGCCCGGTGCTGTGCGGCTCCGCCGTCACCGGTCTGGGCGTGGAGATGCTGATGCAGACCATTCTGGATCTGGTCCCCGTGGCCACAGATATGCCCGCCGAGACGGCGCAGGACGACGACGGCAACGATGTCGAGGTGGCCTGCGATCCCAACGGCCCCACCGCAGCCATCGTCTTTAAGACCATCTCCGATCAGTACGGCAAGTACTCCATGGTGAAGGTGCTCCGTGGCAGGATCACCAGCGACATGGCCCTGTATAACCCCGCCACCGGCAACACCGAGAAGCTGGGCCGCCTGTACATCATGAAGGGCAAGAAGGGCGAGGAGGTCAAGGAGATCTGCTGCGGCGACATCGGCGCCATCGGCAAGATGGATAAGGTCAAGACCGGCAACACCCTGTGCGACCCCAAGCGCATCGTGCGCCTCCACGGCATGGACTATGCCCAGCCCTGCTACAGCCGTGCCATCTCCCCCAAGACCAAGCAGGAGGTGGAGAAGCTGGGTACCGGCCTCAACAAGCTCAACGAGGAGGACCCCACCTTCCATGTGGTCAACAACGCCGAGACCCACCAGACCGTGATCTCCGGTGCCGGCGATATTCAGATCGACGTGCTGTGCTCCAAGCTCAAGAGCCGCTTTGGTGTGGATGCCGAGCTGTCCGCTCCCAGAGTGGCTTACCGTGAGAAGATCCGCTCCACCGTCCGCAAGCAGGGCCGCTATAAGAAGCAGACCGGCGGCAGCGGCCAGTTCGGTGACGTGCATATCATCTTCGAGCCTCAGACCGAGCAGGAGGATATGATCTTCGCTGAGAACGTGTTCGGCGGCTCCGTGCCAAAGAACTACTTCCCCGCCGTGGAAAAGGGGCTGCGTGAGAGCTGCCTGCACGGCGTGCTGGCGGGCTATCCCGTGGTGTACCTGAAGGCGACGCTGGTGGACGGCTCCTACCACCCGGTGGACTCCTCCGAAATCGCTTTCAAGCTGGCCGCCAATCTGGCATTCAAGGCCGCTCTGCCGGAGGCCAAGCCCGTGCTGATGGAGCCCATCGGTGAGCTGAAGGTCACGGTGCCTGACAATTACGTGGGCGACGTCATGGGTGACCTGAACAAGCGCCGGGGCCGCGTCATGGGCATGAACCCCACCGGCGACGGCGAGACCGTGCTGGAGGCCGAGGTTCCCATGGCCGAGATGATGAGCTACGCCATCGATCTGCGGTCCATGACCCAGTCCCGTGGTACTTTCACCTTCAACTTCGTCCGCTACGAGGATTGCCCCGCTGCGGCCCAGGAGAAGGCCATTGCCGAGGCCAAGGCTCTGGCCGATGCCGAGTAAAGCTGCTATAAAAATACGCCGGAGGACCCTCCTCCGGCGTATTTTCGCTGCCGCAAAAAAGTTCATGGAAAGTTTTTCTAAATGTTGCATTTGCAACTTATAATCCTCTGGATTCCGTGCTATACTTAGACCATCCCAAGGGGGAACGCCCCCGAAGAGTAAAAAACCATCAACGAATGATAAAAATATGGAGGTAATGATTATGAAGAAGTGGGTATGTCCTGTTTGCGGTTACGTTTACGAAGGCGAGAATCCCCCGGCCGAGTGTCCGGTGTGCCACGTCAGCGGTGATAAGTTCACCCTGCAGGCAGAGGAGAAGTCTTGGGCCGCCGAGCACGTGGTGGGCGTAGGCAAGGTGTTCGGTGAGGATGTTCCCGCCGAGGTCCGTGAGGAGATCATCGCCGGTCTGCGTGCCAACTTCGAGGGCGAGTGCTCCGAGGTGGGTATGTATCTGGCCATGGCCCGTGTGGCTCATCGTGAGGGCTATCCCGAGATCGGTATGTACTGGGAGAAGGCCGGTCTGGAGGAGGCCGAGCACGCCGCCAAGTTTGCTGAGCTGCTGGGCGAGGTGGTCACCGATTCCACCCAGAAGAACCTGCAGATGCGTGTGGACGCCGAGAACGGCGCTACCGCCGGCAAGTTCGAGCTGGCCAAGCTGGCGAAGAAGTACAACCTGGATGCCATCCACGATACCGTCCACGAGATGGCTCGTGACGAAGCCCGCCACGGCAAGGCCTTTGAGGGTCTGCTGAAGAGATACTTCAACAAGTAATTTTACAGGGAATTTCAGAGGGGAAGCGGAAAAATCCGCTTCCCCTCTTTTCCTTAAATCGTTTATTTACCTGATTCCGTATGGTAGTTCTTATAGTCCCCCATTAGCTCCTCAGCATTCGGGGTTTCCGTTTCCCTGCGACGCTGTTTCTGTCTGCTGGTTCTCATTCGATGTATTTTCCGTGTTCTGTCCCTGCGAATGATCTGTATTTTCCGTCTTGCCATTGTCGCAAGCCGCAAGGCTCAGGCACATTACCGCCGCCAAAAGCAGCGCAATCAGCTTTTTCATGCGCTCTTTCCGCTCATTTCTTTTGAATACATGAAAAATGGGACAGGATGTTCTCCTGTCCCATTTTGTTTGGTGCAGTTACTGCTCCTTGTGGTCGTCCCGGTTGCCGGAAACGGCATCCTTGGCCTTGTTGACCACATTCTCCACCATGTCGGGCTGGGTATTGGTATAGCTGCCATCCCGATACTGCTCACCGCCGAAGGCCAGGATCAGCTGGAAAATGAAGGGCAGCAGCAGAAGGCCGATACCGAAGCCGACGCCCTGATTGAAGGCCTTGGCCCAGTCGATGTTCATCTTGATGACGAAATAGATGTTGTAGATGGGGATCAGCAGCAGAAGGAACTTCCAGCCGTTGCCGTACAGCTCCTGACACAGCACGTAGGTGTTGTAGAAGGGGACGATGCCCTCCCAGCCCTGACGGCCCATCTTCTTGAAGATCATCCACTCTGCCACCAGCGTCAGGATGCCGATAATCAGTTCCAAAATCATACCATACTCTCTCCTTTTGTTTTTTTGCAGAGTGCACAAAATACACCGTACGTCTCTTCCTCGAGTATATCAGATTTTTTGCAAAAATCAACCGATTTCTTGAAAAACCGGCAGAAATTTCACTGCTCGCTCTGGGCCTGACAGAACTGCCGCCCGGCGTGGTCGATGGTATAGTTCTCCCGATAGATCAGCTGGCTGATGGGCAGCAGGGAATACCCCTCACGGGCCATGTGGTCCAGAATGGCCGGCAGCGCCTCCGGCGTGTGGAGGGCGGCGTTGTGGAATAGCACGATGCTGCCGGGAGAGAGCTTGGAGGTGACCCGCTGGCAGATGGTGTCGGCGTCATAGTCCTTCCAGTCCAGACTGTCCACGTCCCACTGGATGGGCTCCATGCCCATGGAGCGGATGGCAGAGATCACGTGGTCATCGTACTCGCCGTAGGGGCAGCGGATGAGGCAGGGGGTCACGCCGGTGATGGCGGCGATCTTCTCGTTGCAGGCGGTGACGTCCGCCACCACCTGATCGGCGGTGAGGGCGTTGTAGTGGTCGTGGTGGAGGGAGTGGTTCATGACCTCATGCCCGGCGTCGTGGAGGGCCTTCACGGACTCCGGGTACTTATCCACCCAGTCGCCCACCACGAAAAAGGTGGCCTTGACGTTGTATTTGCCCAGAATGTCGATGAGGGCCTGGGTGTCCTCGTTGCCCCATGCGGCGTCGAAGCTGATGGCGCAGACCTTCTCCTCCCGTTCCACCGAGTAGATGGGAAGCTGCCGCTTGGCGGCGGAGGCGCTGACGAAGCTGGGGCCTCCCACAGCCATGAAAATACCGGCGGCCACCAGCGCCGTCAGGATCAGCAGCAGCGTGCCACGGCGCAGCAGTAAGACTTTTCCCCGCATAATGCATCCCGTCCTTTCACGGACAGTGTATGCGCCCCACCCCTCCAAATATGAAAGAAACCGCCGCATCTCCTGCGGCGGTTTTCTTCCTCATACCTCATCCCACACCAGCGGCAGAGCCACCTGCGTGACGAACTTCGATTTGTCCTTGTGGTGGGGCGGGCCCTCCAGATAGATGTTGCGGCAGGGACCCTTCAGCTTCAGGCCCTGCTGCCTGGCGTAGGCCACCAGCCGCTCCCGAACCTCTGGGATCTCGTCATAGTCCCCGTGGAAGAAGAGGCACAGAGCCTCCTCCTCCGGCCAGTCCTGCACATAGGGGCCCTTGCTGCCATCCGGCACCGCCACACAGAAGTTGATGTCGTTGGGCTCGTCGATAGGGTAGTCGATGAAGTACATTCGCTTGGCGGAGTCCGTGCCGTACTGGCGCATGGCGGCGGGGATCACGTCCCGGAAGATCTCCATGCGGTCCTCCACCGTAGGGGAGGGGCAGCGGTAGACGTACACCGTCTGGGGTGGGATGGTGCGGATGATGGGGGCCTCGTTGCTGTTCTCCCGGACCCGCAGCTGCAGCTTCTCGATGCACAGGTTCAGCTCGTCCCGCAGCGTTTCCAGCCGGGCGATGATATCCCGCAGGTCGGCGGCATCCTCGAAATAGAGCTTGATCTCATCCAGCGAGATACCCAGCGTCTGCAAGCGCCGGATGGCCCGGATGCGGGTCAGGGTCTCCGGGGTGTAGTAGCGGTTCCCGCTGGAGCCGGTTTTTACGTCGGGCAGCAGAATGCCCTTGTCCTCATAGTTGAGGATCATGCGTCGGGTAATATGCAGGGACTTGGCCACCTCACCGATGGACATCAGACGGCTGTTGCGCTCACTCATGACGAACTCTCCAGATTTTGCCATATTTTTTTAAAAAGTACTTGCATCGTACATTGGTGTACGGTATATGCTCAGTATACAGAAAGATGCAGGTCGTTGCAAGTGGTAATTGCAAAATACAAAAGACCTGCCAGGGAGGAAATCTATGAAAAAGCGAATCGCCAGCGTACTGGTAGCGTTGGTGATGGTACTGAGTCTGGTCCCCAAGACGTCATGGGCGTGGACCTCGACGGTGACTACCCTCGAGCAGCTCAAAAGCGCCATGAGTGAGCTCTCTTACAACAATACCATCGAAATCGTTGTAAGCGGTACCATCGAAATCAGCGAAACTCTGAACATCAGACCCACCCGCACCACCAACGGCAGCATGGCTTGGTATGAGTATTACAACCAGCGTGTGGTCATCAGCGGCGCCGATGCCAATAGCAAGCTGGTGCGTGCCGAGGGCTTCAAGGGCAGCCTGTTCAATCTGACGGGTGAGCAGGGGTATAGCGGCGCAGGCGGCTCGGATCATCCCGCCTATGCCGCCCTGACCCTGAAGGACATCACCGTGGACGGCGGCGGCGACAAGACGGCTGCCACAAATCCTGCCATCTACGTGAGCCGGTACGGCACGCTGACGCTGGATGACGGCGCCGTGCTCCGCAACTGCAAGAGCCAGTATTACGCCGGCGGCGCTGTGGGCCTGTTTGCTGGCACGTCGGAATTTGTCATGAACGGCACCGCCCGCATGGAGGATAACGAGGCCGATTACGGCGGCGGTGTGTATGTGGCGAATATACTGGCTGCCTTCACCATGAATGGCGGCACCATCGCCAATAACACCGCAACGAAGTACGGCGGCGGCGTATATTGCGAGGCCAGAAAGCAGTATGGCTCCGAAGACACCGCAAAGATCAACCTCAACGGCGGCACTATTACCGGCAACACCGCCGGGATCGCCGGCGGCGGTGTGTACTTCGGTGGTATGACCACCTGCAAGGTAGCCGGTACAGTGAATATCACCGGCAATACGCAGGGGGACGACAAGGCCGCCAGCAATCTGCACGTGGCTGCCTCGGCGGAGGATCAGGCCGTCCTTGCAGGCAATGTTTCCTCCGACTCCCGCATCGGACTCAACGCCGATCTGATCCCCGCCTATCGCATCGTGCGGGGCTCCTCCGATACCAATGTGTTTACCAGTGACCGCGCCAACTGCGCCGTCACGAAGAACGGGTCCGTCAGCTTCAATCTGGACCTGCTGGCCAATGAGGAGCACACTCACTGCGTGTGCCTGCAGAACCAGAACTATGGCCCCTACCACGACCACGATAAGAACACCAAGTGGGTCGGCATCAGCAGCCTGAAGTCCGTCAAGAGCTACGGCTGCTACTATCTGCTCAATGATGTAACCGCCACCGATGAGGGGTGGGGCAGCAACCTGGATGATGTGCGGATCTGCCTCAACGGGCATAATATCATTCTGGAAAACGGGTATTATCGCCCATACATTCATGTGACGAACTATCATACCCTGACCATCACCGACTGCGCCGAGGAGGCCGGTCAGATCACCCGCAAGGACACGGCGGATCCCAAGGGTGCCTGCATCGTAGAGATCGACGCCGGCTGCAAATTTAATATGTTCGGCGGCGAGATCACCGGCTTGGACAGCTCCGAAAACAGCGCCCCTTACCCCGCCGCTGTGTTCAACAGGGGTACCTTTAACCTCTGCGGCGGCAAGATCACCGGCAATAAGTCCCATGCCGTGTATAATGAGAACGCCACTATGAATCTGTATGGCGGCGAGATCAGCGGCAATGATACCACCTACACCGATGCTTCCGCCGGTGCTGCCGTTGTCCTGGTTTCCGGCTCCACCCTGAATATGAGCGGCGGCACCATCAAGGATAACATCTCCAACACCCTCGGCGGCGGTGTATACGCCAAGGGCATCCAGAGCCGCAGCAGCACGCTGAACTTCTCCGGCGGCGAGATCAGCGGCAACCGTGTCAACGCAACCAATGAGGACCTGAGCTTTGACGGCGGCGGCGTGTATGTGGATCTGTATGCGACTCTGGACCTCTCCGGCACCGCCCGCATCGCCGGCAACTACGCCTGTGCGGTCGACTATAAGGAGAGCGCCACCTTCGGCGGCGGCTTCGGCGGCGGCGTGTACGTGGCGGGCACCTTCGACATGAGAGGCGGCGAGATCTGCGACAACTTCGCCGGTCTGGCCAACTATAAGAACAAATACGGGAACGATGATCGCCGTGGCGGCGATGGCGGCGGCGTGTACCTCTATTCCAAGAGCGACTTCAGCATGAGCGGCGGCTCCATTCAGGACAACACCGTCGATGACCGTGGCGGCGGCGTGTTTGTCCGTGGTTACGACCATACCATCACCCTGTCCGGCCGCTCCATCATCCAGAACAACGTCGATAAGGACGATCAGGACAACAACCTGTATCTGGAGAACTCGTCGCAGCAGGTCAGCGCCAGAAGACTCAGCAGCGGTGCCGATATCGGCATCAGCAGCGGCAGGACCCTCGCCAGCGGACAGACCGTCCAGATCAGCAGCGACGCCTGCACAGGCAGCATCCAGTACGTCAGCGCCGACCGAGCGGGCTATGAGACCTATCTGAACTCTGAGGGCCTGATCTATCTCCGCCTCAAGACCTATCAGGTCAGCGTCACCCTGCCGAACGGCCTCACCTATAAGAACGGCGGCCGGCTGACGCAGGATTGTCTGGATCTGACGCCCATCACCATCAGCGTTACCGATCCCGACAATTACTACATCCCCGACGGGTACAGCGTGACTCTCAACGGCATCACCGCCGCCAAGGTCGACAGCTATACCATCCGTGTCACAGGTACGGCCACGGCGGATACCGCCATGACACTCACCGCCCCCACGGAGAAAACGGCCCAGACCCAGCCCCCCACGGGTCTCACCGTGACCCATCCCCAGAGTCGGACGGGCTACGGCCGCATCAACGGCACCAACAACAGCATGGAGTATCGCCCCGTGGGCGGCACCAGATGGAGCCAGTGCGGCAGCGCCTTCACCTCCGCTCTGGCCGGCACCTATGAGGTCCGCTATGCGGCTACCGAGACCCGGAAGCCCTCTCCGTCCACTACTGTCACCCTGAACCAGTATCTGGAGGCCATCCCGGTTCCCACGGTCTACGGCCCCTTCACCTATAACGGCAACTGGCAGTACGGTCTGCTGCCCGGCGAAGTCTACGGCTACGAGCTTTTGGGCAGCGGCTATAGAGCCTGCCGCGTGGGTACCTATACCGTTACCGTCCGCCCCGCAGCGGGTTTCAAGTGGAGTGACGGCACCACCGGCGAAAAGAAGCTCCAGTGGGAGATCGTGAAGCGCACTCCCGCAGCAGGCGACTTCACCTTCACCGCTCCGGAAAATCTGGAGTATGACGGCACCGCCAAGGAGGCCACCGTTCGCTGGAGCACCGGAGGCGACCGGACCATGGGCATGGGCTATTGGCCCGACAACACCTTTACCGTCATCTATAAGCAAAACGGCAAGGTCGTGGCCGCTCCCACGGATATGGGTACCTATCAGGTCTACGTCACCGTTCCCGGCAACGAGGACATCAACGCCGTCAGTGAGTTGACCGATCCCAGCTGGACCTTTACCATCACCCACACCGGCAACCACCAGTGGGGCGATTGGCAGCACGATGACACCCAGCACTGGCGGTCCTGCGCCGTTCCCGGCTGCCAAGTGAAGGGCTCTCTGGGCAGCCATGACGGCACCGCCACCTGCACCGAGAAGGCCACCTGCAGCATCTGCGGCGCCACCTATGGCACCACGGATCCCAACCATCATGACCTGACCCATCACGACGGAACCGCCGCCACCTGCACCCAGCCGGGAAGTCTGGAGTACTGGCAGTGCAGCGACTGCCACAAGCTGTTCGCTGACGCAGGGGCTACCCAGCCCATCACCGATACCGTCATTCCGGCTACCCACCACGCCAATGCCCAGCGCACGGCGGGCGACCCCGCCACCTGCACGCAGGACGGCTACGCCGCCTACTGGTACTGCCCGGATTGCGGCAGCTACTTCGCTGATGCCGACGGCAAGCTGGACGAGAGCAAGACCTACACCGGCCCGGAGGATTTCTATCAGGCGGCTCTGGGTCACAGCTTCACCCACTACGTCTACGACAACAACGCCACCTATGACGACGACGGCACGGAGACGGCTCAGTGCGACCACGGCTGCGGCCTGACGGATACCCGCACCAAGGTGGGCTCTAAGCTCATCGACGAGGCGGCTCCTGCGGTGGAGGGCGTCACGGACGGCGGCACCTACTGCCTGACGGCAGAGATCACCGTTACCGACCCCAATCTGGAGAGCGTGACCCTCAACGGCCAGCCCGTGGAGCTGGTGGACGGTAAGCTCACCGTTTCCGCTGCCGAGGGCGTCCAGACCCTGACGGCCACCGACCGCTTCGGCAACACCGTTACCGTCACCTTTACTGTGAACGCCCAGCATACGGAGGGCGAGGGCAAGATCACCACCCCCGCCACCACGGAGCGTGAGGGCGTCAAGACCTACGCCTGCACCGTGTGCGGCCAGGTGCTGCGGACCGAGTCCGTGGCCAAGCTGCCCGCTCCCGCAGAGCCCACCACCCCCGCCGTTCCCACCGGAGACACCGGCGACACCGGCCTGTGGATGGGGCTGGCGGCCCTGTGCGGCATGAGCCTTGCAGCCCTGCTGCGTACCGGCAAGCGCAAAGAACAGTAAACTCCCTATCACGCACCGTAACTCCCTATAAAAAACCACGGGCCCTCCCCCTAAGTGGGGAGGGCCTGTGGAAGGCGACACAAAACCAACCGGAGCCGCAAATCTCCGGCAGATTTTGTCACAGCTCTGTTTGGTAGGTTACAGACTGCGATGGTCGCTGAGTACCTGGAGCGGCTCCACCGAGGAGCCGCCCAGGTCGGAGGAGACGTTGACACTGGGGCGGAGCTCATAATCGCTGCCGCTTGTGCTTCGGGCGCCCTGCGTGGAGCAGCGGTCGTATTCCACCTTCATCACCGAGGCGATGGTGTGGCGGCCGTAGTCGTCCAACTGGGCATACTGATCCAGCAGCTGCTGGGTGTCCTCCGTCAGATAGAAGGAGGCATCGCTGGAGATGGCCTTGATCCCCAGCGTCTGGCAGATCTGCACCACCGTGTCGAAGGAGGAACCTCCGATGCCGTTGTGCAGCGCACTGTTGATGGTAGATAGGGGGATATTGACCGCAAAAGCAAACTGCCGCACGCTCTTGTACTGACGGGAAATTTCAGTTTTGACGATTCTCGTTAAGTTATCCATAGTTTAGACCCTCTTTATAAATTTTTCCATGCACGGGAGACAACTCCGATTGTACGTATTATAACACGCTTTTTTTCAAATGCCAATACTAAATAGTGAATAGTTTCTAAATTTTCAGCGGAAAAAACAAAATTTTACAAAAAAGAAACACTTTTGGAATATTTATGATAAAAAACAGGTGGGAGATTTCCGTGTAATGGAAAATCTCCTTTTATTTTGCTCACAGCTGTGCTACAATAATAAGCTGAAACAGAGAGGAGCGAACTATGCGTAAAGGTACTCACCCCCGCACGGCGCTGGGGCAAACGGCGGCGCAGATGATCCGCCGGTACTATCTCCATGACGTGGCACGGGACAGCGCAGCCCTGACCTACTACCTGCTGTTCGCCATTTTCCCGCTGCTGATCTTCGTCAGCACCCTGCTGGGTATTCTGGAGCTGGATGTGGACAGCATTGTCACCGGCCTGCGGCAGATCGTGCCGGGGGACGTGGCGGAGGTGGTGCGGGGCTATCTGGAATACGTTTCCGGCAACGCCAGCCGCCAGCTCATGTGGTTCAGTCTGGTGTTTTCCATCTGGTTCCCCATGCGGGCCACCGGCTGCCTGCTGCACTCGCTGCGCAAGGCCTTCGGTAAGGGCCAGCCCAAGAACATCCTGCTGGATCAGCTGAAAATTTTTCTCTTCGCCATCTGGCTCATGGTATCCATCGGCCTGACGCTGCTGATGATCACCGTGGGCCGCCGGGCGCTGTACTTTGTGTCGGGGATCATCACCGTACCGGACGGCTTCATCAACCTCTGGAGCAAGCTCCGCTTCGTGGCGGTGGCGCTGCTGATGTTCGTGCTGGTGACGGTGCTGTATATGCTGGCGCTGGGCCGCCGATGCCCGTTGCGGGAGGTGGCACCGGGCGTGGCCGTGTCGCTGGCGGCGTGGATGCTGCTGTCGCTGGCCTTCTCCTATTATGTGGAAAATCTGGCACACTATACCCAGCTCTACGGCTCCATCGCCACCATTGTGGTGGTGCTGCTGTGGCTGTATATGAGCGGGACGGTGCTGATTTTAGGCGGTGAGCTGAATGCGGTGGTGCTGCACCGGCGCACCCAGCGCCGTCGTGCGGCAGAGGAAAAGGCGGCGGAAAAGGCTGCCCGGCCGACACGGCAGGAAGCTGCGGCGCAGAAGCCTTCCGGGTCGACGCAGCCGCCCCGACAGTCACAGCCACCAAAACCGGCAGAGCAGCCGGGAAAGGCGAATCCACCCAAACCGGCGGAGCCGCCTAAGCAGACGCAGGGGCAGCCGCCGCAAGAAGCAATACCTCCGAAAAAAGAGCAGCCGGAACGACCGGGAAAGGAACAGTCAGGCTCATGAAGATCATCATTGTAGGAAACGGAAAGGTGGGCTACGCTATCGCCCGCCAGCTGGCGGTGGAGGGCCACGACATCACCATGGTGGACTCCTCCCCGGTGGCGCTGGCCCGTGCCGACAGCACCCTGGACCTCATGTGCGTGGAGGGCAACGGCGCCAGCATCAGCGTGCTGGAGGAGGCCGGCGCCCGGACGGCGGATCTGGTCATCGCTGTCAGCAATCTGGACGAGACGAATCTGGTGTGTTGCCTCATCGCCAAAACCATGGGGGCCAAGCACACCATCGCACGGGTGCGGAATCCGGATTACCGCCGGGACGCCGCCCTGCTGAAGCGGGAGATCGGGATGGACATGGTCATCAACCCCGATCTGGCGGCGGCACGGGAGATCGCCCGCATCCTCAGCTTCCCCTCCGCCTCCTCCGTGGAGCCCTTCGCCGGCGGCCGTATCGACATGATCGGCATACAGGTGACGGAGCAGGACCGGTTTTACGGGGTGGCCCTCAGTGAGTTCCATCGTATCCGCTCGGCGGAGGTGCTGATCTGCGCTGCCCAGCGGGGGGACGAGTGCATCATCCCCAACGGCAACTTTGTGCCGAGAGAGGGCGACAAGCTCTACATGGTGGGTACCAAGTCCGAGCTCCAGAAGATGCTGCGGGCTATGGGCCGCACCCAGCAGCGGGTCAAAACCGTGTCCCTGCTGGGGGGCAGCCGCATCGCCATGTATCTCACGTGGGAGCTGGCGGTGAGCAATACCAAGGTCTGCATCGTGGAGCAGAAGCACGATAAGTGCCTTCAGCTGGCGGCCCAGCTGCCTACGGCCATGATCATCGAGGGCGACGGCACGGAGGAGGAGCTGCTGACCAGCGAGAATATCTTCGAGGCGGATGCCTTCGTCTCCCTGACGGGCCGGGACGAGGAGAATCTGCTGATGGCCCTGACGGCTCGGCGGGCGGGGGTCCCCAAGGCGCTGGCCAAGATGACCCGCCCTAACTACATGGATCTGGTCCGGGATATGCGGGTGGGCAGCATCGTCAGTCCCAAGGATATCGTGGCCAACCAGATCACCCGCTACGTCCGGGCGTTGGCCAATTCCGAGGGCAGCGCCGTGGAGAGCTTGTATAAGATGCTGGGCGGCGCCGTGGAGGCACTGGAGTTCACCGCCACGGCCCGGAGCCGTGCGGTGCTGAATAAGCCCCTGCGGGCACTGTCCCTGAAGGACGGCGTGCTGGTGGCGGCCATTGCACGGGGCAGCGAGATCATCATCCCCGGCGGCACCAGCATCATTCAGGAGGGCGACCACGTGGTGGTGGTCACCAATGCCCATACCTTCGACGATCTGGGGGACATTCTGGCGTGAACACAAAAGCCGTGGCCCGTGGCCACGGCTTTTTTCGCAAGGAGGGGAGAACGCATGACACAGGACCGTGAGACGGCCCGCCGCATCGCACAGGCGGTGCGGCCGCTGGGCGGCAGCGTCTACTATGTGGGCGGCTGCGTCCGGGACCGGCTGCTGGGCCGGGAGAGCAAGGATCTGGATATCGAGGTTCACGGCGTCACCCCCCAGCAGCTGGAAGCTGTGCTGGACCGGATGGGCGGCCGTCGGACGGTGGGGGCCAGCTTTGGCGTCTACGGACTGGCGGGCTGCGGACTGGACATCGCCATGCCCCGGCGGGAGGCCGCCGTGGGTCGGGGGCACCGGGGCTTCACCGTGGAGGTGGACCC
>ONZZ01001012.1_pt1 | contig 20015 bp, 13 predicted proteins | sample 1671101 | NCBI WGS metagenome assembly ONZZ01 (sample SAMN06348122, study PRJEB24527) | human gut metagenome | biome: human gut; feature: ankylosing spondylitis patient; material: feces | host: Homo sapiens | place: China | collected 2015-10
GGGGCCGCCCCGGGTGGTTCCCCAAGGCGGCCCCTGTAAGGGGTCTGTATTTTTTAGTGCCTCCAGCACTTCAGGCTCTCGGCCTGAGCTGCGCTCAGCCGCCGGCTCCCAAGGCCGTCGTGCTCCAGAGCAAACCAGCTGCCCCCCTCTGTCAGCAGGTCTTCCACCGACAGGGTGGTCGTTTTGAGGGTGGTAACAAACTGGATCTGCTCCACCCCCTGCTCCTGCAGGGTCTCCAGCGCCTGCCGGGTGCCATGGAGCCGGGCGGACAGATTGTCGGTCGTCACCCGCAGGGTGCTGCCTTGCTGCCGGGTGTTAAAAAGCAGGGGGGCGCCCTTCAGCGTCTCCACATGGAGGTCCAGGCTCTCCCCGTCCGGGATGGGCTTGGGGAGCGCAAACTCCCACCACTCCTTCAGGATGCCGTCCGGTTTGCCGTCCAAGTCCAGGTCCGGGTTGTAGATGATGTGGTGGATGTAGCCGGTGGTCAGGTGGCTGATGTCTGCCTGGATCTCCTTGCCGTCGACAGGTCCATCCGGCGTCTTACTGCCGCCGTTACCGATGGTAGCACCGGTGCCGACACCGGACCAGTCAGGGCCGCTGCCGGTCGCCGTCGCCGTCACCTGAGCGGCTCCGCTCACGGTGACCTTGCTGCCGATGCCATTGACACCGCCGCCGATGCCGGCACCACCGTAGGCACCGGAAGCGTTTACCTTGCCGCCGTTGATGGTGATGTCTTCGCCGTTGCCGTTCTCACCGCCGCCGATGCCAGCACCACCATCGGTGCCGGTAGCGTTCACCGTGCCGCCGTTGATGGTGATGTTTTTGCCGCTGCCGCTCTCACCGCCCCAAAAGCCGACGCTGCCGCCGCCGATGCCAGCAGCATAACTGCCACCGGTAGCGGTCACGCTGCCGCCGTTGATGGTGATGTTTTCGCCGTCGCTGCCGTTGCCGCCGCCGATGCCAGCGTTACCGAAGCCACCGGCAGCTGTCACCGTGCCGCCGGTGATGGCGATGTTTTCGCCGCTGCCAAGGAGACCGCCGCCGATGCCGGCACCATCGTTGCTGGTAGCGTTCACTGTGCCGCCGGTGATGGTGATGTTTTTGCCGACGCCGCCGTTACCGCCGCCAATGCCAGCACTACCGTAGCCACCGGTAGCGTCCACCGTGCCGCCGGTGATGGTGATGTTTTCGCCCTTGCCCTGGAAACCGCCGCCGATGCCGGCAGCAGAAGCCCCGCCGGTGGCCGTCAGGCTGCCGGCTTCGTTATTATCGTCCTTCAGGGTCAGCTTGCCTGTGGAGGTTTTTTCAAGGCCCGCCTTGGAAGCGCCGCTTTTCAGCTCGTTATTGCCGTCCAACTCGATCTCCACATTGCCTTTTCCCTCAACACTCAGGGCAGCCTTTCCTATTTGATCATCCTCAAACTCAAAGTTGTCACCTCCGGTGTCGCTCACATCGATCTTTACGTCTTTCAGGGTGAGGTTCAGCACCTTATCGGCAATGTTGTTGATCACCGTAATGGTGTTGCCCCCAAAAGCCATCATCCTTTGGGTTCACCGGAGTAGCGCCTGCAGGGGCAGCAGCCGGGGCTGCCTGCTGGTCTGCACTCTCCTGCCGGTCTGAGCTTTTCGGTTCCTCAGCGCTCTCCGGCTGGTCTGCATCTTTCGGTTCCTCAGCGTCCTCCGGCTGGGCAGACTGGTAGTTGTCCTCTACCACAGGGCCAAAGTCGGAATCCTCTGCTGCGGGGCCTTCCAGGTCGCTCTCCAGCGTGGTGATGACCGTATTAGAGGTGGTGATGACGGTCTCCTCCCCGGCCTTGTCCGTCCATTTATCTCCGCCCTGTTCGATGGTCTGGCTGCCATCCTCATTTTTGGTGATGGTAATATCGCCGTAGTCGATGTAGTAGGTATCTGCAAAGGCCGGAGCCGCCAGAGACACCGTAATACTCAATGCTGCCATCAGAGCTGCTGCCCGGCGGAATGCGTTGTTCTTCTTCATCGTAGTAATCTCCTCTCTTTTTTACGTTTTTTGTACTTTTTACACTTTTTATTTTTTGAAAAGGCATGTGCCGCTTTTCACTATCCCTCTATGGGGGGTGGGGGGAAAAAACAAATATTTACAAACTGTCATCATAAAGCTTCCTTATCCAATCATTTTAAGCATCAGGCTCATGCAAACCGGTACCCATGCTCAATGAGCCCATTGATGTAAACCGCATACAAAGTTTCTGTACGAAACTCCATCATTACACCTATATCGGTCTTATGGAAATATGCGATTTTCTTCTTCGTATCCACCTAAGCTCTCCACATACAACACTTCTCAGAACACGCAACCGTGTTTCCGCACTCTGAGAGGTGGGTGGAACTGCTTCCTCCGCATTCTGTTTCAGAATCTCATGCTGCATACACAGCAGACTACATCAAAGACGCAATTGTCTTACCGGAAAACGCTTCATCCACAAATGTCTGCATCTCCTTATAGAACTTTCTGACCGGGCATGTCTCCGTTGCATGCCGCGAGCAGAAGCAATCTTCTTCCAAGCAACGGTTGATCCTGGTAGTTCCTTCCACCGCATTGAATATATCAGCCAAACTGATGTCTTCCGGTTTTCGGTTTAAACTAAAGCCTCCGCCAACGCCGCGCTTTGTCGCAATGATCCCCGCATCGCGCAGAGGCTTTGCGATCTGAGCAATCATTTGTTTCGGGATTCCCATCTGCTTGCTGATATCCTCACTCCCCATAGGCGTTCCAAGGATTGCAAGAAATAGTGTCATCCTGATTGCATAGTCAGTTGTTACATTTAACTGCATAAAACCTCCCCGTCATAAATAGATTAGTTAATCGCTCATCTCATCAATTCCGTCAAAAAAATAGTCGCAGCGGGAACAACCGATAATTTCAAAAAGTCAGCCTTGTAATCTCCTTTCTTTTTTACGTTTTTTGTGGTTTTTACACTTTTTTATTAAGAGTGCTTCTCTTTTTATTATACCCCCCCCCCCTACAGTTTTGGCAATAGGGAAAGACAGCGAAATTTCGGGCTTAAAATCCTCTATTTTGCGGCAATATGCAACAAAATACGGCAAACTTCCTCCCTGCCCCGGCGGGTGCTTCCCTCGGGCATAAATAAATATCCCCCGGCGGAGCCGGGGGATATTTATTTGCTTTTTGTGTATCTTTTTGCGCGCGCGTATGTTATAATAACATATTGTTCGAAAACAGATTCAACGCAGAAAAAGGCAGAATATATCATATGAACACCAATGACATCTGGCTCATTGCCGGCCTCGGCAATCCGGAGCCGAAATACGACGGCACCCGTCACAACACAGGCTTTGCCGCGCTGGACTATCTGGCCGGCAAGTGGGGCATCTCCGTCTCCAAGACCAAGTTTCAGGGCCTGTGGGGGCAGGGCGAGGTGGACGGCCACAAGGTCGTGCTCCTGAAGCCCCTGACTTATATGAACCTCTCGGGCGACTCCATCGGCCCGCTGGCGGGCTTCTTCAAGATCCCTGCCGACCACGTCATCGTCCTGTGCGACGACATCACCCAGGACCCCGGCAAGCTGCGCATCCGGCCCTCCGGCTCTGCGGGCGGCCACAACGGCCTCAAGAGCATCATCGCCCGCCTCGGCGGCGAGAACTTCCCCCGCATCCGCATTGGCGTGGGCGCAAAGCCCCGCCCGGACTACGATTTGGCCGACTGGGTGCTGGGCAAGTTCCCGCCCGACGACGCCAAGGCCCTCGCCGACCGCTGCCCCGACATCGCAGCCGCCGCAAAGCTCATCATGGACGGCAAGCTGGGTCTGGCGCAGAGCAAGTATAACGGGTAAGGCTCCCCCTTTGGGGGAGCTGGCGCGAAGCGCCTGAGAGGGCAAGGCCGCTGACAAAAAGCACAGACACAGCGATAACATCCCTCTGACAAAGAGTCTGCTTATCGCTGTATGGCAGCTCTTTCGCCCCGAGCTTGCCCTCTCCGTCACCTGCGGTGACACCTCTCCCAAAGGGAGAGGCTATTACGTCCATCTTCACTAGAAAGGAGGTCCACCATGTACGAAGCACTCCTGAAAAACACCCCCGAATACCAGAAGACAGCGGCCAGCCTCGCCTCCCCCGGCCCGGCGGCGCTGTTCGGTCTGCCTCCGGCAGGCCGGGCATTGCTCTACGCCGCGCTCCAGAAGGACACGGGCCGCATCCTCTGCGTCGTCACGCCCGGCGAGGCCGAGGCCACCCATTTTGCCGACGACCTCAAGACGCTGGGGCTCTCGGCGGCGGTGTTCCCGCCCCGGGACTTCATGCTCCGCCCCGTCGAGGGCGCGGGCCGCGAGTACGAGTACCGGCGTCTGTCGGTGCTGGGCGCACTGGCGGGCGGACGGCTGAACGCCGTCTGCGTCCCCGCCGAGGCCCTGCTCCAATACACTGTGCCGCAGGACGAGTTCCAGAAGAACACCCTCACCCTCAAGCCCGGCATGGTCTACAACCGCGAAGCGCTGGTGGAGCGGCTCTTCGCCGCCGGATACGTGCGGCGAAGTCAGGTGGACGGCCCGGGACAGTTCAGCGTCCGGGGCGACATCGTGGACATCTACGCCCCCGATATGCGCCAGCCCGCCCGTGTGGAGTACTGGGACGACGAGATAGACTCTCTCGCCTCCTTCGACCTGCTGACCCAGCGGCGGGACGGTGCGCTGGAAAAGATCTATCTTTCCCCCGCCCGTGAGGTGCTGTTCGGCAGCACCGCCGACACGGCGGAGGCCCTCTGCGCCGCCCAGAAGAAAGCCCGCGGCAAGCGCCGCACCGCCCTCGAAAAGGCCATGGAGTCCGACCTCGCCCAGCTGGACAGCGGCGTCATGCCCGAGGCCATGGACAAATACTACGGTCTGCGGTACGAGACGCCCGCCACCCTGCTGGACCACCTGAGCAGCCCCATCTTCATCCTCGACGAGGTGGGCGGCATCCGGGACGCCCAGAAGGCCACCGAGTTCCGCCGCAGCGAAGAGCTGACCGGCCTGCTCGAGGAGGGCGTCATCTGCCCCGGCCTCGATGTGCTCTACCAGACCATGGACGACCTCGCCATTGCGGCGCAGGACCAGAGCACCCTGCTCTGCGAGAACTTCCTGCGGGGCATGAACGAGTTCAAGCTGAAAGACCTCATCAACGCCGAGGCCTTCGCGGCCCCCAACTGGGGCGGCGACCTCGCTTCCCTGCGGGAAGACCTCGACCCGCTGGTCCAGCAGGGGTACGCCGTGGCCCTTTTCGCCGGCACGCCCAAGGGCGCAGCGGCCCTTACCCGCGATTTGGCTGATAAGGGCTATGCCGTCAGCATGAGCCGGGATGTCCGGCCCGCGAAAGGTCTGGTTCAGGTACTGCCCGGCCACCTCACGGCGGGCTGCACCTTCCCGTTCGCCCGCGTGGCGGTCATCTCGTCCCGGCGTCACGGTCTGGACGACGAGGCCGCCGAGAACAAAAAGCGCAAGAAGAATAAAAACGCCCTGTCCAGCCTCTCGGACATCAAGCCCGGCGACTATGTGGTTCACCAAAGCCACGGCATCGGTATGTATGCGGGCATCCAGCGTCTCGAGGTGCAGGGCGCGATAAAAGATTACCTGAAGATCCAGTATTCCGGCTCCGACGTGCTGTATGTGCCGGTGACTCAGCTCGATCTGCTGAGCCGCTACACCGCCCCCGGCGACGAGGAAAAGGTGAAGCTTGCAAAGCTGGGCGGCACCGAGTGGCAGCGCACCCGCGCCAAGGTCAAAAAGGCCACCGAAGAGATGGCCCAGGAGCTCATCGAGCTCTACGCCCGCCGCCGTCAGGCCACAGGCTACGCCTTCCCCGCCGACGGCGAGTGGCAGAGCGATTTCGAGTCCCGCTTCGAGTACGACGAGACGGACGACCAGCTCACCGCCACCGCCGAGATCAAAAAGGACATGGAAAAGGGCTGGCCTATGGACCGCCTGCTCTGCGGCGACGTGGGCGTCGGCAAAACAGAGGTCGCCTTCCGCGCGGCCTTCAAGTGCGTCATGGGCGGCAAGCAGTGCGCCATTCTGGCCCCCACCACCCTGCTGGCGTGGCAGCACTACAACAGCATCATCTCCCGCATGGAGGCGTTCCCGGTGAAAGTCGGGCTGCTCTCCCGCTTCCGCACCGCCAAACAGCAGAAAGAGACCCTGCGGGGCCTGCAGGCCGGCAGCGTGGACATCGTCATCGGCACCCACCGCCTCCTCTCCAAGGACGTCCGGTTCCACGACCTGGGCCTTGTCATCATCGACGAGGAGCAGCGTTTCGGCGTCAAGCACAAGGAGAAGCTGAAAGAGAACTTCATCGGCGTGGACATGCTGACCCTCTCGGCCACCCCCATCCCCCGCACCCTGAACATGGCCATGAGCGGCATCCGCGACCTCTCCACCATCGAGCAGCCGCCCATCGAGCGCCAGCCGGTGGAGACATTCGTGCTCGAGTACAATGACGTCATCCTTGCCGAAGCCATGAAGAAGGAGCTGGCCCGGGGCGGTCAGGTCTACTACCTGCACAACCGGGTGGACAACATCGAGTCCTGCGCCGCCCACGTCAGCCAGATGGTACCCGGGGCGCGGGTGGGCATCGCCCACGGAAAGATGACCGAGGAAGAGCTGAACCCCGTCTGGCAGCATCTGCTGAACGGCGAGATCGACATCCTCGTCTGCACCACCCTCATCGAGACGGGCATTGATGTGCGCAACTGCAACACCCTCATCATCGAGGACGCCGACCGGATGGGTCTGGCCCAGCTGTACCAGATCCGGGGCCGCGTAGGCCGCTCGGGCCGGAAAGCCTACGCCTACTTCACCTTCCGGCGGGACAAGACCCTCACCGACATCGCCCAGAAGCGGCTTTCGGCTATCCGGGAGTTCACAGCCTTCGGCTCCGGCTTCCGCATCGCCATGCGCGACTTACAAATTCGCGGCGCAGGCAGTCTGCTGGGCCACAGCCAGCACGGCCACATGGAGGCCGTGGGCTATGACCTTTACGTCAAGATGCTGGGTCAGGCCATTGCCCGGGCCAAGGGCGAGCCCATCCAGCGGGACAAGAGCGAATGCCTCGTGGACCTGCGGGTGGACGCCTTCATCCCGGAGAAGTATATCGCCGACGGCCCGGGCCGCATCGAGGCCTACAAGCGCATTGCCGCCATCCAGACCCCCGAGGACGCCGCCGACGTGCTGGACGAACTCATTGACCGCTACGGCGACCCGCCGCCCTCCGTCAGCGACCTCGTGAACGTCTCGCTGGTGCGGGTCCAGGCCGCCGCCGTGGGCGTCTACGAAGTCACCCAGAAAAAGGACACCCTGCTGTTACAGGTGGAGACGCTGGACCTGGCCATGATACGCGGCCTGCTCATCGCTTTCAATGGCCGGGTGACGGCAGGAGCCGGCACCAAGCCCTACCTCTCGGTGGCTCTCCAACCCGACGAAAAGCCGCTGGAACTGCTGCAAAGCATCCTCAAGGCGATGGCCGACATCCTTGCTGCCCCGCCGGAAGAAAACACCGGCAAAAAATAAATTTCACTAGGAGTACACTTATGAAGAAGAAATTCATCGCGCTCGCCTGCGCCCTCGCTCTGGCCGTCGGCCTCGTGGGCTGCAGCCTCTCCACCCCGGATTCCGTAGGCACCATCGGTAACGTGGACATCTCTTCCGGCCTCTATCTGCTGGCCCAGTTCGATGCCTACCAGACCGCCGCCGACCTCGCTTCCGACGACCAGGACGCCACCAAGGTGTCCAGCTTCCTCAAGGCCACCATCACCGTCGATGACGCCACCGGCGAGACCGCCGTGGTCAGCGACTATGTGGCCCAGAAGACCCTCGAGAACCTCGAGTCCTACGCCGCCATCGAGACCCGTTTTGATGAGCTGGGCGGCGTTCTGACCCCCGACGAGGAGACCCAGGCCGACAGCTACGCCTCCCAGCTGATGGAGCAGAACGGCGACCTCTACAAGGCCAACGGCATCGGCCTCGACACCCTCAAGCGGTTTGAGCGCATCCTCATCAAGAGCAACGACCTGCTCGAGATGTGCTACGGCACCGACGGCGAGACTCCCGTCTCCGACGCAGAGCTGACCAGCCACCTCGAGGACGAGATGGTCTACATCCGCTATGTGGTCGTGCCGCTCTACAACACCAGCACCTTCGCTTTTGCTGATGACGACCAGAGCACCCAGATGCTCGAGCTGGCTCAGACCGCCGCCGAGAGCTGCAACGCTGCCATCCCCGATGGGGCCAGCGCCCAAACCTCCGCTTTCAGCGCCGCCGTCGCCGCTGCCCTGCCCGACATCTACGCGGTGCTGGACGGTGAGCCCTCTTCCGACGCGTCTTCCCTCTCCACTGCCCTGCTGGGTTCTGACAACATCGATTCCACCTTCTCCGAGGAAGGTACCGCCGACGCCGTCCGCGCCCTCAAGCCCGGCGAGGCCGCCGCCGTGCAGTATTCCAGCTATGCGCTGATGCTCCTCGTCCGTCTCGACCCGCTGGACGCTGACACGCTGGACAGCCTCCGTGCACAGGCCCTCTCCGACATGAAGAGCGGCGAGCTGCAGGACAGCCTTCAGTCCTATGGCGCCCAGCTGCCCCACGCTCTGGATTCTGCCGCCATGAAGAAGATGCCGGCTTCCAAAATCAAGAACGAACAGTAATTTTCCTCAAAAATAATACAAAAGCTCCGGAGGCCTGTTGGTTCCCGGAGCTTTTCTGTTATCATACGGCTTTTCAAATCCCGCTTCCAGCGCCGCGTGGGCATCGTTTGTGCGGCGTTGCTTTTTGTCGGTTTTTATGGTATCCTCTTAGCAGAAAGGCGCTGTCCAACCAAACGCAGGCGGCTATTGCTCCTCACCGGTCTCGCTGTCTTGCTCTTCGGAGCAAAGCAAGCGCGGGAGGGCAACTTTTTGGAGTTCCGCTCCCGACGCTCACGGCGAAGGGAGGGATGCCTTATGACTACATCGGAGATTCTATTGCTTTTTCAGACGATCATCGCTCTGTTGGCACTTCTCGTAAGTGTTGTACATCTGATGGACGACCGGAAAAAGGATGATTCTTATGGCAGCAAAAGGAAAAAGCACAAAAAGAAATGACCGCCCACAGTTCCCCAACTCGGTGGCGGTCATTACTTTTTGTAGCGACTTAAACTGGTGAGGAGCCAGCCGTTTGCACGGATAGCGCCTTTCCTTATCTTTATTATAGACAGCCGTGCGCGGATTGTCAAGCGCCAGAACTTCCAGAATACAAAAGATAAAAACGGACCACCCGCTTCGGCCTTCTCAGGCTGTGGCGGGCGGCCCGACATTTTCTAACGCATTCTGATGCAATCCGACGTTTTTATCCGTTCTCTCAAAAACAATGCATATACATCATTTTTCTTATATTTCGGCGTTATTTTCGCCTTTCAGAGTATCTCAGAATGGGTAGTTTTTGCGTTTTTGACTTTCCATAATTTTCCAGCTCGTACATCTCCGACTGGTCTGCACCTTGATTATAGATGAATCGCTCTCCAATGTCAATAGCCCAGCGCCTATAAAAAGCCCAAGGGCGAGGTCCCTTGCGGAACCTCGCCCTCAGACTATGTGAGATAAATCACTACATGCGCGAACATATAATGTTTATCATTACAGGCCGTGTGCCTGTAATACCTGTTTTATAGCAATTCAACTTTTTAACGCAACAGCAGCAGCGTTGAATTGCATATCGCAAATATGCTGTTACCTCGAACATTTTCATATGCAAGAACTTCGTGGTCTGCCTCGATGGGTCCAGTATAGTGCATTTTTACAGGATTGTCAATATATGGTATTATTTTCGACATTTTATCCAATCGGGAGCCGTGAAAAACAGCAAAATGCTCTGCCTGCACAGGGACAAATGGCCGAGAGCCCGTTCATGCTTTTACTGCCTTTTCAAACTCCGCTTCCAGCGCCTCGTTGACGGCGCGGACGGCGGCGGCATCGGGTTTGATGGCCGTGCGGTCGTAGGTGAACAGGCCGTTCACCTCGTCCTCCACGTCGGTCAGCTGGGTGTACACCAGCGCCGACAGGCCCTTTTTCAGCTGCGGGAGAATCGTCTTGCGCTGCAGATCGCAGTAGCGCTCAGTCAGCTCTGCCCGGCTTCTGGCCATGCCGTAGCCGTAGGTCTTCCGGGGCGGCTCATGGCCGGGCATGGGCCATGCAATGCCGCCGTACTCGCTGAGGGCCACCGTGCGCACGTTCGGGCGGATGCGGAGCGGATAGAAGTAGTTGTGGATGGAATGCACATCTCCCCCGCCCCGGTCGAACCAGCCGCTGGCCTCGTCCACCAGACGGGAGGGGTCGAGGGCGCGGAGGGTCTCGGTGGCTTTCCGCGCATCGAACTGCCCCCACCCCTCGTTGAACGGCACCCAGCACCCGATGCAGGGGTGCCGGCGTAGGGCGGCTACCGTGTCGGCCAGCTCCCGGGCGTACTCCTCCCGGCTGTGGGCGCTGCCCCGGCCCAGAAAGCCCCACAGCAGCTTCCCGTCCGGGGCGCGGCGCATCAGGGGCTGTAAGGCGTTGGTCAGGTAGGTGACGTACCACATCGGGTAGGCCCCTCCGCCGTTGACCATATCCTGCCAGACGATGATGCCCAGCTTATCGCAGTGGTAGTACCAACGCTCCGGCTCGATCTTGGCGTGCTTGCGCAGCAGGTTGAAGCCCAGCTCCCGCACGGTGTGCAGTTCGTGCTCTACGGCGGCGTCGGAGGGCGGGGTGTAAAGGCCGTCGGGCCAATAGCCCTGGTCCAGCAGGCCGTTGAGCAGGATGGGCCTGCCGTTCAGGAAAAACCGCCGGATGCCCTTTGCATCCTCTTTGCACTCCCACTTGCGGAGGGCGAAATAGCTGTGGACGGTGTCGAAGCCCTCTTCTTCGCCCTGGGTCGTTCCGACCGTCAAATCATAGAGGAAGGGGCTGTCGGGGCTCCACGGGAAGAAATGCTCTTCGGCGATGTTCAGGGTCACTTCGCCGTCCCGGTCGGCCTCGTCGCTGCCCCAGTCCTCGGCGATGGTCACGCCGCCGGCCCGCACCACGGCCCAGAGGTTCACAGCTCCGCCGGGCTTCGAGGTATGGACTTTCACCGTCACGGTCCGGGCGTCGTAGTCCGGGGTGACGGTCAGCGTATCAATGTAATTTTCCGGCACCCGCTCCAGCCAGACCGTCTGCCAGATGCCGCTCTGGGCCGGGTAGAACATCCCGCCGGGCCTGAGGGTCTGCTTTCCCCTCGCCTGCGTTCCCGTGCCGGTGGGGTCCTGCACGGCCACCCAGAGGGTGTTGCGGCCCTCCGGGCGGAGCAGGTCGGTGATGTCCAGCGTGAAGGGCCAGTAGCCGCCCCGGTGTCCACCGGCCAGACGGCCATTGACCTCCACCGCGCAGGCGTAGTCCACCGCCCCGAAGTGGAGCAGGACGCGCCCGCCCTCCCCCGCCGGGGGCGTGAAGGTGCGGTGGTAGTGGAGCCACTGGCCGGGCTGCAACGTCCGGCTCACACCGGAGGCTTTCGCCTCGGGCGAATAGGGTACGAGGATAGCGCCGTCCCACTTTGCCGGGAACTCCGAGCTCTGGGTGATGGCGTAGTCCCACGGGCCGTTCAGGTTGACATAGCTGTCCCGGCGCATGCTCGGGCGGGGATATTCGGGGAGCGGATGCATGGAACTACCTCACATTCACTTTTTATAGGCTGCGGCCAGCTTTTCCAGTGCGGGCAGGCTGCGCTTCACCTTCTCGGTGTCGATGCAGTAGGCAAAGCGGACATAGCCCTTGACGCCGAAGGTGTCGCTGGGGACCAGCAGCAGATCGAACTCCCGGGCCTTGAGGCAGAAGGCGTTGGCGTCCTCTTCCAGCGCCTTCGGGAAGATGTAAAATGTACCGCCGGGGCGCTCCACCTCAAATCCCAGCTCGGTGAGCTTGTCGTACAGCAGGTTCATGTTCGTCTCGTAGACGGACAGATCGCTGGTGACGTCGAGGCACTCGGCAGTGGCTTTCTGGATGATGCTGGGCGGGCAGTTGTGGCCGGTGAAACGGGAGATCTGGGCCATCATGTCCACCAGCACGTCTTCGCCCTCGCAGCCGGGCCGGACGGCCACATAGCCCAGACGTTCGCCGGGCAGGCTCAGGCTCTTGGAGAAGGAGAAGCAGGTCAGGGTGTGGGGGTAGAACGCTGCCGGATACGGCACCTTTTTGCCGTCGAAGGCGATGTCACGGTAGGGCTCGTCGCTGACGAGGAAGATGTTGTGGCCGAAAGCCTTGCTCTTTTCGGTCAGGATGTCGGCCAGACGGGTCAGGGTCTCGGCGGAGTAGACGACGCCGGTGGGGTTGTTCGGGGTGTTGATGAGGACGCAGGTGACGTTCTCGGTCAGCATCTCTTCAAAGGCGTCGAGATTCGGCTGGAACGCCGGTGCCTGAGGCGGCACGACTTTCAGCACAGCGCCGGTCCCCTCCACATAGGGGCCGTACTCGGGGAAGTAGGGGGCGAAGGTCAGCACCTCGTCGCCGGGCTTTGTCACAGCGCGGATGGCGTGGGCGATAGCGCCCGCCGCACCGGTGGTGGGGAAAATATCCTTCTGCTCATAGGGCAGGCCGAAGGTCTTTGCCAGATGGGCCGCAACGGCGGTGCGGAAGCCCGGGTCGCCCTGACTGGGGCAGTAGCCGTGGAGGGCGACAGGCTCTTCCTCGGCCAGCAGGGTCTGCATGGCTTTGGTGAACTTGTCCGGGCAGGGGACGCTGGGGTTGCCCAGCGAGTAGTCGAACACGTTCTCATAGCCTATCTCGGCGGCGCGCTGTTTGCCGTACATGAAAGTCTCGCGGATGACGCTCTTGTGGCCCAGCATGGCGCGGTAAGTCTCGTTCAGCATAATACTTTCCCTCTTTTTCTTATTGATCCTCTTCCGGCAGAGCGGAGGCATAGCTCTGCTCCACCTTCACCACACAGCAGTATCCCGGGTCCTGCTCCTTGACGAAATTGCACATCTCGGCCAGCCGCGCGTCCTTGTCGCCGGTGTAGCCAGCCGGGAACACGAGGTCGAACAGCACGTTGGTGTGGCTGTCCCCCGGCACGATGCGCAGGTCATGAATGGACAGACGAGGGTCCATCTGGCGGGCTTTTTCCATCAAGCGGCTCCGCAGGACGCCTACGGCGGCGTCCGACGTCACGATGGGGTCGTAGTGGATGGTGACCTGTAAGTGGTCTTTTTTCAGAAAATCCCGCTCGATGTTGTCGATGATGTCGTGGGCTTCCAGCGGGTCGGCCTCGGCGGGGAACTCGATGTGGAGCGAGGCGAACTGATGCCCCGGGCCGTAGTCGTGGACCATCAGATCGTGGACGCCCAGCACCCCCGGGTAGCTCATGACGGTGTGCTCGATGTGCTCCACCAGCTCCGGCGAGGGGCTCTCGCCCAGCAGGGGGCTGAGGGTGTCCATCATAAGCCCCCAGCCTGACCAGAGGATGAACGCCGCCACGGCCACGCCCATGAGGCCGTCCAGCACGTCCCAGCCCGTCAGGTGGGAGAGAACGGTGGACAGGAGCACGGCGCTGGTGGTCAGCACGTCGTTCCGGCTGTCGGCGGCGGTGGCCATCAGGGTCTCGGAGTTGATGCGCTGGCCGATGGTCTTATTGAAGCGGCTCATCCAGAGCTTGACGCCGATGGACGCCGCCAGCACCCCCACACTGAGCCAGCTGAACACCACTGCCGTCGGATGCAGCACTTTGAGCGCGGATTCTTTCAGCAGGGACAGACCGATGGCGAGGATGGTGACGCAGACCACGAGGCCCGCCAGATATTCGTACCGGGCGTGGCCGTAGGGATGCTTTTCGTCCGGGCCTTTGGCCGCCAGCCGGAAGCCCACAAGGCTCACCACGTTGGACGAGGCGTCCGAGAGGTTGTTCAGGGCGTCGGCCATGATGGCGATGGAGCCGAACAGCGTCCCCGCCGCCAGCTTGCCCAGACAGAGCAGGAGATTGCAGGCCATGCCCACGAGGCTGGCCAGATTGCCGTAGGCCGTGCGGACGGCGGCGTTCTTGGTATCGTCCGGGTGCCGGACGAACAGGCGGATGAGCAGTTGTGTCATAAAATTCCCTCTTCAGCAGGTATTTCGATGCTACCAGTATAGCACTGCACTTTATGGTTTTGAAGTATTTCGGTAAAATTTTTCGGGTATGCAAAGCCCCCGGCGGGGAAGTTCCCTGCCGGGGGCGGCGTTTTTGGGGTCAAGCGCTCCTTACTTATCGGAAGGCTTGCTCAAGTCGATGCTGCGGATGATCTTGCGCACGGGCAGCACGCTCTTGGCGTTCATGGACAGCTCGTCCACGCCCATCCGCAGGAAGGTCTCGGTGAGGGCGGTGTCTGCGCCCAGCTCGCCGCAGATGCCCACCCAGATGCCGTGGCGGTGGCCCGCGTCGATGGTCATCTTGATGGCCCGGAGCACAGCGGGGTGGTGCGGGTTGAAGAAGGGCTCCAGCTTTGCGTTCTGGCGGTCCAGAGCGCAGGTGTACTGGGTCAGATCGTTGGTACCGATGGAGAAGAAGTCGCACTCCTCGGCCAGCTCGTCGGCGATGAGGACAGCGGCGGGCGTCTCGATCATGGTGCCCACTTCCAGCTTCTCGTCAAACTTCTTGCCCTCAGCCCGCAGTTCCGTGCGGCACTCGTCCAGCACGGCCTTGGCGTCCTGCAGCTCCCGCAGGCTGGTGATCATGGGGAACATGATGCTCATGTTGCCGTAAGCGGAAGCGCGGAGCAGAGCGCGCAGCTGGGTCTTGAAGAAGTCCTTCCGGGTCAGGCAGATGCGGATGGCGCGGTAGCCCAGCGCGGGGTTTTCCTCGTGGTCGAGCTTCATGTAGTCCACGGTCTTGTCTGCGCCGATGTCACAGGTGCGGACGACCACCTTGCGGGGTGCAAGGCTCTCGAGCACCTGCTTGTATGCCTCGAACTGGTAGTCCTCCGTCGGGAAGTCCTTGCAGTTGAGGTAGACGAACTCGGTGCGGAAGAGGCCGACGCCGCCGGCGTCGTTCTGCTGCACAGCGCCCACGTCGCCCATGCCGCCGATGTTGGCAAAGACGTTGATGGTCTTGCCGTCGAGGGTGGTGTTGGGCTTGCCCTTCAGCTCCTGCAGCAGTGCCTGCTTTTTCTGGTCTTCCTGCTGGCGCTTTTTCAGGCTCTTGAGCAGGTCGGGGGTGGGGTCAACGTAGACACAGGCGTTGTAGCCGTCCACGACCGCCATCTTGCCGTCCCAGTCGTCCTGAATGTCCTTGCACTGGATAAGGGCGGGGATGTTCATGCTGCGGGCGAGGATGGCGGTGTGGCTGTTGGAGCTGCCCTCCCGGGTGATGAAGCCCAGCAGCAGGCTCTTGTCCATGCGGACCGTCTCGGACGGGGCCAGGTCCTCAGCCACGAGGATGCTGGGCTCAGTCCCCTGCAAAGTAGCATTGTCCACGCCCTGCAGGATGTCGAGGATGGCCTGTGCAATGTCGATGACGTCGGCGCTGCGGGCCTGCAAATAGGGGTCATCCATGGCGGCGAAGACGGCGGCCTGATTGTCGCCGGCGGTCTTGACGGCGTACTCAGCGCACTTGCGCTGGCCGTTGATGATCTCCTTGATGGCGTCCACGAAGTCGTCGTCATCCAGCATCATGGCGTGGATGTTGAACACCTCGGCGATGTCTTCGCCGGCCTCGGCCAGGGCCTTCTCGTACAGAGCGGTCTGCTGGTCGATGGCCTTGGCGCGGGCGTCCTCAAAACGGGCCTCTTCAGCGGCGGTGTCGGCCACTTCGGCGGCAGAGATGACGGTATCTTTTTTCTTATAGATCTTCAGCTTTCCGATGGCAATGCCATTCAGGATGCTTTTACCGGTACCTACCTGCATTGCAATTTCTCCTTATTCTTGCTGTTTTGTGTTCTGCAACAAAAAGCCCCCGCAGGACATTCCCCGCAAGGGCTTCTCATCACGCTGGGCGATCAGACGTTCTCGCTCAGGAATTTCTGGATAGCTTCGGCGCAGGCGGCTTCGTCGTCGCCCTCCACCTTGATGGTGACAGTGTCGCCCTGCTTGACGCCCATGCCCATCAGGGCCATCAGCTTGCGCAGGTCGCAGGTCTTGCCGCCCTTCTCGAGGGTGGCGGTGCTGGCAAAGCCCTTGGCCACCTTGACGAGCAGACCGGCGGGACGGGCGTGGATGCCGCAGGCATCCTTAACGGTGTACTGGAATTCCTTCATGATCATTTTCTCCTTACTTCATCCGGTCCTCCTGGGCAGCTCACCCCACCCCTCGGGACGCAGCACTCGAACTTTCCGGCTGCTGGATGTCTGCTTTTATTATAAACCTTAGTCGTTCTTTTTTCACCCTTTCATATTGCCGATTTTTTATCAAAAATTTTAGTAACATTTAACAGAATCTTTCTGTAAAAATACCACTACTGCACAATTATTCTGTTTCACCGCACTTTTTCGTGCAGAATGACGGTTATTCGACGGGGTAGCCCTCGGCGTCCAGCGGCAGGTCGGTATACAGCACGGGCTGCTCCTGTGCAGCGTCCGGCTCGCCGGAAGTCTGCTGGGCCTGACCCTCTGCGCCCAGCTCGCCGTCGTGGCGCTCTCCCCAGTCCCCGCTGAAATCTTCGCCCGAGGTCTGCTGGGCCTGCCCGTCGGTCAGTTCATCCTCGTGCCGTTCGCCCCAGTCCCCGCTGAAGTCCTCGCCGGACACCTGTTCGGCCTCCTGCAGGGCCATCGCGGTCTGGGCGTCTTTCAGTCCGGTGACGGTGCCGGAGGGCTTTTCCAACAGATACGCACCCACGGCCTTTTTCTTGTAGACCAGCAGCACGCCGTAGCTGCTCACATCGCCCCGGCTGGCCGCCGGGATGAGCGCTGTCCACTTCTCCACCGTCTTGCCCTTGTAGCGGGTCAGGTCCATGCCGCTCTGCTGCACCACCCCGTTAAAAGCCGAAAAGCTGTCGTCCCACTTGCGGGGGATCTTCACCTTATCGGCGGTGATGGACGCGCCGTCCACGTCCAGCCCGTAGCCCGTGAACCAGGTCTGGATGTCCTGCGCACTCTCGATCTTATTACCTGCCGCCGCGACAGCCACCGAGCGGGTGCTGATGTACCGCCCCAGCATGGCACTGAACACCACCAGCGCGCAGCACATCGCCCCCACGCCCAGCTTCTTGACGCTTGCCTTACTCAGTGTGACCACAAACATACCCTTGCCTCCCACCCATTCAGATTTGTCCGTACAATATATGCGGGAGGCGGCGGCATCATGCAAAAACGGGGCCGCTTTCCAGCAGTCCCGTTTCGTTTTTTTGATTCACTTTCCAGTGGCCGGCGTCTGGCGATAGATGCCCAGGCTGTTGTCCGGCATGGGCATCTCCACCCGGGAGGCGCGGTCGTTCACGGCCACCATCATCGCGGCCATTGCGGCCAGCACCACGGCAATGATGAGCCACTTTACAAAATTCGGCAGTTTTTTCATTTGTTACATCCTCAGTTGGTTTTCGGTCGGCAGAGGGTGCGGGCGTGGGCCAGCAGTTCCGCCGCCTCCGGCCCGGAAAGCTGTTTCACCCACGCCGGGCGCTCTGCTGCGCCCGGGCCGGTGCTGTCAGCTTCCGCAAAGCTGGCAAGGCCGGTATCGGTGCGGTCATTCCATGCGATAAACCCTTCCGGCGCGATGTGGGCGCCGAGACGACAGCCCAGCACCGCCGTCTTGCCCTCGGGACGCCACGGACGGCCCAGATAGACACTGCCCGGCGGGCAGTCGGAGACGAAATCGCAGCTCCAGAACACAAAGCCCAGTCCATCGGCTTTGCCCGAAGGAGCTGTGACATAGCTGTGAGGGATGCGGTTGTCCACCGTGCGGATGACGCAGTTTTCGAAGAGGGCGTCGCCGCCGCCGAAGATGAAATCAATGTCGCCTGCGATCTCACAGTCGGTGTAGTACTGGGCGGTCGGTTTGCGGGGCGCAAGACCGCGCGGGCCGAGAAAGCCGTCCTTCTCCCGCTCCTTTTCGGGCAGCGGGGCGCAGAAGAGCGTGTCCTGACTGCCCAGCAGCTTGACCCGGCGGAACACCGCCCGGGTGCTGTCCACATAGGCCGCGACGGCCTGCCCTGCTTTCGCGCCAGGACCAGCGTCGTTTTCGATCGTCATGTCCTCCACCCAGAGCGTTTCGCCGCTGAAAAAGGCGGTGTAGCTGCGGAAGGTATGGGTGGGCCGCCCGTCCTTGTGAGGCAGCTTGCCGCCGTCGCCCCACACGAGTTTTGTCTTATCTGCACCCGCCCCCCGCAGGGTGATGCAGCGCTTTTCGCAGACCAGCTTTTCCCGGTAAATGCCGGGGCCGACCTGCACCAGCGCTTCTTCCTTATAGGGTACAGCCAGCACCGCCTCCGCGATGGACGCGAAGTCGCCGCTGCCGTCCTGTGCAACTGTAACTGTCAGCATATATGTTTCTCCTATGATCGATCCAGATACTGACAAGTATACCCTCTCGCCGCCCAAAAAGCAACTCAGCTGTTTTCGAGCCGGAGAACAGCGGCGGTAATGTCGTCGGGACGGCCCCGCTGGACGGCCCGGGCGCGGGCGGCTTCCACCAGCTTTTTCGCCAGAACGTCGGGCTGTTCTGCCCTGGCAGCGGAGAGTTCCAGCTGCTGCATCACCCAGCCGGGGCCGTCCACTAAGAGGCCGTCCGACACCAGCACCACATAGTCCCCCGCCGCCAGATGCACCACCCGGCTCTGCCCGCTGACGCCGCCGAGGATGCCCATCGGCAGGCTGGCTTCGCCCACAGCCCGGGCCTTGCCCCCATGCACGAGGAAGCCCGGGGCCGCACCGGCCTTGAAGAGCCGGGCTGTGCCGGTATAGAGGTCTACGCTCACGAGGTCGAGGGTCGCGCCGCTCTCCTCGTCGCTCTTGAGGGCCAGCGCCACGTTCACGAGCCGGGCCGCAAGCTCTGCGGTAAAGCCCGCTTTGAGCAGGCGTGCCGTCAGCTCTGCGGCAAGGTTGCCGTCTACTGCCGCCGGACGTCCGGTCCCCATGCCGTCGCAGAGGATCATCTGGGCCGCTGCCGCACTGCAGAACTGCTGGACCGCGTCACCGGAGATCTCGCCCCGCGCCGCCGCGCCCGCCGTCCCGAATACGGCCCGGAGCAGGGGCTTTTCGGCAAAGAGCAGGGTGGTCATCCCCTTGCAGGAGAGTACCTGCGGCGGCTCGAGGCTGCGGCGGCAGATGCGCCCCACCTCCACGGCCAGAGCGGCCAGCTCTTTTTCGTTGAAGCGGGTGCGGGGCAGCGTCACCGCCGCCCGGGTGCGGCCCAGATCGTCCAGCGTCACAGCACATTCCAGCGGCGGCGTCCCCAGCTGAGCGAACAGCGCCGACACCCGGCCAGACTTGTAGGGCTCCGGGCTTCCGGGACGCCCCAGCTGTTCGCTGAGGACGCCCAGTGCATCGGCCACGGCGCTGTACTGCTCCGTGAGGGCCGTCCGCATGGCCTCGGAGTGGACGCGAGCCTCCCGGCGGCTGCGGTAGAGTGCAAACGCCTTGTCCCCCGCCGCGCAGAGCGCCGCCGGGTGGATGCACCGCGCCAGCTGACCGGGCAGAAGCGCCGCTTCCAGATGGCCTTTTTCTTCCAGAATGGGGCGCAGGGCCTCCATTCCTTCCAGCGTGGAGGCGTGCTCCTGCTTCCAGCAGACTTCCCGCCGCCCGCAGTTGGCGCAGAGGCCGTCGTGGATGTTGTCGATGACCCATCGGAAACCCTCGCACCGGCGTGGAAAAGCGTCGTAAACCTCGTTCACCGTCTCCGCCAGCGAGGAGAGGCTTTCGGCCACTGCTTCCAGCCGGGTGGCGGCAGCAGATAGCCGGGGCGGCTCCTCGGGCGGCGCGGGGGCCTCCGGCACCGGTGTCAGCCAATGTTTTGGGAAAAAGGCGGGGGCCGCAAGGCCCAGCCCGGCGCTGAGGAGCAGGGGCAGGGCTGTGCCGGAGGCGGGAACACAGAGCACCCCCAGCACACACCCGCCC
>ONZZ01001026.1_pt1 | contig 19811 bp, 18 predicted proteins | sample 1671101 | NCBI WGS metagenome assembly ONZZ01 (sample SAMN06348122, study PRJEB24527) | human gut metagenome | biome: human gut; feature: ankylosing spondylitis patient; material: feces | host: Homo sapiens | place: China | collected 2015-10
ATGCTATATTGTAGATCATCGTTATACCTCCTGCCGGTTATGTGTGCATCGAGTGGGCCTTGTTTTGCTTGGCTCAGTCCCCGGATCGCTTCCGGTGACTGCATTATACAACGAAACTTGGTACAATATAAATCGCGAATATAATTTTGGTTTTACGGTATAGAAGACTATTGTAATTACAATAAATATGCAATATAATCTTTGATAGAATACATTTTATAATATAATATTTGATGATTTAATATTTTAAACAACTAAAATGATGCTGAATTATTGAAACAAACAACCAAACGGCTTGCGATGATGGAGGGATTATGAGAGAATCAGAATTTATAAGACGCGTAGCAGAAGCGGAGAGCGTAATTAGATACACCTTCCGGTTAGAGATTCCTGAAGCAGAACAACGTCTCAAAGGTAATTTGGTTGCGTGCTCTTTGGATCAGGCGTATAGGATGACAAAGTCACTGTTTTCAAATTACTGGAAAAATCGCCCATTTCATATCAACGACCCAAGAAAAGAACTTTTCGATGTAAAAAGACGAGAACTACTTTCGGATGCAGCAGTACCCGAACTGTATTGCATGGTTCGTAAAATCATTGGCGAAGAAAATACGATGACTGTATATGCAGCAGGTGAATATGCTTTTTTTGATGCCAAAGCCTTCGATATGGGACTGGAAGCAGATGATATTTTAAGTAACTTTGTTACAGGAATGGATGACCTTTTTAACAGAAGAATCTATACATTTGAGAATGACCAATCGCTTACAATAAATAAGAAAAAGTTAGAAGTTAAAGGTCTAGGAGAAAAACTTGGAAGCCGTAACCAACCATTAAAAAAGACCGTAAATAATGTGGATGCAAAACTTGCCACCCTTTTACCGGCCTATCAAAGTTTCTTTTTTGAAGAAAAGAATATCGAAGATCCGAAAAAGAAATGGAAAAGTAATTTAAAAATCAGCGATTTGGATTTAATGATAATTCTAAAGCGTTCTTCAAAAAAGTTGGATATCCTGAGAACTATTCAAGAAGCCAGACAAGATCATACGACGCTTAGTATGCTACAAATACAAAAACTGCAGCGGTTGCACAAGGAGCTAACAAGTTTCTGCGAACAACGCTACGACGATAAAGATCAAAAAAAGCATCTGACAACAGTTGAGCTTGAACATTTGACAGCAGCAGATAAGCTTTATATTCAAATGGAAATCGAACGAATTACGAACTGTACCATGTTGGCAGATCTGTTGAAAAATATCCGAGAGTTTCCAGGTGCTCGAAGCGATGTAATGTTTGCAGATCCAGCATCTATAATATTGTTTAGTCGCTGTTTTGAATTGGGAAATATATATAATAGAACGGAAGTTTTAGATCGGTCTTTTCAAGGATTTCAGGATTCATTAATGTTAAAAAAAGATCTTATGATGGAAACCTTAGAACCGGGCGTTCAGAGAAGTCTGAAAGATATGAATATTGATACAATTGATGTATCTTATTTTGAACGATGGAAAAAGGTGTATGAAGAAGAAATGGATTGTTGGTCGAATTGGATATTTCCGATATTTACGTCATGCTTTTGTGTTGTGTTGAGCAAAAATATTAAGGAAGAACAATCGAACTTAAAAAAGAATGACGCAAAAGAAGTTTCAATAATGTATAAGGAATTGTCTGATTATATTAACAAAAATAACTTGAAAATGAGTGCGATGACATTTGATGATGAACTTTTAAGTAATGCTAGGAAAAACTCGATAATGAGGAACATGATATCGGACTATCTGATGGATGCGTTGCAAGAAAAAAGACGATTGCCGATTCCGATAACGTTAAAAGAGGTTAATGAAATTATGCCTAAGAGGTCAGTTGGTAAGGGGTTGAAGGAGGCCCGTATTTGAATATTTAATTCTTAAGAAGAAACAATGGACGTACTAGTTCAGCTAATGCGAACTGACAACAGTGATGGGAAAAGCTGCAATCCTACACTTCTGAAAAAATTTCAGCGTTAAATGTTCCCTAATATTAGGAAAATAGGAATATTCCAAGCAAAATTTTTTTGATAGTGTAGGAACGAAGGCTGCATTATAGTATTATGACACCAATTTAGGGCGATCAAGCAAGTGGTCGCCCTTTCTCTGTATCTGGTGTGATTTGACCTTCGGCAACATTATAGTAACCCACCAAAGGAGGATTTGCCGTTATGTTTGATTGCTATGACACTTTGATCACCCCAGAAGAAGTCGCTGATATGCTGGGATGCGGTATGAACACCACCTATAAGCTTTTGAAGTCGGGAAAGATAAAAGCTATGAGGATCGGCCGATCTTGGAGGATTCCTAAGAGAGCGGTACAGGAATATATTATACAAGAATCCCACCTGAAATCAGTTGGGTGGTAACATGAAAAAGCCCACATGGATGATGTTCCATGTGGGTTTTCTATTGCCTGAAAGTAGTGCTTGATGGAGTGATGTACATACGGGTAATCCAATGTTAATGCTAAATAATGTATAGAGCAGAAGGAAGGTGAAAGTTAATCTTTATTAATGACACTAACATTAGGATAAAGCGGCTGAATGGAATAGTTGTAGTACAAACAGTCGCACAAGAGCAGCCGAATGTGTAGTGTATATACATTTGGCTATTCTTGCTAGGAGGGGGAGGCGGATGCCGTCATAAATAATATTTTATTCTATAAATTCTCATCTATATTTTCAATGATATTAATTTATCTTTATGAAATATATGAATAGAAAGAAGGTGCTTATAATGGGAAATATCTTTAGTATACGATTGACAGATGAAGATAAAGTTCATTTACAACAGAGAATGAATGAAACTGGTAAAAATGCCACAGAAGTATTTAAGAGCGCAATCTATTTTACCAAAATAGATGCAGACCTTGTTGATGAAATTATATCTAATATTGGATATTATGCGAGTGAAAAAGATCTGGAAGGGATAAAAGAGGAGGTTCATAGATATGTGTTATATCGAACTCAAAAATGAGAAGTATGAAACTTTGGAGGACTTAAAACATTTATTGCAATATATTCTTAGATTAGATAAGACAGCAGAAGATAGTCAAAGAGCGAATACTATAACAAATACCTTAGCAGGTTGTCAGCCAGCGATGATTCCCAATGAATATTTGTATGATCCGAGTTCAGTTTATCATCTGATGCTTTTTGAAGTCAGGAGAAGACATAAAGGTATTCCGCAGTTTGCAAAACACCGCATTGTTTCCTTCGCAGCAACAGATTGTATTTTGCCACAGGATGTAGTATCTCTAGCAGAAAGAATAGCAAGTATCTATGCGAAGAAAGGTTATATTACAGCCTATGGAATTCATGCGGATAGATTTAATGTACATATTCATTTTGCAGTTTGTGCAGTATCGTTTCAAACACAGAATATGTTTCATATTCAATGGGAATCTGAGTGGAATATGCTTGTAACGGTAACAAATCAATGGAAATCTGAGTTTGACGAGATGCTTCAAAATAATATCCAAATGAGACAGTCAAGAGAAGCTGCATTGTATGGCGATGATATCGTTCGATACGGAAGCATTTCTCTGACAGCAAAAGGTCAAATGAATCAGAACAGAAAATCAAAGCGCAAATAAGAAGGGAGAATACAATGGATAAGTTTGATGAAAAAGTTATCGGCTACGAATCTACGAAAGAGATTCTGCGTCAGATTCTGGATATTCTAAAAAGACCGGAGGTTTATAAAAGAAAGGGCATTTCTATTCCAAGAGGGCTGCTGATGGAATCTGATCCTGGTCTTGGAAAAAGTCTGCTGGCATCTATCCTGATGGAAGAGTCCGAACGGAAGCCCTTTGTTTTTCGTAAAACCAGTCAGGAAAACAGTTTTCTGGATGAATTAAGGGCTATATTTGCTATGGCAAAGGAGGACGCACCTAGTATACTGCTCTTAGAAGATTTGAACCTCTATGTAGAATCGAATTCTCCCTATGCGCCGGAATGGGCTTGTCTGCAAGCCTGTATTGATGATGCAAAGGATACAGATCTTTTTGTGATTGCTACTACTAACGATACAAGGTATATGCCACCATCCCTGTTGAGACCGGGTAGATTTGATTATGTGATCTATCTGCAACCTCCGATTGGAGAGAATGCAGAGAACATTGTCAGCTACTATCTCAGGGATAAAGATTTGGCAGAGGATGTGCTGATCTCAGATATCGTCATGGCTATGCCCAAGGTAAGCTGTGCTACACTGGAAACGGTAATGAACCTTGCTGCGCTGAATAGTGTCTATCAAGGTCATGAGCACATCCAGAAGGAAGATATCACAGAAGCTCTTCTTCAGGTGGTATATAAACTCCAAAAGACGGATAAGGAAACTGACTCCACAGAGTTGCAGAAGATTGCAGTACATGAAGCTGCCCATGCAGTGGTCGGAGAAGTTCTTCACCCCGGAAGCATTGGAATTGTCACGGTTTGCGGAAGCCAAGGTGTAATTGGTGGTATGGCAAATGGCTGTGCTACTTATGCACAAAATGAGGAGGAATTTCTGGATGAAGTGACCAAAACATTGGCAGGCAGAGCGGGTGTGTCTCTGATCTATGGTGTTATGGATATTCAGGCATCGGCCGATATAGAGCAAGCAGATAAGCTCATGGATATTTGGCAGTGTCACTTTGCAGGTGGTGGCTTCGTAGGAATTGAATCAGGGGACAACAGAATGTCCGAGCAGAGACTTTCTTATAATGAAGCCATCAAATCAGCAAAACTGGAAGAACTTTACCGCAGAGCCTATAAAATTCTCCATGACAACAGGGATTTCCTCCTTGCTGTCCAGAAAGAACTTCTGGAACATGAAACGCTGCTGAACAGTGATCTGGCAAAAATTCGGGGATCTTGTATCTAAAACCTATTATTCAAAATGATAAAACGGGGCTGTTGCACACGCCCCAACAAAAAAGACCAGAGTTATTTAGCCAAAAAGCTTTACAACTCTGGTCTTTTGCTTTAACGTTAACAGTGCTAATGAAACGGATAAAGCAAGAACAGCATATCGAAATTCAGGAGAAAAGTCAACAGCTAAAATTTCGAATGCAGACAGAAATTCAAATCGACAAACATCATGCTCTCTGTCAGGCAAGCGGCCAGCTTGAGGAACTGGACTATACAAAATTGCATTTCGCTTATTCGGGAATCCGAAAATCGCAGATCGAGCCGCGGGTGTTATTCAAGGTGTTGGTATGTTTTCAATATTTTGATCGTTTGACACTGGTTTTCCACATCTTTGTGCCGAGAGAGCAAGAAAAAGGGCTGTTGCACTGGCTTCTATACCCTACAAAAAGTCCGTGAGGTGGTGAATGATAGTTACAGCTACTCCAGCGACTATGAGGTAATCGGCAAGCTAAAGCAATTTGCTGATCGGTATGGCGTCTGCGTTCTGATCGTCCACCACACCAGAAAGCAGCCTGCGGGAGACAGCTTTGAGATGATCTCGGGGACCACGGGCTTGCTGGGGTGTGCAGATGGTGCGCTCCTGATGCAGAAGGAGAAGCGAACAAATAGCAAGGCCACCTTGGAGGTGGTAGGCAGAGACCAGCCGGATCAGCGGTTGTATCTGAGCAAAGACCAAGAGAGCCTAGTTTGGGTGCTTGACCATGCAGAGAATGAGCTTTGGAAACAGCCTCCAGACCCGGTACTGGAAGCCGTAGCAAAAATCGTATCTGCTGACAACCGGGAATGGGAAGGCAGTCCCACCGAGCTGGCCCAGGCGATTCAAACGGATATGGCGGTAAATCGGCTCACCAAACATCTGAATGTGAATGCCAGCCGTCTGCTGGAAGAACATCAAGTGAGGTACGAGAACAAAACCAAACATGCTGGACGGCGTATCTGGCTGACCTACATGATGGTGGAAGCACCTGCGTTTGAAGTAATCGAGTAAAGCGCGACCGTTGCCACCGTCGCGGGAAAGAAAAACTGGGGTGGTATTTTGCCACCCTAGCTTCCTGGGCTACGCTGTTTCACGGTAGCCCCAAAAACAATAGGATGGAACGATTTGTTCCACCCCTCAGAAGCGTTCGGAGAACGCGCAGCCACAGAATGAAATTCTGTGTTCAAAAGGGGGCTTGGGGGCATTGCCCTCAACAAGCAGACGGCAGGCAATGTGAGTGTGTATTAACACTCGCATTGCTTGCCCGTTGTGTGTGTGGCTATCCACACGCATTGCTTGCCTGTCGTATCTGACCAGAAATCAACAGATACCGAAAATGGGGCTTGAAATCGCACTGCTTAAGATATAAGTACGTGATTGCATTATTCGCAAATGCGCTGTATAATAAAGTTGTATATTTATATTCCCTGTAAGAAAAGGTGGCCGATATGGATTACATGAACGCAAAAGAAGCCGCTGATAAGTGGGGACTTTCCGTGCGGCGAGTTCAAGTCCTCTGCGAACAAGGTAGAGTTGATGGTGTCGAGCGGTTGGGCAATGTCTGGCTAATTTCTAAAAGCGCAGAAAAGCCGTTGGACGGACGTACTCGTGAAGTGAAAAAGCAGAAACAACAGCCGAAATAACGTTGTTCAGGAGGAACTAAGATGACAAATCTCGAACGAGCAATAAAAGATGGTTATGCACATATTATTGGAGAAAAAGGCAAGCAGAAAATCACATATGTTTCTTCTGATAACCATGTAGAAAATTATAGCGATCCGGAAGAGAAGGTTCGTGCTGAATTCTGGGCTGAACTGATTTATAAATACGAATATCCAGTCAATCGAATTAAAATAGAAGTGACTGTACCTGATCGTCTGCCGACAGATCGTGCGGATATTGTTGTTTTCCGTGATGACGAGTGCAAGCGTCCCTATGCTGTGGTTGAGTGTAAAAAAGACGGTGTTACGGATGCCGAATTCAACCAGGCGATAGAGCAGGGCGTTGGCAATGCTACTTGGGTGAAACTTCGGGCTGACTATGTTGTAATTATCGCTGGTGGCACTCGTCGTGTTCTGGATGTTACCGATAAATTCGGCGCATTGGAGCGTGAGCAAAACATCCTGGCTGATTTGCCTCATGCATATGGAAAGCCCCAAGAATTTAGATTCTATAAGGGAAGCGAAAATGATATTAAGCCGGTAGACCGAGAAGATCTCATTGCTGCTATTAAGAAATGCCACCAAACGCTGTGGGGTGGTGGTCGCCTTTCCCCGCCGACTGCTTTTGGAGAACTGTGCAAATTAATCTTCGTAAAAATCAGTGATGAGCAAAAACCTCGAAAAAAAGGTGAGCCTTACCAGTTTCAGATAAAGACGCACGAGCCTGCTTCTAAACTGGCTGAACGAATCAATGCTTTGTACGATGAGCAGAAAAAGAAAGACCCTGAAGTCTTTACTGACTCTATCAAAGTGGATGATCGAGTGTTACGGACGGTAGTTTCTCATCTTGAAGCGATCAATCTGCACAAAACAGACCTTGATGTAAAAGGTGTGGCATTTGAGCAATTCATGGATGGATTTTTTAAAGGCGATTTTGGTCAATATTTTACGCCTCGTCCGATCATTGAGTTTGCTGTAAAGATGACGGCGCCGGAGCACGACTGGGATGTGCTGGATACCTCCTGTGGGTCAGGCGGGTTTTTGTTGTATGCGCTAGATTACATTCGCCATCAGGCCACCGAGTATTACGAAAAAGGCAGTGCGGATCACTACCGCTATTGGCACGATTTTGCGGAGAAACACCTTTATGGAATCGAGATCAATGATGAGATTGCACGCGTTGCGAAGATGAATATGATCGTGCATGATGATGGACATACCAATGTGATCAGCTACGATGCATTAGAGAGTATTGATAAGATTGCAGCACATAACCCTGGTTTTCAAAAAGATAAGTTTGATCTGATTTTGACCAATCCTCCTTTTGGTTCTACGGTGAACGGGGCCGAAAAACCGTATCTCAGCACCTTTGAGTTGGGTAACACCTATGACAAAAAAGGAAAAGCAAAGCCCAGAAAAAACCAGAGTTCGGAAGTCCTATTTGTTGAACGCATTTGTGAGTTCCTCAAACCGGGTACAGGAAAAGCGGCTATCGTTTTGCCTGATGGAATTTTGACAAATAGTTCTTCCCAATATGTACGAGATTTCATTTTAGAGAGGTTCCAACTGCTGGCGGTTGTGAGCCTGCCTCAGTGCGCCTTTGCGCATTTTGGCGCCGGTGTAAAGGCTTCTATTATTTTCGTTCGGAAGCGTGGTAACGACGAGGTTGCGAACAATGAGGAAGCTATTTTTATGGCGGCACCGGAATTGATCGGATATGATGCTACTGGACGAAAAACCGAGTCGCAACTGGATGAGATTGTTGAGCAATATAAAGAGTTTCTGGAGGATCCTACCCCTTTTTTCGTCTAACCCCCGGCGCAAATGAGCTTTGTGCTTTTGCGGTCAAACGGGGGGACATTAGTCAAAGAATTGATATTAACTACAATCTACCAAAATATATTGAGCTGGATAAAAAATTACACACTATTTTTGGAAAGAAGTTAATGCATCTTGGAGAGCTCGCGGATGTAATTTGTGGACCATTTGGCAGTGCCATTACCAATAAGGACTATCAAGAATCTGGAATTCCGCTTATACGTATTACGAACATCTCGGGAGATGGATATATGGATTATAGCGATATAATCTATATTTCAGAAGAATTAGGCAACAGCCTGTCACGAACTCAAGTTTCAGCAGGAGATATTGTTATTTCTCAACGCGGTTCTTTGGGACAGTGCGCTATTGTTGATGATACTTTCCCGAAGCTTAATATTTCAGCAAATATTATCGCAATAAAGAACCCGAAAGGTATCTCGGCTGAGTTCATCAGAAATTATATTTTATCTGCTGTTGGGCAGACATTGTTGGAGCGAGCTTCAAGCGGTCAAGTTCAGCAAAAAATCACAACACAAGATATTGCAAATTTACTTATTCCAAACAATTGTAATGAAGAAAAACTAATATCGATTATTGAAAGAGGTCACACAGAATATGAAAGCGGAATTTCACAGGCGAATGAATATCTTTCTGGAATGAGCGATTATATTCTTCGACGGCTTTCTATAAAAAAAATAAGCTATAAGAAAAGATTGTGCTGCGGCGTAAAGTTCGCAGATGTTATCGCAGATAAAACCTTTAGTGCAGAATATTATCATCCCGAACGAATGGAAGCAATTCATACGTTGAAATCCAACATGGATATTACTGCATATAAACTTTCAGATATAGTTGATTTTTATCGTGATTTGGTCAATGTGACAGATAATGACGATTATCTGGGATTAGCAAGTGTTGAAAGCCAAACGGGTGAATTGAGTGGAATACACGAAAAAGCAGCGGGACAAGCATTTATTTATAAAAAAGGAGATGTTCTTTACGGCAGGTTACGCCCCTATCTTAATAAAGTCCTCTTCGCTGAGAAAAGTGGTGTTTGCTCTACTGAATTTCATGTTATGCGAGTGATAAATTGTGAAAAGGTTTTACCTGAATATGCTGCAGCAATATTGCGCTCAGATTTGATTTTGTCACAAACAAGGCATATGATGACCGGAAACACGCATCCCAGAATATCGAACGATGATGTAAAAAATTTGTATATTCCCATTCCAGAATTAGCCGTTCAAATAGAAATTGTTACGGAATTACATAATCGGAGAGTGCAAGCCAGAAGATTAAAAGAGGAAGCGGAACTGAATTGGAAAGCTGCAAAAGAACAGTTTGAAAAAGAATTGTTGGGTGAGTGATATGGACATAAATAGAGTTAGGACGGTTTATGGGTGGCTAATCAATATTGCAAACAATCCAAATTGTATGACATTCCCTGTTGCGTTACCGGATATTCAAAGTATTAAGAATGGCCTAATCAAAATTTCTCATGACATTGAAAAGGAATCCCCGTATTTCAGCCAAGAGCTGTTTGAGATGAAAGACCGTATGTTTGTTGGATATGGGACGATTAATCCGGTTGTGTTCGGACAAGTCATAGAAATTTTGAAGTCACTTCAGCAAGCAGATAATACAAAGGGTATGGGCGTATGGGATCTCATTCATCCAAAGATTGTTGCGGTGTCCCAAAAGCTATTTGAAGATGGTCACTATGCAAATGCCGCTGAGGATGCATTTGTTGAGATCAATGACCGAGTAAAAAAACTGTTCATGAAGGTAAATCCCACTGCATCCAAAATTCCAGATGGTCATACTGCGATGAACATGGTATTCTCTGATAACGCTCCTTTGGTGGAGTTTTGTGATCGCTCGACCGAGACGGGAAGCAACATACAAAAAGGCTATATGCAGATGTTGGCAGGAGCCATGTCTGCACTGAGAAATCCAAAAGCTCATGCCAATATCACCATTACTAAGGATGATGCAATGCGTCGTCTGATGTTTGCCAGTATGTTGATGTATAAAATTGATGAGGCTATAGACTATTCAAAAATACAAGAAAGATAGAGAAAGAGGTGAGAGAAATGATTCGTATGGAAGGACTTTTTAGCGAGTCTTTTGGAGGAACTTGCACTATACGAGGTTACGCTCGATATGATGAGATTGTTGAGTTGTCATATCCTCATCCAGGTTATCAACGCCCGGTAGACGATGTTCATGTGGGTGAGATTTCAATGTTTATCACTTCTGGATCAAATAGCTTCAGCCCAGAAGTGGTTTTAGCATATACTGCAAAGTATGATTATTATAAGGAGGGCGCTGTATCTGGAATAGACGCAATTGCAGACATCCGGAACGGCAATGGATTTACTTCTAATATTGATGGAATTTCTTTCAAAAAGATCCGCAAAGTAAATAACGGGTATTTATATGAGATCTCTATTCCATATGAAAAGAAATTAATAGATGAAGAGAAGCCATTTCGTCGAGTAGATGGAAATCATCGCCTGCAAGCTATGGAACAACTAGTATCTACAGGACAAATTAGCAGTACATATTTGATACCTTTTTGCCTGATTTTATTTGCAGATACTGATTCCTTAAAAGATGAAAAGGTTATTTTCCACAACATCAATTCTAAAGCAGTCCCCTTAAAATCTGAGCAACTTCTCAAAAGTGTTTTGATCCAACAACATGACGGATTGGATTTTAATGATAGAGAATTGATAGAAAAATTTGGGCCAGAGTATCTTCTTGCAAGGAAAATATTGAGTGCCAATCCTCTTACTGTTAGAAAATTAGGATACATAGAGTGGATACATCCTCGTATTTTGAGCACCCTTGTTGATCTGATTAACTATGTTCAGGAAAAAAGTGGAACCAGGATTGAAACATTAGAACAACAGGAAGCCTTAATAAATAGCTTGAATAATACATTAAGACACGCACATCCCTTGGGAGCTGCTAAGCTTCAAATGGCATCCGGGTTGTTGTTTCTGCTTGTTTATATGTATTATCAGATGGAAAACGGAGAATTAGATCCTCAAAATAAAGCAGAAAAAGAAAAGAATCAGTTAATAGCATGGGCTGAAAAATATAACATCACTGATGCACAGCATGATATAGAGCAATATGCCGCAGTAAATGCAGACTGTATTCGTGCAATATTCGATAAGTATGTTTTGTCCACAGAACAGACTATCTTTATGTCTCGGTGCTTTGATAGCCGGTTCGACGAAAATGAACGGGCAATTCGTAGAGCTATAGAATATGTAAATCGTGAAAAAGGTAGTTCGTTGAGATTACTCCGTGTAGATCAGCATAGTGAAGGTGCGACTGGACAAATATCAGATCGTATATTGCGAGATATTGAGATGTCTGGATTGGTAATTGCTGATTTAAGTAGTGGTAGAGCAAATATTCCACATGAAATAGGATTTGCAATGGGCCTAAAAAAAGGACTAATTTTGATTCATAACGGGACAGATGCGGAAGCGGATGAACACACACCTTCAAACATAAAAATGTATGAGCAAATTAGATTTAATCAAGATTATCATAAGTTGGAAACAGAATTGAAGGCAAAATTGATTGATTATTATAAGCTTTAAGGAGATGCCGTATGCCAATGTGGTTATGTCGCGCCGGACGATACGGCGAGTTTGAGAATAAATTTCTTGAGGACAGTAAGGTATACTGCACCTGGGACAATCTATCTGAATCAATCATGCAGTTCCACACCAAGCAGGACTTGCAGCAATATTTTGTGGATAACAACCCAGATGTAAAGGTAAAAACAGCGATGAACTGGGCGAGCCAGGTCTGGCCGTTTGCCCATGAGATGAAAAAGGGAGAGATTGTTGTCCTGCCCAGCAAGATCAAGCCTGTAATTCATTTTGGCAAGATCACAGGTAATTATGAATTCTTACCTAACAACGATAATCCTTATTATCATGCACATCAGGTAGATTGGTTTGCCTGTGACATTCCCCGCACAGCTTTTGACCAGGACATCTTATATTCCTTTGGGGCTTTTATGACCATTTGCCGTATCAAGCAGGAAGATCGCATAAAAGCAGTCATCAATGCCCATAAACAGGGAAAGAAAGCGCCCCAAATTACTCCGCAAGAGCCACAGGATGATGAAGAGGCACGAGATATTGAAAATGAAGCCTTGGGGGTTATCACAAATCTGATAATCCAGAAGACTAAGGGGCATGGTTTAGCAAAAATTGTAGATGCCATTCTTCGAGCAAAGGGATTCACTACATATGTCAGCCCGGCCGGACCGGATAAAGGTGTGGATATTCTGGCTTCTGCGGGCACACTTGGTTTTGGAAGTCCCAAAATTTGTGTTCAGGTTAAGTCCACGGACGCGCCAGTGGATCGGATTGTTTTGGATCAGTTGGGCGGGGTGATGAAAAACTTTGGTGCCGAATATGGCCTGTTAGTGTCATGGAGTGGGTTCAAATCTTCGGTCATCAATGAGATGGCTAAACAGTTCTTTGAAATCCGGCTTTGGACCCACAAAGAAATTATTGAGGAGTTTCTGCGATACTACGATCAGATGGACGATGAAATCAAAGAGCTGATCCCTCTCAAAAAGATTTGGGTCGTGAGCAACGATGATCAATAATTAAAATGCTTTGATGAAGAATCCATCGTATGATATAATCAGTTTGTAAGGTGTAAATCATCCTCAATTTACTGGCAACACCATGGCAACAAAAAATCAGATAGCCCCTACTATCTGAATAATGAAAATAATGCCAATACCCTGAGCTAAATTCCATAAGCAAATCTGTTTAGAAAACTTCTGACAGGAGCGAGTGGGAATAAATATTTAGTGTTTTCTGAATCCTGAAAAGCGTTGGTAATACAGCGTTTTTCAGGATTTTTCTTTTTTAGTGGCTACAAATTGGCTACATTTGCAGCGATTTTTGTAGCCAGAGGCTCACGGCATGATGCCGTCAAGCTGTCTGGCTACCTCCACCTGCTTGTTGGGGTACAGGTGGCTGTACGTGTCCATCGTGGTCTGCACCTTCTCGTGTCCGAGACGCTCCGCGATCAGCAGCGGGGAGAAGCCCATCTCCACCAACAGGCTGGCGTGGCTGTGTCGAATGTCATGCACCCGGATGCGCTTTACCCCCGATGCCTTGCAGCCATACTCCATTTCGTGGTACAGAAAGCTCTTGGTGTAGGGAAACAGCCGATCATCATTTTGCAGTCCGTAGCAATGGGACATATACTCCTGCAAACAGGTGCAAAGACCGTCGGGAATGGGGATAGTGCGGATGCTTTTCGGTGTTTTCGGAGTGGTGATAATATCCTCTCTGCCGAGGCGCTGATAGCTCTTGTTCACCGTCAGGGTCTTCTTCTCGAAGTCGATGTCCGACGGCGTGAGCGCCAGCAGCTCTCCCTCCCGAATCCCCGTGTAGTACATGGTCATAAATACCGTGTAGCTGGCGGGACGGTCTTTCATGCTCTCGATAAAGGTCTGAAACTCGTCCTTTGTCCAGAACAGCATCTCGTCGGCTTTCTTCTTGCCCATGCTCCCCGCCTTGTGGCAGGGGTTTTCTTTCAAGCCATAGTATTTGACTGCGTAGTTGAAAATCGCCGTGAGCTGGTTGTTGATGCACTTGAGATAGGTCTGGGCGTAAGGCTTGCCGTTTTCATCCCGATAGCTGGTCAGGGAGTTCTGCCATTGGCGCACATGAGTGGGCTTGATCTCGTTCAGCGGGATTTTCTTGAAGAAAGGCGTTACCTTCAGGTCAATCAGCCATTTCTTGCTGGCAACGGTGGAGGGCTTGAGGCGGTGCTCCATATCCTTGACATACAGGGCGATGAAGTCACCGAAGGTCATGCCGAGGCTGCCCGTGGATTGGCTGATAAAGTCCCGTTCCCATTGAAGGGCTTCCTTCTTGGTGGCAAAGCCACGCTTCTTCTTGTGGATGGTCTTGCCCGTCCAGTCCGTCACGCGGATCTGGGACATCCAGCGACCGGTGTCGCCGTCTTTTGTTACTGACATTTTTACCTCCTTCCCTCAAGAATCAGGCTTTGATGGGGTTATTTACTCATTACTCTCGTTTTTACCGTATTCCTTTTCCAAAAGCTCTGTCCGTCTTGCAATTAGTTCATCACGGTCAAGTTCTTCCGGCTCTGTGCATTTGACTGCGTTCGCGGCATAGTATGCAAGCGTCTGCTCCTTCCAGCGCTTATATGCTGCCTGCGTGGAGTTATAGGCGCGAAGCTCGCTGCGTTCGTCCTCCCACTGCTCAAGGAACAGGCACATATCGGCGTTGAACTCTGCCATGCTCTTTCCGTCAAAGGAAATGGAACATTCCCACCGCTTGCTGCGGGGTGGCTTCTGCACGTCGATCTTGAAGTCGATGCCTTCTACCGTTTCCAGCTTAAAGAGAAAGTCCATCACGTCGGAAAGCGTTCTGATCTGCGTTGTACTGGATTCGTAGCCGAGGATATAGGTCGGCGTTGAATCCAACAGGTCGGCAATCTGATTGACAACGGCAATCGACACTTCGATCTCTCCGGTTTCGTACTTCTGTACGGTGCGGAGGGATTTTTTTAGCATTTGTGCCAGCTCGGTCTGGTTCAGCCCCTTCCGTTTTCGGAGCTGCTTGATTCTCTGCCCAATGGCGGGATAATCGAAATTGTCCATATCTGATTCACCTCGTCCATATCATATCACAGAATAAAGCGAATTGCAAGTACATATTTTTATTTTCTGAAGGCTTGACAGATGCATCTTGTATGCGTATAATAAAATATGTACTCAGGGTGCGTATTTCGGAGGGACTGGGGAAAGGAGCGTGAACAAAAGATACGCAGACTGAGGAAAATCACATTGAAACAGGAGGTACTATGAGAGCACAGTTTATCACAGCGTCAGAGGTGGCGGAGATCATGGGCATCAGCCGCAGCAAGGCGTATCAGATCGTCCGGGAAATGAACAGAGAGCTAAAAGCCCAAGGCTATCTGACCGTAGCCGGAAAATGCCCTGCCCAGTATTTCAAGCAGAAGTTCTACGGCTTCCAGATTCCCGGAGGTGAGCGCAATGACGGGAAATGAGAAAACGACCGCCCTCATCCCATCTGTTGGCGCAGATGGAGGGCAGCCGCCTCACAATTCAACTAAACAAAGGATACCACATGAAACCTGCGAAAGCAATCCCCCGGAGGAAAATATTGAGGAAATACGTGAGAGAATCCGGCGCATGAACGACCCACATTATCTTCATACCGTTTCCATGACAGAGCTGTATCAGACCGCATACAAGAGCAGACCGCCCGTCATAGACGGTCTGCTCTACTCCGGGGCATATATCCTCGCAGGAGCACCCAAAATCGGAAAATCGTTTCTGGTAGCGCAGCTTGCCTACCATGTCAGCACAGGGCAAAGGCTGTGGGGCTATGAAGTCCATCAGGGTACGGTTCTGTACCTTGCACTGGAGGATGATTTCCAGAGAATCCAGAGTCGGATGTTTATGATGTACGGCGTGGCGGATACCGCCAGCCTGCATTTTGCAACGGCAGCAAACAAAATCGGAAACGGTCTTGACGAGCAGCTTGAGAATTTCATAAAGGAACACCCCGACACGAAGCTGGTTATCATTGACACCATGCAGAAGATTCGGGAGACCGGAGGCGAGGCTTACAGCTACGCCAGCGACTATGAGATCATCGGCAAGCTCAAGCGTTTTGCGGACAGACACAGCATTTGCATCGTTACCGTTCATCACACAAGAAAGCAGCCAGCCGGAGACAGCTTTGAAACGATCTCCGGCACGACGGGACTTCTTGGTTGTGCAGACGGAGCACTCCTGATGCAGAAGAAGAAACGGACAGCATTGGAGGCCACGGTCGATGCAGTGGGGCGAGATCAACAGGATCAGATTCTATATCTGAAAAAAGATGCCGACACGCAGATATGGAGCCTTGAACGGACGGAGAACGAGCCGTATCAGGAGCCGCCCGACCCGGTATTGGATACGGTTTCCCAGCTTGTTTCCTCCGAAAGCAGAGAATGGACAGGCAGCCCGACCGAGCTTGCGGAAGCGGTGAATACAGGCATGGCGGCAAATGCCCTCACCAAATACCTGAACGTTAAATCCGGCAGGCTGCTGGACGAGTACCATGTGAGGTATGAGAACAGGGCCAAACACTCCGGGCGGCAGGTGAAGCTCACCCATATGATAATTGACAATGTTGAGTACGAAGTAATCGACTGAGGACAGCGCGACGGCTGCGACGGTCGCGACGGTGGAAATGATGCCATCAAAGCAACCGTCGCAATCGTTGCGACCGTCGCGGATAGGAAAGGATAGGAAAATGAAAAGCGTACAAATCCCCTATGATCTGTTCATCGACCTCGCCATGTACCATCTGCGGGGCGAGGATGATTTTGAAGAAGAAATCCGGCAGGGCTTGGAGAAGAAGCTCGACGCCATGCTGAACCGACAGCTCTACTCACAATACAAGACCGCTCCTACCGAAGAACAGCGGGAACAGGCAAGGCAGGAGTATCTTGACCGGCGTGGAGTGCCGCAGAGCTACCGATGGACTACTCCTCCTTGGGAACTGTGACAGGAGCGTGCCACGCTCCTGTTGCTGGAGGACAAGGCAAAGCCCCTCGCATCCCCGTCCCCATCGAAAAACCCGCAGATTTTGAGATGGATGGCGGAGAGGATTTTCAAAATTCTCTCTGCCTGTGGGCGGCAGCGTTGAAGCAAATTCGATTGCTGAAAGGCTGGCGGTCACGCCGTGGATTTTGCAAAGTGGGTACTACTTGCAAGCCACGGCAGAGGCTTCCGCAGAAGCCGCATTCCCCCTCGGAGAGCCCACGATACTTTGCAGCCGCAGGATGAAAGTATCATAGTGGGTTATTACACTTCCGCAGAAGTGCCTCCCCGAAAGCCACCGTCCTGCACAATCTGAAATCAGGAGGTAAACTGCCTATGGCAAGAGGCGACGGTATTCACCGTACCAACGCAAGAAATATGAGGCTGACCGCTGCCAAAATCGGCAACGCGCAGCAGCACAACGAACGGGAAAAGGAATCCTATGTCAATCAGGATATTGTCCCGGAGAGAACGCACCTCAATGTCCATTTCAAGGAACCGACCGCCGGATATGCGGAGATGTTTGAGCAGTTGAAAAAGGACGGAATCATCTCCACACGTGGATTGAAAGAGGATGCCTTTCTCTACGGCGAGCTGGTCTTTGACGTAAACACCGCCTATTTTCATAATCACGGCGGCTATGACTTCGCAAAACAATTCTACACCGACGCATACAAATCCGCAATAGAAATCGTCGGCGGTGAGCAGTACATCCTTTCGGCGGTCATGCACGCCGACGAGCGCAACCGCGCCATGTCCGACGCGCTGGGGCAGGACGTGTACCACTATCACCTTCATGTGGTCTACATTCCCGTCGTGGAAAAGCAAATCCTGTGGTCGAAACGCTGCAAGGATAAATCGCTGGTGGGTACGGTCAAGGAAACGATACAGCAGGTCAGCATGAGCAAAAAGTGGGATTCCAAGCCCGCGCTGGACGAGCATGGGAAACCGCTGCTGAACGCAAACGGAAAAACTGTGCTCCGAAAATCCTATTCCGTTCTGCAAGATGATTTCTTCGCCGCCATGCGAAAGGCAGGGTATGACGATGTGGAGCGAGGCGAACGCGGCAGCTCCGAGGAACACCTGACGGTGACGCAGTTCAAGGTGCAGCAGGAACAGGCGCGGCTGGCAGAATTCACAGAGCAGAACCGTCAGCAGGAAAAACAGGCAGCAACGCTTGGGAGCAAAATTGAAAAAATCCAGAATCAGCGGGTCGATGTGCGGTCTATCGAAAAAATCGTGGCAACGTCCATTCCCTTCTCATCCAAAGTTGCCGTGGAGCGTGAGGACTTTGACCGACTTTCCACTCTGGCAAAGAAGTACGTTACAGCAGAGAAAAAGGAATCCAAACTGCAAAAGGCGTTGGATGCGGCAAACAAACTGATTGCAAAGCTCAAGGCTGAGATTGACAGTTTGAAACAGGAAATTTCTGATTATAAGTCTGTCCACAGCAAGCTCCGTGCGGCAGAATTGGAGCGTGAAAATACGGAGCTACGCGGGAAAGTCCGCAGCTATGAGGATGTAATTCAGCGTAATAATCTGTGGCGATTCTTCCATCCGCTCAGAGAAAAAGCGGTCACGAGGGACGAAGCTCGCTGATTCCTGTGTAGAGCCGGAAAAAACGCATTTTATCGAATGGGAGCGCGTCGGACAGGGCTGACATCGTCCGGCGAGCTCCTGTTTGAAAATCGCCATTTTTCCCAAGTCAAGAGCCGAAGAAAACACCTGAAAAACACCCCTATTGCGTGACAGAGCCGCAGAAAGGATAAGCCTATGAGAACAGGACTTACCAAGCAGGAAAAGACCACCGAAATCTATTTTGACGAGAAAGACCCCACCATCTTCATCCGCACCCACAACACCGACCTCAAAAACAGGCTGACCGCATACAGCCGCAAACACCCTGCCGTCTGCAAGCTGACGGACGTAGACCCGGACACGGGCTGCAAGGAATTTGAGATTGAAAAGGGACGCTTCTCTTTCCGGCTGACCGCCCCATACAGAGAGGAACGCCGCAGGGCGGCAAGCGAAGCGGCGAAAAACGAATAAAAGGGTTTTAGGGCTTCGTTGATTGTTGCGTTGGCAACCCCACCGCAATGGTAGTGCCCTTCTCCGAACTTTTCTCCACCCAAACGGAGCCGCCGTGGAGGTCGGCGATCTCCCATACCAGTGAGAGCCCCAGTCCTGCGCCACCGTATTCCCGGCTGCGAGACTTGTCCACCCGGAAGAAGGGCTGGAAGATACTGCGCTGATACTCCTCCGGGATGCCGCAGCCTGTGTCTGCAACACGCAGCACAGCGCTGCTTTTCTTTTGCCGGATCGTGATATGCACAGAACCGCCGGGGGTATTGTATTTGATGCCGTTTTCAACCAAATTAAAGAGCAGGCGGTAGATCAGGGTGTCGCTGCCCTTGATGCTGACATCCTCACATTCCTGAAAGAGGGTGATGCTCCGGCGCTGTGCCAGCGGGGTCAGGTCAGCCACGATCTCATCGGCCAACGGGGCCAGCTCGATATGGTCCTCGCGCGGGATCGACTGCAGATCGCTCATTTCCAGCAGTGTGCGGACAAGGCTTGCTAGGCGGGACACCTGATCCGTCTGAAAGCGGAGCAGGTCGGTGATCTCGCTGTCGGCGTCGGGGTGTTCTTCAGCGAACATTTCCAGCTTTGCCTGCATGATGGCCAGCGGTGTTTTCAGCTCATGGGCGGCATTGCCGGCAAACTGACGCTGCAGGTCAAAGGAATGCGCCAGCCGGTCCAGCATGC
>ONZZ01001028.1_pt1 | contig 19801 bp, 14 predicted proteins | sample 1671101 | NCBI WGS metagenome assembly ONZZ01 (sample SAMN06348122, study PRJEB24527) | human gut metagenome | biome: human gut; feature: ankylosing spondylitis patient; material: feces | host: Homo sapiens | place: China | collected 2015-10
CACTAGAGAATAAAACTTACTACACACAAAAAGACGATAGTATGAGATAATAGATATATACCAAAACAGAAAGGACGATGCGAATGAATTATGAAACACTTCCGAAAACGATCTCTGCCGAAGAACTCCTCTCCACGCCGCTGCCGCCGGTCAAGTGGATCATTCCCGATTTGCTTCCGGCGGGGCTGGCGCTGTTTGCCGGTCCCAGCAAAGCCGGCAAAAGCTGGCTGACCTTGTGGCTGTGCTTGCAGGTCGCGCAGGGCAAGCCTATGTGGGGGCGCGAAATAGAGCTGCACACCGTGCTTTATCTCTCACTGGAGGACACCTTCAACCGCCTGCAGAAGCGCCTTCTCCAGCTTGTGGGCAGCGAGGAAGCCCCCGAACGGCTGGTCATGCAGACGGAATGTGGCAGCATCGGGCAGGGGCTGGAAGAACAGCTCACCAGCTTCCTCTATCGGCACCCGGACACCGGGCTGATTGTCATCGATACCTTGAAAAAGGTTCGTTCCAACGAGCAGAACAACAGTATGTACGCCAGCGATTACAAGGAAATCAGCGCCTTGAAGGCACTGGCGGACAAGTATAACATCTGCATTTTGCTGATCCACCATCTGCGCAAACAAGCCGCAGACGATCCGTTCCAGCAGATTGCAGGTTCCAATGGCCTGATGGGGGCATCGGACACCAGTTGGGTCATGCAGCGCAAACGCATGAGCCAGACCGCCAGCATTTTGGTGACCGGGCGCGATATGGACAACAAAACACTGCGTCTGCACGAGGAAAACTTCGTTTGGATGCTGGACGAGGAAGAAAGCACAGAACAGATTGCCGCTAAGGCTGTGCCGAGTTACCTTTGGAAAGTGGCTGACTACATCGATAGTGTCGGAACATGGCAGGGCACAGCCACCGAACTGCTTTCCGCAGCCGATATTGAAGGCGTTTTGCCCCACCAGCTGACCCGGAAAATCGTGGAACACTTCGATACCGTATTCACGCCAAGAGGTATCCGCTATGAAACCCACCGCACCTCGCAGGCGCGGCAGATGAAGTTCTCCCATGACGGAAATGACGCAGATGACGCTAATGACGCTGAAATTGACATAACCCAGCTTTTCAAATGGGATATCTCACAAACAGCGTCATCAGCGTCATTAGCGTCACAAAGGTCGCGTAAGGAGAGCAAGCATGGGCGAAGTGTTGCCACAGGGCAACCCGCCGAAAAGCCTACGGGGACAGCCCCGAACCCCTGTGAGGCTGCTGGCGCATGAGAAAGCGCAGCGTTGGAATCAATGTCCGGGTCAGCGTCACAGAGAAACGAAAAATGACGCTGATGGCTAAACGGTGCGGGCTGTCTCTCTCGGAATACTTACGCCAGCGGGCGCTGGGATATGAACCGGGTGGACACCCGCCCAAGGAGGTATTTGATGTGTTGGATAAGATTGATGAAATGGCAGAAAGCTGTTCGATGCGGGATGGCGCAGCCATCAACGCCCAGACCGACCGTATGAGGGACCTACTCATTGGCGGTAACTAAGATCTGGGCAATCAAGGACAGTCTGCAGCGCGTCCTTGATTACGCAGCCAACCCGGACAAAACCGAATACGATGCCCTTGCCCAAACGCTGCACTATGCGGAGAACGATGCCAAGACTAAGCTGAACGAGAGCGCCCAGCTCGTCACCGGCATCCATTGCAGGGCAGACCATGCGTGGGAGGATATGCGGGCTGTACAGGAGCGATTTGGTAAAACAGACGGCGTGGTGGCACTTCATGCCTACCAAAGCTTCCGCAAGGGGGAAGTCACCCCGGAGCAATGCCATGAGATCGGCGTGGCACTGGCCCGCAAGGTCTGGGGCGGGCGATTCCAAGTACTGGTCGCCACACACATGAATACGGATAATCTGCACAACCACTTCGTTATCAATTCCGTATCGTATGTGGACGGCAAGAAGTACGAGCAGCGCCGCAGTCAGTATGCCGAGTTCCGGGCAGCATCCGACAAGCTGTGCCGGGAGTACGGCTTGTCGGTGGTGGAGCAGCCCAAGGCCAAGGAACCGGCGCGGTACGCCCGGATGCGGGAGGCCATCGACCAAGCCTGTGAGGATGCCAGCACCGCCGAGGATTTTCACAGGGCGCTGTATCGGCAAGGGTATATTTTCGGCAGTGACCCTAATCGAAAGTATGCAACGATTCGGGCGCGGGATGGTGGTCGAGCCGTGCGACTTTATAGGCTGGGAGAAGAATACGATTTACCTGCCATAGATGACAGACTGCGCGGAAATTACCTGTTGTATGGACCAAGGCTGTATGAACGGAAACACCCGCCCCGGCAGTATACGCCGAAACGATATCGCCCCAAGGATAGCTATGCGGGAAAAGGTGTTCTCCAGATTTTCTTCGAGGTATTCTTCGGAGAATCCCAAATGCACCGCTTGTATCTGTACTACTGTTATCAGCTGGGTATCCTGCCCAAGAAACAGCAGCCGCACATCAACCGCCCGGAATTGGAGCGCATCTGGAAAGACACCGAGAAAATCCTTGCAGAACACGCTTTTGTTCACGACCACAAGTTCCCATCTTTACAGGCCATCGTGGACTACCGCAAGAGTTTGTCCCAGCAGATGGAAACCCTTGCCGCGCAGCGGGCGGAAATCGTCAAGCAGATGCGCCGAAAGGATGCTCCGCCGGAGTTGGCTGACCAACGCATGGCGTTGACCTGCAAGATTGCGGAACTCCGCAAAGAGGACAAGATTGCAGAGGGAGCCATCAAGCGTATTCAACGCACACGCGAATCCAACCGTATTGACCGGGAAAACAGGATGCCGCAACATCCCAGATCGCGCCGACGCAGGCGGGAGCAGGAACGCGAATGATGTCAGTTTGCACCCAATGCGCAGGACGGTTCTTGTGCAATTCTGTGAATAGCTTTCCGGCGGGATTGCTGGTATCGTTGTACCGAACCCAAAATGCAGCAACTTGAAAAAAAGGAGAGATGCCTATGGTAGCAGGACGCTTACAGGAGAAAAACGGATTTTATTACATCGTGCTGAGTTACACGGACTCGGCGGGCAAACGCCGCCAGCCGTGGATCGGCACGGGGCTACCCGTCAAGGGCAACAAGAAACGCGCCGAAAAAATGCTGGCGGATACGCGAAAGGATTTCACGATTCCCAAGGGTCAGGTGTCCGAACTCAGCCCCGATATGGCATTCAGCGACTATATGCGGTACTGGCTGAAAATGATGCGCACAGCCGTAACGGAAACTACTTACTCGTCCTATTGCTTCAATGTGGAAAAGCACATCATTCCCTACTTTGAACCGCTGGGCGTAACGCTGGCAGGGCTGCAGCCGCGCCAGATTCAGAGCTTCTATCTGCACGAAGCGGAAACGCTGAAAAATACCTCTATCCTGCGATTCCACGCCAATCTGCACAAGGCGCTGAAATACGCCGTGCGCATCGACCTGATAGCCAGCAACCCTGTGGACAAGGTGGACCGCCCCAAGCCGCAGGCGTTCATGGCAAGCTATTACAGCGCCGAGGAAATGGAAAAGCTCTTTGAAGTCGCCCAAGGGCATAAGCTGGAACTGATTATCCAGCTTGCAGCCTTTTACGGCCTGCGCCGTGCCGAGGTGATGGGCTTGCGGTGGGAGGCCATCGACTTTGAGGCCAAGACGCTGACCATCCGCCACATTGTGACCAGCACCCGCATCGACGGCAAGAAGATTCTGGTTGAGGCAGACCGCGCCAAAACGAAATCCAGTCTGCGCACCTTGCCGCTGGTAGACCCGATTGCGGAGCGCTTAAAAGCCGTCAAAGAGCAGCAGGAATACAACCAAAAAATCTGCGGCAACTGCTATAATCAAGAGTACCTTGGATATGTATTTGTGGATGCAATGGGAAATCTGATCCAGCCGGATTCCGTGACAACAGGCTTTCCACAGTTGCTGAAAGAGAATGGTTTGCGCAGGATTCGCTTCCATGATTTGCGCCACTCCTGTGCCAGCCTATTGCTGAAAGAGGGCGTACCGATGAAACAGATTCAAGAGTGGCTGGGTCACAGCGATATTTCCACCACAGCCAACATTTACGCACATCTGGATTCGCAGTCCAAGAACTTAAGTGCCCGAACGATGGCAAACACGCTGACATTGCCCGAAGCGCAGCCCATAAAGAAGTGGTGATTTGAACAGCGGTGGCACCTGAGAAATCAGGTGCCGCCTTTTTTGCTGTCAATTTGTACCCAAGCTGCGGGAAAAATCTTGTGTAGTTCTGTGAATAGCTATTTGCCGCGATTGCTGGTATGATTTGTACCGAACCCGAAAATCACTACTTCAAAATAAAGGGGAGATGTTTATAAGAAAAGTACGGGGATTTTGCAAAGCGGCGATAAAAAAGCACTACCCAATGTGAAATTGAGTAGTGATACTTGGCGCAGACGGTGGGATTCTCCCGCGCCCTTGCAACAGTCCGCAGGACTGTTGCAGCCCGGCGGGACGCAAAGCGCCGGGCACGGGCTGTTCGAATCCCGCCTTGCAACCCCTTGCATAGTTTGCCGTAAAAATAAAAAAGCAGCACCCTGCAAGGTGCTGCTTCTGGCGCAGACGGTGGGATTCGAACCCACGTGGCATTGCTGCCAAATTGATTTCGAGTTTTTTGGTATATATCGCAACTGACGGTATTTGTCGGAAAAAAGCGGAAGTTGTCGGAAGATGATTCGACCGACCTACGACGAAAAATGTTGAAAAAGAAGTCCTTTTTAACGTCAGAACGTCGCAATTCGAACCCATTTCAAAATGCCGATTTTTCGGGAAAAAAGAGAGAAAAACAGGCATTTTTGGCACGTTGGAGAGATGTTGGAGAGAAAAACAGGAGAGAACAAAAAAGCTCAATTTTCCTTATTGTTATGGGCATTTACAGAAGTGCGTTGACTAAATTTTATGCAAATTCCCCTTTGCCTCAAAAATCAAACCGTCCCTGCCTGCTGTTGATGAGTTCGAATAATGGACGGTGATTCTAGTGGATTACAGTTACGACTTTGCAAAAATCAAGGCAAACTACCCTGAAAAAATCGGGCTGGAGCAGATGCGCGTCATCTGCCATATCAGCAAAAAGACGGCGCGTTACCTGCTGACAAGCGGGCTTGTTCCCTGCATAGACACCGGCAAGAAAACCCGCCAGTACATCATCAATACAAAAGATGTTATCACGTATCTTAAAAAGCGTCAATCCCAACCGGAAAAATTCTCGGCACCGACCGGGTATTATTCAGCGAGCTGGAACAAAGGCGGCAAGCCCAAAATGCTGACCTTACGGGAATGGGCAAATCTGGATACCGCCAAAAGCAGAAAGAAGTTTCAGGACTTTCTTACCCTGAAAACGCAGCCCTACAGCGATGTGCTGAGTGTTGCCGAAGCAAGCCGGTTTACCGGCTATCACCACAACACCCTGACAAATTGGTGCCATAACGGTTACATCCGATACTTTGAAATCAGTGGTGGGTATATGATTCCCAAATCTTGTCTGCTGAATTTCCTGCTTAGTCCTCATATTCTGGACAGCTATCGACCTTCTAAAAAGCTGGTTGACCTTGCGAAAGAATTCAGCCGACAGGGCAAAGCGACAAAAAAGCCCACCACCAAATGAGTGCCATAGAGAAAAGCAGCGTCCCCCGAATCGAAAACGGAGGACGCTGTTTTTATAGCCCTATTTCAACTGCTGACAATTTGTCACCAGTTGGCGCATGACTGTCATCGGCATTAGGCAGCGACATATAGCTTCCGTAATTTTTAACTGCCTACAATTTGTAGTCATTTCACAAACCGTATGCTTTGGAGCTATTTCAGATTATGCCCTATTAAATCGAAGCATTTGAATTCGGCCACTAACAGCGGCGGCAATTTTCGCGGCTCGTCCATCATCAAACTGGGCGGCTGTTCGGAAGATTTCTTCTGCTTTATTGGAAAATCCATCAAGGCGCTCCAGCGGCAGATCCACATAAGGCGCAATCAGCTTTAGCTGGGATTGCTGCGAGGTTTCAAACGGTTTTGCGGGAACCATGGCTTCCGCATTGATCGCGCGGGTGAGGGTCATCTGCCAAAGGCTTGTGCCGCTGTCATAGATGGGCGCTGTTCCTTTCCATTCCAGCGTTTCGGAATCACGCAGGAAACCGAAATTGCCAAGATGGCGATCCGTGTTGGCTAAGATGAAATCGGCAGCCAGCATATTGCAGACCGCTTTCCTTGCATCAGGGATTCCGACGGTCCGGCAGCAGGTGTCGAAGTGTTCCCAGTTGGAAACGCCCTGCGCTTGCGGCAGCAGCCGCATAAATTGGGCGGCGGTGACAAGCTCGGTGTGGTCATTGGTAAAGCACGCGCAGGCGGACATGACCTGCCCGCCCTGCTCTACGAGCCAGTAGGGAACGTGCGGCATACCAAGCGCATCATACAGAGCCGTGGCAACGATTTCGTTGTAAGGCTCCTGCTTGTAAATGCCCGATCCTGCTTTTAAGAGGATTCGTTTTCCGTCCGCAATGCGCCAGCGCTTTTGTAAAAAGCCGTCTGAGGTATTGCAGGGGGAACACAAATCCGGCTGTGCCGAGAGAACCCCCTCGCCAAACAAAGCGCGTCCCACATCGTCAGAAAAGTCGTTCTCGTAGAAATTTACATCGCGCCAGTTCTGTGGGACATCGCAGGGCGTAACCCAATACTGGTCTGAAAGGCTCAGCCCGCTGCATTTGACAAGCAGAAGTTCGGCGTAAGGAATATGCAGCGTTTCCAAGGCGTGCTCCAGCCCGGAACGACTTGCCGGGATACCGCGCCCTGCCCACCATTTGCGCAGGGACAGAACATCAAAGCTGCCATCGCTATGCTTTGCGCCAAGGGGAATCCTCTGCGCCGAAAGAACCTCTGCCACATCAATAATGTCGCCGGTCTTTTCAGCTATTTCAATAACAGCCACTGGATGATTGCGCTGCATCAGGAATAATCGCATTCTGCTCACCTGCCTTACCTTATAGAACGATTATACTCTATCCGGCGGGGCTTTGCAATCTGCGTTTTTGCCGCAGCGTCAATCCTTTTCTATACACCAAGGGGGAAGTATATCTTTTTTCGGGAAATGGGGTGCCGTCTGTGTTTTCCCCCCCACCCCCTTTCAGCCAGCTGAAGTGACAAATAGCCAGCTAAAAACAAATAATCGTATCCTTGGCACCTTACCTATTTTGTAGGCAAGGTGCTTTTTTCATACAGAAACGGAGGTCACCCCCATGGGAAAATACCAAAAGAATATTGAAGCTGCCCGCCGAATTACCGTGATGCAGTATTTGGAAACCTATCACCCCGGCGAACTTGTGCGCAAAACGGATCGCGAGTACTGCACTCGGACGCACGATAGCCTGATCATCACGCCTGCCAATGGATTCTTCCACTGGTTTTCGCGTAATGTAGGCGGCAACAACGCCATTGATTATCTGACCAAGGTGGAGGGCATGGACTTTGTATCAGCGGTTCGTCTGCTGAACGAGATGACACCGGTCACTGTTTCTTTTCAACCGGCTAAGGCAGCGCCTGTAAAGCCGCACGAGCCTCGTCCATTTACACTTCCTACCCCGGATCGAAACGCCGAAGCCGTTGCTGCCTACCTGATGCACCGCGGTATCAGCCCTAAGGTCCTGCGCTACTGCGTGGGCAGCGGCATCCTGTACCAGACCACGCGCGGCAACTACCGCAACTGCGTTTTTGTGGGCAAGGATGAAGGCGGCATCCCGCGTTCTGCTTTTCAGCGCGGCTGTCAGGGAACGTACCGTGGTGATGTCACCGGCAGCCAAAAGAAGTACGGATTTCTGATGCAAGCGGAAAACCCGGACTGCGATACCGTGGAGCTGTACGAAGCCCCGATTGATGCTATGTCCGGCGCGACCTTGCGGCAGTATACGGACATTGGAAAGTGGCGCAGTGTGCATTATCTGGCGCTGGGCGGGCTGAACCATCTGCCCATCGACTACTTTTTGCAGCAGCATCCGCTGATGAAAAACGTGGTGCTCTGCTTTGACCGTGATGAGCCGGGGCTGCGCTTTGCCGATACGGTTGCTCGGCACCTTGCCGAGCGCGGATTCAATGTGGAAAAACGGCTGCCTACCGTAGGTAAGGACTACAACGAAAGCCTTATCTGGTACAAGTCAAAGATTGAAAAACAGCGAGGAGAGCGCGTATGAAAACAATAGCGATTGCCAACCAAAAAGGCGGTGTGGGCAAAACGACGACCGCTGTAAACTTGGGCGTGGCATTGGCAGATATGGGTTATAAAGTACTGCTGGTGGACGCCGATCCGCAGGGGGACTTGAGCAGTTACCTTGGCTACACCGGTGCTGCCAACAGTGCCACTCTCAGCGACCTGATGGAATCCGTTATTTCAGACGAACCGGCACCGGAAGTGGTGATGCACCATGAAGAACAGGTGGATTTTATTCCTTCGGACATTGGGCTGTCAGATATGGAAGTTCGGCTGGTCAATGTAATGGCGCACGAGCGCATTATGGCGCAGGCTTTGGAACCGTTCAAGAACAAATACGATTACTGCCTGATCGACTGTATGCCCTCGCTGGGCATCCTTACGGTGGCTTCACTTGTGGCTGCTGACCGGGTGCTGATTCCTGTGCAGGCACAGCATTTTGCCTTGAAAGGCGTGGTGTCGCTGTTCAAATCCATCAATCAGATCACGCGCCGCATCAAACCGGAACTTGAAATTGACGGCATTGTTCTGACCATGGTGGACCGGCGCACCAACCTAAGCAAAGATGTCTGTGCCGCTTTGCGGAGTTCCTACGGTCACGCGCCGAAAATTTACCGCACGGAAATTCCCGTGAGCACGCGCACTGCGGAAAGCGCCTCCAGCGCCCACAGCGTGCTGCGCTACGATGCCAGCGGCCCTGCAAGCATCGCCTATAAAACCTTGGCAAAGGAGGTTGTGGACAATGAGAGAGTACGGCAGCAACATCATACTCCCCTCGCTCGATAATCTCTTTTCCAGTGAGCAGGAACGACAGGATGCCAAGTTGGAGAAAATCCAGATCCTGCCGCTGTCTGAGCTGCACCCCTTTGAGGGGCATCCGTTTCAGGTGCGCGACGATGAAGAAATGGACAAGATGGTGGACAGCGTCAAAGAATATGGCGTGATGACACCTGCCATCGTTCGCCCGCGACGGGACAGCGGATATGAAATTGTAGCCGGGCACCGCCGCTGCCACGCCAGCCAGCGCGCCGGAGTGGACACCATGCCCTGCATTGTGCGGGACATGGACGATGATACCGCCATTATTTTGATGGTGGATTCCAACTGTCAGCGTGAGCATATTCTGCCAAGCGAAAAGGCCAAGGCGTACCAGATGAAATTGGAGGCAATCAAAAGAAAAGGCGGCAGACCGTTAAAAATAAATTCTGGCCAACTTGGCCAGAATTTTTCGCAGCCATATTCCGTTGAGAAAGTAGCCGATGAAGCTGGAGAAAGTGTAAAGCAGGTTCAGCGGTTTATTCGCCTGAACAAACTCACCCCTGACCTGATGCAGCTTGTGGACGACGGCAGACTCAAAACCACCCCTGCTGTGGAGTTGAGCTACCTGACGCCGGAGGAGCAGGAAGAATTTCTCTCCTATATGGAGGAAGAAGGCTGCACGCCATCCTTATCCCAGGCGCAAAAGCTGAAAGCTGCCAGCAAGGAAAGAGTTCTGACGAAAGACAAGATTCACGGGATCATGTCTGCCCGTTCCCCCAGCGTAAAGCCGCGCGAACCGCAGCTCACGATTGCCGTATCCAAGGTCGAACGCTATTTCCCGAAGGGCTGTACCTCCGAACAGATGGAAAGTACCATCCTGAAACTTCTGGAAAACTACTACCGCAAGCGGCAGGATTACGAACGATGAGGTGGCGGTATGACAAGAGTTTTGATTATAGAACCGGGCTACTGCCCCTATCAGGCTGCCTTTGACAGCCCGCAGGCGGCAATTTCCGAGGTGATCGAGGGCGACAGTTTGCTGCTGAAACCGTTCGGCACATCGAAAATCGGCGTTGTGTGCAGTAAAAACCAAAGCCGGCTGAAATACAATAGACAACTGGAAGATGGTTGCACGATACGCGGGCGGTTTCTGGTTTGTGGACTCAGTGAGTCCAAAATGTTGGGGCTTTCAAAAGAACAGGCGGAGCGCTATAATCGGCTTCTGTTCTTCCCACAGGTGGAGGATATGCTGTCCGGTGATTTGCCGGTTGCCAAGGTCCGCCCGCCGGATGAGCGCTTTGGAAGTAAAATCTCTTTTTGGGAAAGGTTGAGCCGTTAATTATAAAGGAGAATCACCGAGATGAACAAACACGATACGGTCATTGGCTATATCGAATATCTTGACTGCAACGGATGCGTTCGGGAACGCATTCCGTATGTCGATGCAGAGAAATTCAAAACCAGAATTTACGCTTCTTTGTATTGCGGCGAACCCATCATTCCGGTTTTGTTTCCGGAGAATCTGAGCCAGCCTCTTCTCTTTGAAAAGGGCACCATTTTTCCGTGGGGATTGCGAAGAAAGAAGTACGAGCTGCTGCCGTATGAAATCTACCAGACCAACAACCGTGAGATTGCGTTTTTACGGTATGACTACACCAAAGGCCATATAAATGCTGCATCCTATAAGCTGGTGTACCGCGGGCAGATGGAATGCTGGCAGACGCTGGACAGCCTTTACTGCCTGCACAATCAGGAAAACCGTCCCAACGGCAGGAAGATGCGCTCTTTGTCGGTCAGTGATATTATTGTAACGCATGAGGGCGGTGAGGCACACGCCTACTATGTGGAACCGATTGGTTACAAACAGGTTGATGACTTGCTGCCGGGGCTGGAACAAACCAAGAAACGCAGCGTTGCACGCGAAGAACGATAACAAAATCAGCTCGGCAAAGGAAAATACACCCATAAATGAATTGGATTTTCTTTGTTGGTTTTTCTATCATGAAATCATTCACATTTCGTTTGTTGATTTTTTTATGGTAATTCGATATAATACCTATAGGAGTGATACGATGATACTTCAATATTTTGTTACCGAGGAAGCATCTGGGAAAACAATCCCCATTGAAATCGATCGAGCCACCACCGCCGATCTTGCCACTACGAAATCCTGCTGGCAAAGCGACTGGACGAGCGATTTCATCGGTGATCCCAACCTAGAGAAATACGCAGCGAAAACCGACGAAGGTGAAATTGTCGCCTTGGGTGCATACAAAGAAGATGAAAACGGTATTTCTATTTATATCGTTGATATTGAAGCTCATCCTGAGAGCAACCCTACGATCTCCCAACCCAAAAAGTATCTTGGCATCGGTCGCATGATGATTGCTTTTGGTATTCAACTGTCCATTGATGCCAGCCTTGGCGGTATTGTCACCTTTGCCGCCAAAACCGATGAATTGCTGGAACATTATATAAAGGACTTTGGTGCAATTCCCATTGCACAGCCTATGTCCGGCGGTCCTAAGTTGTTAATGATTGCTGACGAAAGCGCACAGGAGATTTTCAGCACCTATCTTTCATAAAGGAGGAACGCTTATGCAAAAGGATAAAACCGAGCTTGAGGTCACGCGAATGACCAAGGAAAACATTCAGTATCTGAATGTCTTTTTTGCCGTATGCAAACGGTATAAGGTTGATTACTACCACGCCACTGAAAAACAGCGTGCGTTCATCGATGCGGTTGCAGCACACGAATTTTCCATGAAACAAGCGCACGAAAAAGGGCTGAACCGTTCCTCGGTTCCCCCGTTTATGGGCATCAAACGCAGCGAACGCAGTAACAACCGCCCCGCATAAAATTTAATCACGCGAATGGAAAGCTCTGCACAGCAATGTGCAGGGCTTTTTTATTACCGCAAAGGAGATGAAACCGATTGGCGAATTACCAAAATATTTTACGGCAGGCACATCAGGCGATTGCCGATGTAGCAGACAATGCCGACAGCTGGCGGGCGTTTTTGCGCTCAGCCGCGTATACAACGCATTACGCTTTCCCGAATCAGGCGCTTATTTACAGCCAGCGCCCCGGCGCCACCATGCTGGCGGACATCGACACTTGGAACCGTGCTGCCGGGCGCTGGGTCAACCGCGGTGCGCACGGCGTAGCGTCCCTTGGCACCGGTAATATGGCGGGCAATGTGCGGTATCTGTTTGACATCAAGGACACCCACCCTGCCGGCAAAGACTCCAAACCATTGGGCTGGCAAATCACCGATGCCAACCGCTATCCGACCCTGCAAGCCCTGCAGGAAAAGCATAACGCCGAGAGCCTGCCGGAGATCTTCGGCTTGCAGGCAGCTTTGTTTGTGGCACAGCACGGCAAACAGCTGGACGCCGATTTGCAAAATGCCGTGATCGGCAGCACGCTGGAATGGGCAAAGCCGCAGGAGCAAACTGCGATTTTTGCCAACCTCATTACGCAGAGCGCCGTCTATATGGCAGCAGTGCGCTGCGGTTTGGGCGACAGTGCCGTGCCGCAGGACGCCTTTGCGGAGATTGACCGCTTTGATACCGAATCCGCGGTTTTGGCGCTGGGCAATGCCGTCAACCGCGCGGGGCGGCAGATGTTTGCCGAAATCGGCGCTGTCGTCCAGAGCATCGACAGTGTTGCAAAGACCCAGCCGAAACAGTATGATGTGAATGTAAGCAAGACGAACCAACAGGAGGTGCAGGATCATGGATATGACGAATCTGAACGGGTATCTGGTACCCAAGATGGCAATGAAGGAAACGCACAGACCGCCGGTCGGGAGAATCGGTCTGCAGCGGGAGAAGTTCCTGCAAGAGAACCACTCCCTGCTGTACGACAAGATGCTGCTGGACGGGACGCTGTACAGCGACCTGAAACAGACCGAGCAGCGCTATTGGGAGCAGGTGGAGCAGACCATCACGAAGCTGCTGGTCAGCAACCCGGCACCGGACAAGAACAACGACCCGTTTGGCTGGACGGCGCACATGAACAGTCTGCAAGCGCAGGCAGCGGAACTGGCGATGCCCATCGTGACGAGCCTGTAAATACCGAACCCCAAGCAGCGGAGAGCGAGTCATCGCCCTCCGCTGTTTCTGTTTCCGATGCGCAGGACCTGCCGGAAAGCGTGGGGCGCGGCAACCTTGCCGAGGAAACTGCCGCCGCCATCGGTCTGCCCGCACCTGAACAGCAGCAGGAAACCATCCGCCAATTACAGCCCCGCGCAAGCTGGCAGCAGCCCATCAAGGATGACGGCACCCATATCGATGAGCAGGACATTGTCGATGTTCTTGTCATGGGCAGCGGTTTTTGTGAGGGGCGTTTTCGCATACAGGAATTTTTCTCTGCCACAGTATTGCCTACAGTAAAGGAGCAAGCCAACTGGCTGAAAAAAGAATACGGTATCGGCGGGCGCACTTGGGATTTCCGAGATGGCGAAAGAGGATTTCTGGATTATGATGCCAAGGGGCTGAGAATCAAGCGCTATGCATCCGATAACGCCCCGGATTATTTCCGCTTGCTGCCGTGGAACGAGGTTGCCCGCCGTTTGCACCTGCTGGTCCACAACGACCAATATCTGGATGAAAACAACAAGCAGGGATATGAAAAATGGGAAGCGGAACAGCAAGCCAAACGCAACGCCCGTCAAGCCGAGATAGACTATGCGGAGAAAACCATCGCGGACTTTTGTGAACGAGAAGGGCTGGGCGAACCGGATTTTTCGAACCTTACGCACATCGACCTTGCCTATTCCACCACCGGGGACGGTGAACACGAAATTCAGGTGTACGCCAACTTTTTGCGCAATGAGATTGTGTATCTGGTTGACGGCTCTTTTGTGGACAGTGCGCGCTTCGACAACACAAGGGCGCTTGCCAAGGAAGGCATTGAGGACGTTGAGTTTTCGCAGTTTATTGACGATGCGGAAGCAGCGTATGAAGCATATCAGGAACGCTACAAGCCCAAGCCCGTGGAAAAACGCCCGCTGGCGGCCGGGGATACCGTCTATCTGGAAAACGACCACCCCTTTACGGTAGAGGAAATCGGCATCTTCGATGTGCATCTACGCGATGAGGGTTTCCCGCTGATCGGGCGCGCCATCAACCGTGCGGAATTCGCAAGGCTGCTGGCGGCGAACCCTAAAAACAATGCACTGGCGGCACCCGACACGGTGGTTGAGGGGCAGGTCATTGAGGAAACAGACACACCGGAAGAACCGTCAGAAGAACCCGCAGAAGAAACCTCGTCTGGTTTTGGTGAGCAGGTCTTGCAGGCTGCGGAGCTCATTGCCCTCAAGGAAGCCTATTTGCCGAACAACTACATCCCGCCGCAGGACCCTGCACCCCCGCGCACACCGCGCGAAAAGTTTGCCGCCAACATCACCGCGATTCGCACTTTGAAATCCATCGAGAAGCGTATGGCGGACGGCGGTCCCCACGCAAACGGCGAGGAGCAGGAAATTCTTGCGCAATACTCCGGCTGGGGCGGTTTGTCCGATGCCTTTGAGCCCAACAAGGACAGCTGGCACAGCGAATATACCGAGTTGAAAAGCCTGCTGACAGAGGAAGAATACGCCGCTGCCCGCAGCAGCACCCTGACCGCCTTTTACACCCCGCCCGAAGTCATTGACGCAATGTACACCGCCCTGCGCAAAATGGGTGTGGGTGCCGGTACGATTCTGGAACCCAGTATGGGGGTAGGCGCGTTTTTTGGGCAAAGCCACAGCTATTTGTATGAGCCGACCACCCGCCTTTTCGGCGTGGAGCTGGACAGTCTGACCGGCAGAATTGCCCGCCAGCTGTACCAGAAAGCAAACATCCAAATCACAGGCTTTGAGAAAGCCGACCTGCCCGACAGCTTTTTTGATGTGGTTATCGGCAATGTGCCGTTTGGGGATTACAGCGTGGTTGACCCGCAGTATAACCGGCTGCACTTCAAGATCCACGATTATTTTATAGCCAAATCCATCGACAAACTGCGCACGGGCGGCATCATCGCCTTTATCATCACCAGCGGTACGCTGGACAAAAAGAGCGAGGATGTGCGCAAGTACATCAATGCCCGATGCGACTTTATCGGTGCCGTGCGCCTGCCGGATTCTACCTTTAAGTCAGCCGGAACCAAGGCTATGGCGGACATTATCTTCCTGCAAAAGCGTGACCGCATTCTGGAGCAGGACGCAAGCTGGCTGCACACCACCCAGAGAGAGGATGGACTTTCCCTAAATAGCTATTTTGCCGAACACCCCGAAATGGTCTGCGGCACACTGAAAACCGTCAGCGGTCCGTATGGTCCTACCCTGACCTGCGAAGCGTTTGCCGATAAGCCCCTTGCCAATGTGCTGCAAGAGGCGATGTCCCACCTGCACGCTGAATTTCACTTTCAGGACATTGATGAGCAGGAATCCGGCACTGTCGAAGCCAGCATCCCCGCCGAACCCGATGTACGCAACTTCAGCTTTTGTATCCGTAACAGCAAATTCTATTACCGCGAGAACGCCATTATGCGCGAGGTTTCCCTTGGTGCCACCTCCGCAGCGCGTATGCGGCTGCTGATCGAACTGCGGGACACCACACGGGAGCTGATCCAAGCCCAGCTGGAAGATATGCCGGATGAAGTCATCACGGAGCTGCAAGGAAAACTCAACCGCCAGTATGACCACTACCACAATAAGTTTGGGCTCATCAACAGCCGTGGCGCATCGCTGGATATGCGGGATGACAGCGGATATTTTCTGCTGTGCTCCTTGGAAAATCTCGACAGCGAGGGCAACTTCATCGGCAAGTCGGATATGTTTTCAAAGCGCACCATCCGCGCCGCCCGCCCTGCCGAGCGCGTGGAAACCGCCAGCGAGGCGCTGGCGCTGAGTGTCGGTGAGCGCGCGGGCATCGACTTTGGGTATATGCAGCAGCTGACCGGCAAGGACAAAGATACATTGGTGAACGACCTGCAGGGCGTTATCTTTGCCGACCCCTTGGAAAAAAATTCTGATGGTGAACCGCGCTACTATACCGCTGATGAATATCTTTCCGGCGATGTCCGCCACAAATTGCAAGTAGCAAAGCTGGCTGCACAGAACAACCCCGCTTTTGCTGTGAATGTGCAGGCACTGGAAACCGTGCAGCCGAAGGACTTGGAGGCCAGCGAAATCGCCGTGCGTCTGGGTGCCACTTGGCTGGCACCTGAACTCATCAAGCAGTTTGCCGATGAACTGGTGGACGCGCCCTACTATGTGCGGGACCGCGTGAAGGTGCTGTACATTCCGCTGACCGGCGTTTGGAATGTGACCAACAAGAGCTATACGGGCGGCAACATTAAAGCCACCGTGACCTACGGCACACAGCGAGCCAACTTCTACCACATCTTGGAGGAAAGCCTGAACCTGCGGGATGTGCGCATCTTCGACACCAAAGAGGATATGCAGGGCAACAAAATCCGCGTTCTGAACGCCGCTGCCACGCAGGAAGCCCAGATGAAACAGCAGCAGATTGAGGATGCTTTCAAGGACTGGATCTGGAAAGACCCGACCCGCCGCCAGATGCTGGTAAAGGAATACAACGAACGGTTCAACTCCCTGCGCCCCCGCGAATATGACGGCAGCCATATTCTGTTCCACGGTATGTCACCTGAAATCACGTTGCGCCCCCACCAGAAAAACGCCATTGCGCACATTCTGTATGGCGGCAATACGCTGCTGGCGCACGTGGTGGGCGCCGGAAAAACCTACGAAATGGTCGCTGCAGCGATGGAAAAGAAACGCCTTGGGCTTTGCTCCAAGACCCTGATCTGTGTGCCCAACCACCTGACCGAACAGCTTGCCGGAGAGGCTTTGCAGCTGTACCCCAATGCGAATATTCTTGTAGCCCGCAAGACGGATTTTGAAAAAGCCAACCGCAAACGGTTCTGCGCCAAAATTGCGACCGGCAATTATGACATCATCATAATCGGGCACAGCCAGTTTGAGCGCATCCCGCTGTCGCAGGAACGGCAGGTCGAATACCTGCAAAGCCAAATTCATGATGTAATTAACCAAGTGGCACAGCTGAAAGAAGAACGCGCCGAGAATTTCACCGTCAAACAGATGGAGCGTATGCGCAAGCAGCTGGAGAAAAAGCTGGATAAGCTCAACGACCAGTCCCGCAAGGATGATGTGGTGACCTTTGAACAGCTTGGCGTGGACAGCCTGATGGTGGACGAAGCCCACGCATTCAAGAACCTTGCAGTGCTTTCCAAAATGCGCAATGTGGCGGGTATATCTCAAACCGAGAGCCAGCGCGCCAGCGACCTATATATGAAATGCCGCTACCTTGACGAAATCACCGGCAGCCGCGGCGTGGTGTTTGCCACGGGTACGCCCATCAGCAACTCTATGGCGGAGCTGTTCACCATGCAGCGGTATCTGCAGCGGGAAACCTTGGAGCAGCACGGGCTTTCCTCCTTTGATGCGTGGGCATCCACCTTTGGGGAAACCGTGACAGCCGTGGAGCTTGCGCCGGAAGGTACAGGCTACCGCACAAAAACAAGATTCTCCAAATTCTATAATCTGCCGGAATTGATGAGTATGTTCAAGCAGGTGGCAGATGTGCAGACGGCGGATATGCTCAACCTGCCGGTGCCCAAATTAGTGGGCGGCAAGCCCATCAATGTGGCGCTGCCGCCAAGCCCCCAGCAAAAACAGATGGTGGCAGACCTTGCCGACCGCGCCGAGGAAATTCGCGCGGGAAATGTAGACCCCACCGAGGACAATATGCTCAAGGTGACCAACGACGGCAGAAAGCTGGCGCTGGATCAGCGGCTGATCGACCCCAATCTGCCCGAAAACCCCAACGATAAAGTCCACGCCTGCGCCGAGAATGTGTACCGTATCTGGAGTGAAACGAAAGACAAGAGATTGACACAGTTAGTGTTTTGTGACTTATCCACCCCGAAACCAGACGGCTTTAATGTGTACCATGATTTGCGCAATCTGCTGATTTCTATGGGCATCCCGGAAAACGAGGTGCAGTTCATCCACAGCGCCAACACCGAGGTGAAAAAAGCCGAGCTGTTTGCCAAGGTGCGCAGCGGTGATGTGCGCGTGCTGATGGGCAGCACCGGCAAGATGGGCGCAGGCACTAATGTGCAGCGCTTACTTGTGGCAACGCACCATCTGGACTGCGGCTGGAAACCCTCTGACATTGAGCAGCGCAACGGTCGTATGATTCGCCAAGGCAACACCAATGCTGAGGTGTATGAGTATCGTTACGTCACAGAATCTTCCTTCGACAGCTATATGTGGCAGCTTTTGGAAACCAAACAGAAGTTCATCGGGCAGGTCATGACCAGCAAAAGCCCTGCCCGCAGTGCGGATGATTTGGACGATGCAGCGCTGTCTTATGCCGAAGTCAAGGCGCTGGCGGCAGGAAATCCGATGATCAAGGAGAAAATGGATCTGGATATTCAGGTGGCGCGGCTCAAAACGCTGAAAACCGCCTACAACAACGAGCATTACCGGCTGGAAGATGCCATTACACAAGGGTTCCCCGCAGAAATGCGCAAGACCGCCCAGCAGCTGGAAAACGCCAAAGCGGACACAGCGCTGCTACAGCAAAATACCAAGCGCGATGCGGACGACAAGGATGTTTTCGCCATCTCATTGATGGACACGGTTTACACCAAGCGCGAGGACGCGGGCAAAGCCCTGCTGGGGCTGCTGGGTATGGCGATGAACCGCACCGAGCCGGTTTCCATCGGGCGATACAAGGGCTTTGATTTGCAGATCGCCTATTTTGCGATGGACAAAATGTATCTGGCGTATCTTGTGGGCAGCGGTATCAACCCGGTGCAGCTGGGCGCGGATGCGGTCGGCAACACGGTACGCCTGGACAACTGCCTGCATAACCTGCCGCAGAGCGTGACCGACCTTGAATCCAAATTGGTGCAGCTGCAAAAGCAGCTGGAAAACGCCAAGGAACAGCTGGCGCAGCCCTTTGTCCAGGCGGACGAGCTGGCTGAAAAGAGCAAGCGCCTTGCCGAGTTGGAGGCACTTTTGAACCTGAACGAAAAGGATATCGTGCTGGATACCGTGCCGGACGAAGAGCAACAGTGTCGTTCGGACAATCGACAGCGTGGACAAGAAAGGTAGAAGGTTTTAAGATGAAGGAAAGAAGAAGCAACCGGGTCAGAGATGGCCCCCGCAAGGAGTTTTCAAGATGAAAAAATGGATCGTAATGCTTGCAATGCTGTCCGCATTGACAGCCTGCGCACAGACACCGGAACCGGAATCCGCTGAATTGACGGAGCTGTCGGCAGCGACATCCGAAAGTGCAGACGCCGAAGAAACACCTGCACCGATTTCAACTGCCGAGCCGACAGCAACCCCGGAACCTACCGCCACACCCGCGCCGACACCTTCGGCAACACCTGCCGCTACCCCCGCGCCGACTCCTGCCCCTACGCCGGAACCCACGGCAGCGCCGACGGCAGAACCTGCCCCGGCGCAGGTCAGTATGAGCTATGGTGCTGTGCCCTTTGATTTGGCGTCAGGCACCGAACAGTGGTGGAGCATCGACAGTTCCGATTCTGCTTATTGGGCGGTGCAGGAAAACATCAACGCACTGCGCGCTGCCGGTGGGCTGGCACCCTTAACAATGGACGGTGGACTAAGCGCCGCAGCCGATGCCCGATGCGAGAGTTTTGTGGCAGGAGGTCCCTTTGACCACAGCGGCATGACCACCCGCAGCGAAATCTGCGCCGCCGGTCCTCTGGGTTCCGCCAGCGCCGTTTGCACCGGCTGGCAAGG
>ONZZ01001053.1_pt1 | contig 19474 bp, 18 predicted proteins | sample 1671101 | NCBI WGS metagenome assembly ONZZ01 (sample SAMN06348122, study PRJEB24527) | human gut metagenome | biome: human gut; feature: ankylosing spondylitis patient; material: feces | host: Homo sapiens | place: China | collected 2015-10
AGCAGGGCTGCGCCGATGTTGCCGCCCAGATGTACCTTGCGGCCAGCGGCCTCGAAGAACTTGGCGATCAGGGTCGTGGTGGTGGTCTTGCCGTCGGAGCCGGTCACAGCCACGATGGGGCAGGGGCAGAAATCAAAGAACAGTTCCACCTCGCTGGTGACCATGGTACCGGCCGCCATGGCATCCTGCAGGGGTTTCTCAAAGTAGCCCACAAAGCCGGGGGTGCGCATAATGATATCCTGGCCCTTGAAGCCGTCCAGATAGTTCTCGCCCAGGCTCAGGTCGATGCCCAGCTCCCGGATGGTGGCGGCGTAATCTCCGAAGTCCTCCACGCTCTTTTTCTGGTCGCACAGGGTAACGTGTGCCCCCAGCTCCACAAATTCTTTGATCAGGGTCTTGTGGCTGACGCCCGCGCCGATAAAGGCCACCTTTTTGCCCTTGATGAGCTGTTCGAGCTTCTGTTGATCCTTCTGCATAAAAACAGATCCTCCTTCGTACAGTATCGTATTCTGAACACGCCGGAACTGCCCGGCATTTGTGAGTTTCGCTGTACTATTATAGTCCATTTGGCCGCGCTTGGCAACGGAAAACCGTGCACTCGGCACCAAAAAGCGCGGTAAATTCACAAAAAGGCAATTGTTTTTTGTCTGTGATTCTGCTACACTTGTCGTTGCAGAGCCGTTTTTGAGGGTTTCTGCACCATGATGAACGGAATGAGGGTTTCTTTTTTGAATCGTTTTTTGCGCATGACCGCAGTGGTGCTTGCCGCTGCGTTTGCTTTTCTGCTTACGGGCTGCGGCGGCAGCTCCGCCAGCACCAGCTTTACCTGGTTTGTGGACAATATCCCCGCAAACCTTGACCCGCAGGTAGCCACCAAGGCCGAGGATGTGATCGCCTGCGAGAACCTGTACGGCGGACTCGTGCGCCGCAATGCCAGCGGCGAGCTGGTGCCGGACCTGTGTGAGCGGTGGGAGATTTCCTCCGACGGGCTCACCTATACCTTTTATTTAAAGAGCGGCCTGACCTACACCGGCACGAAAGGTGCCGCCACGGACTACGCCATCACCGCTGAAGATTTCGTGTATGCATTTCGCCGGGTGTTCGACCCCCAGACCGCCTCGCCCTATGCGGTGGAGTTTTCTGCCATTCAGAACAGTGCCGCCGTGCTGGACGGCACTGCCGACCCCGGCACGCTGGGCGTGTCGGCCATCGGAGAACTGACGCTGGTGTTCCGCCTGAGCGAGCGGGACGACACCTTCCTTTCCAAACTCACCCTGCCGGGTGCCATGCCCTGTGACGAAGCCTTTTTTGAGAGCACCCGCGGCACCTACGGTCTGAGCAGTACATCCACTCTGTCCAGCGGCAGCTTTTACATCTACAACTGGACGGCCAGCGGCCTGTTCCTGCGCCGCAGTGCTGCGTCCCCGCTGGTGAACAACCTGCGCCTTGTGCAGAACACCAGCAACACCGACAAGAGTGCCGCCCAGCTCATTGCAGACGAAAAGTGCTCGGCCGCCCTGGATGACACCGCCGAAGCCACTTCCCTGCAGAGCGTGGAATACTCCGACACCACCTGGGCCCTGCTGTTCAACGCATCGGAAGGCTCGGTGTTCGCGGTTGCATCCCTGCGGCAGGCGCTGGCCGGCATCGCCCTGCAGAACCTGTCGGTGCCCTCCTCGGGGCTGTTCACGGAGGTGACCGGCCTTGTTCCGGACGGCCTGACCGTGGACGGCATCGACTACCGCGATGCTGCCGGGGACCTGCTGCCCACCATCCCGGATGCAAAGGCACTGTACATGCAGGCCCGGCAGGGCATGGCCAGCTCCGACTTCAACGGGGTGACCATTCTGCTGCCCCAGGGCTCCGGCCTGACCGAGACGGTGGAGCAGATCAACGGTGCCTGGCAGAAAGACTGTTCCCTCTTCTTCTCGGTGGAAGAGGTGCCGCAGGAGGAGTTCGACGCCCGCCTTGCCAGCGGCAAATACACCATCGCACTGGCTCCCATCCGAGCCGAGGGCGGCAGCGTATACCAGATGCTGCAGCAATTTGCCGGAGACAACAATCTGACCGGTCTCACCGACCCGCTCTATGCCGGGACCTTGTCTGAAAGCATCCAGCGCACCGGCTCCGCACGCTGCCAGCTGCTGCGTGAATGTGAACGCCAGCTGCTGGAGGGCTGCACGGTGGTGCCGCTGGCCGCCCAGCAGAAGCGCCTGCTGGTGGCTGACGGCGTGGAAGGGCTGGTGTTCGACCCCTTCACCCCGGTGCTGGACCTGACCTACACCACGAAGAACTGACCCGACCGTTTTCGGCGCGATCCGCTCTTGACATTTGTCCCCTGCTTTGCTACAATAATAAAGCAGTGTGCAGGGTTAGCTCATCCGGTAGAGCGACTGCTTCCCAAGCAGTAGGCGGCGGGTTCGAGTCCCGTATCCTGCTCCAGCACAACAAGCCCCCGGTCTTGCATGAATTTCGTGTAGGGTCGGGGGCTTGTTTTATGCCGCTCTTGCGTTTTTACCGGTACTGTGCTATACTTCTCTGCGAACTGAACAAAAACAGCAGGTGCGTTCCGCCGCAGGCGCTTTGCCGCGGCAGGAACGTTAAAAGGGAAACGGGTGCAAATCCCGCACGATCTCGTCACTGTGATAAGGGAGCCCGCGGCCCGGGTGCTTCTGGCACCGGCCACTGAAGCGTTGCTTTGGGAAGGCGGCGGCGGGCGCAGATCTTTCAGCCAGGAAACCTGCCTGCTGTTGGTACAGGAGCGCACCGCTCCGGACCACGAGGAATTGGTCGTGCCGAAAAGCCTATGGGTCATGGGTCTTTTTGTGTTGCCATTCCGCAAGCAGAAAGGCCTTTTTTGTTTGCGGAAAACGCCCTTTCAGCGCCATGTTCAGGGGTATGCAAACTGTTCTGTACGAACAAAAAGGAAAGGAACTCATCATGAGAAAACGCAACATCCGCAAGGCTGCTGCCGCCCTGACTGCCCTGGCTCTGTGCGCCGGTGTGCTCAGCGGCTGCGGCGGCGCCGCATCCAGCACCGCTTCCAGCGCAGCAAGTTCTTCTGCCGCTGCCAGCAGCGAAGCATCCGGCGAGGACGCCGACGAGGCTGCCGCAAAGAACGTGGCAGACCTGATCGATGCCATCTATGTACAGGAGCGCAACGACAACACCGACGAGCAGTGTGCTGCTGCCAAGGCTGCCTGGGACGCCTTGACCGACGCTCAGAAGGAGCTGGTGGAAGGCGAAAATGCCGACCCCGATTACTTTGGCCGTGACACTGGCGATGCTTCCAAGGATGCCGCTCGCAACGAGGACAACATCGGCGAGAACGAGCTGCTGGTGGTCTCCTTTGGCACCTCCTTCAACGACAGCCGTGTGAAGGACATCAAGGGCATCGAGGACGCCCTGCAGGCCGCCTACCCTGACTGGAGCGTGCGCCGCGCCTTTACCGCACAGATCATCATCAACCATGTGCAGGCACGCGATGGCGAGAAGATCGACAATATGCAGCAGGCGCTGGACCGCGCTGTGGCAAACGGCGTGAAGAACCTGATCGTGCAGCCCACCCATCTGATGCACGGTGCCGAGTACGACGAGATGATGGAGATGATCGACTCCTACCGCGACAAGTTCGAGAGCGTTGCCGTGGCTGAGCCCCTGCTGGGCGAGGTTGGCTCTGACGCCACCGTGATCAACTCCGACAAGGAAGTGGTTGCCAAGGCCGTGACCGAGGCCGCCGTGAAGGATGCCGGTTACGAGAGCCTGGACGCCGCCGCTGCCGAGAAGGTCGCCTTCGTGTTCATGGGCCACGGCACTTCCCACACTGCAAAGGTGAGCTACAGCCAGATGCAGACCACCATGCAGACCCTGGGCTATGACAATGTGTTCATCGGCACCGTGGAGGGTGAGCCCGAGGAAACTGCCTGCGAGAACGTGATCGAGGCTGTGAAGGCCGCCGGTTACACCAAGGTCGTCCTGCGTCCCCTGATGGTAGTGGCAGGCGATCACGCCAACAACGACATGGCCGGTTCCGACGAGGATTCCTGGCTGAGCCAGTTCAACGCCTCCGGCGCATTTGAGTCTGTGGACTGCCAGATCGCCGGTCTGGGCGAAGTGCCCTCCATTCAGGAGCTGTACGTTGCCCACACCAAGGCTGCCATTGATTCTCTGAACGGCTGAAAACAACTGCCAAATTGCCCGGAGGGAGTGATCTTTTCGGGCAATTTTTATTTTTGGCAGGATTGTGGTATACTGAAACACGCAGGGAGTTTCTCCCTTTCTGATTCTGAAACATTGAGGTATTTTTCTATGCGCTGCAAACAGATGCTTTCCCTTTCCGTTGTCACCGTGCTGCTGGCCGCTTCTCTGGCAGGCTGCGGCACTTCTTCCACCGCTCCGTCGGCCGTCTCTTCCGAGGCCCCTTCCAGCGCGGCAAGTTCCGCCGCATCCGAAGTCACGGAGACCGCCGCTCTGCCGGACGGCGTATACACTGCCGAGTTTGATACCGACAGCGGCATGTTCCATGCCAACGAGGCCTGCGACGGCAAAGGCACCCTGACCGTCAAGGACGGCAAGATGACCTTCCATGTCAGCCTGGTGTCCAAAAAGATCGTGAACCTGTACCCCGGCCTGGCCGCTGATGCCGAGGCCCACAAAACGGACTGGCTGCTGCCCACCACCGACACTGTGACCTACTCCGACGGCACCAGCGAAGAGGTGTACGGCTATGACATCCCGGTCACCGCATTGGATGAGGACTTCCCGCTGGCCATTCTGGGTTCCAAGGGTACCTGGTACGACCACACCGTGAGCGTGCGCAATGCCCAGCCCACGACCGAGGAGACCTCCGAGACCCCCGCAGACGGCGAATACACCGTATCTGTGGCACTGGAGGGCGGCTCCGGCCGTGCCACCGTGGACAGCCCCGCCACTCTGACCGTGGCCGACGGCAAGATGACCGCCACCATCGCATGGAGCAGCCCCAACTATGACTATATGGTCGTGGACGGCGAGAAGTACCTGCCCACCAACACCGAGGGCAATTCCACCTTTGAGATCCCGGTCGCTGCCCTGGGCACCCCGCTGGCCGTGACCGCCGACACGGTGGCCATGAGCACCCCGCACGAGATCGAATACACCCTGACCTTTACTTTGGAGTAACCTTCCATGAAGCTGACCCGCGCTCAATTTTTAAAGGCACTGCCCGCCGCGGTGCTGGCGCTTGCAGGCTGCACTGCCGCGCCTACTGCACCGGCCGATACGGACGAGCTGGTGTTTGACCACGCCTACCCGCTGGACTACGCCACCCAGTTTACCGCCGACTGCTATGCGGACGGCTCTACCCTGCTGACCATCCCGGACGCACAGGCAAAGTTCCTTGTCCGGCCGGAAGGCGCTGCCACCCTGCGCACTGTGCCCGAGGGCGTGACCGTTTTGCAGCAGCCGCTGCAGAACCTCTATCTGGTGTCCACCTCGGTGATGGACCTGTTCCTTGCACTGGACGCACTGGACTGCATCGCCCTGAGCGGCACCCGCGCCGAGGGCTGGTATCTGGACGAGGCCCGGCAGGCCATGCTGGACGGGCGCATTGCCTATGCGGGCAAATACAGCGCCCCGGACTACGAGCAGATCCTTGCCGCGAATTGCGGCCTTGCCATCGAGAACACCATGATCTACCACACCCCGGAGGTCAAGGAGCAGCTGGAGCGTTTCGGCATCCCGGTGCTGGTGGAGCGTTCCAGCTACGAGAGCGGCCCGCTGGCCCGCATGGAGTGGATCAAATTCTACGGCATCCTGCTGGGCAGGGAGGAACTGGCACAGCAGGTGTTTGACCGACAGGCGGAGCGCATCGCTCCCCTGCTGGACCAGCAGTCCACCGGCAAGAGCTGCGCATTCTTTTCTATCTCGGCCAACAATCTGGCCAACGTGCGCAAGGGCGGCGACTATGTGGCCCGCATGATCGAGATGGCCGGGGCCGACTATGTGTTTGCCGATCTGACCGACAGCGGCAACAGCCTTTCCACCATGAACCTGCCGCTGGAAGACTTCTACGCCGGTGCACGGGACGCCGACTTCCTGATCTACAACAGTACCATTGAGGGCGTTGTCTCCACCACCGACGAGCTGGTGGCCAAGTGCTCCCTGCTGGCGGACTTCAAGGCTGTGCAGAATGGGCATGTCTGGTGCGTTGCCCAGAGCTTTTTCCAGCAGAGCATGGAATTGGCCGATTTTATCCTGGAGCTGCACCGTCTGTTCACCGAAGATGCGCCGGACGGATTGCAGTATTTCATTCACGTTGAGTAAGGAACCGCTTATGACCCGCAAAAAACGCTATCTGTTTTCCTATCTCCTGCTGGCGCTGGCGCTGGTGGTTCTGTTTGCCGCCAACCTGTTCTGGGGCAGTGTTGCCCTGACCCCCGGTGCCGTGCTGGCGGCCCTGACCGGCCGCGGGCAGGACGCACTGTCGGTGGGCATCATCACCCAGCTGCGCCTGCCCCGGGCCGTGATGGTGGTGTTGCTGGGCGCGGCACTCTCTGCAGCAGGCTATCTGCTGCAGACCTTTTTTGCCAACCCCATCGCCGGGCCTTTTGTCATGGGCATTTCCAGCGGAGCCAAGCTGGCCGTAGCACTGGTGATGGTGGTGTTCCTGAACCACGGCCTGCTCACCAGCTCCCTCACCCTGATCCTGGCCGCCTTTGCGGGGGCTATGGCCGCCATGGCCTTTGTGCTGGCGGCGGCCCGTCGGGTGCAACGCATGAGCATTCTGGTCATCTGCGGCGTCATGATCGGTTACATCTGTTCCGCTGTCACCGAGTTCGTGGTGGCATTTGCGCAGGACTCCAACATCGTCAACCTGCACAACTGGTCACAGGGCAGCTTTTCCGGCATGACCTGGGGCAACGTACAGGCGGCGGCACTGGTGGTGCTGCCTGCGCTGGCAGCAGCCTTCTGCCTGACCAAACCCATGAGCGCCTACCAGATGGGCGAAGCCTATGCCCAGAGCGTGGGCGTGAACGTGAAGCGTTTTTCCCGGCTGCTGGTACTGCTTTCCAGTCTGCTGGCGGCCTGTGTCACGGCCTTTGCGGGGCCCATCTCCTTTGTGGGCATCGCAGTGCCGCATCTGGTCAAGCAGCTGCTGGGCAGCGCAAAGCCGCTGGTGGTGCTGCCGGGCTGCTGCCTGGGCGGGGCCGCCTTCTGTTTGCTGTGCGACCTGATCGCCCGCAGCCTGTTTGCTCCCACGGAGCTTTCCATCAGCGCGGTCACCGCCGTGTTTGGTGCGCCGGTGGTCATCGGGCTGCTCATCCGCCGGAACCGGGAGGGTGCACAATGAAGGAATTTTTCTGTGAAACACAGGATCTTGCCATCGGCTACGGCAAAATGCCGCTGGCCTCCGGCATTGCACTAAGGGCAAATCCGGGGCAGATCCTTGTCCTTGTCGGCCCCAACGGTGCGGGCAAATCCACCCTGCTCAAAACACTGGCCGGACAGCTGGCCCCGCTGGGCGGCACTGTGCTGCTGGACGGGCAGGACCTGACCGCCTACACCGGCACGGCCCGGGCGCAGAAGCTGGCTCTGATGCTGCCCCACACCCGCCGCACCGAGCTGACCACCTGCTTTGAGTTTGCCGCCGCCGGGCGCATCCCTTACACCGGGCGGCTGGGCATTCTGTCCGACGCCGACCGGCAGGCCGTGCAGGATGCACTGGAAATTGCCGGAGCTGCGCATCTCGCGGACCGGGACTTCAACTGCATCAGTGATGGTCAGCGTCAGCGCGTCCTGCTGGCCCGTGCCATCTGCCAGCAGCCTAAAGTGCTGCTGCTGGACGAGCCCACCTCCTTTCTGGACATCAAGGGCAAGATCGAGCTGCTGACCATCCTGCAGAAGCTGGCCCAGGAACAGGGCCTTGCGGTCATCGTGAGCTTGCATGAGCTGGACATGGCACAGAAGATCGCGGACGCAGTGGTGTGCGTGTTCCCGGACCATGTTTCCGGCGTGCTGACCCCAGATGACGCCTTTGCCCCGGACAATATCCGTGCCCTCTACGCGCTGAGCGAAGCGCAGTACACGGCCCTGTTCGGGCAGACAAAGCCCCAAAAGCCCACGTTCGAGCACTACGTCCGCAGCGGGCAGAAGCTGCTGCGCTGCGGCTATACCACCGGCACCTGTGCGGCGCTGGGGGCAGCGGGCGCGGCCCGGCTGCTGCTCACCGGCCATGCGCCGGAGACGGTGGCGCTGCGCACCCCAAAGGGCATCGTGGTGGAGGTAGCACCCCTGTTCTGCCGCCGCACCGACACTGGGGCCGAATGCGCCATTGAAAAGGACGGCGGCGACGACGTGGATGTGACCACCGGCCTGCCGGTGATCGCCACAGTGGAACTGCTGCCGGGCTGCACGGACATCCGCATCGACGGCGGCAGAGGTGTGGGCCGGGTGACCAAACCCGGCCTCGACCAGCCCGTTGGCGCTGCCGCCATCAACCATGTGCCCCGGCAGATGATCGCCGAGGCCCTGCGCCGGGAGGCTGAAGCCGCCTGTTATACCGGCGGCTTTGCGGTGACCATTTCCATCCAGAACGGCGAGGAAGTGGCCCGGCGCACCTTCAACCCGCACATCGGGGTGGAGGGCGGCCTTTCGGTGCTGGGCACCAGCGGCATCGTGGAGCCCATGAGCCAGCAGGCCATCCTGGACACCATCCAGCTGGAAATGAATCAGGCTGTTTTGCGGGCCGGTACCCCAAAGCGGCTCATCCTTGCCCCGGGCAACTACGGGCTGGACTACCTGCACGACACCTACCCGGCCTTTGCGGCCATCCCGGTGGTCAAGACCTCCAACTTCATCGGAGATACGCTGGATATGGCAGCTTCTGCCGGGTTTGAACAGGTGCTGCTGGTGGGCCATGTGGGCAAGCTGGTCAAGGTGGCCGGCGGCATCATGAACACCCACTCCCACACGGCCGACTGCCGCACCGAGCTGTTCTGTGCCCATGCCGCCCTCTGTGGGGCAAGCCGGGAGCTGTGCGCGGCTTTGTACGCCGCCGCCACCACCGACGCCTGTCTGGAGCTGCTGGACGCCGCCGGACTGCGCGCCCCGGTGCTGGTAAGCCTGCTGGATGCCATCCAACTGCACCTCGACCGCCGGGCGGGCGAAGCCTTCCGGGTGGGTGCAGTGCTGTTTTCCAATCAGCACGGGCCGCTTGGCGCAACACAAACTGCAAAGGAGCTGCTTGAACAATGGAACAACGCATGACCGGCACCTTTTACGGGGTCAGCATCGGCCCCGGCAATCCGGAGCTGCTGACTTTGCAGGCCGTGCGTCTGCTGCGGCAGTGCCCGGTGCTGGCTGCGCCGCAGACCGCTTCCGGGCAGATGCTGGCGCTGGACATCGCCCGCCGGGCGCTGGGCAGCGAGCTGGACGGCAAGATCATTCTGCCCCTGCAGTTTGCCATGAGCCGGGACGCCGCCGTGCTGCGCGCCTCTCACGAGACCGCTGCCAGCGCAGTGCGGCCCTTTCTGGATGCCGGGCAGGATGTGGCCATGCTGAACCTGGGTGACGTGTCCATTTATGCCACCTTTGGCTATCTGCAGGAGATCCTGCAGGCGCAGGGCTATGCCACCGCGATGGCGGCGGGTGTGCCCAGCTTCTGCGCGGCAGCAGCCCGGCTGAATCAGCCCCTTACCGGCGGCATGGACGCTCCGCTGACCATCGCCCCCGGCAGCCGGGCCGACGAGGTATTGGACACCCCCGGTACAAAAGTCCTGATGAAAACCGGGCGTCAGCTGCCCGCCCTGCTGGACACCCTGGACGCCCACGGTGCGTTGAGCCGCAGCGCCCTCGTGTGCAGCTGCGGCCTGCCGGATGAAATGATCTTCCCCGACCTTTCGACTGCGCGCCCGCCGCAGGATGGCAGCAAGGCCGGATATTTTGCAACGGTACTGGTAAAGGAGTAACTGCTATGGTACACTTTGTAGGCGCGGGGCCCGGTGCCCCGGACCTGATCACTCGGCGGGGCGCAGCCCTGCTGCAGGAGGCTGATTGCATCATTTATGCGGGCAGTCTGGTCAACCCGGCCCTGCTGGGACTGGCAAAACCCGGCTGCGCCATTTACAACAGCGCCGAGATGACATTGGAACAGGTGCTGGATGTGATGCGCACCATGGAGGCAGACGGCAAAATCACCGTGCGCCTGCACACCGGCGACCCCTGCCTGTACGGGGCCATCCGGGAGCAGATGGATGCACTGGACACCGACGGCATCGCCTACGATGACACGCCCGGCGTGTCCAGCTTCTGCGGCGCGGCGGCGGCACTGAATGCCGAATACACCCTGCCCACCGTGAGCCAGACCGTGATCATCACCCGCATGGAAGGCCGCACCCCGGTGCCCGAGCGGGAAAAGCTGGCCAGTCTTGCCGCCCACGGGGCCACTATGGTGATTTTCCTGTCCATCGGTCTGGTGGACAAGGTGCAGGATGCTCTGCTGCAGGGCGGTGCCTACACGCCGGACACCCCCGCCGCCGTGGTATACAAGGCCACCTGGCCGGAGCAGAAAACCGTGCGCTGTACCGTGGGTTCTCTGGCGCAGAGCGTGCACGACGCCGGCATCACCAAAACAGCGCTCATCGTGGCAGGCGATTTCCTTGGCACCCGGTACGAGCGCAGCAAGCTGTACGACCCCGGTTTTACCACCGAGTTCCGCAAGGGGTCCGACCAATGACCCGGGCCTATCTGGCCTTTACCGACACCGGTCTGGCACTGGCCCGGCGGCTGGCAGACGCCCTGCCCGGCAGTGTGGACCGCTGCGGCAGCGGCGGCGTCTCCCTTGCCGGGTGGACCGCCCTGCAGTTTGCGCAGAGCGACGCCCTTGTTTTTGTGGGAGCCGTGGGCATTGCGGTGCGGGCTATTGCGCCCCACTGCCGCAGCAAGGCGTCGGACCCGGCGGTGGTGGTACTGGACGAATGCGGCCGCTTTGCGGTGCCGGTGCTGTCCGGTCATCTGGGCGGTGCCAATGACCTGGCCCGTGCACTGGCCGCCGTGTGCGGAGCCGTTCCGGTAATCACCACGGCCACCGACGCCCACGGCATTTTTGCGGTGGACGATTGGGCAAAGCACCAGAACTGCACGGTGCTGGAAGCGGAGCGCATCAAGCATGTCAGCAGCAAGCTGCTGGCCGGGCAGTCGGTGCGGTTTGCCGCTGAGTTTCCCGTGCAGGGCACCCCGCCCGCCGGGGTGGATCCTGCACGGACCCCTGCCGAAGCCGATTTTGCCCTTACCCTCTCCCCTGCCGGGGACGCTTTGCATCTGGTGCCCCGCATCGGGGTGCTGGGCATCGGCTGCCGCAGGGGGACGTGTGCCGAGCAGTTGGAAGCCGCCTTTGCTGACTTCTGTGCCCGGCACAGCCTTGCCCCGGCGTGCATCGCAGCGGCGGCCAGCATCGACCTGAAGGCTGACGAGGCCGGGCTGCTGGCGTTCTGCCGGGCCCACGGCTGGCCCATCACATTTTATTCTGCGGAGCAGCTGCGGGCACTGCCCGGGCCGTTCACACCATCTCCCTTCGTGCAAAGCGTCACCGGGGTGGACAACGTGTGTGAGCGGGCCGCTGTGCTGGCGTCCGGCGGCTGCATCCGCATCCCGAAACAGGCGGGCGGCGGTGTGACCTTTGCGCTGGCGCTGTGCCCCTATGCCCCGGACTGGAGGTGGCAGAATGGCTGATATCGTATATGTGGTCGGGCTTGGCCCCGGCGACCCGCAGTTTTTGACCGCACAGGCGCAGAGCGCCCTGGAAGAAGCCGAGGTGCTGTGCGGCTATCCGGTCTATCTGGATCTGGTACGCCCCTATTACCCGGAAAAAGAATATTATGCCACCGGTATGACCAAAGAACTGGACCGCTGCCGCTGGGCACTGGAAACTGCCCACAGCGGCCGGACCGTGGCTCTGGTGTGCAGCGGCGACGCCGGAGTGTACGGCATGGCCAGCCCCCTGCTGGAGCTGGCCGAAGGCTGCCCGGACGTGACCGTGGAGGTGGTGCCCGGCCTGACTGCCGCCCTGAGCGGCGGCGCGGTGCTGGGTGCCCCGCTGGCCCATGATTTCTGTGTGCTCTCTCTTTCCGACCGGCTCACCCCGTGGGAGGTCATCGAAAAGCGGCTGGCCGCAGCGGCCATGGGCGATTTCTGCATGGCGGTGTACAACCCTTCTTCCAAAGGGCGGCCGGACTATCTGGCCCGGGCCGTGCGCATCCTGCTGCAAAACGGCAAGGCCCCGGACACCGTCTGTGGGCTGGTGCGCAACATCGGCCGGGAGGGCCAGAGCGCTCAGGTGCTGACGCTGGCCCAGCTGGAGCAGACGCCCGTGGATATGTTCACCACCGTGTACATCGGCAACCGCAACACCCGGGTGCTGCAGGGCCGCATGGTCACGCCGCGGGGGTACCGCGTATGAGGGCAGTGGTGTTCAGCGGCACCACCGAGGGCCGCATTTTTTCCCGGCAGCTGGCCCAGCTTGGGGCGGACGTTCTGGTGAGCGTGGCCACCCCGCTGGGCAGCGAGGAACAGGGCAGCTTTGCCGGCATCACGGTGCACTGCGGCCGGTTGACCCCGGACGAGATGGCCGCCTTTGTGCAGGGAGCCGACCTGTGCGTAGACGCCACCCACCCCTATGCGGTGGACGCCACCCGCAACATCCGCACGGCCTGCCGCACCGCCGGGGTGGAATATCACCGACTGCTGCGGGCACCGAGTGCCCTGCCTGCCGGGAGCATGGTGTTCCCGTCGGCGGCACATGTGGCGGATCTTCTGGCCCAAACGCAGGGCAATGTCCTGCTGGCCACCGGGGCCAAGGAGCTGCCTGCCTTTGCGCAGCTGGCCCCGGAACGGCTGTACCCCCGTGTGCTGCCTACACTGGACGGCATTGCCGCCTGCGAGGCCGCGCACATCCCCCACAAGAATATCCTTGCTTTGCAAGGGCCGTTCTCCTACGCGCTGAACCGGGCCTTGCTGGAGCAATTCTCCATTCGCTTTCTCGTGACCAAGGACGGCGGGGCCGCCGGTGGCTTTGCCGAGAAAGCGCAGGCTGCCGCCGACACCGGCGTCCAGCTCATCGTGATCCGCCGCCCGGCCGAGACCGGTGAGACGGCAGACCAGATCCTGACCCGCTGCAGGGAGGTGCTGAAAGGATGATCACACTCATTGGTATGGGCTCCGGCACCCCCGGCAGCCTGACCGCACAGGGTCTTGCCGCCCTGCAGGGTGCCGACCGCATTTTGGGTGCAAAGCGGCTGCTGGCCACACTGCCGGAGGGCTGCACCGGAAACCGGCAGTCCATGTACAAATCGGACGAAATTCTGGCCTGTCTGGCCGCGCACCCGGACGAGGAAATTGCGCTGGTGTACAGCGGCGATACCGGGTTCTACTCCGGCGCATCCCAGCTGCTGCCCATGCTGCGGGCCTTTGGCATCTCCTGCCGGGTGCTGCCCGGCCTTTCCAGCGTACAGCTGCTGGCCGCCGCCGTAGGCCGCCCCTGGCAGGGCTGGACTCTTGTTTCTGCCCACGGCTGTGCCTGCGACCCGGTGTCCGCCTGCATGAACCATAAAACCGTATTCTTTCTCACCGGCGGGGCCGAGACCCCGGCCACCCTGTGTGCCGCGCTGACCGCCGCCGGGCTGGGCGATGCCCACGCCCTTGTGGGCGAAAACCTTGGCACGCCCGACGAAAAAATCCACTTTGGCACCGCGCAGGAACTGGCCGGGCAGACCTTTGCTTCCCTGAGCGTCCTGCTGGTGGAACATGCCGTTCACCCGGAACGCCGCACCCCCGGCCTGCCGGATGAGGCCTTCATCCGGGGCGAGGTGCCCATGACCAAGCAGGAAGTGCGGGCCGCCGCGCTGGCCAAACTGGCCGTGCGCCCCGCCGATACCCTGTGGGACGTGGGGGCCGGTACCGGCAGCGTGAGCGTGGAGCTGGCATTGGCCGCCCCGCAGGGGCATGTGTATGCGGTGGAGTGTGAGCCGGACGCCTGCGCCCTCATCCGCCGGAACCGCGAAAAATTTGCGGCGTGGAACCTCTCCCTCATTGAGGGCCGTGCCCCTGCCGCACTGGAAGCCCTGCCTGCCCCGGATGCCGTGTTCATTGGCGGCACCAAGGGCAGCATGGCCGCGGTGGTGGACACGGTTCTGGCCAAAAACGCCAATGCGCGCATCTGCATTGCCGCCATTGCGCTGGAATCCCTGAGCGCCGCCATTGCAGCCCTTACGGCTCATGGCCTTTCCGTTGAGGTGACCCAGCTTGCCGTGAGCCGTACCAGACCGGCAGGCAGGCTCCACCTGCTGACCGCCAACAACCCCATTTTTCTGATCACGGGAGAACGCAAATGATGCAGTTCGTCATCGCCGCACCGCGTTCCGGCAGCGGCAAGACCACCGTCACCTGCGCCCTGCTGGCCACTTTGAAAAAGCGGGGCATGGACCCCTGCGCCTTCAAGAGCGGGCCGGACTACATCGACCCCATGTTCCACCGGTCGGTGCTGGGGGTGGAGAGCCACAATCTGGATCTTTATCTTTCTGCCAAAAATACGGTACGGGAACTGTACGCCCATTATGCCGCCGGACACGGGGCTGTGGTGTGCGAAGGGGCCATGGGTTTTTACGATGGGCAGGGCCTGACCACCCGCGCCAGTGCCTGGGAGCTGGCCGATGCGCTGGACCTGCCGGTACTGTTGGTGGTACAGCCCAAGGGGGCCAGTGTGACGCTGGCCGCAGAGATCCAGGGCCTTGTGCATTTCAAACCGGAGAGCCACCTTGCAGGCATCCTGCTGAATGACTGCTCCGAAAAGCTCTTCCGGATACTCAAGCCCCTACTGGAAACCGAGACCGGCCTGCCGGTGCTGGGATATCTGCCCCGCCTGCCGCAGGCGGTGGTGGAGAGCCGCCATCTGGGCCTGAAAACCGCCGGAGAGATCACCGATCTTGCCCAGAAGATCGGCCTGCTGGCCGATGCGCTGGAAGCAAATCTGGACTGGGCAACGCTGGAAGCGCTGACCGAACGACCGGCTCCTGCCCCGGTGCCGCCGCCTGCTCTGCAAACGGCGGGCGTCCGCATTGCTGTGGCACAGGATAAGGCATTCTGCTTTGCCTACGCCGAAACGCTGGACTGCCTGCGCACTGCCGGGGCAGAACTGGTGTTCTTCAGTCCGGTGCACGACACCACCCTGCCGGAGGACATCTGCGGGCTGTATCTGCCCGGCGGCTACCCGGAACTGTATGCCCGGCCGCTGAGCGAAAACAAAACCATGCGCGATGCCATCCGGGATGCCGTAAATGGCGGCCTGCCCACGGTGGCAGAGTGCGGCGGCTTTCTGTATCTGGGGCAGACGCTGGAAGATGCCAGCGGTACCGCCTGGCCCATGGCAGGCGTTCTGCCCGGCAAAGGCGTCAAGGTGGGGCGGCTGGTGCGGTTCGGCTATGCCGACATGACCGCCAAAGCCGACAGCCTGCTGTTCCATGCAGGAGATCATTTGTATATTCACGAATTCCACCACTGGGATTCCACCGACAATGGTTCGGGCTTTTCCGTTTGGAAAAGCGAAAAAGCACAGTGGGAATGCGGATTTGCAAGCATGAGTTTGTACGCCGGTTTCCCGCATCTTTACTGGGCAGGCACTCCCCTGCCCCGCCGCTTTGTGAGCGGTGCAAAGTTCTATCAGCGACAAAAGAGAAACACACATGACTGAAACGGAACTGAAAACTTTACTTTCCGGCATCACCCCGCCGGATGAAGCTGCCCGCGCCGCCGCCCACGCCCACTGGGCCGGGTTGGCCAAACCTCTGGGCGGACTGGGCGCACTGGAAACTTTGCTGGAAGATGCCGCCGCCCTCACCGGCAGTGCGTCGCTGGATGTTTCCCGCCGGGCTGTACTGGTGCTCTGCTCCGACAACGGCGTAGTGGCTCAGGGCGTGAGCCAGACCGACCAGAGCGTGACCCGCGCAGTGGCGGAGAATCTGGCTGCCCGGCGTACCAGCGTGTGCCAGATGGCCCGTACTGCCCACTGCGATGTGGTGCCCGTGGACATGGGCATGGCCGGAGACCCGGTGCCGGGGGTGGCAGACTGCCGCATTGCCGCCGGTACTGCCGATTTCACGCAGGGTCCCGCCATGACCCGCGCCCAGGCTGTGGAGGCCGTCGGCCGGGGCATCCGGCTGGTGCAGGAGCAGAAAGCTGCCGGTGTGCAGCTGCTGGCCACCGGCGAAATGGGCATTGGCAACACCACCACTTCCAGTGCGGTGGCAGCGGTGCTGCTGGGCCAGCCGGTGGAACGGATGACCGGCCGGGGAGCCGGCCTTTCGGATGAAGGGCTGGCCCGCAAGGTGGATGCCATCTGCCGGGGCATCCTGCGCAACGAGCCGGACCCCACAGACCCTCTGGACGTGCTGGCCAAACTGGGCGGCTTTGATCTTGCCGGGCTGTGCGGCGTCTTTCTGGGCGGTGCGCTGGAAGGCGTGCCCGTGGTAATGGACGGCTTCATCAGCGGCGTGGCGGCCCTGTGCGCCGTGCGGCTGTGCCCTGCCGCGGCCAAAGCGGTGTTTGCCAGTCACTGTTCCTCGGAGCCTGCCGCCCGTCTGGTGCTGGATGCACTGGGCAAGGCCCCGCTTCTCACCGCCGGGCTGCATCTGGGCGAGGGCACCGGCGCTGTGGCCAGCCTCCCGCTGTGGGACATGGCACTGGCGGTGTACGACCACTGTTATTCCTTTGCGGAGGGCGGCATCACGCCGTACACCCCGCAATGCTGACGCTGGTGATCGGCGGGGCGGCCAGCGGAAAAAGCGAATACGCCGAGAGTCTGGTACTGCGCAGCGCTCTGCCGCGCTATTATCTGGCCACCATGCAGGTGTGGGACGCCGAATGTGCCGCCCGGGTGGAAAAGCACCGCAGAATGCGGGCGGCAAAAAAGTTTGAAACGGTGGAGTGCCCCCTGCATCTGGACGCCGTGCATCTGCCCGCCCGTGGTACCGCGTTGCTGGAAGATCTGGGCAACCTGACTGCCAACGAGCTCTATGATCCCGCCGGGGCCGGGCCGCAGACCGCACAGGCCATTCTTTCCGGGCTGGACGCCGTGTATGCCCAGTGTGAAACCCTGATCGTCGTCTCCAACGAGGTGTTCAGCGGCGGGGCCGACTACGCAGGCGACACCGACCGCTATCTGCTGGCGCTGGCGCAGGTGAACAACGCGCTGGCCGCCCGGGCCGACGCCGTGGTGCGGGTGGTGTGCGGCATCCCTGTTTATTATAAAGGAGTGGAAAAATGATCGTTTTGCAGACCGTTGCCGTGGCGTTCGCCATGTTTTCGGCTGTGCCGGTGCCGCAGTTCAACTGGACCGAAAAGAACATGCGGTATGCGATGTGCGCCTTCCCGCTCATCGGGGTGGTCATCGGGCTGCTGTGGTTCCTGTGCGGCGTGCTGCCCCTGCCGGGTGCGGCGCGGGCGGCGGGCTTCTGCCTGATCCCGGTCTGGGTCACCGGCGGCATCCATCTGGACGGCTACGCCGACACCTGCGACGCACTTTCGAGCTACGGCGACCGGGAAAAGAAGCTGGAGATCTTAAAGGACCCTCACTGCGGGGCCTTTGCCGTGATCCGTCTGTGCAGCTACTTTGCGGCCTATCTGGCCCTGTGCGCCTGTGTACAGTTCACCCCGCAGGCAGGGCTGCTCTGGATGATGGCACTGGTGCTGGAACGGGCGCTCTCCGGCTATGCGGTGGCGGCGTTCCCCATGGCAAAGAACACCGGCCTTGCCCACACCTTTGCCTCGGCAGCCGACAGAGCCACTGTACGCCGGGTGCTGACCCTTCTGGCCGCTGTACTGTGCTGCGCCATGCTGGCACTGGATGGTTGGGCGCTGGTGCTGGCCGCACTGGCTGTGCTGTGGCGGTACCACGCCGTTGCCTGCAAGCAGTTCGGCGGCATCACCGGTGATCTGGCCGGGTGGTTTTTGCAGAAAACCGAGATCTGGATGCTGGCGGCACTGTGTGCCTGCCAGTGGGGAGGGCTGTTATGATCTTTATCACCGGGCCGCTTTACAGCGGCAAGCGCACCTTTGCCAAGACCCTGCCCGGACGGTGCATCTGCGATGTACAGGAACTGGCCGCCGGGGCCGAAAATCTGGAAAAACTCGCGGACGAGCTGTCCGCTTACGATATAGTGCTTGCCACCGAGGTGGGCGGCGGCGTGGTACCCATGGACCCCGCCGAACGTGCCGGACGCGAAGCCGCCGGGCGGCTGGCCTGTCTGCTGGCCGCACGGGCAGACTGCGTTGTGCAGATGTTCTGTGGCATCCCCACCGTTCTGAAAGGAGAACTGCCAACATGCTGATCTATTTCCTGCGCCACGGCCTGACCGAATACAACGCCGAGAAGCGCTATCAGGGCCAGCGGGACATCCCGCTTTCTGCCGCTGGCCGTGCGATGCTGCGCAAGGCAGACATCGAGCCCAAAACCGTGTACATCACCCCGCTGTGCCGCACCCGGCAGACCGCTGAGGTGCTGTTTCCCACTGCAAAGCTGGTGGTGGTGGACGGCCTGAAGGAGATGTGCTTCGGCAGCTTTGAGGGCCGCAATTACATTGAGATGGAGCATGACCCGGACTATCTGGCCTGGGTAGCCGCCAACTGTGAGAGCCCCTGCCCGGACGGCGAGACCAAGGCCTCTTTTTCTGAGCGCATCTGCCGCGCCTTTTCGGCACTGGTGGACAAGGCACTGGCCGACGGTGAGGAACTTCTGGTCATCCTGGCCCACGGCGGCACCCAGATGGCCGCGTTGGAGCGCTACGCCCTGCCCCATAAAGACTACTACGAATGGTGCGGCCCCAACGCGGGCGGCTTTGTGCTGGACGCCGCCGACTGGGCCGACAAGCGGGTGCTGCACCTTGTAAAGACCGTGCAGTACACCAGGGAGGCCGACGTATGACCGGGCTGGCCGTTCTGGGCGGCTTTGTGCTGGACACCCTCTTCGGCGACCCCGCGTGGCTGCCCCACCCGGTGGTGCTTATGGGCAAGGCCATCTCCGCGCTGGAAAAGCGCCTGCGCGCCCGCCTGCCCAAAACGCCCCAGGGCGAACTGCTGGGCGGCGGCATCGTGGCTTTTTGCCTGCCGGTGGGCACCTTTGTGTGCACCGGCCTTGTCTGCCTGGGCGCAGCAAAGCTCAGCCCGTGGCTGGGGCTGGCCGTACAGATGTTCTGGTGCGGGCAGGCACTGGCCGCAAAGGGCCTTGCGCAGGAGAGCATGAACGTGCACAAAGAGCTTGTAAAAGGCGACCTGCCTGCAGCCCGCAAGGCTGTGAGCCGCATCGTGGGCCGCGACACCCAGAATCTGACCGCTGAGGGTGTGACCAAAGCCGCCGTGGAGACCGTGGCCGAAAACGCCAGCGACGGCGTGATCGCGCCGCTGCTGTATATGCTCATCGGCGGGGCACCGCTGGCGCTGACCTACAAGG
>ONZZ01001054.1_pt1 | contig 19457 bp, 10 predicted proteins | sample 1671101 | NCBI WGS metagenome assembly ONZZ01 (sample SAMN06348122, study PRJEB24527) | human gut metagenome | biome: human gut; feature: ankylosing spondylitis patient; material: feces | host: Homo sapiens | place: China | collected 2015-10
GAGGACGTTTAGACGCAAGAAGGACGCTGAAGAGCTTAGTTGCGGATTTGAGGATGATTATGCAATCTGTTATCTGAGTGCAAAAATAAAGGTTTCCCCAAAGAACGGACTTACCAAAAACTCGGGTCTTGATGCTATTTTTACGGTATAAGAATGAGCTTACCCTAACACAAAAAAAGCCCCGCAAAGATTGGACTTCTGCGGGGCCTCACTAATGCCTAATAAAAACTCTTTCTACCCTAAATTATCTCCACTTCTTCACAGCTTTCTTGTCAGCCGGAGTTGCTTCAATCAAGCTCAATGCAAAACCACCGCTACGCGCTTCCTTCACGGACATTTTGGTCTTGCTGGTTACGATACCCTTCTTTATCTGATAAGAAGTAGGGTTCTCCTTGTAATCAGCATCTTTACCGTCGGCATAGAGAGTGGCTACGTATTGCTTGCCCGGTTCAAGGAAATCGAGCGTAAAGTTGGCTGTACGTGCATTCTCGTCTGTAATACCTCCAACAAACCAGTTGCCGGTTCCTTTTGCCTTACGGGCCACGGTAATGTAATCACCCGGTTCTGCTTCAATGTACTTGCTGTCGTCCCAGTCTACTGCCACATCCTTGATGAATTGGAAAGCATCCATGTGCTTTTCGTAGTTCTCAACCAAGTCGGCAGCCATCTGCAACGGGCTGTATAAAGTTACATACAGAGCGAGTTGCTTGGCAAGTGTAGTCTGCACTTGTCCGTGGGGCAAATCGCCCATAAAGTCAAGTTTGGTATCGAAGATACCCGGTGTGTAATCCATCGGACCGCCAATCAAGCGGTTGAATGGAAGCAATGTGGTATGGAACGGTTTGCTACCGCCGAATGCCTCATATTCAGTTCCTCGTGCAGATTCGTTGCCAATCAAGTTAGGATAAGTACGGCACAAACCGGTAGGGCGTACAGCTTCGTGCGCATTTACACAAATTTTGTAGTCGGCTGCCTTCTTCACGGCATAGAGGTAGTGGTTGTTCAGCCATTGCCCATAATGATGTTCACCACGGGGAATCATATTACCTACATATCCGCTCTTCACGGCATTGTAGCCATTATCCACCATAAACTGATAGGCCTTGTCCATGTGACGTTCGTAGTTGCGCACCGAACCGGATGTCTCATGATGCATCATCAGCTTCACGCCTTTGCTCTTGGCATATTCATTCAGCATCTTCACGTCGAAATCGGGATAAGGGGTCACAAAATCGAATACATAATCCTTGGATTTGCCAAACCAGTCTTCCCAGCCTTCATTCCAGCCTTCTACCAATACTTGGTCCAGACCGTGCTCGGCTGCGAAGTCGATGTACTTTTTTACATTTTCGTTAGTGGCACCGTGACGGCCATTGGGCTTCATTTTGGAGTAGTCCACTTCACCCAGTTTGATGGAGGGAAGGTCGTCTGTATATGCCCAGGTGCTCTTACCTGCAATCATTTCCCACCATACACCTACGTATTTCACGGGCTTAATCCAGGAAACGTCCTCGTAAGCACAAGGTTCGTTCAAGTTCAGCGTGATTTTAGAGGCAAGGATGTCACGAGCATCGTCGCTTACGATAACCGTACGCCACGGTGACGTGCAGGGAGCTTGCAGATAACCTTTATCGCCTACTGCATCGGGAGTAAGCCAAGATTCAAAAACAAAATTCTTATCATCCAGATTCAAGTGCATGCAAGAGTAATCCACCAAAGCAGCCTCGTGCAAGTTGATGTACAAACCATCAGCAGTCTTCATCTGCAAAGAAGTCTGAACACCGGTGGGCGAAAACGGGGTTTGCGAAGAGTTAGGCGTAATGGCCCCTTTCATCAGCCCGCGGATTTCAGAAAGTTTGGATTCTGTGTAGTCATATTCCTGCGTATCGTAGTCGCCCGGAATCCAGAAGGCAGTGTGGTCGCCAGTCATGGCAAACTGAGTACGCTCCTCTTTAATCACGAAATAGTTCAGGTTCTTCTGCAAAGGGAATTCATAGCGGAAGCCCATACCATCGTCGAACAAACGGAAGCGGATAATGATGTTCCTATCCTGCGCCTTTTGGTTGAGCGTCACAGCCAGCTCATTGTAGTGGTTACGGATTTGCTTTACTTCACCCCATACCGGTTCCCAAGTCTCGTCGAAAGTGGAAGTCTTTGCATCCGCCATCGTGAAGCCATTCATCAGACCGGGGTCGTTCTTCAGTTCGAGTCCTAATTTGGAAGGGTTAATCACCGGCTTTCCTTTGTAAGAAAGTTCGTAAACGGGTTCGCCTTGCGCATTTACCGAAAAATTCAATTGAAGTTGTCCGTTGGGAGAGGTAATACTCTCTGCCATTGCTACGCCGCTCACCAACAAAACGAGCAGGAAGCAGGCTAATTTTGTACAGATTGCTTTCATGTTTCTCATGCTATATTTATAAAATTATGTTCCAAATGCAAATATAAGCAGGAAAGAAATACGCTCTGACGCAATTAAATTAAAATTATGATGATTTGTCGGCAAACGTTTGCATGAAAGCCAGTTTCCCTTGAACAAAAACATTAGCCGTAAGCGCTACAACCGAAATAACACCATTGAACTCCTGAATTTTCCGGGTTGCCTCCAGCCCACCCATATTTCAAGATGCAAGATATAGAACGCGAACAACAAATTTCGGTGCCATAGATACAAAAGACAGACTTTACCATATAGCCTGGCATACAAAAAGTGATTACCTTTGCAATCAAAAACCATACCTATACATCCTATGGACAAAATACTGATAGCTATATTCCTTGGCGGCGGTACCGGCAGCGTACTGCGCTACTGCGTACAGATGATGCTCCACGAGCGCATCGTCCCCTACTCTTTCCCATGGGCTACGTTCACAGTCAATATCCTCGGAAGTTTCCTCATCGGGCTATTTTATACCTTATCTGCCCGTTTCAACCTTTCTACCGAAATACGGCTGTTGCTGACTACAGGTCTGTGCGGAGGATTCACCACCTTCTCCACTTTCAGCAATGACGGACTGATTCTGATAAAGCAAGGATTCTACGGAATGTTTGCCTTATATACCTTGTTAAGTATCACATTAGGAGTCCTTGCTGCTTTCGCCGGCGGTACCTTCGGACGCTGTATATAACTCCAAACACCCCCTATGAAACCCAGTAAACCTTTTGTCATGCCTCCCGTACGCATCATTCCTCCTACCTTAGAGGGACAAAAGCCCCCTAAGAGGTATCGACCTAAGCGACTCTCACATAAGAGGTATACGCCTTAATCTACTTGACATACGGGGAACCATCGCCAATACTTCCCAAACCATGGACCTGACTGCACTTCTCAGCATTACAATAAAGGATTAAAAACGAAAAACAATTCCCTATTTTCAATTGTTAGTAAGATAGTTTATAATTAAAATTGACTGAATATGAAAATAGAGAAGATTATCGGACGTGAAATCCTCGATTCAAGAGGTAACCCAACTGTAGAAGTAGACGTAACCTTGGAATCCGGCTTCATAGGCCGTGCATCTGTCCCGTCAGGAGCATCCACGGGAGAACACGAAGCATTGGAACTGCGTGACGGTGACAAAAAACGTTACGGAGGCAAAGGTGTCCTGAAAGCCGTGAACAATATCAATAATATCATTGCTCCCAAGCTCATCGGTATGTCCGCCCTCGACCAGATGGGTATCGACCATGCCATGCTTGCACTGGACGGAACCAAAACGAAAGCCAATCTGGGTGCCAATGCCATCCTCGGCGTATCTCTTGCCGTGGCCAAGGCTGCCGCCGCTTACCTCGACATCCCACTCTACCGATATATCGGTGGTACAAATACCTATGTGATGCCCGTACCGATGATGAACATCATCAACGGCGGTTCGCACAGTGACGCTCCCATTGCTTTCCAGGAATTCATGATACGCCCCGTAGGTGCCACTTCCTTCCGCGAAGGTCTGCGTATGGGTGCCGAAGTGTTCCATGCACTGAAGAAAGTCCTGAAAGACCGTGGCCTCAGCACAGCAGTAGGCGATGAAGGAGGTTTTGCTCCTAATCTGGAGGGTACAGAAGATGCCTTGAACTCCATCATTGCCGCCATCAAGGCTGCCGGATACGAACCGGGCAAAGATGTAATGATTGCCATGGACTGCGCTTCTTCCGAGTTCTACCATGACGGCATCTACGATTATACTAAATTCGAAGGCGAAAAAGGAAAGAAGCGTACAGCCGACGAACAGATTGACTATCTGGAAGAGTTAATCAACAAGTATCCCATCGACTCTATCGAAGACGGCATGAGCGAAAACGACTGGGACGGCTGGAAAAAACTGACCGACCGTATCGGTAACCGTTGCCAGTTGGTAGGAGACGATTTGTTCGTCACCAATGTGGACTTCCTTGCAATGGGTATCGAAAAAGGTTGCGCCAACTCCATATTGATTAAAGTAAACCAGATAGGTTCGTTGACCGAAACACTGAACGCCATCGAAATGGCACACCGCCACGGATATACTACCGTAACTTCCCATCGTTCCGGTGAAACGGAAGATTCGACTATCGCAGACATAGCCGTAGCTACCAACAGTGGACAAATCAAGACCGGTTCACTGAGCCGTTCAGACCGTATGGCAAAATACAACCAACTTCTTCGTATCGAAGAAGAGCTGGGAAGCAATGCGGTGTATGGATATAAGAAAGTGATAGGTGATGAGTGATTTGCCGGTGTCTTTCTTTACCGGAAGACAGAGCTTATAAAGAAAAAAGCATTTATTAAATGTAAGAAGGGGCGAACCGTCACAGTCCGCCCCTTCTCTTTTTAACCTTAAATCAACAATCAATCTACTACCTTAAAGAAAACTTCTTCTCCACTTTGGCTATCCGGTGCCACCCAAAGAGCAAAGTCTCCGACTTCCACCGTCTTCACCATATCTATATTCCAGAAAGCAAGTTCACTTATCGGAAGTTCAAACGATACATTTTTCTTCTCACCCGGCTTCAATGTGACGCGAGCAAAGCGTTTCAGCTCTTTCACCGGACGGGTCACCGAAGCAAACTTGTCCTGCACGTAAAGCTGGGCTACCTCGGTACCTTCATACTTTCCGGTATTCTCAAGGTCGAAAGTCACAGTCAGCACATCTTCCTTCTTCAGATTGGCAGACGAGAGTTTCACATTATCATATTTGAACGTCGTATACGACAGACCGTAGCCAAACGGATACAGCGGATCGAAACCTGCATCCATATAGAAAGAAGTACATCCCAACGAAGTCTGCCCCGCTTCCAACGGAATGTCATTCAGCAAAACCTCATTCCGCGTAGCCGGACGTCCGGAACTGTTATGAGCATAATAAACCGGTATCTGTCCTACCATCTTCGGGAAAGTCACCGGAGTCTTGCCACTTGGCACAGCCTTACCCCACAGCAAGTCGGCCAATGCCGGTCCTCCCATGGTTCCGGGATGGAACGAATAAAGTACAGCTGACGAGAGTTCGACTTCCTTTCCTATGGTCAACGGACGCCCTGCCATTACGACAGTAACCACCGGTTTTCCTGTTTTCGCCAAAGCGGCAATCAGTTCGCTTTGCGCACCTTGCAGGTTCAGGTCGGCCAGGCAATGCGCCTCTCCTGAAAGAATAGCCTCTTCGCCTACAAACGCCAAAATAACATCAGCACGTGCAGCGGCAGCAGCGGCTTTGGCAACACCTGCCATATTCTTGTCACGGCTATAAGTCAGACCCGGCTCGTATATCACCTGCACTTTGTCCCCCACCAGTTCCTTGATAGCCTTCAACGGTGTCACGGTTTTTGTCTTGTCACCATCAAATATCCAGGTACCCAATTGGTCATAAGGTGCATTTGCCATCGGACCTACCACAGCAACCGTCTTTACCGAAGATTGCAAAGGCAATGTCTCCTTTTCGTTCTTCAACAAGATGGCCGATTCCACAGCAGCTTGCTTGGCAGCCTCCAGATGAGAAGGAGCATAAAGTTCCTCTATCCGTTTCTCATCCACATAAGGATTATCAAACAATCCCAACCGGAATTTGATACGCAGAATATTCCGCACGGCATCGTCTATAGCAGACTTCTTGACCTTACCTTCTTTTATCAATTCCGGCAATTCCTTGACAAACGTATAGCTGACCATCTCCATATCCACACCGGCATTCACCGCCTTCATTGCTGCCTCTTTAGAATCGGCAGCAAAGCCATGTGCCATCATTTCGGCTACCGAAGCCCAGTCTGACACTACTATTCCATCAAATCCCCATTCACCACGAAGCACATCTTTCAAAATAAAAGTGTTTCCGGTAGACGGTGCTCCGTCATTGTCATTGAACGAAGTCATGAAAGTAGCTGCTCCTGCCTTGGCTACAGCTTCAAAAGGAGGAAGGTATACATCCCTCAAACGACGCTCCGGAATGAAAGTGGAATTATAATCACGCCCGCCCTCGGCAGCACCATAACCAACAAAATGTTTAGGACATGCGGCTATGGAAGTCGGACTGTTCAGCGAATCTCCCTGGAAACCTTCGACCATAGCAACACCCATCACTGAAGTCAAATAAGTATCTTCGCCACATCCTTCGGCCATACGCCCCCAACGGGGATCGCGAGCCACATCTATCATCGGTGCAAATGTCCAGCGGATACCCACGGCAGAAGCCTCCACAGCCGCTACCCGTGCACCATCCTTAGCCACCTGCGGGTTGAAAGATGCCGCTTGTCCCAAGGGAATAGGGAATATGGTCTTGAAACCGTGAATCACATCACGCGCCATCAGCAAGGGGATGCCCAAGCGGGACTCCTCCATTGCCACACGCTGCAAGGCATTGACACGCACCGGATCCACTTCATTCAAGATAGACCCGACTTCACCTTTCTTTATCAATCCGCTCATATCCTCTATGTTACCATAAGAAGAAATCTGGTTCATCTGCCCAATCTTTTCTTCCAATGTCATACGGGACAACAGCGCTTCTATTTTCTGCTCGATGACTGCGTCATTTTTTGTATCCTGCACTTGAGTACAAGATATAAAAGGAAGCAGCAATAAACAAGCAGAGAGCATTTTCATTGTTTTCATCTTTAATCTATTACTTGAAATGGAACATTTGCTGTAGAGACAAAACCCGTATTATCAAGTACATATACGTACAAACGATATTCTCCGGGAACTTTAATTGCAGTCTCATACACATTTTTATCTGACACAGCCACGTCACCCATTCTTTCCGGACGTGGTTCATAAGAACCTCCAAAACCCAAGACTGTAGCCTCTTTCAGTACTTCCCACACATAAGTCAAAGAATCGTTCTCCTTATCTGTGACGGAAACCTCCGCTTTAAATAAAGTACCTGCTTTGATACGGACATTATCAATGGCACTTTTACCATTGATAGTCATGCCCCGAACTATCGGAGCCGTTTCATCCAATTCCTTGCCGGTCCACACTCTTTGCATGGCCTCCACCATAGGAGTTTTCTCTCCTTTCAATGGCAGTGAATCCACCTTATCCTCTACAAACATACTGAACCAAGTAGGCGTACGTTCTTCTTTTTGTCCCCACAAGAATACAAAAGAGCCCAAGCAACGGGTATTGGCAGAAATATATTGCGTATAACGCTCTTCGTATACCTGCCGTTTTTCTTCACTGGTCTGCTCTATGGGTGCCTTCCACTCGGTTGACGCTGTTTCCCACCAACCGGTCGGTCCCCACTCGGTAATCATAAATGCACCCTTGTAGTCCGACCGGTCAACAACAGCCTGCACCTCTCCCATCGGACCATATACATTGATGCCCACATAATCGAGAGACGGAGCATACTTTGCCACAGAGTCCAATGCCGACGGATTGTAGGAAATCACTGTCGAAACCAGATGACGCTTGTCTATCGACTTAATCAGCTGTGCCAGTTCTTCCACAAAATTCCATGCGGCAGCTATATTGGCATTTCCCAACTCAATTTCATTGCCAATACCCCAAGCCAGCAAACTCGTATCATTCTTGAACGTTTCTGCCAACAAGCGGACTTCTTCGCGCATCTTGTTCTTATATTCATCATCGTAATAGCGTATAGAGTCTTTGGTCATGCCTATTCCCTGCATTACGTACATGTTGTGCTCCGAAGCCAATGCCAGGTTTTTCTTTATCTCCTCCACATTACCTCCCCAGGTTCTGAAGGCATTGGCACCACTCTGGGCGGCAATGTCCAACCGATATGTGCCGCCTACGCCTTTAATATAGGTTTCTCTTCCGTCAATATAGAGCGCATAGCTATCACCCATTCCTATTATCTTAATGCCGTTCTCCACAGAAGGAGAGCAAGCAAAAAAGAAAAGAGAGAACAAACAACAAACCTTATTAAATATTTTTTCCATTCTCCTAAATTTTAATGACTACTTTTTCTGAAACACACGTATATAATCTATAACACATGTAACAGGTAGTGCAGACTCATCAACTCCCTGCATACCACCCCAGCTGCCTCCCCAGGCAAGGTTAAAAATAATATAATATGGTTTATCATATGGCCAATTGACCACCCCTTTATTATCATTATCATAAGTGAGTTGAACTTTACCATCCACATAAGTGGTAATATTTTGTGCAGTCCATTCTATGGCGTAAGTATGGAATTCTCCTTCAGCTTTCTCAATCGTCATAGCATGAGTCACTTGTGTGCCGTTAGTATGATTATGTCCTTCAGCATGAAGACTGGAAGACACTTCATTAGGTACCACACCTACTTCTTCCATAATATCTATTTCGCCACATTTTGGCCATCCCTCCTTATTCCAATCTACATTACAAGGCATCATCCAAAATGCCGGCCAAGTCCCCTTACCCTTAGGCAACATCATGCGAGCTTCAATGTATCCATACTGCCAGCCCTCCGATTCATGGGCATAGACACGACCGGAATATATCTTTCCATTATCTCCTTTAAAACAATGAATACGCAACTTCCCATCTGACAATTCTGTCACCCGCTTGCCATTGACTGCTCCATCCACATAATTTTGGAGTTCATTGTTTACCCAACCTGCATTCTGCACTTCATGTCTCCAATGAGTGGCATTGAGCTCTGTACCTTCAGTAAACTCATCATGCCAAACTAATTCATATCCTTCACGTTCTGGTATGGCAGTAATTCCAGCACCCTCTTGAATGACAAAAAACATTCGTTTTTGTCCCTCTCCTGTCACCGCTATTGTAGCCGTACGGCTTGTCAAACTAGTATTGGCGGTATAAGCAACAATCACGCGTGCTTTATCGCGACTCACAGTCACCCAATCCGCATCAGATTGGACAGTCCAATCATCACTTTCATACACCGTCACCTCAGCATTACCTGCTCCTGAAGTACAAAGTACCTCTTGTACAGAAAATCTGATTCCACCTTTCTGCTTTACCTGCACATATTCACTTTGGGTGCCGGAAGTCACAGTTATCCTTCCATAACGCTCGGCATCCTTGTTCTCCTTTACGGTTACTTTAATCACTCCTTCCTTGCTTTCCCCATTTTCCAGAGTAAGGCTTATCCATCCATCTGTAGAATGAGCAGTCCATCCCTCGCTTGTCGTTGTTACCTTTATCTCATAAGTGTCTTCTAAAGCCATAGCATCCAAGACTGACGGTAATACAGACAGCTTCACTTCATTCGGAGTTTCGGGTATATCCGGTGTTCCAGAAGGTATTGAACCTTCATCTCCACCACCACAGGCCAGTAACAAGCCAGCCATACATAAAAGAGAAAATAGAGACATATTTTTCATTATATGTATTTTAGACAAAAGCCACTCCTCTCCGGTAAGTTCATGCCAGAAAGAAGTAGCTTTCGTATACAGTTAATTACTTCTTAATTATAGTGATATTAGCAATTACGAAATCAACACCAGCTTCACAACCACCAAAATCATAAATCAATTTTACAGGAGACGCAGCACCTTTAGCAAACTTACAATCTGCAAACTTAATAACCTGCAATTTTCCAGCCTTCAATTGAACATCATTCTTATAAAAGGCCTGATTATCATCGTCATCTATTTGACAAAGTTTCACTGTCACACGGCTATCTGCAGTTGCCATTACCACACAAGAGAAATCAAACACATCATCAGCTGAAAAACCAAGTGATGTTGTATTAAACACATTCTGTGCCTGCCACTCTGCAGCAGTAGCAGAGTTAGACGTAATAGTATATATACGACCATTAGCCTCGAATCCAGGATCACCAATCTGAGCCCAACCTGCATCTGCCCACCAGAAAGACATTTCAAAAGCTTGAGTATCGTCTATGGCTTTCCAGATATTATCAGCTGAATTATAATCCAACGGAATGACATTTGCATCATTATGCTCTGTTATAAAAAAGTTCTTAACAGTAAATACTGTACCTTCTGGTGCACCCGCAAAGTCAAAAGCCACTTTGAGGTTTCCATCAAATCCGACACAGCCAGTTAAAGCTATTACATTATTTCCCTTATGTAACGGGAATATATTTTCGGTAAAGAACGTACCATCATCACCTTCTTTCTGTGGCTTGACCGTCGCACCAACGCCATCCACACTCGAATTAATCACAACAGAGAAGTCGTAAGTCTTACCTGCCGACAGTACGATACCCGTATTTTCAACCTGCATCTGCGCCTGCCATCTCTCTGAACCACAGCCATTCATTGTAAAAGTAATGCCCGTTGCCACATCTCCTTCATTGTCCGGATCTGCTATCTGAGTCCAACTGCCATCTGCAAACCAAAAACGAAGCGTTGCTGACGTACCCTCAAAGAGATTTGTTCCTGCCGTAAAACCAAGCCATTCAGTCGGATCATCTGTAGGAGCATTAGGATCTACCCAATTTTCAGTTACTTCGATATTATGAGAAAGTACCTTTTGATCGCAAGCAGAAAATGCATACAAATAAACCGGATAACTACCTTTCTTCTTAAATTGGCAAGTGATGGAAGCGCCAACGGCAAACTCTTCCAATTTCTTACCATCAGTACTGATAAAATAACGAATATCATCCAAGTCTTGTGAAGAGTTAGTAATAGTATAAGTATTATCTGCTCCTTCACTAACTGTCAGCGACAAAGCATCTTGAGAAACGACAGAGCCTCCCAAACTATGGTCATCACTGTCCATTGGGGCACAAGACGATATCCCCATAATAGCCATGCTCAATGCAAAAAAGCCATATAATAGATTCTTTTTCATAATGATTCCTTTATTGATAGATGATTAATAACCTTCATTCTGTTTCAATTCAAATTCAGTTCCCTTAGTAGCATCAATATCACCTTGCGGAATAGCCACGTATTTATTGTGAGATTTCCAAGTACGCGCACTATTTATTCCCGGTACATTGTCTACGTTCAACACCTCTGTGATACCCCAACGAACTACATCATAATAACGGTGTCCTTCACCAACAAATTCATAATGATTCTCATTGATAATATTCTGTTTGTTCACTGCAACACGGTGGTTAGTATCACCAAACGCGCGGTCACGAACCATATCTAAGCATTGCTGTGCAGAAATACCTTTCTGTTCAGCCACACCTTCCACTCCTACAAGTTCAGCATATGCCAATAAAGTCTCGGCATAACGGAAAATACGCAAATTATTACAATAATTTAAAGCTATAGTGCCCGTCGGTTTATGATAACCCTTGCGAGCCGCATATTTTGCCAACCAGAATCCCGTATCCTGAAAACGAATAACATAAGAACCACCTGACGCAATTTCCACTTTGTCACCCACATTACCACCAGTACCTTTACCACGATAATCACGGATAGAGGCCTCGCGACGAGTATCACCAGCAGCAAACATTTCATAGGTTTCTTCACGCACCGGTCCAAATCCCCATCCGTCTTCGTAAGTATTAGTAGGATCACTCAAAGTACTTGGTGAAATGTAAGCCGGAAGATTGGTACCACCAGTAGCCCACTGATTTCCCCAGTCCTTACCTTCACCAATGTGATTGGCTTCAAAAATAGATTCTTTGTTGAATTCGCCTTCATCTACCCAAATATCAGCATACTTAGAAGTCAATTCAAACTCACCACTGGCAATAATCTCAGCCAATCCACTGGCTGCTTCCGCATATTTAGCATTATCTTTCTGATACATGACAACACGAGCTTTCAACATCAAGGCAGCAGCAAGACTAGCACGTCCGCTATTCGCTCCACCATTTGTAGAATACTTCACTCCAGCTTCTTTAAAGCTAGCGATAGAAGCGTCCACATCCTTGATAATTTGAGCATATACCTCATCCGGACTCAGTTGCGGACCAACATAGGGAGGTTCATACAATGTTTCCTGGAAAGGCACAGAACCAAAACTTCTCCACAACATATAGAGATAATAGGCACGCAGGAAAAATCCTTCACCACGGTACTGTGAAATAAGTTTCAACTCTGCAGGGTTGTTTGTCGTAGCAGTCTCACAAAGTCCCAAAGCACTATTTACTCGAGTAATGCCAGAAGTATAAATATTCCAAGTACCATGCAATGTGCTATTACCCGTAGTAGTAAACATCGACACATTCAAGTTCATACCTGACATACCATCTTGAGCATCACCACCACCTTTCCAAAGATCATCGCTTTGAATGTCACCGATATAAACAGATGATTCATAAGAACCGCCTGCGTATGAATCCAACAAGAGGATTTGATAAGCTGCTGCTAGACCAGAGTTAATATTCATCGGGTCACCTGCTGCTCCAGCAGAACCCTTTGACGCCGGATCAGGATTTAAGAAACTATCGCCGCAAGAGGTCAAGGTCATGCCTGATGCCAAAACTGCCGCTACTATATAGAATTTAAATTTGTTCATAATCTGATTAATTTTAATGTTTAGAATGTGATGTTAGCTCCTACTGTGATTGTACGAGATTGTGGATAGATACCCTTGTCTACACCCAACGTGGTATAACCACCAGATGCCAGTTCAGGATCAAATCCTTCATAACCAGTAATGGTAATCAAGTTCTCAGCTCCCACATAAAGACGCAAGCGCTGAATAGAAGCTTTGCGAGTAAGAGTTGCAGGAAGCGTATAACCAATCTGAGCATTCTTCAAACGGAGATAAGAACCGTCGTGAATATAAAGGTCAGAAGAAGTCCAGTTTCCATTAGGATTGGCAGAAGTCATCCGAGGAATACGATTCGAAGTACCCTCCCCATGCCAACGGTCCATAATCCAAGAAGGACGGTTCATAGCTGGAACATCACCACGTTGCGCAAAATCAAATACATCATTACCCAAAGTCCCTTGGAAAGAAAGACTCAAATCGAAGCCTTTCCACTCTGCACCAAGCGAGAAACCGAAGGTCCAATCAGGCATACCTTTACCAATTTTAGTACGGTCTTGGTCATTGATAACACCATCACTAGTAACATCCACGAAACGAACATCACCTGGTTGTGCATTAGGTTGCAAGAGCTCGCCATCTTTATTCACATAACTGTTCACTTCATCCCAATTCTGGAAAATACCATCTGTCTTACGACCGTAAAAATAAGGCCATACCTCTCCGTTCTTGGCATGTACATAATCACCTACACCAGAAGCACCTGCACTCTCGTAATTCTGTTCACCAGAAGCATTACCCAGATCCAACAGTTTGTTTCTCGAATAAGACCAGTTAGTATTAACCCAATAAGAGAAATCTTTGATATTATCCTTCCAGCCTAGTTCCATTTCAATACCCCAGTTCTCCATAGAACCTAAATTACCCCAAGGTTTGCTTTGACCAATATAAGTAGGAACCGGCATTTCTGCTAACATATCCGTTGTCTTTTTATAGTAATAGTCAAATCCAAAACTCAAACGCTGATTGAGGAAACGCATGTCTATACCAAAGTCTGTTTGTGTGGAAGTTTCCCATTTGATATCAGGATTAGCAGCAGCAGCCGGAGAAGTACCATATATCATCGCACCACCATTTTCACCAGGTTTCGTAAAATCATTCATATTAGGTTTATAACTTCCACCAAAATAATAGTTTTGGCCACCACTCATCAAGGCACGATAACGGAAATCACCGATAGACTCATTACCATTCTGCCCCCATGAAAAACGGAATTTCAAAACATCAAACCACTCAGGTTTCATTTTTGCCAAATAAGGTTCATTCCAAACATTCCAACCTAATGAGAAGGACGGAAATACACCCCACTTATTGTTGGCACCGAAATGTGAAGAACCATCACGACGAACTGTCACCTGTAACATATAACGTTCAGCAAAGTTATAATCTATACGTCCGAAATAAGAGGCAATAGAAGTATGAGTTGCATCACCTATTCCACCCCATAAAATAGATTCTGTTTCAGCAGCTGTAGCAGATCCGATATTAGCATGAATAGGATTCAAATCAAACAAATCAAAATCTTTACCACCAATATTACGTGAACGATAGCGAGCAGCAGATTGTCCCAATACAACAGAAACATTATGCTTTTCAGCGAAAGTCTGATTATAAGAGAAATAATTTTCTGTTTGCCAACGCATACCACGGTTCATCTCACTTTGAACCCAGCTAGCGTCTGTATGGGTCATTGTACCCAGATAATCGGGATAGCCATAACCGTCATACCCCCAGAAAGCCAAATCCACACCATAACTAGAACGGAATTTTAAGCCGGGGAGAATATTCAGCTCAGCATAAAATGTACCCACTATTTTATCTGAATTATTACGTCCCAATGTCGGTCTATTTAATTGTGCAACCGGATTGGTCAATTCTTGGAAACCTGAAGGTGGCAAAGAAAGCACTTTACCATCTTTCACAATAGCATTGGGATAGCTAGCAAGGATTGACTCTCCTTCTTCCTCAGAAGCATAAACCGGAACTAATGGAGAAAATGCAATAGCACTACCTAAAATAGAACCATACTCAGAGTTAGCTTCAACACTGGTTGAATGGTCACGAGTATAACCAAGGTTTACACCTACCGTAACTGCATTCAGATATTTACGATCTTCAACCTCGAATACTTTATAAGTAGAGTTACTACGAACAGACAAACGTTCATAATTGGAACGTCCATAATTACCGCCAACAATACCTTCTTGATTGAAATAACCCAAAGAAAGAAAATACGTCATTTTGTCATTACCACCATTAATACTCAGCTGGTGTTGTTGAACTGGAGCATCGTAGTTGAAAACTTCATCCTGCCAATCTGTATCTACCATATTATTAGCAATATCCGCTGCTGAATAACGAGGAGCATTACCATCATTTATCTGCATTTCATTCATGATAGTCATATATTCATGAGCGTTCAACACGGCTTTCTTTTTCCAAGGATTCTGCCAGCCATAACTGAAGTCATAGCTCACGGTAGTCTTTCCCTTACTACCAGACTTTGTGGTCACCAGAACCACACCGTTAGCGGCACGGGCACCATAGATAGCTGCAGAAGCAGCATCTTTCAAAATTTCAATGGATGCAATATCAGTAGGATTCAAATAATTAATTCCACCACCGACAGGCATGCCATCCACAATATATAACGGATCAGAATTATTAACCGTACCAATACCACGAATACGCACCTTAGAATCAGAATTAGGCTGACCGGATGATTGTGTGATCTGCACACCAGAAACTTTACCTTTTAAAGCATCTTCCACACGCGAGGGCTTCGTCAAATTCAATTCATCAGCTCCAACCTTGCTGATAGCAGCCGTCACAACAGATTTCTTCTGTACGCCGTAGCCCACAACAACCACTTCATCTAGTGTCTCAGTGTCTTCCTGAAGAATAATTTTTAAAGACCTCTGGCCTTTTACCGCTACTTCTTGCGATTTAAAACCAATATAAGTAACAGAAAGTGTTGCGTCGGCAGGAACCGACAATGTAAAATTACCGTCCAAATCAGTAATTCCACCATTGGTAGTACCTTTAACTACCACATTTACTCCAGGCAACGGTTCATTATCCGAACCGCTTACCACTGTACCTTTTACCTGTATATCTTGGGCATATACAGAAGCCAAGGTAAAGCTTAACAGAAATAAAACTGATAATAACTTTTTCATAAGTTTTACTAAATTAAGATTAACATTTCTCGGTTTTGTTCTCAATCGAACGATGCAAACATACAGAATAAGGTAATAAAACAAATAAGAAACAATCATTCTTAAATACGTCAAATACAAAACTCAAATACGTTATCAATACGTCATCAACAAATAACTCACTAATAATCAATACTTAATATATACTTTTAAGTATTACGTCACAACATGTTATAGAACACAAAAGGGAGGAATATTAAATTCCTCCCTTCCATGCACTTCCTTCTTTTAAAGGAAGTTAATATCTAAAGACTACAGTTTATTGCTTAAATAATCCGTCAAACTATCCTCTCTCTCTAAAGCGAACTTCTTACGAAGACGATAACGGATTGTTTCAACTCCACGAACCGAAATGTTCAACAGAGGCGCTATTTCTTTCGTGGAAAGATTCATCTTTAGATAAGCGCACATCATGCGTTCGTTATGGGAAAGTTCAGGATGCTTGGCATGAAGACGTTTCATAAAATTGTTATGTATCAAATCGAACTGGTCTTCAATACGCTTCAAGACCTCATCACTCTGTATATTACCGTCTATTTTATTATTAATAAGTATGAGTTGCTGTTTTCCTTCCCGAGCCCCCTCACCCTTCAGCAAGGCGGATACTTTAAGTATCTCCGACTTGATTTCAGTCAGCATTTCATTCTTACGGACAAAGTTTATCATCAGATTGGCCATTTCCTGGCTCTTATGTTGCAAATCGTATTCCAATTTTTCTTTCTCCAGCTGCATAATCTGCTTTTCCTGACGAGCTTTCTCCTCTTCGTACTCCCTTTCCATATCGTGCAACTCTTTGTCCTTCTCGACCACCGCCTGCTGTTTCTTCCGCTTCACACGGACATCATCCCAGCGATAGACATACCATAAGGCAAGCAAAGCCAAGATGATATAACAAACGTATGCAACAGCACTGCGATACCACGGTGGAAGTATACGGAAGGCGATTGTATCCGATGATGTCGTACCGTCAGGAAAAACCGCTTTAACTTCAAACGTATATTCCCCTTCCGACAAGCTGCTATACTCCTTGGTGCGTACCGTTGTGAAATCGGACCAGCCTCCCTTATTCAAACGATATTGAAAACGGATATCATCCCCTACCGAAAAAAAAGAAAGGGCATAGTCAAAACGAACGGAATTCATGGAATAAGCTATCACCGGAACCGGCTTCTCTCCTAAAAAGTTTGCGGTATATACCAATGAATCCTTGGGATAAGACAGATACATGTTCCTTATATATAAGGAGTGGCTACGATCTTGACGCTCTCTTACGGCCGGGATACTGAATAAAGCGAAACCTCCTTCATTAGGAACCACCATCAGCGAATCTGAAAGAGGAATAATCGTTTCAAAACCGGGTACCAGTTCAATCAGCGATTGCTGGATGGGATTAATGCTTGTATTCGCCCCCCGCTTATAGGTACCCAGATTGGCAATACAGATTTCGTGAGGGCTCAAACTAATCAACTTATCGTGATACTCCAAGATACGCGAATAGGCCGCGGTGCCATTCAAAAGGTTGTTCATATCCGGACAAGGCTCCATGACATCTTTATGAGGATTATGCTTATAGATTCCCCGGGGAGTGGCAAAATACACCCGGTCTTCTATCTTCGCTATATACATATCACGCCCTACCGGGAAACCATCCTTCGCGCTATATTCCTTTATACGGACAGCTTTTGTCAAATCATTATCCAAATCCACACGGGTAACATGATCTGTATTGTACACCCAAATCACCTTATCGCTTTCCTGCTCAAAAAGACGGCAAGAATCGTTCATACCCTCAATCTTGCCAACCACCTGCCATTCTCCATTCTTTTTCCCAACCAAATAAATACCGTTATATACCCCAACATACATAAGGTCCGTACGTCCTGCCACAAGTTGACAACACCAGGCGCCGGCAATATCCGTCACGCGTTTTACGGAAGTGCCATTGATAAGGAAAATACCACGGTCGTGCAGACAGAAGAGTTCATCACCTATACGGCAAAGGTTCCAGACCTGTCCGCTGGATTGGGGCATCGGACGGATATCCGGCAAATCACCGTTCATCTGTACCGGATAAGAGGTGTAATACAAACCCCGATTGGTACCTAAATAAAGATAGCCGCCTTCTACAGCCGCCGTATATCCCGTGCCGTAGGAATAGGGATAGGAATAGAGATTCGTAAAAGGAGAACTCAGACAGACGTAGTCAATGCCGCTATCCAGACCGGCCCAGAGGTTTCCGGTCGTATCGAAGGAGACAGAAAGCACCGTATTGTTACGCAAGCCGTTGTTCTCATTGAAATATTTTAGTTGCATGGTGCTGCAATCCACCAGTACCAATCCTTTATGAATGGTTCCCAAGGCAATCTTATCATCCTTTTTGGCCACGCAAAAGACTTCATTCTCACGCATAAACTCTTCGGCACCGGTGATAAACGGTTCCATCGTACGCCCGTCACAATAGTAAAGTCCGTTGTATGCAGTCACCACCAGAACACCTTTCTTATAAGGTATAATGCCACGAATACGTTTGGAAGCTAACGCATCGGCACCCTGAAGAGGGAAAAAAGTGTTTCCAACCAAAAGCCATACACCTCTGTCCGTACCGATGTAAAGAATACCATTGACCATATTGGAACAGTCTATCTTGGCATTCATTTCAATGGCGGTATATTTTCCGTTCAGGTACTTCACCACACACCCGTCCCCTTGGAAATACAAAATATTGTCAGTCTCATGGATGCCCCACACGTTTCCAAGAAAACGAACGGAACTCTCCAAAGTATCGGACATGCAATGATAGGCCAAAGAACCGTCCGCATCCGGTTCATAATAGCCGAACTCATTGATGCCCCCCACATAAATTCTTTTTTGGGTAGCAGAAGCCAGAACGGAACGCACATCGGAAGCATTGTTCAATGGAAATACATTCCAGACATTGCCATCAAATTGCACCATACCGTTCTTGTTGGCGAAATATACCCACTTGTCATCATAGGGTGCTATCTGCCAAGTCTGGGTCCCCTTGCCATAAACACTTTTATCAAAATTGACGATAAAGCTATTCCAGCCGGCAATTGCTTCGACCAAAGGGAGAAAAAGAAAAAGGCAGAAAAAAAAGTAGAATGACAATATGTGTTTGTTCATGTGTATAATGACTATATAGTTAGTTGCACAAAAATAATGCTTATTTTCAAGGTAGCGCACAATAGCCTATCAGTTTTTTCGTCCCCGATTATTATTTTCTTCTCGAATGGCAATCTTTTGCATTACTATACTTTAGATTCCGGTATACTAAGAAGTATTCGTCCGACAGTTGTTGAATTATCGTCCGACAGCTGTCGGACGATAATTCAACAACTGTC
>ONZZ01001070.1_pt1 | contig 19279 bp, 18 predicted proteins | sample 1671101 | NCBI WGS metagenome assembly ONZZ01 (sample SAMN06348122, study PRJEB24527) | human gut metagenome | biome: human gut; feature: ankylosing spondylitis patient; material: feces | host: Homo sapiens | place: China | collected 2015-10
ATAGGTGAACCCGTCAGGGGCACGTATTATCCCATGAGACACGAAATTTCTGACATCCTCCTTCCTCTCTCCTACGATGCAGTCATCCGAAGAAGTTCTTCAAACTTCACAGGAAAACACACCGTATGACCGAAATGATGAAGGCGGCCGTTCTCGTCGGCCCCGAAAAGATCGAAACCAAACTCGAGCCCGTCCCCGAAATGAAGGCGTGCGACATCCGCATCCGCGTTTGCGCCACGGGCGTGTGCGGATCCGACATCCACATGTGGAAGACCGGGAAAGGCTGGAACCCGAACCACCAGGGCGACTTCTGGATGGGGCACGAATTCTGGACCCGGGCACGAGCGACTTCCAGGTCGGTGACCGCGTCGTCTTCTGGGCGAACCTCTACTGCGGCGAATGCGACATGTGCCGCGCCGGTCAGGAACACCTCTGCCGCGAAGTGAACGGCACGAACTACATCGGGTTCGTGTGCAACGGCGCCTACGCCGAAAAGTTCGTGGGGCCCGCCCGCCTCGCCTACAAGCTCCCCGACACGGTGTCGGACGTCGACGCCGCGCTGATCGATCCCCTGATGGTGGCCTATCACGCCGTGCATCTCTCGAACATGAAGCTTCACGACAAGGTGCTCGTCGTGGGCTCGGGCATCATCGCGCAGCTCATGGGCGACCTTGCGAAGACCGCCGGCGCGTCGCTTGTCGCGATGTCGAAGACGAACGACCGCAAGCTCGCCAAGGCCCGCGAAATGGGCAAGTTCGACTGCTACCTCGACGGCAAGGACCCGAACCGCCGCGCCGTCTACGAAGAAGTCTCGAAGGAAGGCTTTGACGTGGTCTTCGAAGCGGTGGGGAGCGAATCGGCGCTTGCCGCCGCCATGGACGCAGTGAAAGCGGGCGGCACGATCGTCACGGTCGGCAACACCATCGATCCGACGATTCCGTTCGACATCAACCGCCTCGTCCTGCACGAAATCCGCCTGGTCGGAAGCGTCTCCTGCACCCGCAAGGAGTTTGAGGAAACGATCGACCTCATCGCGAGCGGCATGATCAAGCCCGAACGCTACGTGACCGACATCGTTCCCGTCGAAGGCATGCAGAAGGCCTTCGAGCGCCTCACGTCCCGCACCGATCCGGTCCTGAAGATCGTGATGAAGCCCGACGCCCAAGTCGATTGACGACGGCCCGCGCCGCGCGCAAACTTCTCCCGTGTGCGCGCGGCGCATTCTTTTTTCGCTTTCGTTCTCCGTTTCGCATCATGAAGAAATCCCTTCTTTCGCTCACGCTCTCTCTCGCGTTTTCTTTTGCGGCGGCCCTTCCCGCTTCGGCTGCGGCCCGCGCGGACGCTCCCTTCCCCGCTCCCGCGACGGTAAGCGCCGAAATGGCAAAGAGCGTCGCCGCACCCGCGCCCGACCTCTGGCTCACCGGCGAGAAGTCGCCCGAGGCCGTGAGCGCCATCGCGAAGGACTATGCGGCGGGAGCCGGTCCGGCCGCCCTCGCGCTCGCCCAAGAGTACGGCGTGCGCGTCGAAGAGGGAACGCTCGGGGGCGTGCGCGTCTATACGCTCACGCCGAAAACCCTGGCGAAAGAGAAGGCCGACAAGGTGATCTTCTACATCCACGGAGGCGGCTACATCCTCGGGCACGGGATCTCGGGAATCGGCGAAGGCGTTCTGATGGCGGGCCTCGAAGGCTACAAGGTCGTCTGCGTCGACTACCGCATGGCGCCCGAACACCCCTACCCGGCCGCGATCGACGACGCCTTCCGGGCCTACAAGGCGCTTCTTGAAACGACGCCCGCCGAAAACGTCGCCGTCTTCGGAACGTCGACGGGCGGCGGCATGACGCTCATCCTCGGGATTCAGGCGGCGCGCGCGAACGTTCCAATGCCCGCGGCCCTCATCGCGGGGACGCCCTGGTCGGACCTCACGAAGACGGGCGACACCTACGTCACCATGGACGGCGTCGACAACATTCTCGGCACCTACGACGGCCTCATCCGCACGGCGGCGGAACTCTATGCGGGCGGCGCCGACATGAAGGATCCCCTTCTCTCGCCCGTCTATGCGGAAGATTCGACGCTCGCCAAGTTCCCGCCCACGCTCCTCGTCTCCGGGACGCGCGACCTCTTTTTGAGCAACACCGTTCGCATGCACGAGAAGCTCCTCTTGGCCGACCGTCACGCGGAACTCATCGTCTACGAAGCGCTCTCGCACGCGCAGTACTACCTCAATCCGAAGGCGCCCGAAACGAAGACGCACTACCGTCTTCTCGGGAAGTTCCTCGAGCGCGTCCTCGACGACTGATCGACGGGGGAAACGCCTTCCGGGCGCCCGGCCAACGAGCCGCGGCGCCCATCTTTTTAAGTTTGCCCGCGGGTTCGCCTTGCTACAATGAGTCCTCTCTTTTTCCACTGCCCCGAGAAACCGTGACGCATCTCTTCGACATACCGGGCCTTGAACTCACGCCCGTCGAACCGATCGAACCCGACGACCTGCCGCTTTCGCTCGAGCGAAACGGCATCGTTCTTTGCGTTCGAATTGAAAATCCGGACCCCTCGGACGAAAACATGGCGGTGGCGCTCCTGCCCGCCGACGCGAAACTTCGAATCCTGAGCATCCGCGACGCCCACCGCAGAAGCCAAAGCCTGTGGGCGCGCATGCTACTTGCGCTTCTCTCGCACCGCTCGGGCGTGGGGCTTTACGAGCACCCGCCCTACGGTCCGCGCGCCAAAAACCCCGGGAAGAACCTCGAATACGTCTCGATCGCCCACACGAAGCTCTACGCCGCCGCGGCCATGTCGCCGCAGCCGGTCGGGATCGACACCGAATTCTGCCGAAAACTGCGCGACCCCGAGGCGATCTGCGATTACGCCTTCCCGCCCGATGTGGCCGCCTACACGCTCGAGCAGCTCGAAGGCGAGAACGACTTTCCCGAAGTCCTTCCCTTCTACGCCCTCTGGGGCATGCGCGAGGCGACGATCAAGCTCAACGCCCCCTACGGGGACTTCCGACTGTCGCTCACCGACGCGCCCTTCGACACCACCATGCCGGTGTTGAGGGAGACGCGCACGAACGAAATTCTCTATCCGCGCTTCTACGTGACCGGAAACGGGCACTGGGGCGGGCTTTGCCAGGGCTTCGAAGATCCCGACGCCGAGAATCCCCCGGAAGAAAACCCCACGATCCTCACGGTCGTGACGGTTGCGCCGATGGTGCACGGCGAAGTCCGGATGAAGGATCTGCTCCGGTACTTCGAGAAGCACTGTCCGCGCGCCTGGGAGCGCGCGAAGAAGGCCGTCTCCCTCGGCGTCGCGCACGACCCGACCGCCCCCGAATGGGAGCGTTTGAACGAAACGACGGTCGAGTGGCCGCTCTGAATCGCCTTCGGAACCCGAACATGCCGCACTTTTTGGAAACGCTCTACGAAGCGCAGAAAATCGCCTTCGCGCCCTTTCTCTTCAAGGCCGTCTCGGCCGCCCTCCAGACGGAGTTCCTGCCGGGGATCGTTCACCAGAAGTCTCCGAAGACCCCGCACGAATGGGCCGAAACGCTCGGACTCACCCCTTATGCGGTCGACGTGATGGCCGACATCCTCGTGAGTGCGCGCGTGCTCGCGCGCCGAGAGGACGGGACGCTCGAATCCACCCGCGTGGGAGACCTCCTCGTCCTCGACGAGATGACGCGCGTGAACTTTTTCTTTACGGACCGCACGAACTACGCGGGGCTTGAAAAGACGCTCGACGCGCTCCTCGAAGGGCGTCCGGCGGGGCTTTCCGCCTTCAACGGCGACTGGAAGACGATCTACCCGCATCTGCCCGACCTTCCCGAAGACGCGCAGAAGGCGTGGTTCGCGTTCGACCACTTTCACTCCGACCGCGCCTACCGCGCGGCGATCGAGTGCCTCGACAAGCTCAAGGGCTTTTCGCATCTCGTCGACATCGGCGGCAACACGGGTCGCTTCACGAAGCTCTTTCTCGAAACCCACCCGAACGCCCGGGCGACCTTCGTGGACCTTCCGGCGCAGATTGAAAACCTCGCACGCCACGCCGAACTCGAATGCGTGCGCGAGCGAATCGACACCGTCGCAATCGACTGGCTCACCGACGCCCCGCTCACGGGCACCGAAGAGGCGGACCTCTACTGGATGAGTCAGTTTCTCGACTGCTTCAGTCTCGACGAAGCCCGCTCGATTCTCCTCCGCACCGCCCGCGCCATGAAGGAGGGCGCGAAACTCGCCGTTCTCGAGCCTCTCGTCGACGAACAGCGCCACGAAGCGGCGGCGCTCTCGCTTGCCGCCACGAGCCTCTACTTCACGGTGATGGCCAACGGCAATTCCCGCTTCTTCCACGGCGACGAACTGCGGCGCCTTTTTGCGGAGAGCGGCCTTCGCATCGTTTCCGAGACGCCCAACCTCGGCATCAGCCATACACTCTTCATTCTGGAAAAGGACTCAAAGTGACAAACAAACTTCCCCGCGCGCTTCTCTCCGACGTCGCGCTTTCGATTTCACTCGGCGACTACGCGGCCGCCGCGGCCCTACTCGGCCGCGACGAAGACTTTCTCTCCTCGGCCGTCGTGGCGCAGTACCGCGGTCTGACGGCGGCGGGGCTCGGCAACCTCCCCGTCGCGGAAGCGAAGCTTCGCGAGGCCCTCGCGCTTCTGGCGCTCCGCGCCGACGGCACGGCTTCGCCCGACGACGCGGAACTCGCGCTCTACGCCAAGGGCGCGCCCAAGAAGCCGACGCCCGTCTCGCCCGCGCTCGAAGCGATCGCGCCCCACGTCGCGCTCCTGCTTGTGCGCCGTTCGCTCGTCTTCACGCTCGAAGCCTTCGGCGAAACGGACAAGGCCGAGGCGGAACGCCGCCTTCTTCCCGAAGCCTGGCGTCTCTGAGAACCGCCCGGACGTCGGTTTCCGCGGGGCCGCTCCTTTCGGGGCGGCCTTTTTTTGCGCGCCCTCCCGGACCTTTGCGAAAACGCAAAGCCTTTCGGCAGGAGGCCCTAAGCCCTTCGAGACGGTGCGGACGTAAACTAGAAAAATTCCGTTTGCGCCCCGCGCGCCAACTTCATGAGGAGAAATCTATGATCCGCCCCTTCCGTCCGGAAGTCTGCTTCCCGGAAACCCTTGAAGTCTTCGACGAACTCGTCGAATTCCGCCACGACCTGCATCAGCACCCCGAACTCGCCTTCGAAACGACGCGCACCTGCGGAAAGATCGTTGAGAAGCTTCGCGCCTGGGGCGTCGACGAAATCGACACCACGACCGTTCCGGGCGCCGTGATCGCCGTCGTCAAGGGGAACCGCCCGGGCAAGACCGTGGCCCTTCGCGGGGACATCGACGCGCTCCCGATGCCGGACAACTCCGACAATCCCTGGAAGAGTTGCGAGGCGGGCCGCTGCCACGCCTGCGGCCACGACGGCCACACGACCTGGACGCTCGGCGCCCTCTACGTTCTCACCCGCCGTCGCGACTTCCCCGGCCAGGTGGTCGGCATCTTCCAGCCCGCCGAAGAATCGGGCGGCGGCGCCGCGGCCATTGCAAACTCCGGCATCTTCGAGAAGTACGGCATCTGCGAAATCTACGGCGGCCACGACGAAGGGACGCGCGACAAGGGCGTCTTCGGCTTCCGCGTCGGTCCCGCCATGGCTTCGGTCGACTTCTTCTACATCACCGTGACCGGTCAGGGCACGCACGGCGCCCGTCCGCACCTCGGCCACGATCCGGTCCCCGTCGCCGCGGAAATCATCTCCGCCCTGCAGACGCTCGTTTCCCGCCGCGTCGACCCGATCGAAAAGGCCGTGGTCTCCGTCTGCTCCGTGAACGCCGGCAACTACAACGCTCCGAACGTCATTCCCGCCGTCGCCACGATGAGCGGCACGGTGCGCACCTTCAACGAAGACGTCCGCAAGCTCATTTCGACGGAACTTCCCCGCATCGCCGAGGGCGTTGCCGAAGCCTGCGGCTGCAAGGCCGAAGTGACCTACGAAAAGCAGACCCCAGCCGTCATCAACCATCCCTTGACGACCAAGGTTTTGAGCGACTACGTGCGCAAGCACTTCGGCGACGACGCCGCGGACGAAAACTTCCCGATCTCGATGGGCGGCGACGACTTCGCCGAATACCAGTTCAAGGTCCCGGGCTCGATCATCCGCGTGGGCGTGCGCGACGAAGCGCACACCTTCTCGATCCACAACAACCGCTTCGACTTCAACGACGAAGTCCTCGCCATGGCCTCGACCCTCTTCGCCGGCGTCGCGCTCGAACGCCTTGAAGCGCTTGCCTGACGATTCTCGGCGTCGCTTATGACAAAAACCCGCAGCTTCGCGAGAGACTGCGGGTTTTCTCATGATCGGGAAAAGAAGAATCAGGCTTCGGTCTTTTCAGCCGGCGCTTCGGCGGCGGCTTCCTCAACCTTTTCTTCCTTCTTGGCGCGACGCGTCGTCTTGTGAGGAACTTCCTTCACCGGCGCAGCTTCCTCGGAGGCTTCGGCTTCGACGACTTCCTTTTCTTCGGATTCGGCTTCCTTTTCGCCGGCCTCTTCCTCGTCTTCGTTCTCTTCAGCCTCTTCGCCTTCGGCTTCTTCGGACTCTTCCTCCTGCATGTCGGAGAAAAGCGAACAAACCTTGTCGTGCATACGGGTGAGATGATCCTCGGCGAGCATCGTGATCATGTTGTAGTCGGCCGTGGCGACGCGCACGATGGCGTCTTCAATGTACTCTTCGACCGAGTCGTAGCCGATCATTTCGGCGATGTCGCGCAAGTTCTTGAAATCCCCCTTGTGGATCTGGATCTCAATCGTGCGGATTTTTTTCTTGTCGGATTTCTTACCCATGATCAAACGGCTCCTGAAAAATAAAAACCTGTCCGGAGGGGGAGTCAGTTTAGACCGCCCGCCGGCTTTCGTGTCGGGCGGAAATAATTATTTACCTCCAGACATCTAACCTTTTGTCAAGAACAATTCTCGATAACCCGCATGACTTTGGATGCCCGGGAAAAACTTTTCGAGACTTCCTCGGACCCGCGTGGCAGAATTGAGCAAGAAACCCTCGAACGAAGCGACGCGGAGGATCCCCTTTTGCGCCGCTTCATTCTCAATTTACAAAAGGAGTCCCCCGCATGCACGCATTCGCCAACGCTTTCGAGAGAAAGTGGTTCTGGGTGTTCATGGTGATCTGGGCGTTCATCATGCTGCCCCTGCCCATTTTCTACGACACGGAATACAACCCGAGCTTCTTCGGCGTTCCCCTCTTCATTTACGGGTGGCTCGTCTACGGAATCTTCACGATTTGCATGATCGGCGTTTGGGCGCACTCCTGCCTCAAGCGCCCCGAATATCACGAATTTGACGACGAGGAAGCCTGATGCAGCACACCATCGACACGGTCAGCATGACGGGGCCGTTTCTCACCGTCATCATTCTCTACTGTCTCATTCTGACGGGTCTCGGCTGGTACGGTTCTCAGAAAAACCGTTCGCTTTCCGACTTCTTCACGATGTCCGGGAAGGCCGGGGCCATTCTTACGGGCGTCGCCTACTTCTCGACCCAGTACTCCATGTCGACCTTCATGGGCGTGCCGGGCTCGATCTACCACGTGGGCTACGCCGGGATGTCCGTCTCGGTGCCGGGCATCGCCTTCTCGATGCTCATCCCCGCGCTCCTCGTGGGCCGTCGCCTCATCACGCTCGGTCACCGCTACAAGATGCTCACGATGGCGGACTACCTCGCCGACCGTTATGAGTCGACGGGCATCCGCGGGCTTCTCGCCGTCCTCATGCTCGTCTTCCTCGTCTCGATGATGGGCGCGCAGACGATCGGCGGCGGCGTGATCTTCACGACCTACACGGGCGCGCCCGAATGGGTCGGGATCACCGTCATGGGCGTCACCGTGATTCTCTACTGCATGGCGGGCGGCATCCGCTCGATCATGCTCACCGACCTGATCCAGGGCGTCCTCATGGTCGTGACGGCCGTCGTCACCTTCTTCGTGTCGCTTGAATTGGGCGGCGGTCTCGACGTCATCAACGCCAAGCTCGCGGCCATGGACACGAACTACGTGAGCTTCCCGGGCCACAACAACAGCTATCCCTGGCAGAACTACGTCTCGATGATCGTGATGTGGAGCTTCTTTGCGATCGGTCAGCCGCATCTCTTCACGAAGTTCTTCACGATGAAGGACCACAGGACGATGTTCAAGGCCGTGATCCTCGGCACGCTCGGCATGTGGTTCTCCGCCTCCTTCATTGAATGGTGCGGCGTCACGGGCATCATCGCCTTCCCGGGCCTGGAAGGGAAGAATTCCGACTTCGTTGTTCCGCTCATTCTGCAGGGCGGTCTCTCCCCGATTCTCTCGTCCCTCATGGTGGCGGGCATCTTCTCGGCGGGCATGTCGACAATTTCGTCGTTGCTTCTTACGGCCACGTCCGCCGCGTCGCGCGACCTCTATCAGAAGATCCTCAAGCGTGACGCCACCGACGAAGAAACCTGGCGCCTCTCGAAGGTGATCACGGTCGTCCTCGGCATCATCGCGATCGGCATCGGCATCTCGAAGCCCGGCTCCATCTTCCAGATCGTCCTCTTCGCCTTCGGCGGCCTCGGCATCTGGGCGGCTCCGATTCTGCTCGGCATGTACTGGCGCCGCGCCACGACGACGAGCGTCTACGTGGGCGTCATCGCCGCGGAAATCCTCTACGTCCTCATCACGCTCGAATTCCCGAGCTGGTCCTTCGGCTTCAATCCGCTGATCGTCGCCTGGGCCTTCGCGATGGTCGTGATGATCCTCGTGAGTCTCGTGACGAAGCCCGTGTCGGAAGCGACGATCCGCCGTCACTTCGACGACCTCGACCGTCACGCCGACTGACGTTTCCCTTTCAATCCTTTGGAAAGCCGCCCCGCGCGGCTTTCCCTCTTTGAGGTGCATCATGCAGCTTGCTCATCTCTCCTGGCACAAGGCCGAACCGATTCTGAAGAACCCCGACACGCTCGTCGTCATCCCCGTGGGCAGCACCGAACAGCACGGCCCCGTGGGCCCGCTCGGCACCGACTGGCTCATTCCGGAGTGGATCACGAAGGAAATGGAAAAGCGCTGCGACATCCTCGTCACGCCCGTCGTTCCCTTCGGCGTCGCGACGCACCACACGTCGTTTCCGGGCACGATCGACATGGGTCTCGACACGATGACGGGGATCTTCCGCGGCATCTTTGAAAGTCTCACCCGCCACGGCGCGCGGCGCTTCCTCGTCGTGAACGGCCACGGCGGCAACGACCCCGCCATCGAACGCGCGGGACTTGAAATCGCGCGCAAGACGGGCGCGCTCGTCGCGCTTCTCAACTGGTGGAGCATCGCCCCGCAGCTCAATCCCGAGTGGACGACCGGGCACGGCGACGCGCAGGAAGTCTCCGCGATGGCCTACATTCACCCCGAATTCGTCGACCTCAAGGACTGCCCCGAAACCCGCGCGAACAACCTCTCGGACGAGCTCGTCTTCACGCACCTCTCGAGCCTCAAATTCCGCGGCGCCAACGTGAAGCTCGTGCGCGACATCCGACTCGGGATTCCCGAGGGCGGCTACGGCGGCATCGCGAGCGAAAAGGCCACGGCCGAATGGGGCGAAGCGATGATGCCCGCGATCGTCGACTACTTCTGCGAATTCGCCGACGCCTTCCGCAAAATCCCGCTCGACCGTCCGAACGAAAGGTAAAATCTGCGTTTTGTCCCGATTTCCTTTCCGGAGAACTCTTATGACTTTCCCTGCCGACAGAGCCCGTTTCACGGAAATCCTCGAAGCGACGCTCCGCGACCTCGTCCGCACGGGCGAGCGCCTCTCGAACGACAACGAAACGAAAGCGTTCGATCTTCTCGAAGAGCGCTTTCGCGCAACGGGCGCCGAGGTGAAAAGGGAAACCGTGCCGCTTTTCGTCTCAACCGTTCCGCACGCGCACCTCGAAGTGAACGGCGAGACGTTGCGCGCTCAAGGGAACGCCATGACGGCCCCCGTCACGACGGGCGCGGGCGGATCCCGGCGTTTCCGCGTGACGGGAAAGCCCGTTCCCTGGACGGACAACATCAAGGCTCCCGAAGAACCCGCGGTCGCGGTCGTGGCGGGCCTTGCGAACCTCGGGATTCTGCGCCGCGCGCAAGCCTTGGGTTTTGAGGGCGTTCTCTTCGTCACGGGCGAGCGCATCCACCGCATGATCGTCTCCGACGTGTGGGGAAGCCCCGTCCCAGGCGTCGAAGACCGCTACGTCTCCATTCCCAACGCCTCGATCGACAATGCGACGGCCGAGCGCCTCGGCGACGGTCCCGTGACGCTCGAAATCGAAACGGAAAGCCGCTGGATCGCGAGCCCCGTGCTCACCGCCACGCTTCCCGGGACGGAATCGGACCGATACGCGCTTCTTACGGGCCATATCGACAGCTGGGGCGCCGGTGCGATCGACAACGCTTCGGGTCTCGCCGCCTCGACGGCGATTCTCGACACCCTTGCCGAAACGCCTCACCCGTACGGCCTCAAGGTGGTCGTCTGGTCGGGGCACAGCCACGGACGCTATGCGGGAAGCACCGCCTGGTGCGACCGGCACGCTTCCGAACTCGCCCGAAGCGCCTTCCTGCACGTGAATCTCGACTGCCTCGGCATGGCGGGCTCGACGCTCTACGGCTTCGCCCCGGCGATGCCTTCGACCGAAGGCCTTGCGCGCCGCGCGCTCGCCCTCCCCGAAGGCGAGACCGTTCGCTTCACGCGCTTCAACCGTTCCTGCGACCAGTCCTTCCTTGCGCTCGGGATTCCGAGCGTCTTCTCGAACGTTTCGCTCGTGCCGCCCGATCCGAAGCTCGCCGTGGCGGGCCTTGCGGGCGGCTACGGGGACCGTTGGCACTCGGACGACGACACCGAAGAAGGCATCGACCGGGCGTTTCTCCTGCGCGACGCCCTCGCGGGTCTTCGCGCGGTGACGGAAGCCCTCGAACGAGGCCCCGAAGCGCTCTCGGCCGCCGCGGAATGGCGGGACTTTTCGAGCCGCACGCTCAAGGCCGTCCATGACGCGATGAAGAAGCTCAGCGCGACTAACGAAGGCATGCTCTACTGCCGCGCGGACGTCTGGGGCACATACATCGATCTTCTCATCGAGACGGAAATGCGTCTGCAGGGCCTTACCGACGACGAGGCGGATGCCTTCCTGCGGCGTCTCATCGCGGTTTCCTACACGTCTGACGACGCCGGACGCTACGACCCCGCGGGGATCGACGCCGTGACGCCCTTCGAGCGCGAAGTGAAGGCCCTGCTCGGCGAAACGGAATTCTCGCACGCCCGCGCGACGGCGCTTCTTCGCAGCCTCAATTCGCTCGAGCGTAAAATCGCCCGTCTTTTGCCCTGAACGGCCTGAAAAAAGCGCGGTTCGGCAATCTTTTCTCGGGATTTTCGCCCGCGCATGCTACAATTTTTGGAATTTCCATCCCACTCCTTTCCCGAGGTCAGCCGTGAAGTCTCTTCTCTGCGCCACACTTTCCGCCGTCTTTCTTGCGGTCGCCCCGCAGGCCGACGCCGCCGACTTTGACAACCTTACGATCCGCCTGGCCCACACGGCCGCGGTTTCTCACGCCCACCACGAGGCGGCGCAGCTCTTTGCGAAGAACGTCGCCGAACGCACGGGCAACAAAGTGAAGGTCGAGGTCTATCCCGCGGGCGAACTGGGCGACCAGCCGTCGCTTGCGGAACAGGTGACGCTAGGCGCGCTTGACATGGCCGTCGTCTCGCTCGGCAACATGGCGATGTACTCGAAGAAGCTGAACGCCATGACGGCGCCCTTCCTCTTTGAAGACTACGACCACGCCCACCGCGTGATCGACGGCTTCGTCATGGACTGGATGAACCAGGGCCTCGCTGAACACGACTGCGTGGGTCTGTCGATGTTCGACTACGGCTTCCGCCAGACAACGACGCAGGACATCGTCGTCAACAAGGCCGAAGACCTCAAGGGCGTCAAGATCCGCGTGCCGCCCTCCACGGGGCTTCTCGCCGCCTTCGACGCGATCGGCGCCAACACGCAGCGCATCGCCTACTCCGAGCTCTACACGTCCCTGAAGCAGGGTGTCGTCGCGGCCGAGGAAAACCCGGTCTTCACGATTCTCGCCGACTCGCTCTTTGAAACCCAGAATCAGCTCGCGCTCACGAATCACTATTTCGACTGCCAGATTCTGCTCGCCAACAAGATGTTCTTCGACGGGCTCTCGCCCGAACTTCAGGCCATCCTGAAGGAAGAGGCCGTCAAGGCGCAGAACCTCACGCGCGAGCGCATCTCCCACGGCGAAGCCGCCGTCGTGGAGGAACTCAAGAAAAAGGGCATGAACGTGACCGTGCCCGACCGCGAATCGTTCGTTCGCCTCATGCAGCCCGCCTACGACAAGGTGGGCGAGCTCGCCGGCAAGGAAGAAATGGCGAAGCTCCTCAAGGCCATCGACGCCGCACGCACCGCGAAGTGACGCTCCGCGCCCTCTGACGCAACGGATGCTTTCGCCCGCCGAGGACGAAGGCATCCTTCTTTTTTGACCTTCCTACAGCGGATTTCCATCATGGTCATGTTTGTGATCTTCACCGCCGTGCTCGTCTTGATGCTGATCGGCGTCACGACGGCCGTCACGATGGGCGGCGTTTCGATCGCCACCTATCTCTGGGCGGGCGGCGACCCGGCACGGCTCTTCCTCGTGGCCCAGCGCATGTACGCGCAGGTCTCGGGGATCACGCTCATGTCGATTCCCTTCTTCCTCCTCATGGGGAACCTCATGACGGTGGGCGGCGTCAGCAAGAGCCTCTTCGGCTTCGGGCGCGTCTGCATCGGCCACCGCTCGGGCGGGCTTGCCAACGCCGCCATCGTCGCCTGCATCGTCATGGCCGCCATGTCGGGTTCGGCCGCGGCCTGCGCGGCCGGGATCGGCATGATCGCCATCGCCGAAATGACGAAGTCCGGCTACGAGCGGTCGTTCAGCTGCGCGACGATCGCCGCGGGCGGCGCCCTCGGTCCGATCATTCCGCCGAGCATCACGCTCATTCTCTACGCGGGTCTCACGCAGACGAGCGTGAACGCCCTCTTTGCGGCGGGCGCGGTTCCGGGCGTTCTCCTCGGGATCCTCTTCATGTTCTGGTCCTCCTACGTTTCGCACCGCCGCGGCTACGCCGTGACGGCCCGCGCGGGCTGGCGCGAACGCTGGGACGCCTTCCGCGAGGCCTTCTTCTCGCTTCTCACCCCGGTGATCGTGATCGGCGGCATGTTCGCGGGTCTCTTCACCGCGACGGAAGCGGCCGCGGTCGCGTCGCTCTACGTGGCGATCCTCGGGTTCTTCGTCTTCAAGACCCTCTCCCTCAAGGATCTTCCCAAGATCCTCTGGGACACGGTCGAGCAGACCGCCAAGGTGATGTTCATCATCGCCACGGCCGGGTTCTTCCAGTACGTGCTCCTCTACACGCGCATTCCGCAACAGACGATCGCCTTCATGACGACCACCTTCTCGTCGGCGTTGCCCGTTCTCATGCTCATCATCGCGATCCTCGTCATCATGGGGTGCTTCCTCGAAGGGACGGCGATCCTCCTCATCACGGTGCCGATCTTCGTGCCCCTCATGAAGAGCTTCGGCTTCGACATCGTGCAGCTCGGGATCGTCATGTGCATCGCGCTCGCCGTGGGCGTCTTGACGCCGCCCGTCGGGCTCAATCTCTACGTGATGTCCTCGATCACGGGAGAAAAGGTGATGAACATCGCCAAGGACGCCTTGGGCTACGTCGCCATCATGATTCTCATGGCCGTGGCGGTCGCGCTCATTCCCGACCTCTCGCTCGCCTTCTCGCGCCTCGTGTCCTGACGGAGTATCGAACATGTCCTCTTTGCTTTCTCTCCTTCGCGCCGGCGACGAACTTCTCAGCCGCGTCGTGCGCGCGATCTGCGTCGTCGCCATGGCGTCGATCTTCATCATGTTCATCCTGAACGTCTTCGTGCGGTTCGTGCCGATCTACAACTTCACGCAGACGGACGACTGGATTCAGTTCGCGCTCGTCTGGATGATCTTCCTGGGTGCCCAGGAACTCGTGCGCACGCGCAACCACTTCGTCGTGGACCTCTTCACGGACCGCCTGCGCGACCGTCTCTCGGGACGGATTCTTCGCGTCATCGTCTGCGCGATCGAACTCGCCACCTACGCCGTCATCTGTTGGTACGGCTGGATCTGGGTGATGCGCTCGAACGCCACCATGCAGTCGATCCCCTGGATGGAGGTGCGCTACATGTACGCCGCCATCCCCGTGAGCGCGGGCTTCATGACGCTCTACGGCGTGCGGGACCTCCTCGAGGCCCTGCGCCGTCTGCACGGATAAGAAGTCGCCCGCGCCCCTCCAAGCCGCCTTCGGGCGGCTTTTTTGCGTCTTGTCTTTGCGCGCCACGCCCGGAGCGGGTCGGATGTCCCCAAAACCGCTCTTTCCCGCCCTTCCGGGTCCCGAACAAATCTCCCGCGGCGGGAATGTTCATGGGTAAGACAAAAGTCTTACATAAGACCCTTTTACGGAACCGTCGTTCCCCGATCATGCGCGCAACAACACGAAAAGAGCATTGATGTCAATGTGTTGAAGTGAACAGTAACGATTTTCTCTCATACGGGAAAATGTTTCCGGAATGATTTTTCATTTTTCTGCGTTGTCAACGTAAGAAAAATCCCTATGGAGAGCCTTTTGCGAAATGAGTTTACGAAATGTAAACTACACATTGAGGTCTTGGAGCAAAAGCAAATGCAATAGGTGCCTTTACGCCAAGCCGGAAAAAACAAAACACAACGGGAGGCTTTATGTCATCCAAGAAACCCAAGATCAGTCTGGCTTGGCAGATGATGATCGGTCTAGCGCTCGGCGTCGTGGTCGGCGCGCTCGTGGAACAGGAAACCGCGAAAACTTTCCTTCAGCCGTTGGGCGACCTCTTCATTCGCCTGATCCGCATGGTCGTGGTGCCGTTGGTGCTCGCCACCATCATTGCCGGCGCCGCCGGCATTTCGGACACCTCGAAGCTCGGCCGCGTCGCCACCAAGACGCTGATCTGCTACGCCCTCACGACGGCCGTCGCCGTTGCGATGGGCCTTATCTTTGCGAGCTTCATCCAGCCGGGCGTCGGCCTTGACCTCTCGACCGAAGGTCTCGCCGCCAAGGCCGTCGAAGCGCCGCCGCTCACGCAGACGCTCCTGAACATCGTCCCGATCAACCCGATGCAGGCCATGTCCGAAGGCCAGATGCTGCAGATCATCTTCTTTGCGGTGATCTTCGGCTTCGGTCTCTCCGCCCTCGGCGAACGCGGCAAGCCCGTGCTCAACTTCTTCGAACTCGTCGGCGACACGATGATCCGCGTCACGCACATCGTGATGCTCTACGCCCCGATCGGCGTGTTCGGCTTGATCGCCTACACGGTGAGCCGTCACGGTCTCGGCGTCCTCCTGCCGCTCTTCCAGCTCATCCTCTCGTCCTTCCTCGCGACGGCTTTCTTCGTCATCGTGCTCCTCGTGCCGCTCGTGCGCGTCGTCACGGGCATCCCGATGATGACCTTCTACAAGGGCGTCTTCGAACCGTGGCTCGTCGCCTTCACGACCTGCTCTTCGGCCGCGGCTCTGCCGGCGAACCTCAACGCCGCCCGCCGTCTCGGCTCCACGAAGGCCGTGGCTTCCTTCTCGATTCCGCTCGGCAACACGATCAACATGAACGGCACGGCCATTTACATGGGCGTCTGCTCGATCTTCGCCGCGGAAGTCTACGGGCTTGACCTGACGATGGCCGACCAGCTCACGATCGTTCTGATGGGCGTTCTCGCCGCCGTCGGCACGGCCGGCGTCCCCGGTGCGGGCCTCATCATGACGACGGTGGTCTTCACGCAGGTCGGCATCCCGCTCGAAGCGGTGGCCCTCATTGCAGGCGTCGACCGTATTCTCGACATGATCCGTACGTCCATCAACGTGGTCGGCGACGTGGCCTCGGCCGTCATCGTCACGCGTCTTGAGGGCGACCTCGGAAGCGAACCCTACGTCGAAGGCGAAGCCTAAACGCCTTCTCCTCGGAACGCCCCGTCCCCGGGCGCTCCGGTCGAATACAAGAAAGGGAGCGTACCAAGAGACGCTCCCTTTTCGTTTGTTCTTCGTTTTTCCTCAGCGAAGCCGCCGACCCACCGCGCCCTTTCCCGGGAAGGCGGGCAACGCGCGCGTCCGCGAGAAAACGTCCTCGCAGTCCGCCGAGCCGTCGCGTACGAGTGAGGAAGGTCGATTTTCCGACCTTCTGGCATCCCCGAGTGCATCAATCGGCGCCCCGGCTCCGAAAAGACTCTCTTCAGCCGGGACCGGTTTACGGTTGCCCGGCCGCCTTTTCCTTCGTCTCGCGAAGGAGTTCCGCAAGGCGCAGATACTGCGGCATGTCAGGACTCGACTTGGCGAGCATCGATTCGAGATAGGGAACCGCCCCCTTCCAGTCTTCGGCCGTAAGCATCACGATCGCCGCCATTTCTAGGGTGCGCGGGCTTTCGGGATCGACGCCCAGGGCCTTCCTCACGAGCTCCTTCGCTTCCGGAAAGGCGGAGCGCTCGTTCAGGGTCAGAATCGTCGCGGTGAGTTCGAGCATGACTTCGGGATCGGCCGCAACCTTTTCGTTGAGGGAACGCCCCTTGCGGTAGGCGTCGAGCGCCGTGCGGTAGTCCTCCTGCTCGACGCTGCGGCGCGCAAGGAGCACCCAGGCGCGGGCATCCTTTTCGTTCACCTTCAGGTATTCGCGGATCTGCTCGACGTCGCGGGCTTCGCCCTGGAAGACCTGCTGGTCCTTCACGAGCAACATCACTTCCGGAGCGCCCAACAGCTGATAGCACATGACCGGAACGCACACCATGAGCGCCACAACGCCGATCACGGCGTTGCGAAGCGACACGGGCACGACGCGGCTCTTCGTCGTCTCGGTTTCCCTCATTTCCTCGACGGCGCGGCGCTCAAGATCTTCCCGAAGCGAGCGGTAGGTCTCCTCCGTATGAAGCCCTTGCGCGTACTCCGCCTCGAGGCGCTCTGCCTCTTCCCGGAGGGACTTTTGCAAAAAGGCCGCGTGTTCGTCTTCCTGCTCATCGCCCGAGTGCACGCCCCGAAGGAAAGTCGGCAATATCGCCGCGATCGCCGCCGCGAGCATGACGCCGAAAACGACATAAAGCAAAACGGTATCTGTCATGTGTTTGGATTTTTATGAAATGCCGGCAGACCGCTCATCTTAGCAGAGTCGGGATACGAACCCGCAGAAAAGAACGTCCCGTGGGAATCGCTTCGCACGGGACGGGGGCTTCGCTTTCCGAAGCGTCCTCAACGGACGCTTCGGCGGAAGGCGGTTACTTCTTCTGGTTCACTTCCTTCGTGGCGGCGCGCAGAAGGTTCGTGGCCTTCAGAGCGGCGTCGGCGCACTTCGAGAGCGAACGGACCGCCATGTCGGGATTGTGGAACCAGGCGCCGTTGACGGCCGTCCAGTATTCCCAATTGATGTGGGCCGTGGCGTGGAGCTTGCGGGCTTCGGCAAGCTTTTCTTCCGGCACGTTCATGGCGATGGCGAGTTCGAACGCATTGAACATGTCGTTCATGCGGGATTCGGCTTCACGGAGCTTACCCGTGTAGTAACCGTGCATCGCGTCGATCGCAGCGTTCATCTGCTTTTCCGTCTTGTCGGTGTGGCAGGTCAAGCAGGTTTCCTTGATGTAGTGACGCGGCGACGTGGCCCAGTGGTTCGTGTAGGTCGTGCCGTCGGCCTTCTTCACCTTGGGCATGTGGCAGGAAGCGCAGGTGGCGCCCGCCTTGTCGTGCTTCGAACCGAAGTAGGTTTCGGCGTCGGGATGCTGCAGCTTCACGAGCTGGGCGCCCGTCAACGGGTGCTTGAAGTCGCGGTAGCCGACCTTGTCGTAGTAGGCTTCGATGTCGTCGGCGTTGACCCACGGGAAGTGGTTCGTCAGACGGCTCCCCATGCCGATGGCCTTGCCCGTGCCGGCTTCCTGACCCGGGTTGCAGACGTATTCGACGTGACACTGCGCGCACATCAGACGGCTGTCGGCGCGGTCCATCGTGGCGATTTTGCGGGTGAAGCCGCGAACGCCGGCGTCCTTGACCGTGAGCTTGGCGGGATTGGCGGCGTGATCACGATAGACGTTCGGACCGTCCTTGCGTTCCATCGCGTCGATGAGCGCGTCGCGCATCACGCGCGGCTGAGCGGTGTGCGGATCGTGGCAGAAGTTGCAGTTGATGCCGTGGTTGACGGAGCGGACCACGTCGACGGCGTTCGAGCCGCGGTGGAACTTGGCGCCGTCGACCTTGTCGCCCATGTAGGCCCAGTCGAGCATCAGGTCGGTCGACTTGCAGGTCCAGCACACGGCGTTGCCCGCGGCGGCGGTACCCGGCTTAAAGGGCTTGTGTTCGTTGGATTCGGGATGGTTGTCCTTGAGGACGTCCCAAACCTTGTAGGACTTGCCGCCTTCGAGCGTCGTGTAGAGCCAGCCTTCCTTCGGTTCGAAACGGCCGCCGAAGGCTCGGTCGACGATGAACTGGTCGATCGCCATGAAGGTGTGGGCGCGCGGAAGGTCGTGTTCCTTCGTGAAGCCGTGCGTACCCATGGCGCGGTCAAAGAAGGGATCGGGCGCGGGACCCGTGGCGTCCTTCTTCGACTGGCGGGCCGGACGATCGCTCGTCGCAAAGAGGGATTTGTACTGATCGGTATGGCAGGCGCCGCAGGCGGCCGGGTCAAAGTTGACCGTCGGGCGCGTCTTCATGTTGGCGAGGTGCTGATCCAGACCCGTGTGGCAGGTCGAGCAGGCGACGTCCTTGTGCGCCGCACCGGCGTGATCCTTGGCGATCGTGCCGTGGCAGGAAGTGCACTTTGTGAGGTCGGCGGCCGAAGCGGACATTGCGAAGCCGAGGCCGATGGCCGCGAGCATGAGCGGCAGAGGGGAATGTCGGAACATGGTTGGGGTCTCCCTTGTAATAGGTTGTCGGAGCCGATCGCGTGCCGGCTTGCCGAACGATTAGATTCTATGGTAAAACCCCGCCTCTTCCAAAACGATTTCTTTAAGGTTCGATTAAGAGAAAACCCGAACCCCTGGTCCTCTCTGCGCCTCCCGCAGCAAAAAGATCCTTCTTTTCCCCGGAAGCGGCCTTTGAGAATTGTTTTTCCCTTTCCAAAAAATAGAAAAAACCGATCGACGCAAGGTCCCCCCTGAACTCCCGTAAATTTCGTTCAAGCTAGTTGTAAAACTTAGTAAAGCCCT
>ONZZ01001106.1_pt1 | contig 18786 bp, 22 predicted proteins | sample 1671101 | NCBI WGS metagenome assembly ONZZ01 (sample SAMN06348122, study PRJEB24527) | human gut metagenome | biome: human gut; feature: ankylosing spondylitis patient; material: feces | host: Homo sapiens | place: China | collected 2015-10
ATGTTGGCTCTGCACCCCCTTGCTGTAACCAGGGGATGAAAAATCTAGGTTAGGCAGGAGAAATGTTCGATTCGGCATTCTGCGGGCCCGAACCCCGGGCGTGTCGACCGCGGAAAGCATGCTGCCGAGCCGTCCGCCGTCTCCGCGTGGAGCACCGTCCATGTCGTCCGTTGCTCCTTGCACGGGGGTTGCAGAAGGACCGTCATTGTTCGCGCTCATGAGGGGTGCGGCAAAACGACGTTCTTCGAGTGTTGGTTCCTGCTTTTGCGGTTGCGCAGGCTGCGCAACGGTTGCAGGTTGTACTGGGAGCGGTGGCGGGGCGGCCGGCAGCGGCGGCTTTTCCTCCGGTTCTTCCTTGACGATCGGTTCCGGTTCGGGCTTCGGTTCCGCTCTCTTGGGCGGTACCGGCGGCACGGTCAGAGATTTCGAGCTCGTGTAGACGTTGATGTCGTTTTCCGGAACGACTTCCGCCTCATCCGAGCCCAACAGTGTTCCCTTGAATTGCCAGGCGGCAATGCCGACGAAACCTACGACGATGCAGGCGGCAAAGAGTAAAAACGCCGATTGCTTGCTGCCGGTGCTGCGCTTTCCTGCGACGGAGGGAATACCGGCGGCGAGGTCCGACGGCTCGGGCGCAGCTGCCTCTTTCTTTTTCTTATCGAACATCATTGACCTCCCACCGAAACACGACGCAGGCCGGGTACCGAGACGCCGGCTTCCGTGTCGGCTCCTCCTCCCGTGTAGCTTTCGTTGTAAAGACCAACGACGGCTTGCCCAGCTCGCAGACGAAGCGCCTCATAGATGCCGTGCACCACGAGCCAATCGCCTTCTACATGCGCGTTGAGCAACGTTTCCGTCTCGTCCACGACGCGATAGACCGAGGGGAAATCGCTGCTTTTACCAAAACGAAGATAGGTGAAGCGCCCGTCATCGAACGCTTCCATGGGAGCAATGCTGCGCGAAGACTTTGCTTCACCAAAATTCATGGTGTAGTCGCGGTTGGAGGCAGGAGCTTCGGCGGCTGCGGTGGGTTTCGTGGCGGTGGTCTTCAGTCGAGCCTCCACGCGTTCTTTTTCGGTGGCGGCAGCTCGTTTGGCCGCTTCTTCTTCCGGGTAGGTGAAGGTCAGCTCATAGGTAGCAGTCTTACGGTTCCACCCAAGGCGAAGATCGAAGTGGTAGGTGCGTTTGTTCGTGACCACGACGAGATTGGTGTTGCCTTCTTTGGCGCGAGGCTTCAAAAAGAAGTGATTGCCGCGGGCAGCGAACTCCCAAGCCGTTGAAAAGCCTGAGGTGTGAACGTCTACCTTCTCGTCTTCTGCGAAGACGATGGAGGTCACAAGACCGTTCACGGCATAGATCGGATAGACCTGATTCTCTTCGTAGGCCGTCGTGTAGAGCCGCCGATCAAGTTTGCTGACGGTGGGCGTATCGAGTGCACTGACAGAGCCCGAAAAGAGAGACAAAGCGAGCGTAGAAAGACTCAAGCAAAGCGGAAAGTGCATATCAACCTCACTTCAGTTCCTGATCGACGCGGTAGGTCGTGACCTTGAAGCCGAACGGGTTGATAAGCCGCTTGGCTTCTTCCACCTTGAAGGTCGGTACGTATTCGTACCCGATGCGCGCGGTCCAGACGTCCGCCCCTTCGGGCTGTCCGGTTTGCGTATCTACGAGCTTTTTGCGAAAGCGCACGGTTGCAATTCCGTTGCCGTTAGGGACGACGCTCAAGAGTTCAACAAGGATGCGCTTGGTGTCGCCGATCGTTTGTTCCATGGAGTTTTTGTCCGTCCCGAATTGACGCGAGTACGGTTCAAAAACGTTGGGCATCGAGAGTTCACGCGTCTTGATGTAGTCGTTTTCCAGCGTGCGGTAGTCGTAGGCTTCTCGTGCTTGGACGTACTCGGAAAGCCAGTACTTGTCCATGACTTCCGAGACCGGAATTTCTTCGGCGTTGGCAACCGAGAGGATGGTCGACATGCCGGTCGACTTGTCGACTTCGATGACATAGGGGAGCGTCTCCTTGAGCGGCATCATGATGACGATGGCCGCCACCAGGGCAATATTGGTTGCGCCCAAGATTTTCGCCGTGAGCCAAGCCCGGGCTTCAGACTTTTCCGCCAAGGAAAGGCGCGACGACTCCCAACCGATCGCATCGGCGTACTTGGCGTCTTTCTTGGGGGCCTCAGTGGCCGTCGTCTGATTTTTCTTCTTTCGTCCGAACATGCGTTACTCCTTGGCGTTCTGATCATCCTCGACCGGGGAAAGGCCTTCTTCTTTCACAGGGGCTGCCTGAAGCACCACCGGTGAAGTTTCCGAGATGGCATCGGGCAAAACCGAATCACTGAGCGGCACAACCACGGGAGCAACTGCGGGCTTTTCAAAGGGATCTAAGGAGGGCGGCTCATCCGCGAGGCGGGACCGAGTCGCGGCTTGTGATGCGTGAGTGCTGTTGACCGGAATGCGTTCTCCTGAGGGGAGCGGCGGCTTGGGTGCTCCGCAGCCGGTGAGAAAGAGCGAAATCAGCGCCAGGGCGCAACAGATTGTCTGAAGGGATTTCATAGTCAACTCTTGGAAAGTCGGTCTCGAAGAATGTCGGCATTAGTTCGGGCGACGTCTTCATTGGGAGCCTGTTGGCGTTCAACCGGCGGCTCTTGATGCGCTGTGGCCTCAGCAGAGATCGATGAGGTTGTCGCCGCAGTCGTTCCAGCCGCCACCCGTTCGACCGTGGAAGAGGCGGCTGAGTGTCCGACCTGCGTGGATGCCGTCTCCTGCGGTTGCGTCGTGAAGCCCGCTGCGGGCGTGGCGGCTTGCGGGGCCGTGGTTGTTGCCGAGACTGACGCGTACTGTTCAGCGTGGAAAGTTGCGTCCTGAGCAGCGAACTGCGCAACCCGTTCGCTTTGTCGTGCTGCAGCAGCTGCGTTCATGCGGGCGAGGGTTTCTTCCGGCGTTTCCTGACGGGTGAAGGCCGGTGTTGACGGGCTCGAAGACGCGGCTACTCCCGCCGATGCCGCTACGCCTGCGGACATCGTGGCCGTTCTCGTTTGTGCGGTCGGTTGGTTCGTCTCGGTGGTGCGCGGGGCTGCCGTCGTCGTGGCGTTCTGAGGATTCGGAGCCATGGATTGCACAGCCGCGTCGTTTTGCATGACGCTCAGGAGCGTTCGGCCCAATCGGTACGAGCCGCCCAGAGCAGCTCCGAAAGCTGCTGCTCCGACCGTGCCGTGTTCGCCGAAGCCGTCACGGCTCATCAGGTGACTTCTCGAGTAGTTCTGAAGATCCGTGCTGCCCGAACCTTTTCCCATGCCGTTGACAAAGCCGCCGGTGATGTCACGAGCACCGCGCCAAGTGTCATTCATCATTTGCCCCAATCCGGCAGCCTGTAGGGCAACACCGCCCACGATGGCGGCAGCGATGCTCGGAATAAGCTTGACGAGCGACGTCAATGAGAGTCCGAGTACGGAGAACTTCAGCACCGGCAGCCAAACGCTGATGAGTGGTCGACCGCTTTCATAAGCGCGCAACGAATTCAAAAGGTCCGTGGCAAATGAGTGAAAGATGTTTGTCACGAGCAAGATGACGGCCGCAACCAATACCGAGCAGAACACGTAGGTGACGACCGCTTTGATCCAACCGTCAAACCAACTGCGAACGGTCGGAAACATCAGGCAGCAGATGAAGAGCGGCCCGAAGGCCAATGCCAGCGTGAGCGAAATTTCATTGATGATGAGAACGCCTGTCGCTGCAAAGGTGAGCGCCACCGAGATGGCGGCCATTAAAAGCCCAAGGAAGAAAAGCGATAACCACGTGCCAAAAGCAGATACGACCGAAACTTTCCCCGCGGTGGAAAGGGCGACGTTGGTGACGAGCATGAGCTGCTTCCACATGTCGTCAATGGCCGTCCAGGCCCCTTGCGTGTCGACATTTCCCGCACCCGGTAGACGAAGAATGCCCACGAGCATGTTTTCCAGGCCGCGGATCGCCGGAATCACGTCGTTGACGTAGTTGAGCGCGTTAAGGCCGAAGTACGTGACGAGCAGAATCTTGCCCGCCGTCAGGACGAAGTCGGAAAGCGGAGAGTCAATCCGTCCGTAGGTAATCAGGTAGCCCTTGATCAGGAAGTAGATCGTGAGGCAGGTCAGCAGCGGAATTCGGATTTCGTCAATGAGGGCGGACGACGCTTGCGAAGCAAAGCTGCTGATGGCGTTTAGGACCTCTTCACCAAAGGATGCGAAGTACATGAGCCCCCTTTAGCGGCAGAGCGCTTCGATTTCGTCTTCACTGACCTCACTGAAGGACGACCGGTGAAGTCGTTCGGTTTCGCGGCGTGCTGCTTCTCGCTGCATCGACTGCATTTGCGCGAGCTGAACGGATGCTTGTGCGCGGGCTGCGGAAAGCGACGCCATCTTCGCTTGAATCTGCGCCTGCAGTTCGCTTGCGCCCTTCAAGTCCGACGTGCGGTTGATCTCTCCCATAAGCCCCTGCACTTCCGTGAGAATCTGCGAAGTCACGTTGTCGATTTCTTGAAGACTCGCCATGTACTCGGCCGCTACGGCCTGTTCGTTGCGGCAGCCTTCGAGTGCGGCGCCGTCCCACTCTGCGCACCGGGCTTCTAGATTCATGCTTTCGTAGACCGAGCGGCCTCGCGAGGAGAGAGCACTGAAGCCGTCTGAAAAAGTACGGTTGAAGTTTTCCTGCAGCGATTCGGGCATCAGGCGAATCCAGTTTTGCGAATGGTGTAGCATGCCAAAACCGCGGCTGCCGGTCATGGAGTCGTACGTTGAGACGGCTTGGTCGTAGATTTGGACCGCCTGGTTGTACTGCTGCGTGAGCATTTGGTAGTCCTTGAGCATCTGCGTCCACTGCGTGATGAAGTTCGTCGCGGCCGCTCCGTCAAAGACGGGAATGCCGGTAGCCATGGCGTTGCTGATCACGAAGAGGGTAGCCAGAGTGCAAAGGCGCTTTTTCATACGACCTCCTTGAGGGAGTTATTGGCCGCGCAGCTCATTCCAGCGGCTTTCCTTGCGAAAGCGGTAGTGATAGGCCTTGTTCCAGCCGGTGTTTGATTTGCCGAACTTGGCTTTGCAACGACCTTGGAAGGCGGCCCACTTCTCCCAAATGGCTTGCGCGTCTTTCTCGAAGTAGTCCTCCATCAGCCAGTCTTCCGTGAGCGCGGAAAAGTCGGCCGAGGCGTTCATGGAGCAACCGAGTTCGTCCACGGCGAGACCGTCGACGAACTCTTCCACCTGCGCACGGTCGTACTTGTGCGGCAGCGTGGCGGCGGTGGTGATCGACCCAACTGCCAAGAGAAGGCAGCCGGCGGTCAACGTGAAGGTGCAAAAGGCGTGCGTCATAGCGAATCCGATGCAGAAAATTGTTTTTGTCCGAGGAAGTACGGCAGCCACGCGGAGGGCGACTTGCCCACCGTGCGGCGAAGGTTTTCCGCGAAGTGAATGGCGTCTGTGGAACCCGAGAGCACCTTGACTGACCATCCGATTGGGCCGAGGTCCATCAAGCAGAGAACTGAAGTGGTTCCTTGCTTGATGAGCATCGTTCGCGAGTCTTCCGGCAGCGCACGAATGATTTCGAATTCGACGTCGCTCACCTTGAAGCCGTCGATATAGTCCTCACGGCTTGCCTTGGGGTTGGGAAGGAAAATCTGCGTGGCCGACTGCTCGATCACCGCTTTGGCAATGGGGCTCGTGAGTACGTCGGACGGGCTTTGCGTGGCAAAGACTCCGAAGCCGTTTTGTTTTCGGATGGTTTTCAACTTGTTGAAGGCAAAGTCGGAGAAGGCTTCGTCGAGTAGCCACTTCCAAAACTCATCCATGATGAAAAACATCCTGCGGCCGTCAATCACTTCTTCCAAGCGGTGCAGCAGGTAGAAAGCAATCGGCGAGCGGATGCTGCGGTTATCGAGAAATTCCGTGCCGTCGATGCCGAAGTTGGGATGCGTGTTGAAGTCGAGCGTGTCCGTTTCGTTGTCAAAGACCCAGGCGAGCTCCCCGCCCGCGACCCACTTCTTGAGGCGCTTGGGTACCGAGCGCGCAATCTCCTCTCGCGTAGCCCCTTCGGTCATGTTTTCAAGGAGCACTCGGAAAAGGCGGTGTTCCTTCCTCATGGACATAACGGCGGCGACCGCTCCCGCGATCTTCTCTTCGTCTTCAGGCGTGACGGGCAGTCCATCCATCGAGAGAATGAGGCGGATGAAGCGGTTCAAAAACTGCACGTTGGCAGGCGTCGGCTCCAACTGAAAAGGATTGAACCCCGTCGGTTCCCCATTGCGGATCGTGAGATAACCGCCATCGAGCGCGCGGACCGCGATTTCCGCACCGCGATCCTTGTCGAAGTAGATGGTCGTGAGCGGATGGTCCGCATCGCGATACTTTTGCGCCAGGGCAAGGAGCGCATTGAGCGTCGCCGTTTTGCCCGAACCCGACGTGCCGATGATCGTCGTGTTGGCAAGCGTCTTTTTGTCGAAGGCGTTTTCGCCGGGCTTTGAGGTATGAAAGTTGAAGTAAAAGGGCTGACCGCTTGGCGTGCGCAGGAGCGCCAACGCTTCGCCCCAAGGGTTGCCGTTGCGTTTCCCTTGCGGGAAGTTGTGCAACGGCGCGAGGTGCGCAAAATTGACGCTCGTAAGCGTAGCCAGACGCGGACGTTCCGGCCAGGCGTCGGGCTGTTGACTCAAGTAACTCCCAACGAGTGCGTGCGTGGAGATAAACGGCAGCAGGCCGCTGTCGGCGAGCGAATTGACGGCACGCTGCGCGTAGCTTCGCGCTTCGGCTTCCGTGTCCCCGATGACGAGAAGCGAATACGAGTATTCGCCCATGACAAAGAGGCCGTTGGCGACGCCGTCCATGGCGGCCGACATCTGCAGAATTTGCGTGCGCCCTGCGTCCTTCGACGAAAGAAGCTGCTTTTGCTGCAGCTGCAAAGCCTTGAGTCCCTTGGTCTTGGAGAGAAAGGCGAAGGTCTGCGTTTCAATGAAGGGGTAGTGCGCGGACTGCGATCGCGTGGCGGACTTCTGGTAGAGCAGATCGTCCAGAATGCCCGAGAAGGTTTCGAGGGCGTAGTCCTTGATTTCGACGCTTTGCGCGAACTTGCGGCCTTCCAGCGACTGCAGTTCGAGCACGTCGCTGCCGACGAAGACCTGAACGTTTCCGAGCGCCTGATAGAGCGGCGAAGACGGGATGCGGACCAGCTGCCAGCAGCCCGTCAACAGAAAGTTGTAGAAGGAGAGCTGCTCCGAGAATCGAACGCCCTCCACCTCCGTTTCTTTGAGGTGCCGCGGGCCGTATTTGCCCAGCGACTGCAGAAGCGTTTCGATGCGATTGCGAAAGTTCTTGAGGCGCTCCATGAGCGCTTCTTCCACGGCCTCAGCGCTTCGTGCTTTGCTGCGGGGCGCAAGGTCCCGCTCGATGAGCGTGACGTAGAGCTCCGTCGCCATGAGCGGCTTTTGGTCCACCAGATTGTTGTAGGCGAGCGTAAAGTCGCGTGCAAAGCCCGGTGCGGAAGGCTCAGAGAGACGATCCCGAACGAAACGCCGGATGCGGTGAATCTGAATGGCCGTATCGTCGGCAGCAATCATGCGCAGCAAGACGTTCAGCTGGTCGGCACGCCGGTCGAGAAACTCATCGTCGGCCGTCTCAAAAGGAATCCCTTCGACGCGAATCGTGGCGATGAGCGAGCCGTTTCGGGACATAACGATGCCGTCATCAACGACGCTCGAGAGCGTGATGAATTTGTCGATGGCTCGTTCTCGACGCATCTGAGCGGCTTTCTCGGTGAACATCAGCGCTCCTTACGTTTGTAGTCGGTCGGGGCAAGGCTTGCGACCGATCCCCAAAGGCGCTTGTTGAGCTGCCCGACATGACGGGTTTGCCAACTGATCCATAGCTGCCGGAAAGCTTGGTCGTCCTTGGCGGTGATCTGCGACATGATGCGCAGCGCCACGGGGACCAACAGAATGAGCGGCATCCACACCCAAAAGCCCAGCAAGAGTCCCAGGCCGCAAACCGCCACAAACGGTTTGATAGGAATGCCCATGACGCACGCCGGACGTGTTGCGCCTTTGAAGATCGGTGAGGTTCGCATCCTGAAATCACCCCACGAAAAGGGATGCGATCCAACCGGCCGAGCCGATCATGATGCCGCCCAAGAGGGGCTTTGCGACTTCCTGGAAGGCGTTCCCCATGAAAAGCACGCGAAAACCGGCCCACATGACCGAAATCGTCACCACGACGAGCGAGACGGTCTGCAGCGTCCCTTCGATCGTGTTGAAGAAGTTGGTGACCGACTGCGTGCCGGCCGCTGCGAGCGCGGGCTCGGCTGCAACGGCAGTCAGAAGGGCCAGGGGAAGAATTTTTTGAAAGCGGTTGAGTTTCATGGTGAAGTCCTCACGGCTAAGGGTTGAAGGCTGCTGATGCAGTCGGAAAAGTGAAAACGGAGATCCGGGCGGGACGCTTTGACTTGCGAAACGCAGCCAAAGCGTCCCTGTGGCAATTCCCCGGAATTCCTTCGGGAGCTCGGCTCAGTAGTGCACGCGGTTGTAGAGCTTCCCTTCGATGTAGACGTCGATGGCCCGTGGCGGCTGCGCGTTCTGCCAGGAGATGGCCGAATAGACGCGAACTTGTCGGTAGCACGTCCGTGAGTAGCCGTCGGAGTCCTTGCAGCTGTAGCGCTCATAGGCGATGCCCTGATAGTCGGCGGGCTTCACGCAGGCTTTAGAGCTCACCGTGTTGCAATGGCCGTCGCTATCGCAGCTTTCGTATTCGCCGTCGTAGTTGTATTTCGAGCGCTTCTTGGCGTAGTACCGGTTGCCGGAGCGCGAGAACTCGTTGCTCGACAAGATGCCCTGCAGGAGGTACCCGCGCGGCGCTTCCTCGTAGCCGTCGCCCAGCAACATGCACGGGTCGTAGCGGCCGTCGTTGCGTTGGGCATAGTTCCCTTCGCCCGATTGCGGACAACCAGGCATCGAGCATGGGTTGTGACGTTTGGTTGAGCAGTCGATGTATTTCTCCACGGGGGGATGGCATTCGCTCACGGACTTCCAACCGTTGGGGTTCGCGAGGCACAAAAGCAGCTCACAGCCCCAGCGGTCGTCGCCCGTCATGAGTTGATCGGCAGGGTAGAGCGCGTCGCTGTTGGTGGAAACCGGGCCAGTTGCTACTGCGAAAGCGGAGCCGGTCAATAGAGACGAAAGGAGCGTCGCCGCGAGAAGGCCTTTGACCATGTCAGCCCTCCGAAGTGCGGGGTTCAAGCGGTCGGCGATTGAGCTCCGCGAGGATGTCTCGCGAGTCCCAGCGCGTGTAGCGCTTGCGCTGCCGCACGGGTTTCGGAAAGCCGCGGTCGGCACGAACCCAGGCATAAATCGTCTTGGGCGTCACGCCAAAAATTTGCGCAACTTGCTTGGCGGTCAGAAAGGAGATGGAACTCAGAGAGGTTTCAGCCATACGTGCCTCAAGGGGTTCTTTCCGGTAACTGTTCAATCGACCCGTTACCGGACGCGGGTTGAAGAACGTAACTTCACGAGCTCCTTATCGAAGTCGCTTTCGAAAGCGTCAATGAGAACGACCAAGGTGTCTTGAAGTTACGTATCGGGAGAAATTTCCCGTATCATACAACACATTAGTAAGTCTTACTAACACTGCACACTGCAAGAAACGTACAAACTTGGCCGTTTTCTCAAAATTTGTTATATAAAGGAATTACGAAAATTCCGATTCCTTGACAAACACGAGGCCGGCTGTGACTGAAAAGAGCATCTATGACATTCGACGTGAAAACCTGAACATTTTGATTGATGTCTATGGATCGATCGCAAGAATCAATCAGCTAACGGGGCGTCCGCGTACTGACTCTTCGCTCAGTCAGATTCGCAATCAGACGGTCAACACGGTGAACCACAACGTCCGTCGGATGGGAAAGAACCTTGCGCGATCCCTGGAAAAGCAATTGCGTTTGGGGGAAGGCTGGTTTGATGTTGAACACTCGGACGGCAACTCCGTTGCGGTGATCAACGTTCCTTTTGGTCAGGACGACGATGACGGTACGATCAAAATTTCCCCGATCGAGAAGCCGGTTGGGACAGGCGGTTCTTCACCGCTAAACCCTAAAAAGGACTTTATTGAAATGGGAAATCGTTTCTTTGACAAAATCATCGGTGCGCCCGGCGGCGCGACTCATGACCCTTCCGGGCTTCGCTTTCATGAGGCCGACAGCGATGCGTTTGCCGAGATTCCTCGTGACACGATCCTGATCGTAGACACCAATGTCCGTCAGTTCACCAAGCCGGGGTTCTACCTCATTCGCGTGAACAACAACGACCTCTTGGTGAAAATTCGCCAGGGGATCGACGGGCAGTTCTTGATCTCTGCTGACGACTCGCTCCACGAAGAAAAGCCTTCGCTCGATGGCGTCGCCATCGTCGGACAGGCGATTTATGGATGGAAGGGTTTCCGGCTCTGATCGACCGTCATCGCGGTTTTTTTAATCTCTGACACTCTGCCGCCTTCGGGCGGCATTTTTGTACGCAAAGCCGGGCTTTGCATGTCTTCTGACCGACTTTGTAACGGATCTCGACAAGGCGTGAATTTTAATTTGTAAGTAAAAACTGCAGCAACCAAAGTACAAAATTTCTGATTTTGTGATAAATTGGACTGCGGAATACTTACAAACACAGATCGGGAACGCCTCTATGCTCCGGGATTTGCTGCCCTTCATTTGCCGCAGGCTGGGACTCTCAACGATTCAGCTCGGAATCTTGGACTCGCTGACGCTGCGCCTGGCAGTGGGTCAGAAATTGCGAAAAGACCAGGTTGCGATGCTGTACGCAGACATGCCGGCGCGTGATTTGGAGGCCGTGCTCTCCGTCTTCTTTGAGGAGTCGTCTGATGGGCATTTGTTTTCAGCCGAAGCGCAGTTGCTGCATGACGAAATGGAGGGCGGTACAGCTTCAAGCGGTGCAACGCACGTGACGACCGAAGCGGACAATCAAGAGGAAGAAGAAAAGCGGATTCGCCGCAGCCAAAAGGCCTCCAAAGCTTCAAAAGCTCGGTGGGAGCGCGAGCGCGAACGGCGACGTCAGCAGCAGATAGAACAAGCAGCGGAGCATGGTCGCCCCTCCTCCGAGCAATTCCCCGGGCTTATCGAGGAAGCCCGCAAGCAACAGCTTGATTCTCCCGAGCAGCGCAAGGATGCGCAAGAAGAAAACGGCGCAATCCTCCAAGCTTCTGCCGGGCAAAGCGCACATGCTCCTGAGCATTCGGAGGAGCTGCAAGCACGGCGCGAGCACTCCGAGCATGCGCAAGCACAAACTTCGACGGAAAACGTAGCCGCTCACCTGGGGTCAACGAGCACGCCAAGCTCAAGCTCGGAGCATGAAAGCGTGCTCCCGAGGATTGCTCCCAAGGAAAACAACGGAGATGCACAAGGAAAGCTTGAAGCCAACGAAGCTTCCGAGCATTCCTCCGAGAAGGCGAAAAGCTCGGAGCACCTTTTCCAAGAATCCGGCCCATTCTCCCAAGCTTCTTCACAAGCACTCACGCGCGCGCACGTACGCGCGTCGGATCTGATTTATCCGATATCCGATTCTGATCCGATCGGATCAGATCAGATCAGTAATCAGTGGATCGAAGCATTGCGCGCGCGAGGTTTTGCCGAAGGACAGCTGCGGAAAGCCCGGGGCGAATTTGAGGCTTTGATCCGGGGAGGACTGTCCTTGGAGCAGCTTCAGGTTGTGGCCGATCGCGTGATCGCCAACAAGCCCGGTGATTTTGCCTATGCCGTTCGCTACCTGCTCGCAGCCTGCACGAACGAATTGGCCGCGGCTAAGGCGGGTCCTCCCGCCATGGCGAAAGCCCCCGTCGGCCTCGTCAAAGCTGCGCCGGTGGCTGCTCCCAAGAAAACGGAGGAAGAGGAAGTCGCTGCGTTACAGCGGTTTCTGCAGCAAGGCGCGAATCCCTTTTGCCTTCCAGACCAGAAATGGTCTGCGGTGCAGCGGGTGCTCGAACACGCTCGTGACGAGTGGCTCCTGGCCGGCAAGGCCGTGGAAGGCATCAGTCCGTCCGGGAAGCCTGTGCGCGACCTGAGGGCAGCCAAACAAATCAAGTACTACGGAGTGGAAGATGCAAAAGCACGAATTGCAAAACGCCACCGCAACTGATCGTCTGAGCCGATCGGGCTACTGCAAAAAACACGGCGAGTACGTCGAAGCCGGACGAAAACTCTTCGGGCACGAGATTTGGTTCGGTTGCGCGAAGTGTGAGGAGGAGGAACGTAAGCGCCAGGCGGAGCTTGAAAAGCTCGAAGAAGCACGAGGACGTGCTTGGAGCTATCGGGTGCTTTTCGGAGAATGGCTCCCAAAAGCCTTCGACTTGCCGCTTGAAAGCTTCGAGGTGGTCGATGCAGCCATGGGGGACGCCTACTGCATCGCCGAGGAATACGTGCGCAATTTCCATCGCTATCGAAGCGAAGGACGGGGTTTGTTCTTCACGGGAACGGCCGGTACCGGAAAGACCAAGCTCGCCTGCGGAGTGCTCAAGTCGCTATTTCCGGACGTTGTCGGCTGTTACGTCACGCTGAGTGACCTGGGGGACCGCGTGCGTCAAACGTGGCGAAGTGCGAGTGGGGAAAGCGCTCCCTTTACCGAGGCGCAGCTTTTTAACGCTGTTTACCGAGCCCCGCTTTTGGTGCTCGACGAAATTGGAACGATTGCCAAGCCCCAGGACGGCGAACTGCTTTTCAAGGTGATCAACACGCGCTACAGCAACCTGCTGCCGACGATCGGGATTTCGAACCTGAGCTTAACGGAGCTCTGCAGCCTCTACAGCGACCGTCTCAGCCGTCGATTGGAGGAGAGAAGCCGGACGGTCGTCTTTGATTGGACGCCTTGGCAAGAGCGCCATCAGCAGAACGGAAACGGATTTTTTTTCAGGAAGGTGAACGATGACGAATAGCCTCAGAAAGCCCACTCGCCTCACGACCCGCATCGAAAAGGCAACCCTAGTCGCAATCGAATTGTTGCATCCGAACTTGGAGCACGAACTTGCGCCGATTTCCGCGCGGCAGTTGCTCGACAGCGTGCAGCACAGCATGCCCAACGACCAGGTCACCGAAAGCGAACTGTTGATCGCCGTGAACAAGCTCCACCAGAAGGGCCATTTGGCGGAGCTGCAGATTCAGGCCGCACCCGAAGACGGCAGTCTCGTCTTCATGGTGCAAGGCAGCGGCTACGCCGAGCGTTCCCGCGGCTACAAACAATCATGGCGCAGGAAGTACACAGCTTATGGGCTCAAGTACACCATTGCGTTTCTGACCCCGGAACAGGCGGAGCTCGTGCAGCGGCTGCATAGCGCGAACCTTGCCCGCTGCAAAGCCGCTATCGCCCGTGACGCCAACGCCAAGTTGGCCGCTGCGGTGCAGCCCGTGGAAGACGCGGCCACGCAGGCCTTGAAGTCCGCCGTGATGGCGATCGGAGGTTGAGATGAAGAGACTCGCGATCATGAATGAGAAAGGCGGTGTCGGGAAAACCATGGTGGCTTGCCAGTTTGCCTTTTATGCCGCACTCAAGCGCGGGCTGCGCGTCCTGGTGCTCGACTTCGACCAACAGGGGAACACGACCAACACGCTCACGCATTCGGGCAAATGCTGCGTCGCCACGGTTTCGACCGGAAAGCTCCTTGTGAACGCGGAAGTCCCGAGCGCTGAAGAGCTTGATGCGCCCTTCGTGCTGATGCCTGCGGATAACTACTTGGTGCAGCTCGAACGCACGGGCGTAACAAATCACCAGACGTTCATTTTGAACCTCAACAACGCCTTGGAGACGCTCGACGACCAGTTCGATCTCTGCGTCATCGACACCAATCCGTCGCCTGACGTACGGGCTACGGCTGCGATGGCAAACGCCACGCACGTTCTTGCCCCGTTGGAACTGAAACAAGAGTCGCTCGACGGCGTTTTCGAGCTCCTCAACAAAGTGCGCGGTGTGCAGGAGAGCTTGAACCCGGAGCTACAGCTTTTGGGACTGCTGCCGAATTTGGTCGAAAAGAAGCCCTACCAGATTGCCGGGCTCAATGCTCTTCTCACCGGAGCCGGGAAATTCCTTTTCATGCTGCCGAGCGGCAAGCCTGCGGCGATTCCCAATGCAGCAGCCATTGCCGAGGCACAAGGGGACGGCCGACCGCTATGGGAAGGCCCGCGCACGAAGGTGGAGCGCGTGTCGGGTATTTGTCGACAGGTGTGGGAAGCCATGGCCGACCAAATGGGGCTTGAAAACCGAGCCGAACAACAACCGCAGGAGAAAGCGTGATGGCACTGGACGTTTCAAGACTCAAGGCAATGACGGAAGGCTATTCCTCGCTCGGACACCACCCCGGCAACAGTGTGTTGGAGATTGCTCTCGACAAAATCGAACGAGACGAATCGCAGCCGCGAAAGAACTTTGACGAGGACACGCTGCGCGACCTTGCTGAGTCCATTGAAGCCTATGGACTGCTGCAGCCCATCGTCGTTCGCAAAAAGCCGAACGCTCTGGACCGCTACATCATCGTGGCGGGCGAACGCCGGTACCGAGCTTCATTGTTGCTCAAAGCCCGCACGATCAAGGCGGTGCTGCTTGAGACAAACCCCGACGACGCCGGGCTCGGCTACCTGCAGGTGATTGAAAACATCAAACGCGACGCGCTTACGACAGCCGAACTCGCTGACTTCATCGCCGGCCGTATCACCGCGAAGGAAACGGCCGCCTCGATCGGCAAGAAACTTGGAATTTCCAAGCCGCAGATGACACGCTACGCAGCCTGGGCTGAGATGCCGGAGAGTATTCGTGAACTTGTTCGTTTGCAGAAAGTTCCTTCGATCAAGATTGCCTACGAGCTTTTTCGCAAGTGGAAAGAAACGCCGGAGGTCGTTGAGACCGCTATTTCGGAGGCGGCGGATGACTTTGAGTGGACGATGTCAGCGGTCAAGAAGATCGGCAGCGCACCAGAGGTCGAGGTGGCCGGCACCGAGGCGGCAGAGCGTTTTGAGGCGGGACAAGCCCCTGGCGACGAAGGCACTTCGGACGGGCCGCAGACCACTGAGACCAAGGACATGGCAGCGCAATGGGACGTCGGTGCGGACGAAGACGATGAACCGGTAGCTTCAGAGGGATCAACCGATTTCGAGGAAGAGGGCGGCGTAGCGGAAGTGTCCTTTGAAGAAGCGGCCGTTGAAACGACCGACGCAAGCTCGGCGAATACGCGCCTCCCCCGCGTTGTGGTTTCGGTCGATGGACGCGAAGCGGTCTTGATCCTCAAGCACACGGCCGACGGTTTCGTGACGGTGAAGTTTCTTGATGGAGGCGATGCCGAGGTCGTTGACGTAGAGGTTGAACGCGTGCGTTTGTTGAGGGTGGACGATGGACAAGACGAATGACAGCGCTGTGCTTTCCCTTCGGCTCCATGGTGCTGCTTTGGCAGAACTGACCGAGCGTGCGCAGTACGTGGGAAAGACACGCTCTCGTTTTGCTCGGGAGCTCATCATGAAGTCGTTAGCGGTTCCCACCCCGGCGAGAACGGTCTTTCGGACGGTGGCCGAGGAGGAGCTGATGAAGCCGTACGCGCTCAAGCTGCTGCTCAAAGAAAGTGAGAACGCCGCGCTTATGCGTATTGCGGCGGCTCAAGGTGTGAGTCGCCAGCAGCTTGTGATCGGTCTCATTCGAATGATGGCTGCGTTGGAGCCGCAGTTCACCAAAGACGAGACGCAGGCGCTCTATGCGGCGACCTGGGAGCTGCGCAAGATCGGCGTGAACATCAATCAGATTGCCCGCCGCTTGAATGAGGAAGCCAAGGCAGGCCGTCTGCGTGGAACGGAAGCAGCGCAGTTTCTCAAGCTTTCAACGGCTCTTACGAACCGCATGGAGCATGTTGTCGGTAAGGTGGGCGACCTTATCAAAGCAAGCCGTGCTCGGTGCAAGCTCGTTGAAGTTGCAAGGGAGAACCAATCATGAAAAGAGAAGCATTGCTTGCGCTTGCCGCCGGCTTTCGAGAGGCTAATCCTCCGCTTGCCGAGCATGGATTTGTGACGATCTACAAGGGGATGGTCACCGGGTGGAAACGGACGCTGAATCGCCCCGGGACGGAGGTTCCGGGAGCCTACGCAGTGGGAGCAGACGCAAGCATTTTCCTTGCTTGCGGCGGAGATGAGGAACACGGGGCCTGCACGTTTCTCCCTGCTACCGACGAATGCTTGATCGAGGACGAAGCATGCGCGAAATGCTCGCAAGCATGCTGCGGATGCACGGAGCATCAGCCGAATGATTGTGGAGCATCAATTCAAGCCAATGTCCTTGACAATGCAAGCGGCCGCTAGGCATACTTCAAGCCAAGTCCTCCGTGAAAGCGACGGAGGCCGGGCCTAGGAAACCTGAACCAGTGGCGTGAGCCGCATTATGGAGTTGTTCTCCGCGGCTTTTTTCATGCCTGCTAGTTCCTCAATTTTGAGGGGTTAGCGCAATTCAAGCACTTCAAGGTGCAGATCTCCATTATGGGAGAGGCTTGCGGGTCAGCTTCGTGCTGGGCCGTGCCACTGGACGGTTTTCCTACCCCGCAATGCCTCGCCCGCCACCCTAGGAAAGTGGCTCGAGGAAGTTTTTTCCCAGTGGAGACTGCTATGCAAGCTGTCATGAAAGGAACCGTTGCGCCGATCGTTGAGATCGTCGACGGTATTCCGACCGTACTTTCAACGAACGTTGCAGCTGTTTTCGAAAAACGAAACGACAACGTCATCCGTGACATCGAAGAGATCCTGCGCACTCTGCCCGAGAATCGCAAGGACAATTTCATCGAAACGCAGATTGAGCGCCCCAGCAACCTTGGACGCGGAACCGTAAAGAGCAAGGCTTATCGGCTGACCCGTGATGGTTTTACGTTTCTCGTCATGGGCTACACCGGCGAGAAAGCCGCAAGATTCAAGTGGGCCTACATTGACGAATTTAACCGACAACAGGCTCTTCTCGAGGACGAGACTTCGCCTCAAACACAACCTGAGCGAACGGCGTTTGCAAGCGATTCGCTTGCTGAAAGCGTGCTGCAGGGGCTCTCTGGACAAATTGATGCGGAAAACGTGGGCGACAAGCTCGTGACTATCGGCACGGTGCTGCAGGTCGTCGGAGCCATTCAAAAGGTGCCCGCGTCGGGGCCGCAACTGCAGGCTGCGCTCAACGCGTTTCAGCAGGCACTTGAGAAATCAGGTGACGCTGATGAGCTGGAACGGCAACGCCGCCGCAGTCTCAAGGCGCGCAATGCAGCCAGGGCGCGTTGGGATCGTATTCGCCAGGGAGGTGCCGAATGATGAGAGCTGAAATCACCAATCTTCCGATGTTCGACGAGTACGCCTTCATCGAGCAGTATGGCAATGAACTCACGAGTGACGAGCTCGAAGTGCTTTCGGAACGGATCGACGACCTTGATCGACACATCATCGCCCTCAATGATGCGGCGATCGACATGCTGCACCGTGCCATTTCTGACCAGGCCTTCGAAGAAGGCAGTGTTGTGGCGGCCAATCTCCTTGAACTACTCGCGGGCATGCAGCGGTACGTGTACCGGACTCGCGAAGCGCTCGCAGAGTGCACAGCGGACGAGTCGCCGTCAGAATTGACCTTTCTGAGCGATACGTGAGCTCCCCGAAAAGTTTCCCCGGGAAACTTTTCGACAGCCCTCAGAGGGATGAGAGTGGTTGTGGTGACTAGGGCAGGATCGCGAACTTGGGGCGAAACGTATACACGTTCGCCCAAATTCGCCACAACCACCGCCGTTGGCGGTCGAGTCTCTTCAGACTCGGGAGGGTGTATTCTCAAAGTAACTACTTCAAGAAATACAAATAGTTGCGTTCTTAGGTTCGAGGGGGGGGGGACGTAAAGGCCCAATACTAATTTCATTGCCAACCTGAATGAATTAGTCGTACTGCTTTCTGGTGAAAACCGTCACCGACTGACGCTGAAGAAGGTGTGAGGATATGAAACGGTTAGAAGAAGCGAAGCTGTTGGAACAGATAGAGCATTGGAATGATGCTGATGAATTCTCCCGCTGTATTGAAGCCATCGAGAGCATTCCAGAACAGGATCGGAGCTATGCACTGACACTTAACCTAGGGCGGGCATACAGCAATTTGGCCGTATTGGGTGATCACGGGTCCCATGGCGAAGACGCTGAAGTCAATGGAGAACTTCTTCAGCACGCTATTGAACTGCTGGAGTCCATTCGTGCACAAGGTGAGAATGATCCCCGTTGGAATGCCCGTATGGGTTATGCGCATCTCATGGCCAACGGGTCTGCTTCCGTAGCCTACAAATACGCAAAACATTGGTTAGCTTTGGCTCCGGAAGATCCGGACGCCCTGAAGCTAGTTCGAGATTGCGAGAAATATTTGGAAGAGGAATCAGGTCTTGAGATGGATTGGAAAGAACGAGAGGAAATGATCCGATCGGAGAACTTTCTTCCGGCGGATCAAGATATTCTCGGCCAGGTGCAAAACCATATTGATCAATATTTCGGGACTTATACCCAGATTCTCTCCGTTGACAACAGCTCAGATCTCCCCATTCAGATCGTGCTTGTCCCGCCACGCTTGGAGCATGACTATTACACCTTGGTCACTCTCGGTTTGAGCCTGCATCGGATGAAATTTCCAAAAGAGCGTCAGAAGGAAAAGCTCGAACGCGCAGAACTTCTTATCAACCTGCCACGAGATTGGAGGCTGGTGTTGGCTGACACCTTAGTTTGAACAGGATCGGACGAGAAAACCTGAACATTC
>ONZZ01001122.1_pt1 | contig 18543 bp, 8 predicted proteins | sample 1671101 | NCBI WGS metagenome assembly ONZZ01 (sample SAMN06348122, study PRJEB24527) | human gut metagenome | biome: human gut; feature: ankylosing spondylitis patient; material: feces | host: Homo sapiens | place: China | collected 2015-10
GGCCCTGCGGGGCCACCTCCCTCGCAGAGGGAGGCAAGGAACTTCACAAAAACGCGCAGTACCATTCCAAAACGGGCCCGCCAAACAGCATCGCGATCATGATGCCCGCACACAGAAACGGGCCGAAGGCGAAGTGGTCCTTCTTCCCTGCCTTTTTGGCGGCCAGCAGGTATATGCCGTACATACCGCCAAAAACAATGCCGAAAAACATCGCCAGCAGCGTATTCTGCCAGCCCAGGAACAGCCCGGCGGCTGCCATCAGCTTGATGTCGCCGCCGCCGAACGCGCCGTCGATGACAAGGCAGAGCAGAAACATCGGCACACTGACGCAGAGCGCACCGATGACGTGCGGCAGCCAGTCGGCAGGGGAGAGCAGCACGCTCACCGCGCCGCAGACCGCCAGCGCCAGATTCAGCCGGTCCGGGATGGTCTGCGTCTCGGCATCAATGAGTGAAACGCTCAGCAAGATCCCGCAGACCGCCAGCGCCAGCAGCGCGGCCCAGCTCATGCCGAACAGACCGCCCGGCAGGGCGTAGGCAGCGCCGTACCGCCAAGTGCAGCCCAGCGCCAGCACGCCGCCCAAAAGCTCCACCAGCAGGTACCGCGCCGGAATGTGCGCACCGCAGTGGCGGCACCGCCCGCGCAAGAATAACCAGCTGAACACAGGCACTAAGTCCGGCGCACCCAGCGTGTGGCCGCACTGCGGGCATACGCTGCGGCCCTTCAGCGGGTCCATGCCCCGCGGCAGCCGCCACGCGACGACGTTCATAAAGCTGAACAGCGCCGCGCCCAGCAGAAAACGAATGAGTCCCAACAGAAGCTCAAGCAGCAGCATGGCCCACCCCCGCGCCGTATTGCAGCCGGTCCTCCGCGCGGAAAACGCGGTAACCGCCGTCAGCATCATAGATGGCGTACATGCCGTTCTCCTGATACAGGAGCCGCTGCACGGTGTAGCCGTTCGGGTCGATCTGCAAAAGCGTCACCGTGCCGGGCAGTGAGCCCAGCGTGCGGATTTCCTCGGCGATGCCGTCCGCAAAGCCGTCCGCGCTTGTCTGGTCGGCGAACGTCTGCCCGGCGGAGTAGCACTGGGCAGACACGGCACTGGCCGCCAGCCGCGCAGCCTTGACCTGAGCCAGGGCCTCCCGCGCACGGGCCTGATAGCGCAGCTCCGCCGCGCCGGTCACAATAGTATACAGGACAGCGCCCAGCGCCAGCAGTACGGCGAGCTTTTCCGCAAACGCAGCTTTGGCCCAGCGTTCCCCGGTATGGCGCAGCCATGCGCCCAGTCGTGCTGCCAGCATTGTTACACATCCTCTACCATATAATAACACGCTATTTAGTATAGCGTGCCGGGCCTGTATTTGCAAGGAATTTCGCGAAAAAAAACTCTGTTTTTTGTTCAAAGCTAACGGAAATTATGGCGAAATCGTGCACAACTTGCCGCTGACCCACTATATTTGGTGTAAATTTGCTGAAATCTCGCGGAGTTTCTTGCGAAAACGTCACATTCCGAGTATAATGACAATATATATACTCTGATATTGTGTCTAATTGTAACCTTTCACCGGAGAAACGACGGGAGCATCTATGGTGCAGTACAATAAAAATATAAAAAACAAAAAGAAAGGCTTTACGCTGGTGGAGCTGATGGTCGTTCTGGCTATCACGGCCATTCTGGCTGTGCTGGTCGGCGGCGGGCTGATCGCCTACACGCGGCTGGCCCGGTTTGAAAAGAACGAGGCCAACGCCCGCACGCTGTTCCAGACGGCGCAGATCTCCCTGACCCGGATGGAGACGGCGGGGGAGCTGGATGCGTTCCGCGATAAGGTGACGAAAAGCGGCAGCATGGGCCAGCACTTTGCCGAGGGTCTGACCGATGCGGACGGCAAACCTCTCGATGGGCGCACCCAGAAAGACTTGAACACCTATATCGCGGCACTATACTATGACAAGACCGGCGCAGCGGACGGCAACCATAACGCGCTGGTCAAGGAGCTGCTGGGCGATTACATCTACGACGCCTCGCTGCTGAATGCCTCGATCTGTGTCGAGATCGACGTGCAGAGCGGGCAGGTCTACTCGGTCTTTTACGATACCAAATCCGATAAGCTCCGCTTCAATCAGGACGGTGCTACGAATATTTATGACCGCAGCTATGACCACCGCCGCAATGACAGCCTTGTCGGCTACTACTCTGCCGAGGACCGCGTCAACGTTGTGCAGCTGGTGCAGACGAAGCTGAAGGTCAAGAATCCCCGCCTGACGAACGGCGAGACGCTGACCCTGAGCTGGAGCGGCAACTCCAGCCTCGGCGATCTGGACACCTCCTACACGGCAACGGCCTACGATGCCGGGGACACCGGCGAAAATCGGAAACCGCTGTTTACCATCACGATCAAGCGCGACACCGCGGGTGCGGCGGATGATAACAAGCAGGTCATCACAGAGATGCCTGTCACGATTTATACGTATGATAATGCGGGCCAACGGACGGAAACCAAGAAAGAACTCTACTTCCCGTTAAGCTACAACAAGGGCAGCTTTGTGCTGACGCTGGACGCCATGGCGGACGCGGCGCTGCTGCGTGCGTGTGAGAACGACGAGGTTGCCGCCACGAGCCTGTACAGCATCACCCGCCTGCTGAACGACCCGAAGGACATCTACATTGCCATGCGCGCCGAGCCGCGGGAGAACTACAGCGATACCTACACAGCCAGCAAAGAGGAAACGACGAACGAGGAAAACACCCTGCTGGCCAAGGGCGGCACGGCGGTCACGGCTGACCTGAAATATTTCCGCCATCTGTACAACCTGCGCTGGTCTGCCGATTGGAAGATTGCCGGCGAGGGCACCTACACGCTGACCCCCCAGGCCAGCAACAGCACCGGCCTGAACTGGACGGGCGGCGGCGTCACGGTCTACTGCGCGTCGGGTGAGCGGTACCCGGCGGCCAAGGTGCCGTCCCTCAATGACCCTGTCGCCTGGCCGACGATCCCGGAGCTGGGCGAAAAAATCGTACTTACGAGTAAAACAACGGGCCTTGCCAACAACAAGACGACCCGTGTGCCCATCCTCAATCTGCAATTGAGCAGCAAGTCCGTTGCAAAAACCGGCAAGGCAGAGAAGGACGAGCTGGCCGACCACTATGTCGGCCTTATCGGCGAGAACAATGGCAAAATTTCTTACATCACACTGCGCGACCCGGACATTCAGGTCAACGTCAAGACCGAGACTGTCGACGCCGGTACGCTGCCGAAGGCAGACCAGCTCAAGCTGACCGCGACCAAATTCGTCACGGCGCTGGCGAAGGACGACGAGAACTGGCGCGATGTTCGCGCCGTCGGCGCACTCTGCGGCGTCAACACAGGCACGCTGGAAAACTGCGCCCTGACCCGCGGCACGAACTCCTCGACGAGTGCGCTGGTGGCCGCGGCGCTGGCGTTTGACAACACTACCACCGCAACGCAGCGCATAGAGCAGACGCCGGACGCTGGCAGCAACAGCTATACCTATTATACAGACGAGCCGCGCGGCATTGGCGGTCTCGTCGGCGTTGCCATACCCAAAGCCGAGTCCGTCATGCAGAATCTGACCGTTGCGTCGGACGTGACGGTGGCGGGTCTGCTTGTGGACGAGAACACGAAAAACGTGGAAACGACCACAGCGCCAGACCAGCAGGCCGAGAAGGCCCGCTACGCTGCCGCGGCAGCCGAGCCGAATGACAAGAACTCCCTCTGGCGCAGCGTCGGCGTGGGCGGCGTGTTCGGCACGGTGGACGCCGCCCGGATGAAAACGAACGGTGATACGAACATCGTCAACAACGGCTTTGTGACCGGCAACGGCTTTACGGGCGGCATCGTCGGCAACCTGTTTACGTCAGGCGCAAATACCAGCACGCCGAGCCTGACGGGCCTGAGGAACAACGGCACGGTCAGCGCGGGCGCCAACTATAAGGGCGATACCGCGGGCGATGCGCGCAGCCTGGTGCTGGGACAGTTCTTCGGCGGCATTGCGGGCTACGGCAGGGGCGTGACCCTGCAAGGCTGCGAAAGCGTGACCCGCAGCGACCTGACCGAGACCCAGCTCAAGGAGCAGGTCAAGGCGGGCTTCGACAAAACCGGCGCGTTGACCGACGCCAGCCCCCTCAAGGGCGATTTCGTCGGCGGCCTTATCGGCTACGGCAAGGATATTACGCTGGACAACTGCAAGACCGGCAAGGGCTACGTGCTCGGCAGCCGGTTTGTGGGCGGTCTGGCCGGTGGCTTTACCGGCAGCGGCGTAAAACAGAACGATACGAACAGCAGTGACGTCTTTGGCAGCCGCTACGTCGGCGGCATCGTGTCGGTCAACGGCAGCAACAGCCAAATCAGCGGCATGACCAATACGGGTCTGGTCGCGGCCTTTGGGCAGAACGCGGCCTACGTCGGCGGCATCGTCGGCGTCAATGATGCCGACTGGGGCGGCAGTCAAGACCGGAATGCCAAAGCCACCGTGCAGAACTGCGCCAACCGTATGTCCGGCGACAACGCCACCGACACCCGCCGCATCAACCTGTTAAAGGAGCTGAACGGCTACGCCGACTACGTCGGCGGCATCGCGGGCTGCAACGGCAAAAACGGCGTTGTGACGTGGGATAAGAGCGGCACCCCGACGCTGGGTGCTATCCTGTACGGCAACAACTACGTGGGCGGCGTGGCCGGTTATAACGATGAAAATGCGACGATCTCCAACTCCTCCGGTCAGAACCTGACCATCAGCGGCCAGATCGTGGCGGCGGGCAAGGCTGTCGGCGGCATGATCGGCCTGAACTGCGCCTCCACGCTGCCCTCCGCCACTGTGAAGGTCAGCCGCGTGGCGGGTCAGCAGCTTGTCGGCGGCGTCATCGGTGCCAACCTGCCGGTGGACAACTTCACCATGCCGGACGGCGGCACGTTTAACACAGATGTGGCCTCGGGCCGCGTCGAGGCCGACGCCGTCGCGGGCGGCATCATCGGCTACAACCGTCTGCTGGCGGCCAAGCCCGCGGACGTCACGCTGGCGGCGCTGCTGCCGACGATTGACCAGAGCACCGGCGTGCTGACCGACAGCACCGACGCGCAAACGGCGGACGGCACAATCACCCTTGCTAACTTCCAGAACAAGCTCAACCTGCAGGCCAACATCTACGTCGGCGGCATCGTCGGCGCAAACGACGCTAAAACGAAGCTGACGATTCAAAAGGCAACCAACGGCGCAACGCAGAACGCCCTGTCCGTCGGCGGCCTGAACCCGTCCAACAACGGCGCGTTTAAAGGCGGCGTATCGCTGAACGCGCTGGCCGGTGGCCGCTATGATTTCGACGACGTGCGCGGCGCACTGGCGGGCGGTATCATCGGCTATGCCACACCCAACACAACGCTGGAAAACTGCATAAACTACGGCACAGTGGCTCACAAGTGCGCCGTGGGCGGCTTTGCGGGCTGGAACGAGGGCACGATCACCGACGGCAGCATGGCGGCGTCCCTCGGCAACCGTGAAACCGGGTATGCCTATCTGGGCGGTGTTGCGGGCGTCAACGGCGGTCTTATTCAGTCTGCCTACCCGGCTGAAGACTGCGCCGTGCGCGGCGACAGCTGTGTCGGCGGCATTGCGGGCGTCAACCTGGGCGGTGACGCTGCGGCAAGCACCCGCAAGGGCCTCATCATCTGCACGGAGAACAACAGCAGCACTGGCACGGTGGAGGCCAACCGGTACGCGGGCGGCGTGGCCGGTGCCAACGTCGGCAGCATTTCGCTGTCCGGCAAGCTGCAAAGCAGTGTCACCGCCACCGGCTATGCGGGCGGCGTGGCCGGTATCAATACGACGTATAAGGCCTATAAGGGCCACATTTGCAGCGCTGAAAACGCCAACGGCGCGGTCAGCAGCAGCGTCACTGCCGCCAACTACGCGGGCGGCGTGGCCGGTACGAACCGTGCCGAAATCACCCGTGTGGAGAACCGTGCCTCGGTGCGCGCCAGCACAAAATATGCGGGCGGTATTGCGGGCGTGAACGACGCGGGCGGCACGATCAGCTATTGCAGCCATGCGTCCGGCAATGCCGCCGCAGTCTACGCCACCAACGGCGAGGCGGGCGGCATCGCGGGCAATAATAATAAAGACGCGCTGATTGAGAATGTGCAGGTCAGCGCCGACGTCACCGCGGCCAACGGCACGGCGGGCGGCGTCACGGCCACGAACTTCGGCATCATCGGCCAGGAGACCGGGCTGGAAAGTAGCAGCAGCGTAAGCGGCTGCACGATCACCGGCACGTCGGAGAGCATCGGCGCTGTTGCAGCGTACAACGGCAAGGACGCGACCATCCGCAACGTCAGGCTGGCGGAAAACGCCAACGTGCGGTTCAGCACCCCGGCGGTCACCATCGGCGGCCTTGCGGGCATGAATGAGGGCATCGTCACCGGCTGTCAGGTCGAAAACGGTGCGCTGGCGCTGAACAACGGTCTGCGCGCGGGCACCAACACCGTCACGCTGGGCGGCGCTGTGGGCCGCACCACGAAGTACGGCACGGTCAGCAGCACTGACGTTCTGCTGGACCTTACACAAAATCTTGATAAATATACAAATTTGGGCGGCGTCGCAGGCCAGAACGACGGTACCCTGGATCAGTGTACCTATTCCGGCACGATGGGCGGCAACGCGGACGCGGACGGCCTTGTCTCCGTCGGTGCGCGCAGCACCGGCAGCACGGTGGGCGGCATTGCCGGTCTGAACAATAGCACAATCACCGGCTGTGAGGTCAAATACATCAAACTGCAGGTCAGCGGTATCAGCAACATCACCACGACCCAGACCGCAGACGAAAAGCTCGCCAGTGCCAGCCATGTGGGCGGCATTGCGGGCCGCAACAATGCCGAAATCGCCAACAGCTATGTCGCCACCGAGCGCAGCAGCGGCAATGCGGGCAGCATCATTACGGCGCGTTACGGCTTTGTGGGCGGCGTCGCTGGCTCCAACAACGGCACTATCAAGGGCAGCGGCAGCAAAACTGTGCAGACCGATTTGATGCCCGAGTTGAAAAAGTGGATCGCTGACGGAAACACCAATGCAATTGTCGCTGCGCTGCGCGGCAACCCGGTAAATGGGACGGGCGCTACAGTTAGCTATGTGTCCAACTTTGTGGATCTCAAGGGCGTTGACACTGTGACGAATAAGGGCTACACGAACGTTTACAGCGACACGGGTCTGGCCGCTAACGATCTGCTTGTCGGCTTGCGCGGCAGCAATAAGGATATGAACAACCTTGCCAGCGGTCACTTGGGCGGAATTACCGGATTCAACGGCCTGAACGGCAGCATCAGCAGCACGGCCAGCGGTAAGTGGTTCGTCTATGCGGATAACGCAGCCCGCGATGATACCACCGTTGGCGGCATCGTAGGACAGAACGAATCCAATGTGACCGGCACAAATGCGCTGGATACTGTGGTAAACTGCGCTGCCGTGCGTCGATTCAGCCGCCGGACGTTCTGGAAAACGGGCAATAACGCGACCCAAAGGGGTGATATTTCCCAAAGCGATGCCAATGACCGCGATGATGTTAATTACTATGATTCCACAAACCGCTTCAATGTGCAGGTTGGCGGCATCATCTGCAACCAGAACAACCGCAGTGGTGACCGGTGGACGCTGACAAACTGTATTAACTTCGGCTCTGTCTATAACAGTCGTTCCGGCAATGCGGGCGGCGTCATTTCGCTTTGGACGAACTACGGCGGCACGCTTCAAAACTGCTACAACTTCGGCGACCTGAAGACGAACTTCAACGACGGCGGCAGTGACTGCGGTACAATGGGCGGTATTGTGGCTTACTATGATGCGCCTGTCTCCAACACGTCGGTCAACGTCCTGTCCTGTCAGAACCATGGCTCGATGAAGTCGTCTATTGATGGCTGGAGGAGCGCAAACGACATCGGCGGCATCTTTGGCAAAGTGCAGATGAAGAACGCCACCGACATTATGACAATCGATCTGTATGACTGTGTCAACGGCAGCACTGTAAGCATTCAAGCCAGATCGATGGCTGTCGGCATTTTTGCTTACTTGGGCCCGTGGGATGGCGTGGACAATCCGAATGTCAGCAGCGTAAAAAAAGGTAACGGCTACAATGGGAATGCCCAGTTTAAAACCATCCCGTATGTTACCATCAATATTGACCGGTGCCGCAACTTTACCACCAATATGACGACCCAAACCCGAAAAGGCGATAATGACAGCACTAATAATGGTAAATATTACTGGATTGCCGGTATTGTCGGCAGCCGGTCCATGGGCGGCTACAGTGTAGCCCCCACAACAATCACAAACTGCTTCTCTGTCGTTAAGGACGATTGGCACCCTGTTGCCTATGACAAGCGTTCGTCCACAGAATTGACAATGAAAGACGGTACGGTTGTTTATGGCGAACACATCGAGGGTCATAACAACTACTATATCGATTCCGGCGCGGCCTTTGCCAATAGCTACAAGAAAATACAAGGTCAATCCCAAACCGCTACGGGCGTAACCGACAGAACCCTGACGCGCACCACAACCGGCTTGTCCACAAGCATCAACTGGGGCACGCAGAACAGTAACTTTACCGAGCGGCAGGAAAACACCAAGTCCGGCAGCCGCAGACTCTTCATCGGTAAGGATACAGGTGGTGGAACGGACGATGCCTATTTTGCTATGCTGCCCACAAGCAGCGACGGCAAACAAATCAGCTACGACATTACAAAACTAACAGGCAGCACGGGCTATATTGGTGTCAAGACCGGGCAGTCTTTTGGTGAAAAATCGACGCGGCGTTATATCTACGATGCCAACGGCGGTGAGCGCGGGCAGCTGCTACTGGTCTACGGTGAAAACGCACAGACGACCAAGGACAACCGCAAGGGCGAACCGGACAATGAGGACATCACGGACGAGGTCATCCAGAACTACTATAAGTACGTGCTGGACAGCACCAAGCCCGCCAAGCCGGGAGAAATCGACGTCAAGGCCAGCCAGGTGCAGGACGCGGACAACAACGTCTATGGCCGTTATGAAGTGACGTGGGACGAGCCGAACGACACGACAGCCAGCCCCGCCGCTTACTACCGTGTTGAAATTCTGCCCTGCGACGCTGCGGGTATTGTCGCACCGGATGCAGATCCCTATCTCAAAGCGGACGTCTACCAGCGCAGCTATACCTTTGTGGCAGATAAAGCGTGGACGGGTTACTTCGTCGTGCGTGTAACGCCCTACAACACCAACGACGACCCGAATCAGCCTGATAACCCCAACACCAGCGGCGTGCAGACCTTTATGCACGCCCTGCCGAAACCGGAACTGGAAGTCCGCCTTGTAAAGCGCTCGGAATTTAACTGGAACGAATGCACGAAGGTCGATGGTAACGAAGAATTTAAATATGAGCAAATTCTTGTGTTGAAAAACTATGAGGACTACCCCAAGGATGAAAACTGGACAGTAACCGTAACAAGAAACGGTGTAACGAACCCTTATACGTTCAGCAGGCAGAATGGGAAGAAGTATATCCGCATAGCGTGGAGTATTGGGGTGACCAAGACCTTTACAGCGCTGGCAACTCCGGCAGCGGGCAGCACCAGCTATTTACGCTCGGCGGAGTACAAGGTCGAAACCTACGTCCCATCCCAATGGCGTGATGTTAACAAAGAAGATGCCAAGAAGAATGAAGACGGTCTGCCTGCGGGCACGCTGACCAAAGCAGAAAACGCGACAGAGTACGTGACCTGCACCGGCCAATCGGCGGAAAACTTTACCGCAACGGTGACTTTCGGCTTCACGCCAACGTTGGCAGACCCGACCCACGGCAGCCCGACCTACCGCGTCATGCTGCTGGCAAAATATCTGGGCAATGACACGGTCAACGGGCAGTCCCTGAACGGCCAGTACATCACGCTGGCCGCGCGGGAGGGCATCGTCACCGAGACACCCGTCACCTTCAATCTGAACAGCCTGCCGTCGGATGCTATGACGAACTACACCGACTTCCTCGTTGTCGCGGTGCCCGTCACCAGCGGCAAGGGCGATATGAAGTATCGCTGGGATGCCACGGCGGACGAAGTGTCCGCAGCCATCGCCAGCCATGCGAACGAGACAAACGACACTAACAAAGAAATCTGGTGGAAGAACGGCTATGAGATCGTCCGCACGGGCGAGCACAGCTATACCTATGCCCATCTGACGCCGCTCTGCTTCTCCGATGTGAGCCGCACCGATGACCAGGGTTGGGCTATACAGGCCACGCAGACGACCCCGCAGATCATCTTCAAGCAGCTGAACCTGAATGTTCTGAAAGCCCCGACGCTGGACAAAAACACCGAAGGAAAAGTTGACGAGAAAACCAACGAGTTGACCTATACGTTCAACTGGACGCAAGAGGACATGGACGCGAAAACGCCGACCTACAGCATCAAGCTCTACGGCCTGTTGACGGACGAGAACGACAATGTGACCGGTCAGGAGCAAATTGCGCTGAAGGACGGCGTAAATCTGGCCGATAAGGTTCAGCACAGCGGCAGCAGCAGCTTTACCCTGCCTGTCAACGTGGATACCATGCTGGCCAACGGCAGCGACAGCTGGCGCTATGACAAGGTCCGGCTCGAGGTCACCCGTGTGGCGGCAGCCGACACCACCGAAATCGGCGCGTCCGCTGTGGCGGATTACAGCGTTAAGCAGCGCCTGCCCGGCATCAGCGCGCCGAGCTCCATCACCCGCGTCAACGGCGAGACCGACAACGCGGATGCCCTGCTCTACACGGTCAGCTGGTCGCCGTCCGACGACGCGCGCATTGGCCACTATGACCTGTGCGTCGTCGATGCCAACGGCAATACTGTGCTGACGCTGCCCACCACGGGCAACGTCGGCAGCCTGACGCTGGATCTGGAGCAGTATCAGGACGCCGAGATGCGCTTCCGCGTCATTGCCCGCCGCAAGGCTGATAACAATACCTGCTTTGACGGCCCGGACGGCGCGTTGAGCCAGTCCGAGACCATCGTCCGCCGCGCCGCTGCGCCCAAGGTTACGGCCAGCAGCTTTGCGCCCGACAGCCCGAATCAGGAGACGTTCCTGAACGACCTCAAGCTCAACATGACGCTGAACGCAGCCGCACAGGGCAATGTCTACTTTACCGGCTATATCTTCAGCAGTGTGGACAATTACAATACAATTGCCGATCTGGCCAAGGCTTGGCAGAATACCCCCACCGGGCAGGCCAAGTACGAGGCCCAGCAGAACTTGACCCAAGCACTGGACGAGATGCTGAAAAGTCGCGACGCCGAGCTGGTCATCCCGAAGGACAGCCGCACGGTGGGCGGGAGCGCCAGCGTCAACGACAAAACCGCCAGCTATACCTTTGTGCCCGACGGCAACGGCTTTACGCTGACGCCCGACCATGCAAAACAATACCTGCTGCCCGCTGTGCGTGTTATGCCCACCGACGGCAGGACAGCGTCGAACTGGTTCTACTACATCCTGCAGGATGCCGCAAAGGCGCAGCTGCCGGCCATCACGCTGGACGCCCCCGTGGACGCTGCCGAACCGGAACGCGCACTTGGCAATGCCGTTTACACGCAGGAGGTCAACCTGTACAGCGACCCCGAGTGTAAGAGCAATCGCGGTACGGCCCCGCTGGAGCTGCGCCGCTTTACGGTGGAGTGGACCGCGGTGAACAAGTACACCCAGGCCGACGGCACGGTGCGCAACCTGACCGACAGCTACAGCTTTACGGTCACGCCGCTGGACAAGGACAAAAAGCCCTACATCATTACGGTGACGACCTACGACAGGGACAAGACGGACGAAGACGGCACGATTCACCCGCGCGGGGAAATCAAAACCGTCACCAAGACCTATGACGGCAAAACGACGGAGCTTGACAAGCAGACCACCGTTGTGGACGCGGAGACCAAAGTCACCCGCATCTGGTACGACCTGAGCGTTGAGCCTGTGACCGACGAGAACGGCAACGTGACATGGAAATCGCAACCCTATGACGTCACCGGCACGGTGGAAAAGGACGGCGGTACGCTGTACTACAAGGCACAGACGGTTCCCATGCTGGAACTGGTGCAGGAGGACGGTGCCGAGCCTGTTTACCGCATCACCCTGCCCGAGCTGCAGGAAAAGGTGCAGGACGACTCGCTCGCTCTGCAAAAGTTCACCGCAAGTGTGACGCTGCAGACGCTGGCGCACTCGATTGGCGACGATAAGACCGTTGCGTCCGATTCGGTCAAGGTCACCGTCAACGAGACGAACACCGCCGATGCGGCGGAGGATGCCCAGAGTATGGACTCCGCGGAGAGCGTCGAGCCTGCCGAGACTGCAGAAAGCACGGCGGCGGAAAGCGCCCCCGCAAGCGTGCCCCCGGTCCTGATGCGGGCCCGTGCGGCACTGCCCATGGCGACCCCGGAGACCGCCGCTGCCCCGGATGAGACGGACGCGGCGGAAACCACGCCCCCGGAACGGATGGAAACAAGCGACGCATCGTAATTTTATTTTAGGAAAGAAGGTGGCATTATGCACCGCAGGGCACGCAGCATTCTGCGCGGGGAGCAGGGACTTTCGATGATACTGGTCCTCTGCATCGGCGCACTGTTTGTGGCGCTGTCGGCAGCGCTGGTCTATGCGGCCTCCGTGCTGACGGCCAATGCCAACCGCCAGCTGCTGGAACAGGAAGCCTACCAGCTGGCAACCAGCTTTTCCGACGTGCTGGAAGGGGAGCTGAACAATAAGGACAGCAGCTTTGCCAAGTTCGTCAATGAGCAGTTCATGTTCTCCCAAAGCTACGGCAAGGACATCTATGATTTGGAATCCCAGCCCAAGGAGTTCGCCTGGAAACCGAAAGGCAGCCAGCCTGATGGCGGGGCCGAGGCCATCACGGTAACACTGCGCCGCCGCTCGGGCGACGGTGCCGACAAGCTGAACCAGACGGCGAACAGTACCAATGCCACAGACCTGCGCAACCTGCTCGACACACTGGAGGGCGAAGACCGCAAGGGTATGGCAATCGTCGATTTACAGCTGGACATTACGGTGACAGTCACGAAAAACGGCGAGAGCTTTGCCTTCACGCGGACCTATGACCGCACAGTGAAGTACGACAGCGACGGCAGCCAGGCAAAAAGCAAAAAATTACCAAAGGTGTACTACACAATAAACGACGGTCCAACAAAGTATTACCGCATTAAAGCCCTGACGTTCTACGCCCCCGGCAGTGGTGACCTGACCATTACTGACGGCAACATTGACAGCAACCGTCTGACGTTCCATTGCGACACCAGCCAGCAGCCCGATTCCATCACCTACACCCGCGGTGCCAAACAGAGCACCGGCACAACACAGGAGTGACCCGCTATGAAACATACTTTACAAAATCAGCGCGGCGAGACCATTGTGGAAGTGCTTGTGTCGTTCCTGCTGCTGATGATTTTTACGTCGATGTTCGTCGTTTCGCTGCGGTACGCCCGCGCCATGTCCCAAAAGGCCGAAACGCTGCGGGAGACAGCCTATGCCTTCTGCGCCGGGCTGTACCCGGCCAATAACGCGGCCCCCAGCTGGGTGAATGAGCGGGAAGGGCTGGAGTTCTCCTTTGGCGATTATGGTGAATTTACGGTGAACGGCGTCGAGCTGGACAGCGTGGAGACAAGCGCGGAAGTTACGGAAAACGGCCAAAAAACGACGGAACAGCACAAGTTTTACCGCTACAGCAAGAGCACGGCAGAAGGGACGACCAACCCATGAAGCAGCGTTTGAAAAACCAGAACGGCACAACGCTGGTGGAGCTGATCGTCTGCATGGTGCTGCTGGCGATCTTTACGCTGGCGGCGGTCACGCTCATACAGCCCAGTGCACAGGCGTACATGGACATCCAGCAGCAGACGCGCGCGCAAAATCTGGCCGATGCGCTCATTGAGACGATCCGCGGCGAGGTGCTCGAGGCGAACGGCTATATCCGCTTCACCGACGGCGCAACGGACCCTAAAAATTTGGACAGCGTTTTTGCGTCCAAGGATGACTACAGCGAGGGCACGGCATTGGAATTCAGCGTCTACCCCAACCACATTGAACTGATCGACAAGGACTGTGTGCCGATGCTGACAAAGACAGACGGCACAGCGCTGCTGACAGCGGAACAGGCCAATGCGCTGAACGGCTACCTGCACATGCGCTTTTACCGCGATGAACTGAATGGCGCCGGACACTACGGCAACCCGCAGCACACAAAAAAGGACAAGGCCGAGGACGGTACCGTGACGGTCACACGGCCCTACGTTGCCTACGGCTACACAACGGCCTATCCCCGGGATGCCTATATGGGGCTGTTCATCAGCGAACTGCATTTCTACGCCCGCAGCTGGACGCAGGACGGCGACGAAACCAAGACCCCGCGCATTACGGCTATGACGGTGGTGCTGACTGTGGCCAAGCGGGACGCCAACAACCAGATCGTGCCGCTATGCACCCAAAAAGCCATTGTGCAGTTGCCCGGTGAGCCGGTCATCCTGTATGAACCCGGCACCTGGGACGGCAAGGCATCGTCGGAGGCGTGAACGGTGCCCTCCGGGACTATTTTTGAAAAGTTTATTACAATCCCGGCAGATGTACTGGACAAATTCAAATGGATTCGTTATACTTTAAAACATGAATACCTGTGTGCCGGACAAAAATGCAGGAACGTCATGGGCATCAGAACAGCGAGGATGACTAGGATGGCAACAATTGAAATCAAAATGCTGGGCGGCTTTGAGATCCGTGTGAACGGCAAGCCCGTGCTGGCACAGCTGGCGCAGTCCCGCAAGGCAACGGCGCTGGTGCAGTATCTCGTTTTGCGGCGCGGGGAGCGCGTCTCCCACAAGGTACTGACCGATACCCTGTGGGCAGGGGAGCGGTCCACCAACCCGGACATGGCCCTGCGCGCCATCTTGCATCGCTTCCGCAATATGATCGACGCGGAGGGTCTGGATGAGATGGAGGGCTGCATCGTGACCAGCCGCGGCTACTACCAGTGGAACCCCCATCTGGACTGCAGCGTGGATGTGTTTGAGGTCAACGACCTGTCGGAGCTGGCCCGCAAGGAGAGCGACGCCGAGAAGCGCAGCCGCATTTATGAACAGATCGTCAACCTGTACGACGGGCGGCTGCTGCCGCAGTCTGCGTCCGAGCCGTGGGTCGAAAGCGTCAGCGTGCGTCTGCACGGGCAGTACCGCACAGCCATTTTAAACCTGCTGGAGCTCTGCAAAAAATGGGGCGAGAGCACCCGCATCGTTACGCTGTGTACCCGCGCGCTGGAGCTGGACCCCTACGAGGAGCGCCTTTATCTGGAAAAAATCGTCGCGCTGGAGACGCTGGGCCGCCACGAGGAGGCGCAGGATCTGGCACGCCGCGGCAGCGCCATGGGCTGCCTGCATCATGCCATTGAGCCGGGCCGCGCAGGCTCTGCCTACCGCCAGATGCGCCAGGCAGACCGCAACATGGAGAGTGAGGTCTCCAAGCTGATCTCTGCCCTGCCGGATACCGAGAACACAGGGGCCTGTATCTGCGACTTTGAGACGTTCAAGGAAATTTACCGCGTACAGCGCGGCGTGCAGGTCCGCTACGGTCTGCAGGTATTCCTGGCGATCCTGACCGTGGCTCCCAGCCAGAACACCGATGCTGCCGAGACCGCTCTGATGGTGGAGCAGCTGGGCGATTTGATCCGCACGAATCTGCGCCAGTGCGATGTGGGCGCCCGCTACACCGATATGCAGTATGTTGTTATGCTGAGCGGCAGCACCGCCGAGAGCGGCACCAGCCCGCTGGAGCGCATCAAGGCCGCATTCTACCGCATCCCTGCCCATGGCCGCTACCTGTTGAGCTATAGCCTCTATGTTCCCGAGGCCAAGGCCGACAGCGGGCGCGCCCGCCGCCGCAAAAAGACGGCGAAGAAGGAAAAATAAGTGAGCCGTTAAGCCGTACAGTGAAAGCTGTGCGGCTTTTTCATTACCCTGGCCCCCTCTGCGAGGGGGCTCCGCCCGCAGGCGGTGGGGGAGAGAACCTTGCGGCAAACCGAAATATTTCGGTTTGTGGCAAGGTTCTCTCCCTCCGGCCCTGCGGGGCCACCTCCCTCGCAGAGGGAGGCAAGGGTCTGTTTTTTACACTTTCCACAATCTTTTGCCTAAAAATTTTTACAAAAAATCCGAAAAAACTGTTTAAATTTCCACAACAATGTGGTAAAGTAGTATCAAACAGGCGGGAGTGTTCAAAAATCACTGCGCCGCAATGAAATTCTACGCCGCAGGGCTGCCGGAAGCAGCCCCGGCGCGAAAAGAGGTTTGACGATCCATGGGCTACGCAAGCAAAGACATCCGCAACATTCTGGTGGCCGGCCACGCCGGCTGCGGCAAAACGACGCTGACCGAGGCACTGCTGTACATGAGCGGCGCTTCTGAGCGTATGGGCCGTGTCGAGGACGGCACCACCGCCAGCGACTTTGACCCCGAGGAGATCCGCCGCAAGGCATCGCTCAACTCGAGCGTTGTCCCCGTCGAGTACGAGGGCATCAAGTACAACCTGATCGACGCACCGGGTCTGTTTGATTTTGAGACCGGCGCTGCCGAGGGCATCATGGCCGCCGAGAGCGTGCTGATCTGTGTGTCCGGGCGTTCCGGCGTGACCGTCGGTGCCGAGAAGGCGTACCAGCTGGCGCTGAAAAACAACAAGGCGCGGATGATCTTTGTCACCAAGGCTGATTTGGAAAACGCCGATTACTTTAAGATCCTGGAGCAGATGAAAATTAAGTTCGGCCCCAGTGTCTGCCCCTGCGTCGTGCCCGTCCGTCTGGACGACGGCACCGTCGCCTACATCAACCTGTTCAGCCAGAAGGCCTTCAAATACGAAGGCGGCAAGCAGGTCCAGATCGACCTGCCCGACATCGGCCACCGTTTTGAGGGCCTGATCCAGGCCATGAGCGAGGCCATCGCCGAGACCGACGAGGCTTTGATGGAGAAGTTCTTCGAGGGTGAGGCTTTCACCACAGAGGAGATCGTCCAGGGCATGGCCTCCGGCGTGCGCAGCGGCCAGATCACGCCCGTGTTCTGCGGCTCTGCCGTCAACGCGCAGGCGCTGGATATGCTGCTCTACAACATGAACGTGCTGCTGCCCGGCGCGGACACCGCGTCCGCCGTGGGCGAGTCTGGCGGCGAGCCGGTGGAGATCACCGCCGACCCTGCTGCCCCGCTGTGCGCCTACGTCTTTAAGACTGTGGCCGACCCGTTTGTCGGCAAGCTGAGCTTTATTAAGGTGCTGTCCGGCAGGCTGACCGCGACGAGCAACGCCGTCAACGCCCGCACCGGCCAGCCGGAGCGCCTGGGCAAGACGCTGACCGTCTGCGGCAAAAAGCAGACCGACACGCCCGAAATCGCCGCCGGTGACATCGGCGCAGTTGCCAAGCTGGCCACCGCCAAGACCGGCGATACCCTGTGTGACCCCGCCCGCGTCGTGGCGCTGCCCGCACCTGTGTACCCCATCAGCAGCTACCGCATGGCTGTCAAGGTCGCCAAGAAGGGCGACGAGGGTAAGGTCGGCAGTGCGCTGGCCCGCCTGATCGAGGAGGACCCCGCCATCCGGTTCGTGGTCGACCCCGAGACGAAGCAGCAGATCATCGGCGGTCTGGGCACCCAGCATCTGGAGGTCGCGCTGGCCAAGCTGAAGAATAAATTCGGCGTCGAGATCACGCTCGAGAATCCGCGCGTGCCGTACCGTGAGTCCATCCGCAAGAGCTGCAAGGCGCAGGGCCGCCACAAGAAGCAGACCGGCGGCCACGGCCAGTTCGGCGACGTGTGGATCCAGTTCGAGCCCATCGAGGGCGAGGGCATCGAGTTTGCCGAGAACGTGTTCGGCGGCAGCGTGCCGAAGAACTTCTTCCCGGCAGTCGAGAAGGGCGTCCGTCAGGCCGCCGAGCACGGCGTGCTGGCCGGTTACCCGATGGTCGGCATGAAGGCCACGCTGCTGGACGGCAGCTACCACCCTGTTGATTCCAGCGAAATGGCGTTCATTATGGCCGCCAAACTCGCGTATAAGGCCGCCATCCCCGAGGCCGGCCCCGTCCTGCTTGAGCCCATCGGCGCATTGAAAGCCCACGTCCCCGCCGACAATACCGGCGATATTATGGGCGAGGTCACGAAGCGCCGCGGCCGCGTGCTGGGCATGAACCCCGATGACGACGGCCTGCAGGTCGTCGAGGCCGAGGTCCCCGTGGCCGAGATGCAGGACTTCACCACCTTCCTGCGCCAGCTGACCCAGGGCCGCGGCTACTTCACCTTCGAGTTCGTCCGGTATGAGACCCTGCCGCAGATGCTCGAGAACAAGGTCATCGAGCAGGCAAAGGCATTGGGCAACTTTGCGGATGAGGATTAAACGAGAGATGTTCTTTCTTTGCAAAGAAAGAACCAAAGAAATTCCAAATGCTCGGGTGAGAATATGCGATGCTGCGTAAAGTACATCCCAAATCCCGTCCCCGGGATAAAATAT
>ONZZ01001126.1_pt1 | contig 18517 bp, 11 predicted proteins | sample 1671101 | NCBI WGS metagenome assembly ONZZ01 (sample SAMN06348122, study PRJEB24527) | human gut metagenome | biome: human gut; feature: ankylosing spondylitis patient; material: feces | host: Homo sapiens | place: China | collected 2015-10
CGCTATTTTCGACATATTCCATTACCCCTTATAGAAACTCTGATTTTATACAAAAGATTACATATAAGATTTTAAAGTACTGATTTTTTTATTATATACCCCAATAGGAGGCATTTACAAGAAAACAAGGAGGGTATTACCAATATCATTGTTTTTCCTCAAAAAGCTTCCTGATAGGCAACAAGCCGCCTGACAAGGAATCTCTCCTCATCAGACGGCTTGCTTATTCCGTATTCGCTTATGCCGCATGGCCCAGGTATTCGTACCCGGCTTTGGAAGATTTTATCTATTACCATGGCTTCTTTTACTGTTTCATATACACTTATTACTTATTCCAGCTTCCGTTCTCCATGAAGGGTCCGGAGATTTTCTTTATCTCTGTCATAAGCAGGACTTCCCAAGGTAAATTGTGGTTCAATCAGGGGTAGGTTCTGAATGCCCATCAGCTCCACCAACAGGTTATAGGCCAGGTCATTGGTCCAATAGTTCTGCCGCTGCTGGGAAAGGGTCCGGTACAAAGCCGGATTCTGCTGTTGGTAGGCGGGAGATAGTATCAGAATCAAGGGGATATGGCTCATGGGCGGGGTAAATTTGGTACTCTCGTGGCTCTTTCCCTGCTCTACTTCTTCGCCATGATCAGAGAAATACACCAGGCCCTGGAAATGGGGATTCTTACTGGCCAGTTGGTAAATCTGCTTCAGTACATCATCTGTGTATAGGACTGCATTGTCGTACTGGTCCACTTGGGGATTGGCACTGCCGGTAAACTGTGCAAATTCTGCCGGATAGCGGTCAGGGTATTTGGTATGCTCACCCATTAAATGGATGACAATCAGGGCGTTCTCTGCCTGGGACAGGTCTTTGGCGGCTTTTTCCACCAGCAGGCCATCATGATAGGCTGCATAACTGCTCTCTCCGATTTCTCCGTTGAGCCAGACCTGATGCTGGGCGGTAGAACCTATTTCTGTAACCGGAGTAGCCCAAGCGCCATACCGGGTCTGGTTGCTGAACCAGTAGGTGGAAAAGCCTGCGGCTTGGTCCACTTCTGTAAGGGAATAGGCGTCTTCCGGTTTTACCTGGTTGTACTGATTTTTTTCAGTAAGGGCATAGGTCAGGGTAGGCACGGTATGGGTATGGTTGGAATAGGCATGGGGAAAAATCAGGGCTTTCTTTTCCTGGGCCAGTTGGCTAAGAAACGGCGTGGTTGCCCTGGCATAGCCATATACCCCCATATGGTCCCGGGTATTGGATTCGCCGATGACCAGCACGTACAGACCCTGATGGCCGGGTCTTACCGGAAGCGTTCCCAATTGGGCCAGTTGGGCCTGGCGTTTGGCCTTGTTGGCAGCAAAGTCCTGGTAGCTGCGGACAGAATCCCGCACAGCAATGATAATCCGGAAGAGTTCGTAGCGCTGAAAACTTTGGGCCGTTGTTTGGCCGGACATAAAAAGAATCGGCCGTATAAGAAGAAGGCTCACCGGAAGCAGCACCAGGCTGCCCTTGGTAAATTTTTGGCTGCGCTTGGAAGGGTTTCCTGTCTGGCATACATAGTGCAGGATTTTATAGAACCCCAGGCCAAACAATACCAGCACCGGCACCACCAGCAGCAGGTGGGATGTAGGTTGAGAGCTAAGGTAATCCAGAGCTTCCTTCAAATTGGTCTGGTAGACGGTCATAACAATATCCGGCCGCAGATAATGCCGGCTTATGGCAAAATAGCCCCAGAAAATAGTATTAAAGAGAGACAATACCAGGAGTCCTGCCCCTAGAAGGACATTGCCGATGCATTTTCCCAACAGCGGTATCCCCAGGGTATTCCCTGCCTGCCGAATAAATACCCAAAAGAGCAGCAGTCCTGCCCAAAGAGCCCCGGCAAAAGTCATATTCCCCAGTACCATATAAGGCGTCAGCTGGGCATGATCCAGCAGCTGCACCCAGGAACCTGAAGTCAAAAAGAATGTCATAAAGGCTGTAATGCCCAGGTAGCGGGTATCGTAATGCCAATAATACCCTGCCAGGGCATTTAACAATGCCGCAAATAAGACATATCGAAACCCATGCAGATACGGTGCCCCTGCAATTAAGGAAAGAATCACATACAGCAGGAGCATATAAACAATACAGAATACCCCCGCCTTGCGTAAATTCTCTCGCTTCTCCCCAAAATTCAAATGCATACCAACACTCCTTGTTCTAATTGGATTCGGAAAATACCATATTTTGTAATGTATATGTAAAGATTGTAGCAAGAATAAGAAAATAAAGCAAATTGAGGGCGTTGGGTGTTGACGGGCAGGGTGTGTTTTGAATCTGCCAATGCGGGGCCGGTACTCCGTTAATGCTTACATAAAACAAGCCGCCTGACAGGAGCTTTCTCCTCATCAGACGGCTTGCTTTATTCCATATTCGCTTATGCCGCATGGCCTTGGTATTCATACCCGGCTTTAGTAATGGCTTCTTTCACCTGTGCCTCATCCAAGGGCTGGGTGGTAACTACTACAGCATTTCCGGCTTCGTGGCTGGGGGCTGCGCTGACTACACCCGGCAGGGCTTCCAGTGCTTTCTTCACTCTGCCTTCGCAATGGGCGCACATCATGCCTTTGACGTTGAGAGTAATGGTAGTTTCCTTAGGGGCTTCGGCCCGGCCCAGGTATTCATACCCTGCTTTGGTAATGGCTGCTTTCACCGCAGCGTCATCCAGGGGCTGGGTGGTGACCACCACAGCATTCCCGGCTTCGTGGCTGGGAGCTGCGCTGACTACGCCCGGCAGAGCATCCAATGCTTTCTTCACTCTGCCTTCGCAATGGGCGCACATCATGCCTTTCACGTTGAGGGTGACTGTGGTTTCCTTGGGGGCTTCGGCCCGGCCCAGGTATTCATACCCGGCCTTGGCAATAGTTTCTTTCACCGCAGCGTCATCCAGGAGCTGGGTGGTGACCACTACAGCATTCCCAGCTTCGTGGCTGGGGGCTGCGCTGACTACCCCCGGCAGGGCTTCCAGTGCTTTCTTCACTCTGCCTTCGCAATGGGCACACATCATGCCTTTTACGTTGAGGGTAATGGTTTGGCCTTGGGCAGGCTGTTCCGGCAGGGGTGCTCCCTGGAGTTTCACAGGGGCTGCTGGCACGGGGCAGGCAGTTGCAGGTGCGGGGTTCAGCTGTTCCTTCAGAACGGCTTCCCGGGCATCGTTTTTCCGTTTCTTATCGTGACCGGCGTTATGGAGCTTGAACAGGTTCAGCCGCAGGGCATTCATGCATACGGTGAAGCTGGACACGCTCATGGCGGCGGCGCCAACCATGGGGTTCATCTTGTAGGAGAACAGGCCGGCGGCCAGGGGAATACAGATCACGTTGTAGAAGAAGGCCCAGAACAGGTTCTCGTGAATATTGGTGACGGTGCCCCGGCTCAGCCGGACGGCAGCGGACACATCGGACAGGCGGCTGTTCATCAGGACGATATCGGCAGAATCAATGGCCACGTCGGCACCGGCGCCAATGGCGATACCGATGTCAGCCCGGGTCAGGGCCGGGGCGTCGTTGATGCCGTCCCCTACCATGGCTACGGAGCCAAACTGCTGGAGCTTGCGGATCACGGCTTCCTTGCCTTCCGGCAGGACGCCGGCAACTACCTTGTCCACCCCGGCCTGGCGGCCAATGGCTTCAGCGGTGCGTTCGTTATCCCCGGTCAGCATGACCACGGTGATGCCCATGTTTTGCAGTTCCTTGATAGCTTTGGCAGAGTCTTCCTTAATGACATCGGCTACGGCAATCAGGCCAGCAGCCTTGCCATTTGCGGCAAACAGCAGCGGGGTTTTCCCGTCAGAGGCCAGTTCAGCCGCTTTGGCTTCCAGTTCCTGGGTTACCGCCCTCAGGGAGCGCAGGTAGGTCAGGCTGCCCCCTACCAGTTTCTCTCCGCCGCGGGTGACTTCCAGACCGTTCCCGGGCAGGGCTTTAAAATCATCGACGGTTTCGGCCTTCAGGCCGTTTTTATCTGCTTCCTCTACCACAGCCTTGGCCAGCGGATGCTCGGATTTTTGTTCCAGGTCATAGGCCAGCTGCAGCAGGCTTTCTTTGGTATAGCCAGGGGCGGGCACAATATCCGTTACCTTGGGCTGCCCTTTGGTAATGGTACCGGTTTTATCCAAGGCCACAATGGAGACCTTGCCGGCTGCTTCCAGGGACTGGGAGGTTTTGAACAGGATACCGTTCTTGGCACCTACGCCGCTGCCCACCATAATAGCTACAGGAGTTGCCAGGCCCAGGGCGCAGGGGCAGGCGATAACCAGCACCGCAATCCCCCGGGCAATGGCCTGGCCCAGCGGGGCGCCGGCAAAGAGCCAGCCCAAAGTGGTGACCACGGCCACCCCGATGATGGTGGGGACGAACACCGCAGAAACCTTATCCGCAATCCGGGCAATGGGGGCCTTGGTGGCCGCCGCATCGCTGACCAGTTTGATAATCTGGCTCAGGGTGGTGTCTTCCCCTACCCGGGTAGCCCGGCATTCCAGGTACCCGGATTGGTTCATGGTGGCGGTGGAAACCTTGTCCCCAGGGTTCTTGTCCACCGGCAGGCTTTCGCCCGTCAGGGCGGATTCGTTTACCGCAGAAGAACCCTTGACCACCACACCGTCCACAGGGATATTTTCCCCAGGGCGCACGGCGAAAATGTCGCCGATCTGCACATCATCAATGGAGACCGTAACCTCCTGGCCGTCCCGGAGCAGCACCGCTGTCTTGGGAGCCATCTTCATCAGCCCCTTCAGGGCATCCGTGGTCCGGCCCTTGGACATGGCCTCCAGCATCTTCCCTAAGGTAATCAAGGAAGGAATCATAGCTGCCGTTTCAAAGTACAAATCCCCTTTGTACAGCGGCAGCAGCTGGGCGTAGGAAGCGCCCTGACTCATGAGATAGGAAATATTGTAGAACACCGCCGTGCTCCACAGGAAAGAAACCGAGGAGCCCAAAGCAACCAGCGTATCCATATTGGGAGCCCCGTGCATCAGGGACTTGAACCCGCTGATGAAGAACGCCCGGTTGATGCCCATGACAATGAGAGCCAGGAACACCTGGGTCAGCATCAGCCCCGGCAGATTCCCGGAGAGAAGCTCGGGCACCGGCCAGTTCAGCATATTGTGCCCCATGGTGAGATACATCAGCACTACCAGGAAGCCCAAGGAAAGAATCAACCGCCGGCGCAATTTCGGCGTATCATGATCCTTCAGCGCCTCCTCGTCCGCCGCCAGCTTCTCAGCTACCCCCTGCTTCTGGGTCTGCGCACCCTTGACAGAAGCACCATAGCCAGCATCCTCCACGGCCTTAATAATGGTCGCATCGTCAGCGGAACCCTCCACCCCCATACTATTGGTCAAAAGCGATACCGACACAGATTTGACCCCGGGGACGGCAGCCACCGCCTTCTCCACATGCGCCTGACAAGAGGCGCACGTCATACCCGTTACCATATATTGTTTCACGGAAAAGACCTCCTTGACGGACAAATCGAAAAAGGATTTGTCGAAATGAAAGGCAGGGAAGAAAGAGAGAAGAAAGAGTGGGACAAAATGACAAGATTGATTGTTCCACATACCCTACCTAGGTATTGTTTGCATGATAATCATAGCAAAGGAGGAGAAATTTGTCAATAGTACTGAAGGTGTGTACAGTAGTTGAGAGAGGAATCGATTGGAAGGAGGGGAGAAATACAGTAGAATTGGAAGAATGAAGAAAAATACCAACAGCTTGAAGCCAGGGGCAGCGGAAGGCTTCAAGCTGTTGAGGAATCAAGATGAAGGTATTGATTGCGGGGGGAGCCCCCGTCTGCCGCCCCCCTGCACCTCTAGTGGCTGAGGAATTCGTCAATTGTACTGAAGGTGTACATTAGTTGGGAGAGGAAAAAGCAGAGAGGAAATGTAATATACGGTGGAGCTAAAAGAATAAGGAAAATACCAACAGCTTGAAGCCCGGGACAATGGGAGGCTTCAAGCTGTTGAGGAATCAAGATGAAGGTATTGATCGGGAGGGGGAGCCCCCGTCTGCCGCCCCCCTGCGCCTCTAGTAGCTGGGGAATAGGAGGGTAAGGCAGACGGCCGGTGGCCGCAAACGCCTGGGTAAATAGCCTAATGCCTGAATGAGAAACGTAAATCCCAATATCAAGCCTACCTCTCCTAGAATTTCGGCCGAAGGCCTTTGCCTTCCACTTAACAGTGCGCTGCTTGGCACGCACTGTAGAAGGGGAAGGAACGTTCCGCCCCCAGTGCAGAAGCGGAACAAGGTTGGGGTTCAACACCAGGATGCCCGGAGGGCTAAGTCATGTATTCCAGTAGTTCACTACTGAAATCATAATGCCTGGACCGCCCCAACCGCCTTCCTGGCGTCAGGCACCTTCCCCGCCTTGCACCACTGTGGGGCGGAGAAGGCAAGCGGCCGGTGGCCGCTAAAATCTGCTGAAAAGAATTAGTAACTGGTTTAAACCAGGCGTTATGAGCTGAATCTGCACTGACCAATTGATAATCATAATACCCGAATGAGAAACGTAAAACCCAATATCAAGCAGGCCTTTCCCAGTATTTCGGCCGAAGACCGTTGCCTTCCACTTACCTGTTCGCAGCTTCGCTCGAACAGGTAAAGAGGAAGGTGCCGGCGAATTAGCCGGCGGATGGAGTTCACAACCAAAATGCCCTGAAGGCCAATGCAGACACGCTCTAAGAAAGGCCAAAATGCCTGGACCGCCCCAACCGCCTTCCTGACGTCAGGCATCTTCCCCGTTTCAGCTGTTCCACAGCTGAAACGGAGAAGACGAGTGGGCGGAGAAGGCAAGCGGCCGGGAGGCCGAGCGGTTCGCCGTACTCCAGTCATTTTCGCCTTTCAGGCTCAATTCCTGGACGGCTATCGCAGGGGGCGTATATTCCATTTCTCTACGGCTAGAGCCTTGAGAAATGGATACGACTCCCTAAAACCGAATGAAAACCATAATACCCTGCATCCAGCCGACCTATTCCAGCATTGCAGCCGACCGCCTCCCCCCTACTCCCTTCTTCCTCATAAAAAACGTACCGCTCTCCTTCTCCTGGAAAGCGGTACGTTTTTCATTCGTTTTTATTTTCTTCTCCTACAATGCTCTTTCGTCCTGCAATTCGTCTTCGTACTCGTCCAGGATTTTCAAAAAGTCGTCGTGTTTGGTGGTCTGGTTGATGGCGTTTCTATAGTATGCGCTATGGGGCAGGCCGGTGAAGTAGCAGGCGCCGTGGTGGCGCATTTCTCTCAGGGCTACGCGTTCGCCTTTAAAGGCGATCAAGTCGGCCAGGTGGCGGCGGACCATGGCGAAGCGTTCTTCCAGCGACACGCTGGGGATGGGTTTGCCTTCTAACGCGGCTTTGACTTCTCTAAAGATCCAGGGGTTGCCTTGGGCGCCTCTGGCGATCATGATGCCGTCGCAATGGGTAGCTTTTTTCAGGGCCAGGGCGTCGCCGGGGGTAAAGACATCGCCGTTGCCGATGACGGGGATGCCGACGCTTTCTTTGACTTCACGGATTTTTTCCCAATCGGCTGTACCGCTGTAGAACTGGGTCCGGGTACGGCCATGGACGGCTACGGCGGCAACGCCGGCTTTTTCGGCCAGTTTGGCGATTTCTACGCAGTTCTGGTGTTCCTGGTCCCAGCCGGTGCGGAATTTGACGGTAACGGGGATATCCACGGCGTCCACCATAGCGGCCAAGATGGCGTAGGCGCGCTCGGGGTCTTTCATCAGGGCGGAGCCTTCTCCGTTGGAGACGATTTTGTGGACGGGGCAGCCCATATTAAAGTCGATCAGGTCGGCGCCATGGGCCTGGGCCAGTTTGGCAGCATCGGCCAGTTCCTGGGGCACGGAGCCAAAGAGCTGGAGGGCCACGGGGTGTTCTTCCGGGGCGATTTCCAGCATAGCCAGGGATTTTTGGTTTTTATACATCAGGGCTTTGGCGCTGACCATTTCGGATACGGTGTAGTCGGCGCCCAGTTCCCGGCAGATGACCCGAAAGGGCAGGTCGGTGACGCCGGCCATGGGGGCCAGGATCACAGGGGTGGTGCGAGTAAACAGGTCTTTGAGAAATGGGGTCATAGGTCCTCCTAAAAAAAGCAACGCCCCCGGTTAGGAGCGCTGCCTGTGGTTATTGGTTCATTTCGTGGAGCATCCGGAGTCCTTCCAGGGTCAGGAAGGGTTCTACTACGTCCACCAGTTCGGATTCGGAGGCCATGAGCTTGCCGAAGCCACCGGTGGCAATTACGAAGGCCTGGCCGCCCAGTTCCTTCTTCATGCGGGTAATCAGGCCGTCCATCTGGCCTACAAAGCCGAAGATGACGCCGGAACGCATGGCGTGGATGGTGTCCTTACAGATGGTTTTTTCCGGTTTGATCAGTTCAATCCGGGGCAGCTTGGCAGCCTTCTGGAACAGGGCTTCGGTGGAAATGCCGATGCCCGGGGCGATGGCGCCGCCCAGGTATTCCCCGGCGGGGGTCAGGGCGCAGAAGGTGGTGGCGGTGCCGAAGTCGATGATGATCAGGTTGCCCTTGTCGCCGTACATTTGGTGGGCGGCCACGGCGTTAACGATGCGGTCAGCGCCAATCTGGGATGGGTCATCGTAGTCCAGCTGCAGTCCGGTGTTGATTTCAGAGGTTACCACAAAGGGGGTAATCCCGAAATAGCGTTTGCACATATTGCACAGGGGGACCAACAGGGGCGGTACAACGGTGGAGATGATGATATGCTCGATATCTTTCATGTCCATGCCGCTGTAGGCGAACATGCTGCCCAGGATGATTCCGAATTCATCCGAAGTCCGGGAGCGGCTGCTGGAAATGCGCCAATGGGCCTGCCAGCTTTCCCCGTCATGTACACCTACCACAATGTTGGTGTTCCCTACATCCATAACCATTAACATGGTTTCTACCTCCAGTTTTCTAAAGGCCGGTATTGTTTTCCGTGCTGCCGGGCTTCCGTGGAACCCGGTTTAAGGCCGGCCATAAACGCCTATATTATATCAAATAGGTAAAATTGTGCAAGGGGTAATGTGTGGAGAGCAGGAATGTAAACGCATTCCTGCCGGGACTGCTGCTGGCCGTCAAGCGGCTAAAGGGGGTCAAAGTTTCCAACAAAGGGCAAATTTGGGGTGTGAAAAAGACTGGCACTCCAGGTGAAAAAACGGGTAAGCGTGGGTTTGGGGTTGGTGCGGTATGCGGGGGCTCGTGCCAAAAAGGAGGTGTGGGATAGGTTGGGTTACCCACAATGCCGTTTCGGCCGGGAGAGGGCGAATTTGCCGGGGTGAAGGGGGAAGAATGGGACTGGATGAGGCTCCATAAAACGGTAAACTATCGTAGTGATTACGGGAGATGTTTTTTAGCCGTAGTAGGTAAACGATCATAATGGTGCATAGAATCCAGCCAGAGAATCAAAAACTACAGCCGTAAATAGTACAGTTTTCCCGTTCCTATGCCCATTCTTCCCGTTCGTTCTCAAGGTATAGACATCGACCATTTCTTTCGCTAGTATGAGAATATCTAGGTGCAAAGGAGCAAGAATCATGAAACATACGCAGACAGAACGACACAAAGAACTAATGAACAATGCCCGAGAATTACGGAAAAACATGACCAAGCAAGAGAGGAAACTATGGTACAACTTCCTCCGCGGCTACTGGATCAGATGGCGCAGGCAAAAAGTAATCGGAGAATATATCGTTGATTTTTACTGTGTCCAATTAAAGCTGGCCATTGAACTGGACGGCAGTCAACATTATGAAGATGCTGCAAGGGTATATGATCAAAAGCGCACGGAATTTCTAGCCAAAATGGGAATTCAGGTATTGCGATATACGAATTTGGAAGTAAATCAACAATTTGATGTGGTTTGTACAGACATTGATAATAAAGTGAAGGCTATGGTTGAAAAAATGAACCGATATCATATGAAAATTACCGCACGGAAGAAAAAAGAATTAGATGAGTAAAAGGAGTATTGCCTGGATGAAAAAATAATACCTGGCCTGCCCCAACCGCCTTCCTGGCGTCAGGCACCTTCCCTACGTCCACTCTCCCCCTCTGCGCCTCTAGTAGCCTTGGAATAGGCGCATCTCCCCCATTTCAGCCGTTTCCACGGCGAAATGGAGGAGACAATGGGCGGAGAAGGCAGGCGGCCGGTGGCCGCAAAAACCGAATGAAAACCATAATACCCGAATGAGAAACGTAAAGCTCAATATCAAGCCGACCTTTCCCAGTATTTCGGCCGAAGGCCGTATGCCTTCCACTTAACAGTGCGCTGCTTGGCACGCACTGTAGAAGGGGAAGGTGCCGGCGAATTAGCCGGCGGATGGAGTTCGCAACAAAAATGCCCGGAGGGCCAAATCTGGTTTTAGCACTTCTCAATTAAAAGCGTAATACCTGGGCGGCCCTATCCGCCTTCCTGACGTCAGGCACCTTCCCTACGTCCACTCTCCCCCTCTGCGCCTCTAGCAGCTTTGAAATAGGCGCATCTCCCCCATTTCAGCCGTTTCCACGGCGAAATGGAGGAGACGAGTGTTGGTGCGGGAAGGCAGGCGGCCAGGAGGCCGCAAATGTTGGGGTGACCCGCTGGGTATGCCAATTTTGCTTTCTTGGAGGTATTTCTTCCAGCTGGCGACCATCACAAAGCTTTGGCACCCCGGTATTTTGACCTAATAGCAATTGCATATCGAATAGGAAACAAACCTGATTGAGGGTATTACCTCGGTCGGGTTTGTTTTTTTATGGGGTGGAAAGGGAAATTATATTAGGCTGGGAAAGTGGGAGTTTTATGGTACAGGGATTCTGCTATACTGAAAGTAATTGGAATTTTGCTGGGGCCAATGGAAAATTGTTGGTTTGAAGCGATTGTTGAAAGGAAATGGTGTAGGTAAGCACTGCGGGCAAGATATGCGAGTAAGAAATGCGAGTAAGAAATGCAACCAAGCAATGCAAACCAAGCGCTGCAAGCAGGGTTGTAAGTAAAAATGCAGGAAAGGTCTGCAAATTTAAAAGCAGGGGAAGGGATTTAAATGTCTGAGCTGGAAGGGGCGTTTATTCAGGTAATCTTGGAATCTTGGCGTTTTGCCAAGGGCTACTCAAAGTTGGTGGAGAAATTGGACCTGTTGGAGCGGCAGAAGTACCGGGGGCGGTATGACTGGTACCTGCGGAAGCTGCGGGAGCAGGCGGAAAGGGCGGGGTTTGTGCTGAAGGAATATGACGAGGGTACGGTCTATGACCCGGGTATGGCGGTAAAGGCGCTGAATGCGGACGAATTTCCGGAAGGAACGTCTCTTGTGGTGGAACAGATGGTGGAGCCTATTATTTTGCGAACAGATGGGCAACTTGTTAAGCTTGGAACTATTTTGGTGAGGGGGAAGGCATAATGGCTATTTATGTGGGAATTGATTTGGGGACGACCAACAGTGCAATTTGTACTTATGATGGGAAACATACGCAGGTGTGGAAGAGCCCGGAGCAAAATGATGTGACGCCGTCCGCCATTTATATTGACCGCCGGGGCAATACCCAATATGGGCAGCGGGCCTATAATGCGGCGCCGATGGCACCGGGGAACGCAGCTACGTTGTTCAAGCGATTCATGGGCACCAGCACCAAGATTGCTTTTCCTGCGGTGCATATCGAGAAGACACCGGAGGAATGCTCGGCGGAAATTCTGAAGGTGCTGTACGGGTATTTGTCCGGCAAGGTGGACGAGGCTGACATTCAGGGGATTGTGATTACGGTGCCGGCAGCGTTTAACCAGATGCAGAAAACGGCCACCATGAAGGCGGCGGAGTTGGCTGGCTTTAGGAAGGTTGCGCTGATGCAGGAACCGGTGGCGGCTGTCATGAACATCATGGAGCAGGAAAAATCCGATGGAACGTTCCTGGTCTACGACCTGGGCGGGGGAACGCTGGATATTGCCATTGCGGAAAGTGTGGCGGGGAAGGTAAACCTCATTGCCCACGGGGGCATTGCCATGTGCGGGGGACGGGATTTTGACCGGACACTGGTGGACAATGTGGTGAAGCCCTGGCTGCGGGAAAATTTCAAGCTGCCGGAGGAACTGCTGCAAAAACAGAACAACCGGCTGATGCGTATGGCGGCCTGGGCTGCGGAAAAGGCCAAGATGGAACTGTCCGCCAATGAAGAAGCCACTATTACTTTGTCGGAAATGGAGCTGAATGTCCGGGACCAGGAAGATGCGGAAGTCTATCTGGACATTCCCATTACCCGGAAGAGATATGATGCCTTGATCGATAAACGCATTAGGGAAACGGTGGAGGCGGCCCGGGAAGCCATTGGCAAGGCCGGTCTGCGGCCGGAAGATATTGCCAAAATTGTCTTTATTGGGGGCCCCACCAACTACAAGCCGCTGCGGGATAAGGTTTCCTTTGAGCTGGGCATTCCCGGCAGCACCGATGTGAACCCGATGACGGCGGTAGCGGAAGGGGCCAGCATTTTTGCGGAGTCCATTGACTGGAGCACAGCTGAGCACGCCAGAAAGGGGAACCGGGGCCAGGTGAATGTGGGTAGCGGCCTGGATTTGCAGTTTGTGTACATTGCCCGGACCTCCGATAATCGGACCAAGGTGGCGGCCAAGGTCCTGGGAGGCAATGTGCAGGGTATGCAGTTCCAGGTGGACAGCTTGGATACGGGCTGGTCCTCCGGCCGGGTGCCTCTGGAAAACGGCAAAATCGTGGAAGTGCCTCTGTCGGAAAGCGGGGACAATCATTTTAAGGTGTTCGTATTTGCTCCCAACGGGGGGCTGGTCCCCATTGAAAAAGACCAGATTACCATTACCAAGACGGCGGCTACCATTGTGGGCATTCCTGCTTCTCATTCCATTGCGGCCATTGTGCTGGACAAGGTGGGCGGGGAGCAGGTGCTGGACTTCCTGGTGAAGGCTGGGGAATCCCTGCCCAAGGAAGGGACGAAAATCTACCGGGCGGCAGAAACCCTGCGTTCCGGGGCCAATAAGTCCTTGAACTTCAACCTGGTGGAAGGGGAGATTGCCCACCCGGTAACGGACAACCGGCCCATTGGGTATTTGCAGATTACCGGGGACGATTTTGACGATGATGTGATTCCTGCTGGGGCGGAACTGGAATTTCACTATAAGGTACTGGATTCGGGGATGCTGGTGGCCTCGGTGGCGGTGCCCAGCATTGGAGCGTCCTTTGCGGCCAAGAATTTCTATACTACCGCAGGGAAGACGTCGGACTTTGGCAAGGCCTCGCCCAAGGTGGACGCAGATGCCAAGGAGCTGCTGCAGCGGATTGATACCTTGGAGCAGCAGGTGCAGGATCCCCTCTTGGAAGAAGCCCGGGAAAAGGCCGTGCAGGCCCGGGAACTGAACCACAGTACGGAAAGTGCGGAAGATGTGGGGGAAGCCTGGAACACCATTTATGAGGTGAAAAAGCTGCTGGCCCAGACCCGGGAACGGAATCTGACGAAAATCCGGGAAGGGGAACTGGCGGACAATGTCCGGGATTATGCCGACCAGATCCAGCGGTACGCCCGGCCCAGCGAACAGGCACGGTTTGAGGCGCTCAAGAAAAATGCCGAAAGCTGTCTGGAAAATCCCGATAATGAATTTGATTTGACCCTTCAGAAAATGAGCTCTCTGAAAGTGAATATCCTGTGGCGGCAGGATTGGTTCGTCGTAGGCATGTTTAATGAAATGGTAAAAAATCCGGGCCAGTTTACGGATCGGAGCAAATTCCAGGCCCTGCAAAAACAGGGTGAGCAGTTTAAGCAGCAGGACCGGATTGAACAGCTGCGCAATGTGGTGTTCGAGTTGTTCCGGCTGCTGCCCAGCCGGGGAGATAGCGGAGCTGTTTACCGGCTGGTGAATATTATTCGGGGGTGAGGAGATGCAAAACCCATGGCTTCCCAGGGGGTATCAGGTCCTGGGTACGGCTGCGGCTGAGCTCCTGATGGGCGGGCCCCAGTGGCAGCTGTACAGGACCGCTGCGGGGGACGTTCTGCTGCTGGCCCTGGAGGAGCTGGCCGGGCGCTGGCTGAAAAGCGGGCTGCTGCCCCAAAATCAGGGGGAAGCCGTTTCTCTGGGGCGCAGCAGGGCCTGGGCCTTTAGGGACAGCCGCATCGTTCCGTTGGAGAACTGTACGGAGGCCTGGGAACTGCCGGAAGTACTGGACCTATGCCGGGCCCTAAAGCGCAGCCGGCAGCTGGAAAAGGACGCTGGTTTTCAGGACGCCCTGTACCTGGAGCAGGCCGGAGTTCTGCTGCCCCTGTGGACGGGGCGCGTAGCGGTGCCCGATGCACAGGTGCTGGGGCGGGTTCTCACTGGGGGCGTGGACGTGGCGGTAACGGACTTTGCACGGCTGTCCGCCCTGTGCCCGGACCTGACCCAGGGGGCTTGGCAGGAACTGGTGCAGGCTGCGGGCCTTGCGGTGCCGCTGCCAGCCCAGCAGGCGGTGGAAGTCTCTCCGCAGGGGGCAGAAGGCTCCCCACAGGAAAGTAGAAAGTACCCGGAGGGGGACTTTGCGCTGCCTGGGCGGCCGCAGCTGGAGAAATTTTTTAACGAGCATATTATTGATCTTGTGAAGCATCCTGAAGCCTATAGAAGAATGGGCATCACGTTTCCTACGGCCGTACTTTTGTATGGCCCGCCGGGCTGTGGTAAGACCTATGCGGTGGACCGGCTGGTGGAATATCTGGGGTGGCCCCGCTATTCCATTGATTCCGCCAGTGTGGGAAGTCCCTACATCCACGAGACCAGCAAGCGGATTGGGGAGGTTTTTGCACTGGCTAAGGCCCACGCTCCTGCGGTGGTGGTCATTGACGAAATGGAAGCCTTTGTTTCCAGCCGGGACCGGGCGGGCAGCAATCTCCACCAGGTGGAAGAGGTGGACGAGTTCCTGCGGCAGCTGCCGGAAGCGGCGGCTCACCAGGTGCTGGTTCTGGCTATGACCAACCGGCTGGACCTGATTGATGCAGCGGTCCGGAGAACCGGGCGGTTTGACCATTTGGTGGAGGTGGGAATGCCCAGTGAGGCAGAGGTGGCGTCTCTGGTGCAGGCGCTCCTCAAAAAACGGCCGGTAAGCCCGGAGCTGGACACCCGGGAACTGGTACGCACGATGGCAGGGCGGCCCCTGTCGGATACGGACTATGTGATCCGGGAGGCGGCCCGCCTGGCTGCCAAAAACAAGAAGACGGAAATTGATCAGGCCTGCCTGAACGAAGCCCTGTTGGGGCGCCGGCAGGAATAAGCGATAAGAAAGCAGGGAAGAAAATGAGCTTATGGGAAAGTCCTTTTTACCTGCTCCAGGTAGCAACAGAGACCCGGAAGACGGCCATTCTCAGTGCAGCGGAGGAACGGGAGCTGCTCCAGGGGGATGGCACGGCCCGGGAACTGGCCAACCGACTGACCAATCCTGGCCTGCGGCTGGAAGAGGAAGTGGCCTGGCTGCCCGGGGTCAGTGCCCAGGAAACGGCGTCCATTTTGCAGCAGGTAAAAGCAGCCCCGCGGAAGGAGCCCCAAAGTGCAGCCCTCAGCAGAAGCAGTGACCTGTACTGCGCCAAGGCCAATGTGCTGGCGCAGCGGGTGGCAGAGGAAGGGCCGGGGGCAGAAAACCTGACGGATATGGGGCTTTTGATGCAGTATACGGAGCGTATTGTCCCGGAAAAATTAATGGAACAGATCAACCAGAACCGGCGGGCGGCGGGGCTTCCGGCCGTAGAGTCGGTGGCCAAAGTGAAGCAGGCCCTGGAAAAGCAGCAGCGGGAATGGGTGAGGCTGTGCAAACTGGCTTTGGACCGGTATCAGTCCGAACATATCGGACTGGGGCTGGGGATGCTGCTGGAGCTTTTGACCAAAAAACGGTCCCAGCGGGCACCCCAACTGGCCTACAGTCTGGTAGATGCCTACGAGGTGGAGGCCCAGGGCTTTTTTGCCGCGGCTACGCCGGCGCTGCGGGAGCTGGTGCGCTACACCAGCAAACGGGCAGGGGAAGACGTTTCCCAGGTGGAGCTGGCCTATTTGCTGGGGCATTTGCTGCGGCTGACCTATACCTGGGAAAAGCTTGCCCAGCCGTTGGAACTGGCCAAGGAAAGCCGGCTGCAGGATGACCGGCAAAGCCGGCAGGTGGCGGTGGACCTTTGCACAATCTCTGCCAAGCTGCTGATGGCGGCTGCCCGGGAACCGGGGACCAAACTGGTTTTCTGGGCGGATGCGCTGATTTTTTTGGCAGGGCTCAAGGTGATCGCCTTGGACGGGGATTTTCTCCAGAACCGGGCCCGGAATGAACTGGCGGCTTTACAGAAGCTGACGCTCTCCGGGGTCAGTTTGCCTAGCCGGAAGGCAGCGGTGGCGCAAACCCAAGGGGTAATTTTTCAATTTATGCAGCAGAAACAGCTGCAGGGGAATATGACCCAGGAAATCCAGGAAATTGTGAACACGCTCTAAAGGGCCGGCAAAGGAGAGAACGCAGTATGGCAACGGGATTTAAAGGCTTGAATGATCTGGGAAAAGTACTGGCGGCCCAGGAGAAGAGCATTATGCGTAACGCTCAAAAGCGAGCCTTGGAGGATCGGCAGACTGCCGGGAATACGCAGCAAACCCAACTGGCGGCGAGGGGGACGGCACCGGTGGCTTCCAACGCCGGAGCGGGTGCCCCAAGCAGGGGACTGGGGACCAAGCCTGCGGTGAGGGTCCAAAAGCGGGTGGATTACGATGATGATGAGCCCTTGTTGTTTCGGGTGGTGTGGAAATTTATTGCTTTCTTAGCTGGTGCACTTGTCCTACTATGTTGTTTGGGCCTGTTTTTTGGAGGTATAGCACATCATGCAACTGAGTCTCAGCAGCAGAACGTGCAGCAGCAGAAATCGGCGCCCAAAGCTGCACCAGCTCCTAAAAAAGATGAGTATGCAGCTTTCCACAAGATGGTTGGCAATATGCATTTTTATGATGCGCAGGCCGATAATTTGGCAGCAAAGGTAGATCATTATCAGGGTGACCTAGGAAGAGCAGAAAATCTTTATGATGAAGCGGTCAGAATCGCAGACTCAGTAAAGGCGTTACAGAAAGAACTGGATGGTATCAAATGCCCTTCGAAAAATGATAAGATTCGCTTGAACAATCTTTTGGTTCTTATCAATAATCGGGTTGTAGGAAGAGCCAATGCCATTGCAGCAGCCAGCAAGGGACAAAGCCCTGTTGGGGAATTTGCCAAAGGGAGACAGGCAAATGCGGATTTTCAGGCAGAATTGAAAAAATCCAAGTTTTGAAGCCGAAAGAAAATGTGCAGGAGCAAACTTATAGAAGCTGGTGGGGCTTCAGTTGTGCATAAGCAGCAGCCGACTGAGTATAGCAAACAGTAAAGCAAGGGGGTTTCAGACAAGTTCCGAAGGCCCGCAAAAGGGGGGAGAGCAGCATGGCAACGGGATTTAAAGGGTTGAACGACCTGGGAAAAGTACTGGCGGCGCAGGAAAAGAGCATTGTGCAGAGTGCCCAAAAGCGGGCCTCGGAGGAGCGGCAGGCTGACGGGAATACGCAGCAAACCCAGCTGGAGGCGAGGGGAACGGGATCTGCGGCAGTAAGCGCTGGAGCGGCTACCAGCAGGGGACTGGGGAACAAGCCTGGGGTGAGGGTCCAAAAGCGGGTGGCTTACGAGGAAGATGAGCCTTGGGCGTTTCGGCCCCTGAGGAACTTTACGATTTTTGTGGCTGCGTGTTTTGTACTGATGTATGGGGTTATCAGCTTTTATGGACCTGAGCAGGATTATGGCTCTGAACCCCAGCAGAAGACCGTGCAGCAGCAGAAACCGGCGTCAAAACCGGCTCCGGCACCAGAACCGAAACCGGAACCAGAGCCCACGCCAGAGCCGGATCCAGCGCCGCCCCCTAACCCGTTTCCGCCGCTGGAGCAAACCCTGCCCCAGAACGGGGTGGAGCTCCCACCGGCCGAGCCTGAACCGTCGTCGCCCCAAACGTATTTTGAGTTTGACGGGTATGTGGATACGCTGGAGTCGTTGAACCGGGAAGCAGAGGACCTGGCGTTTGAGATGGATTTCAACCAACCCTGGAAGTATGCCGATATAGAGCGCTGGTATGCCCAGGCAGAGGATATTGCGGACCGGGCGCTGCGCTGCCGGGATGATCTGGATTTTGTGGATTGCCCTTCCGAGGAGGCCCGGGCGGAATTGCAGAACCTGTTTGTGCTTGTGAACAATAAGGTGGTGAACCGGGCCAATGCCCTGGGCGCCTACAGCCAGCAGCAGTCGCCGAATCTGGACCTGTGGGACGCGGAAGATGCGGATAACCAGTACAGGAATCAGTATGATGATTTTAGTTTGGAGTATGAGTATTGAAGGGGTAGATAACAAGCCATTGGTGCGGTCAGCGAACTGTTGGTGTGGACGGGCCCATCCCCCTTCCTAGCGTCAGACACCTTCCCGCACTTCCGTGCCCCCTCTGCGCCTCTAGTAGCTTTGAAATAGGCGCATCTCCCCCATTTCAGCCGTTTCCACGGCGAAATGGAG
>ONZZ01001130.1_pt1 | contig 18475 bp, 14 predicted proteins | sample 1671101 | NCBI WGS metagenome assembly ONZZ01 (sample SAMN06348122, study PRJEB24527) | human gut metagenome | biome: human gut; feature: ankylosing spondylitis patient; material: feces | host: Homo sapiens | place: China | collected 2015-10
AAGAGAACTTAGCCCAGCGAAAAAGCGCTCTACCCCCGCGCCACCGGCGCGAGAACCAGTTCAAAGTTCCTTAAAGTTCCTTCAAGAACCCATCCAACTCCCGCTGGTTTCGTATCATCACATACTTTTCGGGGTACTTTTCCCCGATTCTCTCCATCTTCGCCCACTTTTGCTTTGTACGCCCATCGTGGAGGATCCAGCGGACAAATTCGGCATCTATCTTCTCTTCGCACCCGGGCGCAGACGACTCCCTCACACGGCCTTTGTTCTGCTGCCAGCGCCGTACCGCCCGCCAGAGGCAGACCAGCGGCGAAAACCAGAGCACGATGATCTTATCCGCTTCTTCCAGCCGCCGGGCATAGCAGGTCTTTGTATAATTGCCGTCGATGACCCAGCCGCCTGCGTTCTCGTCGAGAAACTGCCGGACTATGGCTTCTTCCTCGGCGAAGGGCCGCTCCACCCAGCCGGGCAGGAAATGCACGGTATCCATATGGAGCACCGGCAGGCCGTATCTCTCTCCCAGGCGCTTTGCCAGCGTGGATTTCCCGCTGCCGCTGGTACCAAGTATCGCTATTTTCATCTCTGCCTCCTTTTACCTTATATAAGATGTATCAGACAGTATACGCTGACCGTCTGATAACGTCAAGTTCCGGCTTGACATTTCGTCTGCCTGCTCGTATGCTATAATCATAGAGTCTATGACAGGAGGTCTTGCAGATGGCATCTCCAAAAAAACGTGTCAATCCGCTGTTTGTTGCTTTAGCGGTCGTGCTGGTGGCTGTAGTGGCCGCTGTGGGCGTGGTCTTTTTCCAGCTGCACAGCAAAATCTCGGCTCTGCAAACCGGTGCATCCTTCACATTCCGGTATGAGATAGCGCCCAACAGCCCGGATAAGCCGCCGCTGCTGAACATCCTCGAGCGGGTGAACGCTTCCAGCGGAAGCGTCAGCGGCCAGTATGCGCCCGGAAAGCTGCAGCTCTCTTTCTACCAGCTCAACGAAGACGACTCCGTCAGGACGTCCCCCTTCACCCGGGTCTATATCGACTCGGAAGAGACGCTCTTTGACATCGGGCAGCTCTACACCGTTCTGCGTCAGGCTGTCACCGATAAACTCTCCCTCGCAAGCGTTCTTCTGCCCGAGTGGAGTCTCGGAGACTACATCTCCCAGACGCAGGCTGCCGCCGTGCTGGGCGTCGAGACGAACAAGGTCGAGCTGCAGGAGCTTTCCGGCTTCACCCTCTCGCTCAAGGGGCTGAAAAAAGTCTCTCCTTCCGCCGCGCGAGACGGCTACCGCTACTATCAGTTCCCCGCCGCAGCCGACGGCACGACCCTCGTGCTCGGCTTTTCGACGGACGCTCTCTTCTCGAAGACCACGCCCATCCATGTGCTGCTGACCATCCCGGACCACAACGTCCATATCCAGCTCACCGGCACGGTGACTTCTGCCAAGACGGTGCTCTCTCCCCCGGCTTCCCGGATGAGTGACGAGGACATCGCCACGCTGGCTCAGATACGCCAGAGCATCGAGTCTGTCTGGAAGATGATACAGTCTGCCGCCCAGACCACAAACTGAATGATACCAAAAAAGCAGACGCTTTGTGCAGCGTCTGCTTTTTTGGTTTGCGCTTTTCGTTGTCATGACCACAAAGAGAGAGGAAGTTTTTCTCAGTAATGCACGACATTGCCCGCATTGCGGATGCGTGCCAGCACCGGCTCTGCCTCCGGGCTGCGGAAATAGTCGAGGCTGGTCTTGGGCAGCAGCGTCTCGAGGGTATCCCAGTCGCCGCTCTGCAGGCACTGGCGGACGGTGGAAGCACTGATGGCCTTGCCGTTTGCTTCTTTGCGGGGTACAACGACACACTCGATACCCGCTTTGGGCAGCTGCTCGCACATGATCTGGTTGTAAAGCCCCGTCACCTGACTGGTAGGCTCCTCGCCCACATAGCGGGCAGTGATGTTCAGCGCCGCCGCGATTTTCGTAAAGACGGCGAGGTCCAGCCGGGCGTGGCCGTCGATGACAGCGGCCTCATCCTTCAGGAAGTAACTGGGGAAGGTGGCATTCGAGATGATGTAGGGGCCGCTGTCGTGGAGCACCACATTCGGCAGATGGGCCACGCCCGCCTCCACCAGCTTCCTGCGCACGGCGAAAGGCACGAGGCTCGCGTCCTCACTGACCACGAACAGGTGGAGCGTGTCGCAGGCGGCAGCGGCTTTTTCCACAAGATACTGATGACCGAGGGTAAAAGGGTTCGCGTTCATGACGAGAGCCGCACTTTTGCCCTCGGTTTTGGTCTTTTCCAGATCGCGCAGATAGGCCCCGAAACCGTCGCGGCGGTTCTCCATGAAGACAAGGGTATCCTCCACCCGGGCGATCTCGTAGAAGCTGAGGTCGCCGAAAAACTTGGAGCTTTTTACCTTGGTGTAGAGAAACAGGTGCATATTCCCCCGCGCACACTGCACTTCGATGAGGTGGGTGATGATCTGGTTCAGCAGACCCTCGCCCTGATGGGCGCTGCTGACGGCGAAGCACCGAAGGGTGTTGCCGAAGCAGCTGCCGGTGCCGATGACATTGTATTCCTCGTCGAACATGACGCAGATGTAGTCCAGATTGCCGTCGCGGCGGATGCCCTCCTGACTCAGCAGTGTGTCGATTTGGGCCAGAACGGTTTTATCGGTCGGATAGACCTGCGAAATGGTATATTCACTCATTGATATTCCCCTCAGTAGTAACAAAATGGAGCAGCCAGGTCAGCGCCAGCAGGTCGGCACTGCCGCCGGGCGAGAGATTTTCTGCAATGAACCGGTCATCCAGCGCCGCGAGCGCATCTTTATCCGGGTAAGGCGTCTGGGCCAGAAGGGCTTTCAGCTCTTCGGTGAGGGCCAGCTGACGCTCCCGGCTCGAGCGGGCGATGATGTTGGTGTCGGTGCTGTTGGCCAGGATGGCCAGCAGTGCGCCGCCGCCGACGCGGTCGAAGTCGTAACCCCTGGCAAGGCCCTCTTCCAGCACCGGCAGACCGACATTCAGCACTGCGGGAAGTCCAGCTTCCACCTGCCCGCGCACACCAGTGATGCCGTACCGGATATAAAGCTTCTGGCCCACGGTGGCGGCGTTCTCGGCAGTGACGCCCGCAAAGTCCTTCTCGGTCAGGCCCGCCGTCATTGCGGATACTTCCGCCAGCACCCGGGCAGCGTCGGCCCAAAGGGAGCGGTCGAGACGCCCCAGCGCCGCGCAGACGATGCCCACCGAAAAGACAGCGCCCTTGTGGGTGTTGACGCCGCCGGTGGCATCCAGCATCTCGCCCTCGGCCTCACGACCCAGAGGCCGCAGGGCCGCGAAGGTCTCGGGCGCGGGCTGTTCCGCCGTCTCGCGGCCCGTCCGGGCGCAGGCTTCAAAATAGGGGTAGAGCGCTGCGGCGCTGTCCATGAAGGTGAAGACGTCCATGTCCCTGTGGCTTCCGCTGTTGCGCCGGTCCACAAGGCCGGGCTTCGGGGTGGTGGTCACTTCGTAGAGCAGGGCGCGGACGGCCAGACGGGCCGCGTCGGCGATGTCCTGCGCGTCCCGGGCCTCGGTCAGGATCTCCGTCGTCTTTTCCTGCAGTTCGGCCACGGTATGGATGCGGCGGCTGCTGCACACCTTAGCAGGCCCGCCGCAGATAAGACAGCGGCGGCCTTCGAGGTTTAGCTCTTCTCTGTCCACTTTGAGGCCGTCCGGGCGGATAACGTCCATGTCGAACAGCCGCCCCAGCGGGGTGGCGTCCTCGATGTCGGTGGTGAATTTCTTGATGGTCAGCGGGTCGGCGTCCAGCACATAGAACGCCTCACAGCCGGTCACTTCCCGGACGGCGTCCTGATACAGCGGCGTCAGCTTTGCCCGCAGAAACTGCTGGCGCAGCAGCTGACGCCCCCGCGCAAAGCCCCGCCGGATGAGGGGCGAATCCTTTATCGGGCCGCAGATATTCATGGTAAAGCAGATGAGAGGCTTGTGGTACCGGGCCAGCAGCTCCTGCTGGTGCTGCACCCGGCGCTCCCGTGCATCCAGCATCTGGACCAGCGAAACAGTCGTTTCCATGTTTTTCTCCTCTCAGCGGTGCTTTTTGAGCATGTCCATAAAGAGCTTCACCTGCGGCAGCGCAGCGGCGTCTCTCTGGCAGAAAATATAGGTGCGCCGGACGAAGGGCTCGCCGTTCTCGAAGGTGCAGGGCTTGACATAGCCCTTGAAGTTATCCAGCGCCACTTCCGGTATCAGCGCCCAGCCGAGGCCCCGCTCCACCATCTCGCGGCAGACCATGATGTTGTCCACCACAAAATTGCCCGCATCGTTGGTCACGCCGTTCTCATAGCGCCAGCGGGCCATCTGGGCGCTGATGGTGGCGTCGCTGCTGTGGTCGATATAAAGGTAATCGGAGATGGGCCTGTCCTTGTTCTCCTCGCTGCAGATCAGGCAGATATTCTCCTGAGAGAGCAGGAACTGGGTGCCGTCCCACGGATACTCGCCCCGCAGCACTGCCACGTCCAGCGAAGAATCCAACATCTGCTGATAGATGTTCCGGCTGTGGCCGGTGGCGATGTCGAGGCGTACCTTCGGGTAGGCTTTGTGGTACTCGGTCAGCACCTCGGGCAGGCGGTAGTAGGAGAAGTTCACCGAGATGCCGGCCCGCAGGGTGCCGCAGGCTTCGCCCTGGATGGAGGCCAGCTGGCGGCGCATCTTTTCCATCTCGCGGGCGGCGGCAGCGCTGTGGAGCAGCACCTGTTCACCGGCCGGCGTGAAGCGGATGCCCTGCCGTGAGCGCAGGACGATCTCCACCCCCAGCTCCTGTTCCAGCGCCTTGATGCGCTTGGACAGTGCCGACTGGGTCATGTACAGTTTGTCCGCTGCGTGGGTGATGTTGCGCGTCTCGTCCAGTGCGTGCAGCAGCTCGTAATCTTTTTCGTCCATCGTAGCTCTCCCCTTATTGCCCTTTATTTTTCTTATCATTCCTGTTTGCGCTTCATCCAGGCGCATTTTACTCAGATTCCATATCTGTTATTCATAATACAACAGATTTCAGCAAATGAAAAGGGGGATATTCGCCTTGATTTTCCCGAAAGTCCATTCCAAGATGGAATAACTCAGCACTTTTCTTGCAGTTCTCTTAACTCTGCCTTAATTCCATCTTAATGCGGTGTTGTTGTACACAACATCTTCATTTTTTCTCTGCCGACAGACGGTCTTTCTCCCGCAGTACAGAAAACGCCGTTCTCTTTTCATTTTTGCCTGAAAAATCAGTAAAAGTCCAGTTTATTGGACATTATTTGCATTATCATAAAAACAAGAAAATACTCGTTTCCTTCGTCTTTGTCACATTGCAGATTTTTCCGTCTGCTTTTTGTGCAAAGTCCCAGAATTTTTCGTCGAAAAGCGCGTTTTGTTGACAGCCGCTTTTTGAAAAGCGTATCCTTATTGCAAACCAGAGTCAGGAGGTCATTTTATGGAGCACTCCACACGTCTTGCCCACATCAGCGAGGACGGCACCCGCACCCAGACCGTCTATGACCATCTCGCCGGCACCGCCAGGCTGGCCGGTTCCTTCGCAGCCCCCTTCGGGGCGCAGAGTGAGGCCGAATTTGCCGCGTGGCTCCACGACGTCGGCAAATACAGCGACGCCTTCCAGCTGCGGCTCAAAGGCGGCCCCAAGGTGGACCACTCCACCGCCGGGGCGCAGGAGGCCCTGGTTCGCCACCATCTCCACACTGCCTTTGCCGTGGCCGGACACCACAGCGGCCTGCCCGACGGCGGGAGCCCCGCCGATGACCCGGGCGACGCCACCCTGTTTGGCCGGAGCAAGAAGCCGGTAGCCCCCTACGACGGCTGGCAGGAAGTAACGCTCCCCGCCTCGACGCCGCCCGCGTGGGCCTGCGCCGACCCGCTGAGCCTCGCGTTCTTTACCCGGATGCTCTACTCCTGCCTCGTGGACGCCGACTTCATCGACACCGAGACCTTCATGGACGGCAAGGCCGCACCCCGGGGCAGCGGCACGGACATCGCCGCGCTGCGGGACATCGTTTCCGCACAGGCGCAGTGTTATCTCGGGGCCGAGTCGCCCTCGCCCGTCAGCGTCCAGCGCAACACCGTCCTCCGCGCCTGCCTTGAGAAAGGCGCGCACGGCCCGCAGGGGCTCTACACCCTCACCGTACCCACCGGCGGCGGCAAGACCTTCGCCTCCCTCGCCTTTGCGCTGGAGCACGCCGCCGCCCAGAAGATGAAGCGGGTCATCTATGTCATCCCTTATATGTCCATCATCGACCAGACCGCCGCCGTCTTCTCGGACCTGCTGGGCGCAGAAAATGTTCTGGCCGACTTCTCCAACGCCGAGTACAAGACTGTTGAGCAGGACGACCTGACCCCCGCCCAGTACCGCCAGCTGCTGGCCAGCGAAAACTGGGACGCCCCCGTCGTGGTGACGACGGCGGTGCAGTTCTTCGAGTCGCTCTACGCCAACCGCAGCAGCCGCTGCCGCAAGCTCCACAACATCGCCGACAGCGTCATCATCTTCGACGAGGCGCAGACCCTCCCGGGCGACTACCTTGCCCCCTGCGTCAGCGCCATCGCCCAGCTCATCCAGCATTACCACTCCACGGCCGTCCTCTGCACAGCCACCCAGCCTGCCCTTGAGCCGCTGTTCCGGCGCTTTGCGCCGGAGCTCCACCCGCAGGAGATCACGCCCGACGCACCCCGCCTCTACGAAGTGCTCCGGCGCACCACACTGCAAGACCTCGGCACCCTGCCGCAGGAGGAGTTCGCCGCCCGGCTGGCCCGGCACCCGCAGGTGCTCTGCGTGGTCAACCGCCGCAAGACGGCCCAGCAGCTCTACGCTGCTCTGCCCGCCGAGGGCAGCTACTGCCTGACCACCCTGCTCTGCGCCGCCGACCGCCGCCGTCAGCTGGACGACATCCGCCAGCGGCTGAAAGAGGGTCTGCCCTGCCGGGTGGTGTCCACCTCTCTCATCGAGGCGGGCGTGGACGTGGATTTTCCCGTCGCTTACCGGGAGCAGTGCGGTCTTGACTCGCTCTTACAGACTGCCGGGCGCTGCAACCGCGAGGGGCGGCGGGGCGCAGAGGAAAGCATCGTCTACCGGTTCCGGCTGGACGAGTGTTCCACGCCCCAGATGCTCAGGCAAAATGTCAGCGCGCTGGACTACACCGCCCGGCATCAGGACACACTGGACACGCCCCGGGCCATTCAGCTCTACTTCAACGAGCTTTCCGAACTGCGCGGCCCCGACGCCGTGGACAAGCACGGCATTCTGGATGCCTTTCTCCGGGGCATTCAGGGCTGCCAGTTCCCCTTTGCACAGGTGGCGGAGGAATTCCGCCTCATCGAGAACGCTGCCCGCACGGTCTATCTGCCCGTCGGCGAGGGCGCGGCCCTCTGTGAACAGCTGCGCAGCGGTCATGTTACCCGGACGCTGCTGCGGAAGCTGGGCGTTTACAGTGTCTCCTGCTACAAAGACCAGTTCGAAAAGCTCGACGCCGCCGGGGCGCTGGAACTGCGGCCCGATGGTTCCGCCATCCTCACCGACACCGGCTGCTACAGCGAAAAGACCGGCCTTGCCATGGATGTGGAGACGGGCATCGGCCTTTACTTCTAAAAAGAGAGAAGCGGCAAAGCATACACCGCTTTGCCGCTTCCCCTTGACATCTCCGACATCAATTAAATATTTCAATCCTCATCAGAGGCATCCAAACCTCCAACGACACCAACAGTATACGGAAAAACGAACTTTTTTTCAACATTTTCCAGATAATTCCTCACAACTCCTTGACAGCGCTTTCGAAAAAGAATATACTAAGCTCAGAAAGGATATATAGACATGTCCGATTATCAATTAAATGAAGTAAAATCGTGAAGAGGTGGTTGCAATGGCTAACATTCATCTTAGTCTGAAAATTCAACTTCACCCGGAAAGGAGGCGATGCTGATGTCCATGCTCATTGAAGTATGGGGCGACTATGCCTGTTTCACTCGTCCGGAAATGAAGACCGAGCGTGTGAGCTACGACATGATCACTCCATCCGCTGCGCGGGGCCTTGTGGAGGCCATCTACTGGCACCCCGGGCTGCGTTATACGATTGACCGCATCTATCTGCTCAAGCCCTTCGGCCTTGACCCCGTGGATGAGGCATCCACGGAGGAGTACACCCAGCGGCCCATCCGGTTCACCAACATCCGGCGCAACGAGGTCAAGTCCACCCTGCTGTCCTCCGCCGCCCTCAGTGCGGCCAAAGGCGGCACGCCGCCGGTGCTCTACACCTCAGAGGACATCCAGCAGCGGGCCGCGATGGTCCTGCAGGACGTCCACTACGTCATCGAGTGCCACTTTGATTTGACGGACAAGGCCGCCCCCAGCGACAATCCCGGCAAGTTCCAGGATATCCTGCGCCGACGCCTGCGCAAAGGCCAGTGCTATCATCAGCCCTGTTTCGGGTGCCGGGAGTTCCCGGCCAACTTCCGGGAGTGGCCGGGCGGCAGCATTCCGGCGCTGAAGGTCACGCAGGACCTCGGCTTCATGCTCCACAGCCTCGATTACTCTGACCCGGCCAACATCCGCAGCCAGTTCTTCCGCGCAAAGCTGGTGGACGGCGTGATGGAATGCCGGGACGTGGAGGTGTTTACATGATACTCCAAGCACTCACCGCCTATTATGAACAGCTCTTGAAGCAGGGCAAGGTGGAGGCCCCCGGCTGGGACAGCAAGTTCAAGGTCAGCTATGAACTGCGCCTCGGCCCCGACGGCCAGCTCCTCGCCCTCAACGACCTGCGGCAGGAAGTCCCCAAGGGCAAAAAGACCGTCATCGCCCCCCGTGAGCTTCCTGTCCCCCACCGGGTCAAGCGCGCCTCCGGCGTCGCCGCGAACTTTTTGTGCGACAATACGTCCTATCTGCTGGGCGCAGACGAGAAGGGCAAGCCTGAGCGCTCCCGCCAGTGCTTCGAAGCCTGTGCCTCCCTTCACCACAAGGTTCTCGACGGCGTGGACTCCCCTGCCGCCAAAGCCATCCTCGCCTTTTTTGACAGCTGGAACCCCGCTGCGGCATCTACCCACCCGCTGCTGGCAAAGCAGTGGGCCGACCTGAACAACAACGCGAACCTTGTGTTCGGCTACGAATCTCCCGACGGCGCCCACTGGCTGGCCACCACAGATGACGCCATCCGGGACGCTTGGCAGTCCGCCTTTGACACCTCTGATGCAGACGCCGAGATGGCCCGCTGCCTCATCACCGGCAAAGAGGCCGGCATCGCCCGCATCCACCCCGCCATCAAAGGTGTGATGGGCGCACAGGCCGCCGGTGCGGCACTGGTCTCCTTCAACGCGCCCGCTTTCTGCTCCTATGGCCATGAGCAGGGTGCCAACGCCCCCGTCAGCGAGTACGCGGCTTTCGCCTACACCACGGCCCTCAATCTGCTGCTGGCTGACCGGAACTGCTGCCAGCGCATCGGGGATACCACCATCGTCTGCTGGGCCGAAAACGCCGCCCCTGCCTACTCAAACGCCATGCTGATGTTTTTCTGCGGCGGTGCCGAGGCGCGCGGCGTCTCGGAAAGTGACCTTGCCGCCGCACTGAAAGCCCTTTCTCAGGGACGCCCCGTCTCCTTCCTCGACGACAAGCTGGACCCGAACCAGAACTTCTATGTGCTGGGCATCTCGCCCAACGCGGCCCGGCTCTCCGTCCGGTTCTTCCTGCACAGCAGCTTCGGACAGTTTGCCAAAAATCTGCAGGACCACGCCGACCGGCTCGAAATCACCCGCCCCGCCTTCGACAAGCGGGAAAACCTGTCGGTCTGGGCGCTGGCGCAGGAGACGGTCAACCAGAAATCCCGGGACAAAAATCCATCGTCCCAGCTGGTGGGCGATCTGCTCCGGGCCATCCTCACCGGCGGACCCTATCCCGCCACCCTGCTCAACGGCGTGACCCTCCGCATCCGGGCCGAACGGGAAGTCACCCGGGGCCGCGCCGCCATCCTGAAAGCCTATTATCTCCGCAACTACCCCACCGAGCTCAACAAGGAGGTATTTACCGTGAGCCTGAATGAAAGCAGCAATGTCCCCTATGTTCTGGGGCGTCTCTTCTCTGTGCTGGAGACGATCCAGAGCGTCGCCAATCCCGGCATCAACGCCACCATCAAAGACCGGTACTTCAACTCGGCCTGTGCCACCCCGGCAACGGCCTTCCCCACGCTGGTCAAGCTGGCTCAGAAGCATCTGCAGAAGATGAGCACCCCCAACGAGGTGCATTTCAGCAAACAGCTCACCGAACTGATGGCCCAGCTGCCCGAGACAGGCTTCCCGGCGCGGCTCAGCCTGCCGGAGCAGGGTGCCTTTGAGATCGGCTACTACCACCAGACCCAGAAACGCTACGCCAAAAAGAATGAGGAGGAATAAACCATGTCTGAGCCCATCAAGAACCGCTATGATTTCGTCATCCTGTTCGACGTCGAGAACGGCAACCCCAACGGCGACCCCGACGCAGGCAACATGCCCCGCATCGACCCCGAGACGGGCTACGGTCTGGTGACCGACGTCTGTCTCAAGCGGAAGATCCGCAACTATGTCGAGACTCTGAAAGAGGACGAAAAAGGCTATCGTATCTACGTCAAGGACGGCGTTCCCCTCAACCGCAGCGACGCCGAGGCCATCAGCACGCTGGGCATCGCCCCCGACCTGAAAGCTGCCAAAAAGGCCGACCCCGACATCGATGCCAGGCTGCGGGACTATATGTGTGAGAACTACTTCGACATCCGCACCTTCGGTGCTGTCATGACCACCTTCGTCAAGGGTGCGCTGAACTGCGGTCAGGTGCGCGGCCCCGTCCAGCTGAGCTTTGCCCGCTCGGTGGACCCCATCGTCCCGCAGGAAGTCACCATCACCCGCGTGGCTATCACCACCGAGGCCGATGCCGAGAAGAAGGGTACCGAGATGGGCCGCAAGCACATCGTGCCTTACGCCCTCTACCGCGCCGAGGGCTATGTCTCGGCCAACCTCGCCCGGAAGACCACCGGCTTCTCCGAGGATGATTTGAAACTTCTGTGGACTGCTATTCTGAATATGTTCGAGAACGACCACAGCGCCGCCCGCGGCAAGATGGCCGTGCGGGAGCTCATCGTGTTCAAGCACGATTCTGAGCTGGGCAATGCCCCGGCCTATAAGCTCTTCGACTCCGTCGCTGTCCAGCGCAAGCCCGATGTGGACGCCGCCCGCAGCTACCGCGACTACACCGTCACGGTGGCAGACACTCTGCCGGAAGGAGTCACCTGCGAGAGGCTGTCCTGATGGGCGGCCCGGACGACTGGCTGCCCCTGTCGGGCATCCAGCACTTCTGCTTCTGCCGCCGCCAGTGGGCGCTCATCCATCTGGAACAGCAGTGGGCGGAGAACCGCCGCACCGTCGAAGGCCAGCTCGACCACGCCCGCTGTCATGACGCAAACCAGACCGAACGGCGCGGCGGCCTGCTCATCACCCGAGGGATGCAGGTGGTCAGCCGTCGGCTGGGCCTGAGCGGAAACTGCGACGTCGTCGAGTTCCGGGCCGACCCGGAGGGCATCCCCCTGCAAAACGCGGAAGGGCTCTGGAAGCCCATGCCTGTCGAGTACAAGCATGGCCGCGCCAAGGCCAGCGACGCCGACCGGCTGCAGCTCTGCGCACAGGCCATGGCGCTGGAAGAGATGCTGGTGTGCAGCATCCCGGAGGGTGCGCTCTTCTACGAAGAGACGCGGCGGCGGGAGGTCGTGCCGCTGACCGAAGAACTCCGCCAGGCCACCCAGAAGATGGCCGACGAGATGCACGCCTATTTTGCCCGGGGCTATACCCCCAAGTCAAAGCCCGGCATCCACTGCAGCGCCTGCTCCCTCAAAGAGCTCTGCCTCCCCGTGCTGTATCAGCGTGCCGACCCGAAAGCCTATCTCCGCGCCCATCTGGACGAGATGCAGGAGGCCGCGCAGTATGCCGTTCTCAAGGCGGAGCTGACGGCCCTCATCGACCCCGCGCTGGACAGCCTGCGCTTCTACCAGCTGGGCAACAACTATAAGAGCAAGGTGGAGCATATCGGCGTTCATCCGCCCTTCGAGCAGGACGGCCTGCTGTTGTTCTGAGTTTCCCGCCCCGGTGCGAAGGGTGAGTTCTCAGCATTTTTCCGGCACCTTCGCACCGGATTTTTGTGTCGTTTTGCATGATTTGGATCGTTCTTTGACCCGTTGTAAATCAAGGCTCTTCTAAATTCGTGCAGAATGTTGTATAATTTATAAGAAAATAGAGATTTTGTCTCTGTTTTTGCTGTCGCCCTCCTCGCGGAGGGCGTGGATAGAAATTCCTACTATGACCCGATGCTCGCAAACCTCGGTGGTCGCCCTCCTCGCGGAGGGCGTGGATAGAAATTTCTTCGTCCGGCGCACCGCGCCGACCAGACGGCCGTCGCCCTCCTCGCGGAGGGCGTGGATAGAAATTTTCAGGCTTTTATCCATCTTGTAAAGACTCATGTCGCCCTCCTCGCGGAGGGCGTGGATAGAAATACACTGATGATTGCCACTGTTTCAACTCCATTTGTCGCCCTCCTCGCGGAGGGCGTGGATAGAAATGTATTTTTTATCAAAGTACCTTGGTATCGGCCTTGTCGCCCTCCTCGCGGAGGGCGTGGATAGAAATAATACGGGCGACCTCATTCCGGTGTATCTGGACGAGGGTCGCCCTCCTCGCGGAGGGCGTGGATAGAAATGCATATCCTCGACTGCTCTTTGGTAAGATGTGTTGTCGCCCTCCTCGCGGAGGGCGTGGATAGAAATCAGAAGGTGGACAAGCCCGAGAACCGCCGCCTCGTCGCCCTCCTCGCGGAGGGCGTGGATAGAAATTCTTCCGTCAGAAGAATCAGCAACGGCGCGTTGTGTCGCCCTCCTCGCGGAGGGCGTGGATAGAAATAGGTTAACTCGCTGCCGTTTAGAGCGTATGCCAGTCGCCCTCCTCGCGGAGGGCGTGGATAGAAATGACAACTGTGTGATGGGCTACATCACCATCTTCAGTCGCCCTCCTCGCGGAGGGCGTGGATAGAAATCTGTGATTGCACAGAGCATGGGCACAACCCTGCTGGTCGCCCTCCTCGCGGAGGGCGTGGATAGAAATATCGTGGGTGAGGTGCTTGCGTGGCATCTTGATGGTCGCCCTCCTCGCGGAGGGCGTGGATAGAAATACCTTTGATGCTGACGCAATCAAGGCACTCAAGACGTCGCCCTCCTCGCGGAGGGCGTGGATAGAAATAGCATCAGCTTTGCGGGGTCGCTCCACGATTCGGTCGCCCTCCTCGCGGAGGGCGTGGATAGAAATTGTATACGGCAACTTTTGCGCTTCCCGTCAGCGGTCGCCCTCCTCGCGGAGGGCGTGGATAGAAATTTGCCCATAATCTATACCTCCTCAAGAAATGGACGTCGCCCTCCTCGCGGAGGGCGTGGATAGAAATCTTATTTGCCAGCATTGATGCTTTATGGGCAAAGCGGGTCGCCCTCCTCGCGGAGGGCGTGGATAGAAATGCCAAAGACAAGATATTTGCACAGGGCTACCCCTGTCGCCCTCCTCGCGGAGGGCGTGGATAGAAATGATATTGTTATAGCAAATTACGATGAGCAGTTCAAAGGTCGCCCTCCTCGCGGAGGGCGTGGATAGAAATAAGAAGAGGTTTACGAAGTAGACTTGGCCGCGACCGTCGCCCTCCTCGCGGAGGGCGTGGATAGAAATTTGGCGGTTTTCTGTCTCAGCTTAACTGGACATCGTCGCCCTCCTCGCGGAGGGCGTGGATAGAAATTGACAGGTCTGTGCTCAACAGCCTGTTTCTAGAAGTCGCCCTCCTCGCGGAGGGCGTGGATAGAAATCAAAGAGCTTGTTTGCTGCTGCTCCCGCAATGCTCGTCGCCCTCCTCGCGGAGGGCGTGGATAGAAATAACCAAGTGCCGCGCTTGGACATCACGCGAAGTCGGTCGCCCTCCTCGCGGAGGGCGTGGATAGAAATTTTACCGTTTCTTTGCTCGAAATCCATTTTGCATGTCGCCCTCCTCGCGGAGGGCGTGGATAGAAATTCCCCTCTTGCGTCGTTCCAGGAAATGCTGTACGTCGCCCTCCTCGCGGAGGGCGTGGATAGAAATTCAAAGGAAGGAGCCTCAGAGTGAAAGTAAGGATGTCGCCCTCCTCGCGGAGGGCGTGGATAGAAATCGCTGCCGGACATTGCAGCGCAGACACATTACAGGTCGCCCTCCTCGCGGAGGGCGTGGATAGAAATCCGTTCGGGACGGTGCTCTACATCGAGGGCGTCGGGTCGCCCTCCTCGCGGAGGGCGTGGATAGAAATACAGAAGAGGAGAATTGAAATGAGAGACCTGAAAGTCGCCCTCCTCGCGGAGGGCGTGGATAGAAATAGGTACAAAAGTACTACGAGGAATTGGCAAGAGGGTCGCCCTCCTCGCGGAGGGCGTGGATAGAAATAAAGAGCTGAACGACCTAACGCCCAAGGCCGGTGGTCGCCCTCCTCGCGGAGGGCGTGGATAGAAATAAGGCAAAGTCCGATAAAACTTTTCCCAAAAAACGTCGCCCTCCTCGCGGAGGGCGTGGATAGAAATATACGGCGCACCGCGCCTAGCGCGTGGCATTCAGTCGCCCTCCTCGCGGAGGGCGTGGATAGAAATCGGTCATGGATAACTGTCACATGGACATTTATTAGTCGCCCTCCTCGCGGAGGGCGTGGATAGAAATATCTGTGTCCGTGCCGGTGAGGTACAGCTCCTTGTCGCCCTCCTCGCGGAGGGCGTGGATAGAAATCGCTGTGTTGTTGCCGTACTCGTACATCGCTGAGGTCGCCCTCCTCGCGGAGGGCGTGGATAGAAATAAAATCAGAGAATTTGCACAAAAAGACGGCAGGTGGTCGCCCTCCTCGCGGAGGGCGTGGATAGAAATGTTGGTGTTGGTCGTCTTGTCGATGGCGTTTGCGCGTCGCCCTCCTCGCGGAGGGCGTGGATAGAAATGAGATATGTCGAGTACGGTACGCTTGTGTTTTGCTCGTCGCCCTCCTCGCGGAGGGCGTGGATAGAAATTGAAAGTGTGAAGATTGAGGTGCTGAACGTCTTCCGTCGCCCTCCTCGCGGAGGGCGTGGATAGAAATTTCGCAGATCCGGCGATCCGCGCCGCATACCTCGTCGCCCTCCTCGCGGAGGGCGTGGATAGAAATAACCAGTTTGGCAGCAGCAGCAAGGGCAACGGCAAGTCGCCCTCCTCGCGGAGGGCGTGGATAGAAATTTGATGGAGTTTTTCGGGGTCCTCGCGATCTCCAGTCGCCCTCCTCGCGGAGGGCGTGGATAGAAATGCCAAGGGCCTCCTCCGGGACGCCAACAAAAACGCGTCGCCCTCCTCGCGGAGGGCGTGGATAGAAATAGCTTCAAGGCGATGGTCGAGGCTGACCGTCGGCGGTCGCCCTCCTCGCGGAGGGCGTGGATAGAAATTGATGGTGTGGAGATGCGGGGTCAGCTGGACGGCGTCGCCCTCCTCGCGGAGGGCGTGGATAGAAATCGACCCGCTCATTACGAGGCTTTACGCCTTGGCAGGTCGCCCTCCTCGCGGAGGGCGTGGATAGAAATAACCCTGCGTACCGCTCGCAAAACCTGTCCTACGTCGCCCTCCTCGCGGAGGGCGTGGATAGAAATTTATCGGCCACGATCCAGACGATCGGGCTGCCGTGTCGCCCTCCTCGCGGAGGGCGTGGATAGAAATAAGGTAAAAGTTGGCCAGCCACTGGCAAATATAGTGTCGCCCTCCTCGCGGAGGGCGTGGATAGAAATTGATTTTTAAGATCGTTGCGACCTGATTCGGTGACGGTCGCCCTCCTCGCGGAGGGCGTGGATAGAAATAGGCCACCCATGTCAATGTGTCCCTGTTTGATGTGTCGCCCTCCTCGCGGAGGGCGTGGATAGAAATATTTTGTGTATGGGTTTACTCGCTACAGAACCACGTCGCCCTCCTCGCGGAGGGCGTGGATAGAAATTTCCTGATGATGTGGGGGTAGTTGACGGTCGTGACGTCGCCCTCCTCGCGGAGGGCGTGGATAGAAATCAGCAAACGCCGTACACCTTGGAGTAGGCAAGCTGTCGCCCTCCTCGCGGAGGGCGTGGATAGAAATCACCGTGTGGTGAGGGAGACCCTGCGCAAAAAGTGGTCGCCCTCCTCGCGGAGGGCGTGGATAGAAATTTCCGCTCTCGGAACTGTGGACGCAGATGCGCTCGTCGCCCTCCTCGCGGAGGGCGTGGATAGAAATCTCAGAAAGCAAGCTCTGATCCACATACAGTGCGGTCGCCCTCCTCGCGGAGGGCGTGGATAGAAATGGCCTTAGTGGTATCCGCCTTACCTACGGAAACCGAGTCGCCCTCCTCGCGGAGGGCGTGGATAGAAATAGAGCACGGCCATCGTGCTCATCGCCGCATACATGTCGCCCTCCTCGCGGAGGGCGTGGATAGAAATGGCTACCAAGAGGCTGGGGCGGATTATCGCTACAAGGTCGCCCTCCTCGCGGAGGGCGTGGATAGAAATACCCTCGCCAGCGACACCGGCCGCAAGACCAAGGAGTCGCCCTCCTCGCGGAGGGCGTGGATAGAAATTCGCTTTTCGTACCATCGAAGGACAGGACACCCCCGTCGCCCTCCTCGCGGAGGGCGTGGATAGAAATGCGTTGGCGCCGAAATACTGCTTGATGACGGGGATGTCGCCCTCCTCGCGGAGGGCGTGGATAGAAATCTGCACGGCATCGAGGAGGTGACGACATGAGAGTCGTCGCCCTCCTCGCGGAGGGCGTGGATAGAAATTGTGCACACGACGCCATCGTCCCGCTGAAGGATCGTCGCCCTCCTCGCGGAGGGCGTGGATAGAAATGTGCTCGTCTCCGTGAGCCTGACGGACTTCTACGTCGCCCTCCTCGCGGAGGGCGTGGATAGAAATAGCTTGTAGTAATTTAGCGCTTCCACAATGAGCTTCGTCGCCCTCCTCGCGGAGGGCGTGGATAGAAATTGCTCGCATCATGATGTTCTGGAGTTCGGCCAGATGTCGCCCTCCTCGCGGAGGGTGTGGATAGAAATCATCCACCATCACCTCCGGCCCTTTTTCTTCCCGGTCGCCCTCCTCGCGGAGGGCGTGGATAGAAATTCGACATACAACAGTACGGCGGTGTTAAGCCTAACGTCGCCCTCCTCGCGGAGGGCGTGGATAGAAATCAGACCATAATAAATGCCGTGGTGATGCGGTCTGCCGTCGCCCTCCTCGCGGAGGGCGTGGATAGAAATAGATTCAAAAGCTGCTGGAAAAAGATGCACGAGGCGTCGCCCTCCTCGCGGAGGGCGTGGATAGAAATATGAACCGCACAACAAGATGCATGCCGGTCTACAGGTCGCCCTCCTCGCGGAGGGTACGGATAGAAACCAGTTTCCACCGCGAATCGGGCATCGCCACAATTTTTCCAAAAAGGAGTTTTCCATGCATACAGTTTCCCTCACCCATCAGCTCGTCACCATCCAAGACGACTTTGACCTCGACAAGATCATCGAAAGCGGCCAGTGCTTCCGGCCACAAAAGCTGCCCGACGGGCGCTACCGCTTTCTTTCCGGCGGCGCACTTCTTTATCTGACTCCGCTGGGCGATGGTCAATACGACGCCGCATGGTATGGCTCAGATCGGGAGTACTGGGCCGACTACTTTGATTTGGGCCGGAACTATGCCGCGCTGCGGTGCAGCTTGGCGGGACAGAGCAGCTATCTGGACAAATCGCTCGATTTCGGGCAGGGCATCCGAATCCTGCATCAGGACCCATGGGAAATGCTCATCACCTTTCTTATCTCCCAGCGCAAGAGCATTCCGGCCATCCGCACCGCCGTGGAACACCTTGCCCGGTGCTGCGGCGAACCGCTCAGTGCCGAAGGCGATGAAGTTTTTCTCTTCCCTACCCCGCAGCAGCTCTGCGGCCTCTCTGAGGCGCAGCTGATGGGCTGTGGTCTGGGCTACCGCACCCGTTACATCCAGAACGCTGCCGCTCAGGCTTCCAGCGGCACACTCGACCTCGGTGCTCTGGCGGCGCTGCCCGACGACGCGCTCTTTTCCCGCCTCCTCGAGCTGGACGGCGTCGGCAAAAAGGTAGCAAACTGCGTCTGCCTCTTTGGCTATGGCCGTACCGCGATGGCTCCCATTGATGTTTGGATACAGCGACTCATTGATGAGGAATTCGGCGGCCGCGACCCTTTTCCTTCCTACGATCAGCAGGCTGGCATCGTACAGCAGTACTTGTTCTACTACAAACGCAGCACCAGCCGCAGCGTCGCTCACAAAAAATAAAAAAAGTTATTGACAACTCTCCATTTGGCTGGTATAATAACACACGTCGTCAGGGACGGCACACCAGCTATGGGGGATTAGCTCAGCTGGGAGAGCGCTTGCATG
>ONZZ01001138.1_pt1 | contig 18379 bp, 17 predicted proteins | sample 1671101 | NCBI WGS metagenome assembly ONZZ01 (sample SAMN06348122, study PRJEB24527) | human gut metagenome | biome: human gut; feature: ankylosing spondylitis patient; material: feces | host: Homo sapiens | place: China | collected 2015-10
AATCCTCCCTTCGTAGGGAGGGGTCTTGACCCCTCCGCCGCACCTTGCCCCTACCCGACAGCTTACCCTTTGCACCTCCCGGTAGGGGCCGGGCATGCCCGGCCCGCCACCTCACGGCTGCCGCCATTGAATCCTCCCTTCGTAGGGAGGGGTCTTGACCCCTCCGCCGCACCTTGCCCCTACCCGACAGCTTACCCTTTGCACCTCCCGGTAGGGGCCGGGCATGCCCGGCCCGCCACCTCACGGCTGCCGCCATTGAATCCTCCCTTCGTAGGGAGGGGTCTTGACCCCTCCGCCGCACCTTGCCCCTACCGCTGCTTTATCTTCCACGCCGGAGGGATTCCCGCAGCCTTGCCTTTACCGCCCTTCTGCCTTCCTTACCCCTTCACCTCGTTCACCAACTTCTCCCCTCTTGCAAACGCCCGCGCGTTCTCCATCGTCGTAATGGCAATGCTCTGCAATGCCGTCCGCGTGAAAAATGCCTGATGGCTCGTCACCACCACATTCGGGAAACTCATCAAAATCGGCACGACCTCGTTCTGCAAAACGTCGTCCGAGAAGTCCTCGAACACCTGCCCGTCCTCGTCCTCGTAGACGTCCAGCCCCACGCCCGCAAATTTGCGGGCCCGCAGCGCGTCGATCAGCGCGTTGGTGTCGATCAGCCCACCGCGGCTCGTGTTGACAAGAATCGCGTTGTCACGTATCATTTTGATTGTGTCAGCGTTGATTATATGGTGCGTCTCGGCTGTCAGCGGGCAGTGCAGACTGATAAGGTCTGCCGTGCGCAGCAGCTCATCCAGCTCCACATAGCGCACAATGCCGTCCAGCGCGGGGTTCCTGTACTGGTCGTAGGCCAGCACCGTCATGCCAAACCCGTGACAGATGCGCGCCATGGCCGCGCCGATGCGCCCCGTGCCCACAATGCCCGCCGACGATCCGTACAGGTTGTACCCCAGCAGACCGTCCAGCGCAAAGTTGTTGTTGCGCACCTTGATATATGCCTTGCAGATGCGCCGGTTCGCGGCCTGCGCCAGCGCCATAGCGTGCTCGGCCACAGCCTCCGGGCTGTAGCCCGGCACGCGCAGCACCGTGATGCCGCATTTCTGCGCCGCGGCCAGGTCCACATTATTGTACCCCGCGCACCGCAGCAGCAAGCAGCGGATGCCCACCTGCGCCAGCTTTTCCAGCACCGGAGCCGAGCAATCCGCATTGACGAACGCGCACACAGCGTCCCCGCCCTGCGCCAGCGGCGCGGTGTCCGCATCGAGATTCGCCGTCAGAAACCTGATCTCGCAGCCATATTCCGGGTCCGCCGCCAGCACATCAAAATAGTAGTGGTCGTATTCCCGCGTACCATAAAAAATAATTTTCATAAAAACGCCCCCAGTCTCCTTCAGTATCTGCTTTTTACGCCCTTAGTATACCGAATCGGACGGGGGATTTCTGTTGTCGGGACAACAGGCGATCATTTTTATTCCTTTTGCATTGCACATTTACCGGGTTTACATCGTAGGGAGGGGTCTTGACCCCTCCGCCCCCTGCCTGTTGCCGACTGCTTTCCTTTAACCACCCAGTAGGGGCCGGGCATGCCCGGCCCGCACGCCTCCGTAAGCTCTCCGCCAATCTTAAACAACAACATCCCACGCCAACCACCCCGGCCACATCAGCTTCCGCCCGCGCGGAATCTCCCGGGTGCTTTACTTTTTACGCACCACATTAGTCAAGCGATAGAATCCGTTGCAGCGACGGATTCTGTTTTTGTTTTTATGGGGGTTACAGAGCGATTGAGGCAATCGCTGGTTTTGCCGATGAAGCGGTAGTAGATTTCGATGCGCATCACCGTTTCACCGTCGATTATCTCTTTCTCGTGGACGATGATTTTCTCAATCAGCGTGTGAACCAGTTCCTCATCCAGTTCCGTAATGTCTGCATACGGGGCGACCAAATTGGTGAAATCCTGTATGCCCTGCGTTTTGGTGGTTGCTTCGGTGAGCAACGCTTGAATTTCTGTGGCGCGGGTTTTCAATTCTTTTGTTTCCGCTTCATACTTGGCAGATAGGGTTTGGTAGAGGTCATTCGAGAGCCGTCCGAACACGTTATCTTCGTAGATGCGCTGCACCAGCGTGGCCAGTTCGGACAGGCGGCGCTGGGCTGCGTCCAATTCTTTTTTCATGGCTTTCTGCTCGCTCAACTGCCCAGCCTGTGACAAACCCATCAGATAGTCCGCATACGCATCGGCATCCTCGGCAGCCAGCATAGCGTGACGGCGGATGTCTGCCAGCACGATAGCCTTGACCTGTTCCAGCGAGATATAGTGCGTGGTACACACCTTGCCGCCGTAACGCCGATTGGCGTTGCAACTGAATGTCCCCAACGACTTGCGGCGCTCGTCTTTTTTGCGGCTGCAAAACGCCATGCGCTTGCCGCACTCTCCACAGAACATGATTCCACGGAAAATGTTATTCTCGCTGCGCTTTTTACCCGGCTGCTTGACCTTGATGCGCTCCTGTACCGTCCAGAAAGTCTCGGCATTCACCAGCGCTTCGTGCGTATCCTCCACAACGACCCAATCCTCTTCGGGTTTCCAAATCATCTTTTTTGACTTGAAATTTTGCGTGCCGGTGCGGAAATGCACCATATTCCCGATGTAGACTTGATTCATCAGAATGGCACGAACCGTGCTGTGATCCCACGCATACGGATAGGTCAGAACAATATCCGAGGCAAAGGTTCCAAACTTTTCATGCAGGTACGCCTGTGGGCGGAGAACCTGCTTTTCTCCCAGTTCCTTTGCAATGATGCTGCAGCTTTTGCCCGCAAGCGACATTTGGAAGATTTCCTTGACGACCCATGCGTACTGATTCGGAACGAGCTTGTGGCGGTCATTGGGGTCACGGTCATAGCCATACGGTGGATACGCACCCGTGTATTCCCCACGCAGTGCCTTTGCCCTGAATGCTGACTTGACCTTGCGGCTGATGTCCTTGGCGTACCATTCGTTGATGATATTCTTGAACGGCGCAAACTCGTTATCCCCGGCAGCGGAATCTACGCCATCCGTGATGGCGATGAACCGCACCTTATTTTCCGGGAAGATAACTTCCGTGTAGCGTCCGACTTCCAGATAGTTGCGGCCAAGGCGCGACAGATCTTTTACAATAATTGTTCGCACCCGCCGCTGCTCGACCAGTTCCATCATCTCAGTAAACGCTGGGCGGTCAAAGTTTGTGCCGGAGTAGCCGTCGTCCATAAAGAACCGGCAATTCGTAAAACCGTGTTCCTTAGCGTACTGCCCCAGAATGGCACGCTGGGATTGGATGCTCATGCTTTCGCCGCCGACTTCATCGTCGCGGCTCAATCTGCCATATAAAGCAGTAATATCCTGTAGCTGTTTCTCTTTCATTTTCCATCCTTTCCGAACAGCGATTCAGGATGTCTGCCGGTTGTAGTATAACTCTCTTCGCACGATTTGTGTAGGGGCTTTCGACACATTTTTTGCTGAATGGCGGTTCTTTTTTTGCTTGATTTTTCAAGTATACGGACTGCTGCTGAAAAAGTCATTGAGCTAGAATTGTGTGCAAATTGCACATCGCACAAATGATAACATTTGAAACTTTTGTGAATAATCATCGTCATCTCTCGCAATATGGCGGAGAACTTGCTATACTATGTATTGTTCATCTCTATCGGCATCCACGCAGGGAACGCCTCAAAATACGGAGAGTTCCGTAATCAGATGATTGGGTAACGAAAGATTTCCGCCTGCTTGCAGAAAGAATGACGCTTATTTGAATTTGAAAGAACCTTGAAAACCGAATCACAGTTAGGGGGTACGCGAATGGAGCGTTTAGACTTCTGCTCATTTGTGGCGACCCTGCGCAGATACATTTATGCGGATGCGCTGGGAAACCAATTAGACTTACTTTGTTTGCTGTTCGGCAGCTTTTTGCAGAGTACAGATGCCGAAGATTTCACCTTCGACAACGGACAGGTCTGCCGCTGGCTCAACGGCACAGCGCGGGTCAGCCCGAAGATCACATCCTTTTACCTTGCCGGTGAGAACCAAGAAAAGCTGACACAGGACATGGAGACAAAAATACTTACCATTATGTCGGACCCCGCAATGGCAGCGCAGAGCGAGTGTGACTTGTTGATGCAGGATGTTTCCATTTCCAGCAGCAAGAAAAAGTCATTATATGCAGAGCGGGATTTTTCCGTTTCCACGCAGGTCGCAGAGTTTTTGTCCTTACTGCTGTGCTTCGCAATGCAGCGTGAATTTGTAAAGCGCGAAGCACGGGCAAAGGTCTGCGAACAGATTATCTTGCCGCCGGACTATGACCCAAGGGTGTTCACCAAGGCAAGGATGGAGCAAGGCATCATGATTCGGGCAGAAAGTACGCCTTACAATATCTACCATCCTGTAGATATTGCAAGTGGACTTCCGCTTGATATGCGAAAAGCATTTCTGCCTTTGTCCGGGAATGTGCTGGAACGTGCGGCGCAGGTTCGCCAGCAGCAATCTATGCTGCGAACCTTGATACGCTACACCAAGGAAACGTACCAGTTGGGTGTCATCAACATCGAAATCGGCAATGAGGAAGAAGGCCATGCACTTGTAAAAGAAGCACAGGAGATTTATAAGAAGCTGTATGGCGAGATACCTGCCATTATGGAACGAAACCGTCAACGAGACAAGGAGTATCTGGAAAGTAATGGGATTACGCTTTCCGAAGAACCTCCTAAACTAACAGGCTGACGGCACAGCGGTTCTCTCACGAAAGTGAGAGGGCCGCTTTTTCTATGTTCATTTTCCTGCGCTCAATTTCCGCACAATTTCCCATCAATGCCAAAACAGCCCGCTTTCGATAAAATGAATCTGTAACTCGATACCCAAACAGGTGTCGGCAGCAGCATTCCGAAAGGGGGCTTTTTTATAAGGAAAGAAAAGAAAATTTTATCGAAAGCCTATCGGCACAAAATCGGCAGGGTGACATTTGAGGTCACGTCCTATGATAACCCGGCAGGCACACAAACATCACAGGAAATGCTTTTGCAGATGATGGAGCAGAAGATGCACGGAGAGAGGAGATGATTTCCCGATGAAGCAATTCAACGACATTACAATTATCGGCATCGACCAAGGATACGGCAATATGAAAACCGCAAATACCATCTTTCCCACAGCCATTACTGCCTACGATACCGCACCTATGTTTAAGGGTGATGTGCTGGAATACGGCGGCAGATTCTACCGCGTGGGCGAGGGTCACAAAGGCTTTGTGGCAGATAAGTCAGAGGACGGTGATTTCTACCTGCTGACGCTGGCGGCCATCGCCAAAGAGTTAGAGCAATACCGGCTGTTCACCGCCAACCTGTGTCTGGCGGTGGGGCTGCCACTGAGCTGGGTCGGCAGCCAGCGCGAGAGCTTTCGGCAGTATCTGATGCAGAATGAAACTGTAAGTTTCCGCTTCAACGGAAATCCGTTTCAGCTTCGCATTGTAAGCTGCAAGGTGTACCCGCAAGGCTATGTGGCCATTGTCCAGCAGTTGGCAGACTTTGATGGGGAGCATCTGTTGGCCGACATCGGCAACGGCACAATGAATCTGCTTTACTTGACGGATTCTCAGCCGCAGGAGAACCGCTGTTGGACGGAGAAAATCGGTGTAAACCAGTGCATGATCCGCGCTAAAGAAGCGGTGCTCCGTCGTTTCGGCAGCAAAATCAGTGACAGCACGGTGGAGCAGGTTCTGCGCACCGGCACAGCGAAAATCGATGCCGATTATCTCGCCTGTATTCGCGAGGTCGCAGCCAGCTATGCAGCCGAACTGTTTGCAGCCTTGCGCAGTTACGAGTACGACCCCGCCACCATACACCTGACGATTGTGGGCGGCGGCGGGCAGTTGATCAAGCACTTTGGCAGCTATGACCCGGAACAGGTCACCATTGTGGACGACATCTGCGCTGCTGCCAAGGGGTACGAGTACATGGCCTACCGCCAGATGCTCCGAGGGTAAAACCGTGCCGGAGGTACGGACGACCAATCTGCGGTTCAACCTTGGCAAAGAATCGCAGCGGAAAGCGTGGCAGTATTTGCGGACGATGGACAAATCAGTGTTCAAGTCGTACAGCCAAGCGGTTACCACGGCAGTGGTGGACTACTTTGACCGCTACTACCAGACGCAGGATGACCCCTATCTGGAAACGCGGGCGCGCGAGGAACAGTTTGTGCAGCAAATCGTGGATGCAGTGCGGGATGCTTTGCGGGAGACGATGCCGGTCTTTCTGGCAGGGTGCATGACCGGGATGGCGCAGAACCCCGCCGCTGTTTCTCCCCAGCTTGTAAAAGAGCCTGTGAAGGACAGCATCAACTGGGATTTTGTGGGTGGCTGATATGCCTGTGCGGACTTTACAGGAATGTCTGGACGAGTTTGTGGCAGAGCGCCCACTCCAGCCGGATGAATACCCCGATGTTGTCAGTGGGCTTGCCTACTGTAAACGCTGCCACTCCCCACGAAGGACGCGGCAGATGTTGTTCGGAAAAGAGAGAATCCTCCCGATAGTGTGCAGATGCCGGATGGAAGATGCTGCTTTTGTTCAAAGCGGCGGCACAAATGGCAATAAGCAGCGGCAGAATTTCAGTTTCAAAACGTAGACACCCAAACATGGCTGACTTTCACACCAAAAAGGAGAAAGTATGACCGAAGATGAGAAAAAGTTGATACAGGCACGGCACAGGCTGGAAGCTGTGCAGGCCCGCAACCGCGTATGGTGACGATGCGTCCATTGGATGCCCACGGAAAATGGCAGAGCAAAACGCAAAAAGAATACCTGTGCCGCAAAGCCGATGAGGAGCGCGGCTTTACAGCACAGGAGTTTTTGCAGGCAAAAGAGGACGGCTGGGAAAAGCAGTACAAATACAGAAGCGCAGCGGGCGTGTCGGCGTGGCTGACGCCCACACAGGCCGCCCGTGAGCCGGTGTGGGAACGCTGCTCGAAGCAGCCGAAAGCGGCGAAATTCGGGCGACAAAACCCGCTGTGTGCGCGTTGGAACAGCCCGGAGCAACTGCTGGATTGGCGAGAAGCATGGGCAGATGCCGTGAACCGCGCACTGGAAGAAAAGCAGCAATCTGCCCGTGTGACCCACCTAAGCCACGCGGCGCTGGGACTGGACGAGCAGCCCACAGTGCATGAGGGCAGCCAAGCCCGCAGCCTTGAGTTGCAGGGCATCAAGGCAGACCGCTGCGAACTGAACCGCCAAATCCGCGCGGACAACAAGCTGCTGCGGGAACTGAAAGCCCAACTTGCCAAGCTGTCCAAGGTCGTTGAAAACACTGTAGAGCATATTGCGGAAACGCTGGAACGGCTGCGCAGCAGTTTGATAATGCTGCAATACCGTCTGTTGGTGAACCGCAAACGGGCTGACACATGGAAACGACAGGTCAACTATTACCGCCCGATTCTGCAAGATTATCATGCGGTAACGCAACAGCTTACTGACAAGAAATCCGAGCAGGAGCAGCTGCAAACCAACCGCAACGCTGTACCCCTGTTGCAAATCGCCCAGCGCCGCCAGCTTGCCGAGCAAATCGCCGCACTGACTGAGAAAATCGAAGAACTCCGCAGCCGACAGGCCATGATTCTGCACAACCTCGACTGCAAGAACAACAGCGAAGCCCAGCGCTTCGGCAGTTACTTGGACAAGCTGGAAGAAATGAAGGAGAAGCGGGCAGCGCAGCGTGAAAGCCTTGTGCAGCAGCTTTCTGCCACCACAAAACAGTACCTTGGAATTGAGAATACGATTCAGCCGGAGGATGTTGATGCTGTTCATCAACAGCGTATTGCCTTGCGGCCAATCATCGCCATCGAACGAGAACGGACGCTATACCGCGAAAGCCGTGTTGATGATACGGCAATTTCGCTTGCGGAAAAAATCGTAGATACAGAAATCGAGAATGTTTACAGCACCCCTAAACAGCAGAACATTTCCCAAAGCCATAACGAAAAATTCCGATAAAAGGCCAGCGGCGGCTTTCTTTGCGAAAGCCGCCGCTGTTGTCAGAATGAGTATTCTTAGAATTTTCCGCCGGAACTGCCGCCAAAACCGTCGCTGTCGGTACTCGACCCGCTCGAACTGCTCGAGCTGTCGTCCTTGACGGGGTCGTACGTTTCGGTCTCGGTGGTGTGGGTGTAGGTGTCCATCACCAGCGGCATTTCGGCAAACGTCGGCACGGCGCAGAACAGGCACAGCAGCAGGGCTGTCAGCAGAGAAAACAGGTTTTTCTTCATAAGGCTGTTTCCCCTTTCAAAGCAGGATGGCAAGCAGGATCATCAGCGGAACACTGATGTCCGCAAACCAGGCGGCCACCTTTCGCTTGTCAACGGGCAAATCGCCCACCAGCTTGCCGGTCTGCCCGTTCATGGCGAACAGGTAATCCTTGCCCTGCCACTTGGTGTGCAGCATCCAGACCGGCAGCAGCGCGTAGTGCTTGGCGGTGTAATCAATGCTGATATTCTCGCTCAGGGTGCTTACGCTGTTGTAGCCGATAATGCTGGCCGAAAGCTCGCTGCTGACCGAATTCTGCATCCGGCTGTGGGCGCGGGCCTGGCAGGTGTCGGCGTCCTCGTCGTATTTGTCTGCCATATAGCCCGGCAGGTACGCGGTCGAGAAGGGCTGGAACGCGCGGTAGTCATACGGCTCGATGGCACCCATGTGGCCGTTGGGCATCTTGGTCGAGCCATCCACCGTGAAGTTCCACGTCATCAATATGCTGCAAAAGACGAACTTAGAGAATAAGCTCCAGCTTGCCATTGCCGCCACCGAAGCCAAATTGGTGGTAGAGTTGGCAGATACCTGAACCGTTATTTCATAACAAACAGTGCATAAAAATGAAGCACCCGGGAGGGCTGAATCCCTCCCGGGTGTTTCAATTTAGAACCGCTCCACGCCATCACTCGTTACGCGCGCGTAGACGAGGGGCGGAAGCGTCGGCGGCTCATCGCGGATGACAAGGCCGCCGCGGTACATTTCCTCGGCTGCGGCAAACAGGCTCTCGTCGTCGGCATAGAACGTGCAGATGCTCTCCCCTGCCTTGACGTAGTCGCCCAGCTTTTTGTGCATCGTAATGCCCGCGGCAAAGTCGATGCTGTCCTCCTTCTTGATGCGGCCTGCGCCCAGCAGCACGCTGGCATTGCCGATCTTCTCGACGTCGTTTTTGTAAATATAGCCGTCGGCGGGGGCGGTCAGCTCATAGCTGTACTTTGCCTTTTGGAACTTGTCGGCGTCGCGCAGTACGCTGATGTCGCCGCCCTGCGCGGCAAACATCTGGCAGCACTTTTCAAACGCGGAGCCGTCGGCAATGACGCCCTCGGCCAGTTTACGGCAGGTAGGCATATCGCCCTTGCCCGCCAGCACCAGCATGTTGCCAGCCAGCTGCAGGCAGACCTCGGTCAGGTCCGCGGGGCCCTTGCCCTGCAGAACGGCCATACTCTCGGCGACCTCCAGTGCATTGCCGATGTTGTGGCCGAGAGGCTTGTCCATATCGGTGATGAGCGCCGCGACCTTGCGGCCATGCGCCGTGCCGATGGCGACCATCTGGCGGGCCAGCTCCAGCGCACCGTCCAGGTCCTTCATGAACGCGCCGTCGCCCATCGTGACATCGAGCAGGATCGCGTCCGAACCGGCGGCCAGCTTCTTGGACATGATGGAGGATGCGATCAGCGGGATGCAGCCGACGGTGGCGGTCACATCGCGCAGGGCGTACATCTTCTTGTCGGCGACGGCGATCTTGCCGCTTTGGCCGATGACCGAAATGCCGATCTCGTTGACCTGCCTGAAAAATTCTTCCTGCGTCAGGCTCGTGCGGGTGCCGGGGACAGCCTCCATCTTGTCAATCGTGCCGCCCGTGTGGCCGAGGCCGCGCCCGCTCATCTTGGCGATCTTGACACCGCAGGCCGCCACGATGGGCGCAATGACCAGCGTCGTCTTGTCACCGACGCCGCCGGTGGAGTGCTTGTCGGCCTTGATGCCCGCGATGGCAGACAGATCGACCATATCGCCGGAGTGGGCCATGACGTCGGTCAGCATGGCGGTCTCCTCGTCAGTCATGCCGCGCAGGTAGATGGCCATGAGAAGCGCCGACATCTGGTAGTCGGGCACATCGCCTGCCACATAGCCGTTGACGGCGAAGGACAGTTCTTCATGGTTCAGCGTACCGCCGTCGCGCTTCTTGGCGATAATATCGTACATTCGCATAGTTTTTCTCCTTGTAAAAGGCAGGCCGCCCGGCTGGGATACCGGGCGGCCTGCTGTGATTTGTGATTAACGGCTGCCCTTGTCGTAGGGAATGCCCTCGGCCTTCGGGGCCTGGGAGTTCTTGGAGGTGAAGATCAGCACGATCATCGTGACGATATACGGCAGCATCTGGTAGAAGTTGGAAATTTCCTTGACGCCCTCAAACTTCGGCAGGAAGGTCAGCGTGGCGTTCAGCGCGGCAATGACCTTGAACAGCGCGAAGAACAGCGACGCGCCGAGGATCGGCAGCGGCTTCCAGTTGCCGAAGATCATAACGGCCAGCGCCAGGAAGCCGTAGCCGCCAACGTCGGAGTTGAAGCCGGAGCCGGCTGCCAGCGTGTAGGCCAGGCCGCCGACGCCGCCCAGGAAGCCGGAGATCAACACACCGGCGTAGCGCATCTTGTAGACGTTGATGCCGACAGAGTCCGCCGCCTGGGGATGCTCACCGCAGGCGCGCAGCCGCAGACCGAAGCGGGTCTTGTACATGACGATGTAGGCCGCGATGAACAGGACGATGGCAACGGGGGTCGTCAGGTAGAAATACTTGAAAATCAGATTGTTCCAGAAGCTGGGGCCGTCCACCGGGGCGAGGCCGAAGGTATCGCGGGTGATGCGCACCCAGTTGGGAATGAAGATCGTGGTCAGGCCCTGGCCCTGGATGGCCCAGGTCATAACGACGGCGAAGGCAGGCGCAAACTGGTTCAGCGCCGTGCCGCCGATGGTCTGGTCGGCCTTCAGGTTGATGGCCGCAAAGCCCAGCAGCAGCGAAAAAATCATGCCGGTGACGCCCGCCACCAGAATGGCAATGAACATCGACAGCTGCGGATGTGCGGGACCGAAGCCGCTCTGGTCCAGGCCCTGCAGCGTAAAGCAGGCGAACAGCGCGCCAATGATCATCATGCCCTCAAGTGCGATGTTGATGACGCCGGAATGCTCACTGAACATGCCGCCCATGGCGACGAGCAGCAGCGGCACTGCGAACAAAATGGTCATACTGATAATGTTGGCAGCGATCATCATTTTGCAGCACCTTCCTTTCCCTTATGGCCGGAGACCGCCTTGGTAATGATGCCGCGCATCAGCAGGGCAAAGGCCGCCAGATAGATGATGACGGCAATGACGATGTCAATGGTCTCGGACGAGTAGGCGGGCTGCATGGCGGCACCGCCGACCTGAATATAGCTGATAAAGAGCGACGCAAAAATCGTGCCGATGGGGTTGGAGCTGGCCAGCAGGGCGACAGGGATGCCGTTGAAGCCCATGCCGAGGATGGATTTTTCCAGCACGTATTGGCCCGTACCGGCCAGGTAGTAGATGCCGCCGCCGATGCCGGACAGCGCGCCGGAGATGACCATGGACAGCACGATGTTGCGCTTGGAGTTGATGCCCGCGTACTGGGCAGCGTCGCGGCTCAGGCCGCAGGCCTTCAGCTCATAGCCGAAGGTCGTCTTTTGCAGGATGACCCAGACGAGGATGGCAAAAATAATCGTGATGATGATGGAAATATTGATCCAGCTCGAGTTGCCGAACAGTGCCGCAAAAGGCCCCCTGGGCAGGATCGCGCCGGGGTTTGCAACGTTCAGCGCGGCGGTGCGGTCCGAGTTAGACGCGCCCCAGCCGGAGGCCAGCATATTGGGCATGTTGGCCAGCAGCAGATTGACGAGGTACATGCCGATCCAGTTGAACATGATGGCGGTGATGACCTCATTGACGTTGAAATATGCCTTGAACAGGCCCGGGAAAATGCCCCAGATCGCACCGCCGACAGCGCCCGCCAGCAGGCAGACGTACCACGGCAGCTGGAATTGAATGGCGCACAGCAGCGAGAAGAAAGCGCCCATCGTGTACTGGCCGGACGCACCAATGTTGAACAGGCCCGTCTTGAACGCAAAGCCGACGGACAGGCCGCACATCATCAGGGGTGCCGCCTGGTACAGCACCTTGCCGAGTTTGTCCATGCTGGAAAAGCCGGTGGCCAGCATAGCTCTCATGCCGCCCACGGCGGCGCCGGGATTCAGCAGGACCAGCAGTACAAAGCCCAGCACCAGACCGATGACGATGGACAAAAGGCTTGCCAGCACGCCTACTACAGCGGGGTGCTGCAAAAGCGGCTGTTTATTCTGTTTGCTCATGCTTTCGCCTCCCCTTGCTTTTTGGCACCGGCCATATACAGGCCCAGTTCCTCGACGGTGGTCTTTTTCGGGTCGAATTCGCCGACGATCTCCCCCTCGTAAATCACGAGGATGCGGTCAGACAGGTTCATGACCTCGTCCAGCTCAAGGCTGACGAGCAGGACCGCACGGCCCTTGTCGCGCTCGGCCACGATCTGCTTGTGGATATACTCGATCGCGCCGACGTCAAGGCCGCGGGTGGGCTGCACGGCAACGAGCAGCTGCGGGTCCTTATCGACCTCGCGGGCGATGATAGCCTTCTGCTGGTTGCCGCCGGACATACTGCGGGCAATCGTCGCAGGGCCCTGGCCGCTGCGGACATCGTATTGCTTTATCAGGCGCTCGGCGTACTGCAATACGGCGTTCTTTTTAATAAAGCCGTGGTTCTGGAACTCCGGCTGCCAGTAACGCTGCAAAACCATGTTGTCGGCCAGCGTGTAATCCAGCACCAGACCGTGCTTGTGGCGGTCCTCCGGGATGTGGCTCATACCGGCCTTGCTGCGCTCGCGGATGGGGGCATTCGTGATGTCCCTGCCCTCGAGTCTGATGGTGCCGGACGTGGGCTTTTCGAGGCCCGTAATACCGTAGATCAGCTCGCTCTGGCCGTTGCCGTCGATACCGGCAACGCAGACGATCTCGCCCGCGCGGACGTTGAAGCTGACGCCGCGGACGGCATTGTTCTTGTGGACCTTGCTCGGCACGACGAGGTTCTCGACCTCCAGGATCGGCTTGCCGACCTCGCAGGGCTTCTTATCGACGGCAAACTGCACGTCGCGGCCAACCATCATCTTGGACAGTTCCTCTTTCGTGGTGTCCTTGATGTCAACGGTGCCGATATACCTGCCCTTGCGCAGGACAGAGCAGCGGTCAGAGACCGCCATGATCTCGTTGAGCTTGTGGGTGATGAACAGGATGCTCTTGCCCTCGGCCTTGAAGCCTCGCATGATGTCCATGAGCTCGTCGATTTCCTGCGGAGTCAGAACCGCCGTAGGCTCGTCGAAAATCAAAATTTCATTGTCGCGGTAGAGCATTTTCAGGATCTCGACACGCTGCTGCATGCCGACGGAGATGTCGCTGACCAGCGCGTCCGGGTCGACCTTCAGACCGTACTTTTCGCTCAGGGCCATGACCTTTTTGCGGGCCTCGTCCTTCTGCAAAAAGCCGTGCTTTGTGTCCTCAACACCCAAGATGATGTTGTCGAGCACCGTGAAGCACTCCACCAGCTTGAAATGCTGGTGCACCATGCCGATGCCCAGTGCGTTGGCATCGTTCGGGTTGTTGATCTTGACCTCCTGTCCGTTTTTCCGTATCGTACCCTGCTCCGGCTGATACAGACCGAACAGCACACTCATCAAGGTGGATTTACCGGCGCCGTTTTCGCCCAGCAGGGCGTGGATCTCACCCTTGCGCAGCTGCAGGGTGATGTCGTCGTTGGCTTTGATGCCGGGGAACTCCTTGGTAATGTGCAGCATTTCGATGACATAATTATCTGCCAATCGTTGCACTCCCCTTTCAATGTGTACGGGCTTGTACACAAATTCTTACACTATATTATACAGAAAAATCGCGCCATGTTCAATAGAATCTGCACAAAAAGTAGCCAAAATTTGGCGAAGCAGAACAAAAACCGCCCTGCGCGGGGTGCGCAGGGCGGTTAAAAGTCATACTTTTAAAGCCTTATCATAAAGCCTTATCAGCTCTGGTAGTCAACCGTGATGGTGGTGACAGCGGGCTTGACATCGGCGTCATAGCTGTCGTCGATGGCCAGGGTGCCGTCCACGATGGAGGCGTACATGGAATCGTACTGCTCCTGGGTGAACTTGGTGAACTTGGAGGTGCTCATCGGCAGACCGACGCAGTTCTCGGCAGCGCCGAGCTTGGTCTCCTTGCCGGAGTAGGTCTCGCTGAACTTCCAGCCGTTGTTCATGGCATCGGTCAGAGCCTCGTTCACGGACTCGGCCAGGCCCTTCATAGCGGAGGTGATGACCGTGTCGAACTGGCCGGACTGGTCAACGTCAACGCCGATCATCTTGCCGCCGTTGGCCTTAGCAGCAGCGTCGCAGCTCGTGCAGACGGGACCGCCGCAGGCAAAGACGACCTCGGTACCCTCGGAGTACCAGCCGTCCATCTTGTTCTTGACCTCATCGGTAGCTGCAAAGCCGCCAGAGTACCAGTACTTGATGTTGACATCCGTAGCGCCGATCTCCTTGGCAGCGGCGTCAGCGCCCTGCACGAAGCCGTAGCCGTAGCGGATAACTGCGGGGACAGCCATGCCGCCCAGGAAGCCCAGCTCCTTGTAGCCGTCATAGACAGCGGCATAACCGGCCAGGTAGCCGGCCTGCTCCTCTTTATAGGTAATCAGAGCGGTGTTGGCGGTGGGAGCCTTGTCGCCCAGGTCGCTGGCAGAAACGTCCAGAGCCAGGAACTGCACGTCAGGGTACTTCTCCTGAGCCTCTGCGATGGCAGAGCCGAACAGGTAGCCAGCGACGACGATGGACTTAGCACCGTCGTTGACAGCGTTGTCCATCTGCTCCAGACGGGCGGCGTCGGAGTCCTCGGTGGGACGGTAATAGTTGGCGTTCAGGCTGTTTGCAGAGCAGAAATCCTGCACGCCCTGCCAGGTGTACTGGTTGAAGGACTGGTCGTCGATGTTGCCGACGTCGGTAACAAAGGCGACATCGGTCTTGCTGCCGGAGGTGGAAGCGGCAGCCTCAGAGGTAGCCTCCGTCGTGGTGCTCGTGGCGGTGCTGGCGGAAGAACCGCCGCAGGCAGCCAGAGAGAGCGCCATGCTGGCAGCCATTACAAAAGCGAGAAACTTTTTCATGGTTTTGATCTCCTTAGGTTGTTTTCAATTGCGCAGCAGGGCGGTTCCCTGCCGCTTTGCTTTCAGTATACCGCATTTGCGCTGTTAATTCAATGACAAAACGGCGTAAAAAACATTACAAAAGCATAACAAAGCACAGCCTCCTGCCTCTCTCGGCGAGGGAGGTGCCCCGCAGGGGCGCAACCCTCTCACAGAGGGGGGCCAAGCGGAGGTTACAGCAGGCGGTTCACCGTGACGTTCGGGGTTTCCGGCAGCGTATCCAGATCCGAGTAGGCATCCACCTTCAGGACGCTGGTGCGCAGATCCTCATACAGCGTGCGGTAGTCGTCCTGCGTGAAGCTGTCAAACCGCCAGGGCGCCCCGGCCTCCAGCGCGACTTCGCCGTTCGTGAAGCCGGCCTTCTCGGTCTGGCCGCCGGTCTGGCCATTCCAGGTGCCCGCCGCAAAGAAGGTGTACAGCTGACGCTGCACGGCAGCGTTGTAGCACTTGATGGCGCTGCCCAGCACGCGGTCTCCCAGCTCTGTGTTGTCGTAATCCGTCGTGATCGCCTTGCCGCCGGTCTGGTTGACGGCGTCGGACACACCCTCGTACAGGTTGCCGCCGCTGACCATAATAAGCGACGTACCGTTATTATACCAGTCGATCATCCGCTGGGTAATCGCGTCGTTATTCTCATAGGTATCGGTGAACCAGGTCTGCAGGGTGACATACTCGCCCTGCAGCTCGGCAGCGGCCTCCGCGCCCTGCAGAAAGCCGGTGCAGTACCGCACAATGCCCGGTACCTCCCGCGCGCCGATGAAGCCGAGCGTGGTGTAGCCATCGGTCACAGCGGCATACCCGGCCAGATACCCGGCCTGTTCCTCCTGAAAGAGGACGCAATGGACAAGGCTGGCCGTATTGTAAGCGCTATAGTCGTCACTGTGGGGCTCGCTGTCAAACAGCAGGTAGTGGACGTCAGGGTAGTTTTCCTGCATGCGGTAGAGCGCCGCGCCCATGGTGTCGCCGCGGCAGACCACGAGCTTTGCGCCGCTCTCGGCGGCAGCGCGCAGGGCGGCCTCGGCCTCGTCTGCGGTGTTGCCCGCGGCAGTCTGGGCGTCGGCGGTATAGCCGTACGTGTTGGCGAACGTCTGTATGCCCTGCCACAGCATGGCATCCTCGCCGGATTCCGTGCCGCCGGGGCCGGTCACCAGCACGACGGACTCTCCGCCGGGCAGTGTGGCCGCCGGGTCATCGGGCTGGTAGACAAAGGTCGCGTCGTTCGTCGGGGCGGTTACAGTGTGCTGCTCCTGCGCGGTGCTGGCAGCCTCCGTATCCTTGCAGGCGGTCAGACCTGCCAGCAGCGCCAACGTCAGAAGCAGTGCTAAGAATTTCTTCATGTGGTAAGGGAACTCCTTTGGTTTTCTGAAAAAGCCTCCCCTTGAGGGAAGGTGGCCCCGCAGGGCCGGAGGGGCGGGCGGGAGACTCCGCGTAAATCGTGCGGCACCCAGCCACCCCTCACCCGCTGCGGCGGGAGCTCCCCTCAAGGGGAGCCAAAGAAAGTAATTTTACTCCAGATTTGCCGGGCCGAAGCCGTAGGGCAGCAGGTCGCCGAGGGTCGTGACGATGTAATCGTCCTCATGCCTGGCCATGATGACGGTCAATTCGGGGCCGCCGAACTCATAGAGCGCCTGACGGCAGACACCGCACGGGCCGGTAACGAGGGTGTTCGTCTCCCCCACCTTGCTGCCGACGATGGCGATGGCGTCAAACTCGCGCACACCCTCGCTGACGGCCTTGAACAGAGCCGTGCGCTCGGCGCAGTTCGTGGGGGTGTAGCTCGCGTTCTCAATATTGCAGCCCCGGAACACCTGTCCGTTTTTGCCGCGCAGCGCCGCGCCCACGTGGAAGTGGGAGTACGGTACATAGGCGAACTTCTGCGCGGCGAACGCCTCGCGGATGAGCGCCTGAATCTCAGCCTTTTCCATGCTCACTTCTCCAGAAATGCGTCAACGCCCAGCGCGACCTTCATCATGGCGGTGAAGCTGGTCTGGCGCTGCTCGGCAGTCGTGATCTCCGGCGAAACAAAGCTGTCGGAGATCGTCAACAGGCAGGCGGCGCGCTTGCCCAGGACCCTGGCGTTGTGGAACAGTGCAAAGCTCTCCATCTCGACGGCCAGGCAGCCCTTTTCGTCGCGCAGTTTTTCCCAATAGGTCGGCTTCTCGTCGCTGGGCTGGCGGTAGAACACGTCGGAGGAATGGATGTTGCCCTCGATCAGCGGAATACCAGCAGCCTTGGCGCTGGCGCGCAGGGCATCGTTCAGCGCGGCGCTCGGCGTCTGGATGTCGTCGGTGTCGCCGCTCTGGGTCACGGCGTAGTTGCTCTCGGAGTAGGCACCCGTGGCCAGCACCACGTCAAACAGTTTTGCCTTGTCGGTGTAGGAGCCGGCGGAGCCGATGCGGATGATGTTCTCGACGCCGTACTGGGTGTACAGCTCGTAGGAATAGATGCCGATGGACGGCATGCCCATGCCGCTGCCCATCACGCTGATGGGGCGGCCCTGATAGGTGCCGGTAAAGCCCAGCATGCCGCGCACACCGGTCACCTGACGCACATCCTGCAGGAAGGTGTCGGCAATGAACTTGGCGCGCAGAGGGTCACCGGGCATGAGGACCGTCTTGGCGAAATCGCCCTTTTCGGCGCTGTTGTGAGGGGTAGACATAGAACATCTCTCCTTTTTCTTTATGATCGGCAGGCAGGCCCTTCCCGGTGGAAAGGCCCGCTCTGCATGCTTACCTGTATTTTCTGCGGTTGAACACGTTCTGCGGGGCAATGTAAGAGCCGTTGCGGCGGATCTCGAAGTGGCAGTGGTTGCCGCTGGAGCGGCCGGTGCTGCCCACATAGCCGATCAGCTGGCCCTGCTTGACGGTCTGGCCTGCATGGACCACCAGCGACAGGCAGTGTGCATACACGGTGGTGTAGCCGCTGCCATGGTTGATGATGATGGAGTAGCCATAGCCCGTACCTGCACCGGCCTTGTTGTAACCGGCCTTGGTGACGGTGCCGCCTGCCGAAGCGTAAATGGGCGTACCGGCGGCGGCGCAGATATCCACGCCCT
>ONZZ01001166.1_pt1 | contig 17916 bp, 18 predicted proteins | sample 1671101 | NCBI WGS metagenome assembly ONZZ01 (sample SAMN06348122, study PRJEB24527) | human gut metagenome | biome: human gut; feature: ankylosing spondylitis patient; material: feces | host: Homo sapiens | place: China | collected 2015-10
GCGGACTGCTGGGGCTGGGCATCGGCGCCGGCACCACCCGCGGTGTGTGGGCACGGACCACAGACCTGATCTTTGGCGTGATCTGCGAGGAATGGGGCTTTCTTTTTGGACTGCTGCTGGTGCTGTCCTTTGTGGCTATCGCCGTGTCTGCACTGGTAAACAGCATTGCCGCCCGCTCCACTTTCTACTCCATCGCCGCCGTGGCGGCAGCGGGCCTGCTGCTGTTCCAAACGGCGCTGAATATCTTTGGCATTACCGATGTGCTGCCGCTTACCGGTGTGACCCTGCCCTTTGTGAGCCAGGGCGGTTCTTCCATGATCTCCTGCTGGGCAGTGCTGGCCTTTATTAAGGCCTCCGATGTGCGGACATACAACTATCTGGGAGGTGTGCGCAAGAAATGAAGATGATTACCAAGCGGGGCATTTTCCTGTGGATCCTGGCAGTTGCCTTTCTCTTTGGGCTGGGCTTTATGACTTACAGCCTGGTGGAGAACGGCGACACCTGGGTGATGAAAACCTACAATACCCATATTTACAAAAACGGCGATTTGATCGGCGCCGGCACCATCAAATCTGCGGACGGCGCGGTGTTGGCAGAGACCAAGGACGGCAAGCGGGTGTATGCTGAAGACCCTACGGTGCGCAAGGCCACCCTGCACACGGTGGGCGACACCAAGGGCTTTATCTCCTCCGGTATTCAGTCCGTGTATAAGGCCGATTTAACCGGCTACAACCTGCTGTTCGGCGTGTATTCCATTGAGCGCTACGGCAAGGGCAACAACATGCGGCTGACCATAGACAGTGAAGTGTGCGCCAAGGCGTACAGTCTGCTCAGCGACTACAAGGCGGGCACCGTGGGCGTGGTCAATTACAAAACCGGTGACATTGTGTGCGCTGTGTCCACCCCCTCTTATGACATGGAGGACGAGCCGTCGGACCTGAACACCAATTCCGCCTATGAGGGCGTGTATATCAACCGTCTGATGACCGGGCTTTATACCCCCGGTTCCACTTTTAAGCTGGTGACCGCCGCCTGTGCCATTGAGAATATTCCGGACTTGATGGACCGCACCTGGGAGTGCACCGGGGAGTATGACCCGGGCAAGGGCGAGCCCATCCGCTGCAACGGCGTGCACGGCCGCCTGACCTTTAAGCAAGCCCTGGCCAAGAGCTGCAACGCTACCTTTGCGCAGATCGCCATTGAGCTGGGGCCGGAGAAGCTGGCAAGCACCGTAGAGACCTTGGGGCTGACCAGCCGAGTGACCGTCAGCAACAAGCTGAATTCCGAGCAGGGGCGCTTTTTCCTGGAAAAGAGCGACCCGGACGATTATGTGGGCTGGACGGGCATCGGTCAGGGCGACACCCTGCTGCCTCCCATTGCCATGCTGCGCTATATGGCGGCCATTGCCAACGACGGCAAGGCGGTGTCCTTTAACGAGGTGAATTCTCTGGCCTCCCAGGCGGGCAAGGCGCTGAATTTGAATATTACCAAGAACGAGACCCAGCTGCTGAGCACAGAGACTGCCGCCCAGCTGAAAAAGCTGATGCGCAATAATGTAAAAGCCCAGTACGGCGAGTATAATTACAAGGGCTTGCACCTATGCGCCAAGAGCGGTACGGCTGAGGTGGACAAAGACACGGACCACAACACCGCTTGGTTTGTGGGCTTTATGGACGATGCGGACCACCCTTACGCCTTTGTGGTAGTGGTAGAGCACGGCGGCTCCGGCTCGCAGACGGCCGGCCCCATTGCCGGCTCCGTGCTGCGTACCTTGGTGGACAAGGAGAGTAAGTAACCGTGGCGTACCAGTGGACAAAAACAGACGCTGCCGCCCCGGAGCGGGTGCTGCTTATCGGTCTGGACTGCGGCGATTATGACGCAGAGGCCTCTATGGCGGAGCTGGAGCGGCTGACGGATACCGCCGGTGGCCTGGTAGTGGGTCACACGGTGCAAAAGCGCCCGGCGCCGGAGGGCGCTACCTACATCGGCAGCGGGCTGGTGGAAAGCCTGGCGGATTTCTGTAAGCAAAACGAAGTGGATTTAACGGTGGCAGACGGCAGCCTGACCCCGGTGCAGGCTCGTAATTTGGAGCGGGCACTGGGCACGGCTGTCATCGACCGTACCGCATTGATTTTGGATATTTTTGCCGCCCGGGCACGGAGCAGCGAGGGCAAGCTGCAAGTGCAACTTGCCCAGCTGCAATACCGGCTGCCCCGGTTGGGCGGGCAGGGCAATTCTTTGTCTCGATTGGGCGGCGGTATCGGCACCCGCGGCCCCGGCGAAAGCAAGCTGGAAAGCGACCGGCGCCATATTCGCCGCCGGATTACTGCCTTGCAGCGGGAGTTAAAGACCGTGCAGGAGCGGCGGGAGCGGATGCATCTGCGCCGCCAAAAGAACCGGGCGCTGACGGTAGCGCTGGTGGGCTATACCAATGCGGGTAAGTCCACTTTGATGAATGCGTTAACGGACGCGGGCGTGCTGGTCGCGGATCAACTGTTTGCCACCTTGGACCCCACCGCCCGGCGGCTGGTGCTGCCCTCCGGTCGTCAAGTGATGCTGGTGGATACGGTGGGTCTGGTGCAGCGGCTGCCCCATGAGTTGGTGGACGCCTTTCGCTCCACTTTGGCAGAGGCAGCCTGGGCAGACGTCATTCTGGATGTGTGCGATGCTTCCGACCCGGCCTGCAACAGCCAAATGCAGGTGACTGCCCAGGTGCTGGACAGCCTGGGCTGCGGGGGCAAGCCTCTGCTCCATGTGCTGAACAAATGCGACCGGGTACCGGAGGAAGAGCGCTTTCCGCTGCTGGGCACCAGCGTGCGAATCAGCGCCCGCACCGGCGAAGGACTGCCACAGTTGCTGGCTGAGATTGACCGGTTGCTGCCAGGGCAGTGGGCGAGAGCGGCACTTTGTATTCCCTTTGATCGGGGCGATCTGACGGATCGGCTCCACCGGGAGGGTAAGGTGCTGGCAGAGGATTACACCCCGGCAGGTACCCGCCTGCAAGTGCTGGCCGACCCGGCGCTGCTGGAAGAACTGCGCCCCTATTTTATTTAACAGAACAGTCCTAATTTGCCCTGCCGCCGCATACTTTGTTATGAGGTGGTAGAGTATGAAAGTGATGACGGTAAAGCTGAACCCTAAGACGGTGTTCGGCCTGATTTTAGTAGCCGCCGGGGTGCTGGTGGTGCTGCTCACCTTCCTGGCCAATCATGTCAAGACCGGAGACGCGGCACCCTCTGCGGCAGAGCCTGCGGGACTGACCTGTGCGGATGTGCAGGCAGGTGCCCGGCTGCTGACCGATATGGGTTGGCAAGTCGGCGACAGCAACCAAAAGACCATTACCGTGCCGCGCAACTGGGACGCGGTCTATACCGAGTACAACGCCCTGCAACAGCAGCAGGGCTACGACCTGACCCCCTATAAGGGCAAGCAGGTACAGCTATATACATATGAGATCACCAACTACACCGGCTACGACCAAGGAATCGTGGCGGATCTGTTGGTCAGTAACGGCAGAGTGATCGGTGCAGATCTGTGCAACACCTCTGCCAAGGACGGCTTTATGCTGGGATTGGAAAAACGCAAATGAGCGAACGGATCGAAAAAATACTGGCCCGAGAGTTGAACGAGCCCCGTAGCCGGGTCAAAACGCTGCTGCAAAAGGGGCAGGTGACTGTGGACGGCATGGTGGCTCGCGCCGGGCAGCAGGCAGACCCGGACACCCAAGAAATTTGCCTGGCAGGCGAGCCCATTGCCTGCCGGGCTTTTGTGTATTTGATGCTCAACAAACCCACAGGGGTGCTTTCTGCCACGGACGGCAAGGGAGAGCCGACGGTACTGGATTTGGTGCCTTCGGCACTGAGGCGCAAAGGGCTGTTCCCCGCCGGGCGGCTGGATAAGGACACCACCGGCTTTGTGTTGCTGACAGACGACGGCGCCTTTGCCCACCGCATTCTCAGCCCCCGCAGCCATATTCCAAAGACCTATATCGCCACCCTGGACAAACCGGTGCCGCCTACGGCTGCCGCGGCCTTTGCCGGGGGGATGGAGATGGACGGCAAGGTACTGCAGCCGGCGCAGCTGACGATTTTATCTGCCGATCCGCCCCGGGCGCAGGTGGTGCTGCGGCAGGGTATTTATCATCAGGTCAAGCGCATGTTTGCCCGGGTGGGCTGCACCGTCACTGCCCTGCACCGCACCGCCATGGGCGCGTTGAAACTGGATCCAACGCTGGCGCCGGGGGACTGTCGTGCATTGACCCCGGCGGAGGTGGCGCTGTTGGCAAAAGACACCGTACAATAGGTGTTAAGAACTGCGCGGCAACAACATATTGTGGTTTTGGTGTGAAAAAGTCGGCCGTTTATGCAAGTCGCACAAAAAATAATAAAAATTTTTGTCGAAAGGTTGCAATTTGATTAAAGGCATTGTATAATATGACCAATAAAGGGTGATTGAATTTGTGCAATTTTATCCCTTTTATTTGATAAAGAATTGACAAAGGGGTTGGATCCTGATGCCCAACAGACTGTTTCAAGGCATTATAAACCAAATGCGTGAGGTGCTGGACCGTACCATCGGTGTGGTGGACGAGAGCGGTACCGTGATCGCTTGCAGTGAGCTGGGCCAGATCGGCGAGGCACGCAAGGGCATTATCTCTGCCGGCGTGTTCAGCGGGGCACAAATCTGTGTGGATAACTGCACATATAAGGCCTTTGGCAACTCCGTGCACCCGGATTATGCGGTGTTTGTGGACGGTACGGACGATATGAGCAAGCATTATGCGGACATTATCGCCGTGTCGCTGGACCAAATCAAGCAGAATAACGACGAGAAATTCGATCGTTCCAATTTTGTAAAGAACGTGATCCTGGACAATATCCTGCCCGGCGATATTTATATCAAATCCCGCGAGCTGCATTTCAATAATGACGCTTCTCGCGTGGTCTTTCTTATTCGGGTGACGCAGGATACGGATGTGTCCGTCTATGATGTGATTCAAAACTTTTTCCCGGACAAGACCAAGGATCTGGTTATTGACATTAACGAGAAGGACATTGCCCTGGTTAAGGAAGTGCGCCCCAATGTGGACAGCAAGGATTTGGAAAAGCTGGCTCGCTCCATTTGCGACACCCTTTCCACCGAGTTCTACTGCAACGCCGTTGTGGGTATTGGCACCCGGGTTACCGGCATTAAGGACCTGGCCCATTCCTTTAAGGAGGCCCAGGTTGCGCTGGAAGTGGGCAAGGTGTTTGACACGGAGAAGTCCATTATCAGCTACGAGAATTTGGGTATTGCCCGGCTGATCTACCAGCTGCCCACTACCTTGTGCGATATGTTCCTGAAAGAGGTGTTTAAGCGGGGCTCCATTGACAGTCTGGATCAGGAAACCCTCTTTACCATTCAAAAGTTCTTTGAGAACAACCTGAACGTGTCCGAGACCGCCCGGAAGCTGTTCGTCCACCGGAACACGCTGGTGTACCGGCTGGAGAAGATCAAGAAGCTGACGGGTCTGGATCTGCGGGAGTTTGACGACGCCATCACCTTCAAGGTAGCGCTGATGGTGAAGAAGTACCTCACCAGCCGGGGCATCGACGCCTGACGGCTGCATAGAAAACCAAAGAAAAGACAGGCAGTGCCTCCGGCACTGCCTGTCTTTTGTCGTGGAAGGAGATCGCCGGTCACGGCTTGGTGGGCTTTTGCAAAAGGATACAGATACCCGCCGCCAGCAGATAGACGCCGAAGGGGCGGCGCAGCAGCTCTGTATCCACAGAGAAGGACAGCCATGCCGCCAGCGCTGCCGCTATCAGTCCGGCGGGGATGGCGCTGCGAAGCACCGACTTTTCCAGCAGGCCACTTTTCCCGTGGGACAGCAGCCCCATACCGGCGGTGGGCAGGAAGTACAGCAGGTTGATGGTCTGGGCGGTGCGCTGATCCACCCCCAGCAGCAGCGTCATGCACAGCAGCAGAAGGGTCCCGCCGCCGACGCCCCACGCCGAGAGGATACCGGTGGCGAAGCCCACCGCCAGCGGCAGCAGCCACGCCGTCACAGGAGATACCTCACACCGCCGTACAGCAGAAAGCAGGCGAAGATGCGCCGCAGCCACAGGTTGGATACCTTCTGAAACAGGCGGCCTCCCAAGAAGCCGCCGCCCAGTCCCCCCAACAGATAGGGCAGGGTCTGCATCCAGTCCAGCGGCTGCCGCCACAGGCTGATGGCCGCCGACAGCAGGCACAAAGGCAGGATGGCTGCCACGCAGGTGGCCAGCGCCCGTTTCTGCTCCATATGGCACCAGCCTGTCAGGGCCGGGGCCAGCACCATACCGCCGCCCCCGCCGAACAGGCCGTTCACCGCCCCGGCGGCAGCGCCGGACAGGATATATTTCAGACGGTTTGTCATGGCCCTCCCTCCTTCCTATGTAGCCGCCCGGCGCACCGGGCGGTGTGCCGTTACAGCTTGCGGTAGCTCTGGCAGTCGGTACACTGGTCCATGGTGGGGTTGGCCTCGTGGGTGCCTACCTGAATACTGGTGAGGCCGCAGTGATCCACATCCTGACAGTGGTGGGCACAGTTGCTGACACTGCATTTGATGGCGGAGTTGGGGGTGCAGTTGCAGCCGTCGTTGGTACAGTTCTTGCTCATGATACGTTCCTCCAGAAAAATAGAGTCAGGCGCAAAGCCTGACTCTATTTTGTCTTGAAACGGATTTTTTATGCGTCTATATGCCCAGCAGCCACGAAGCGAAGCGGAAATAGATCAGCAGACTGGTGGCATCCACGATGGTGGTGATGAAGGGACTGGCCATCACCGCCGGGTCCAAGCCAATCTTCTCCGCCAGCAGCGGCAGTGAGCAGCCCACACACTTGGCGAATACCACTACGAACATGATGGTCAGGCACACCACCAGACACACCACGGGGGTCACGGCGGCATTGCCCAACAGCAGACGGTCCACCAGCTGCATTTTCACGAAATTGGCCGCCGCCAGACACGAGCCGCACAGCAGCGACACCCGCAGCTCCTTCCACAGGACCTTCAGGATGTCAGAGAAATCCACCTCGTCCAGACTTAAGGCACGGATGACCGCCACGCTGGCCTGCGTGCCGGAGTTACCGCCGGTGCCGGAGAGCATGGGGATATAGGAGTTCAGCACCAGACACGCCGCCAGAGCGCTCTCATAGTGGTTGAGGATCATGCCGGTGAAGGTGGCCGACAGCATGAGGATCATCAGCCACGGTAGGCGGGCCCGCCACGTGGCGAAGATACCGGCCTTCAGATAGGGCTTGTCGGAGGGCAGCATAGCGGCCATCTTCTCGAAGTCCTCGGTGGTCTCCTCCTCGATAACGTCCATAGCGTCGTCCACGGTGACGATGCCCACCAAGCGGTTCTCCAGATCCACCACGGGCATGGCCAGAAAGCCGTATTTGCTCAGGGCCTGTGCGGCGTCCTCTTTGTCGTCCATGGTGCTGACCCAGACCACGTTGGGATCCATGATGTCCTCGATGAGGTCATCCTCCTCCGCCAGCAGCAGGTCACGCACCGACAGCACCCCCAGCAGGCGGCGGGTGGGGTCGGTGACGTACAGGATGTTGATGGTCTCCAGCTCGCCGCCAATACGGCGGATGCGCTTGAAGGCGTCCTCCACCGTCATGTCCTTTTTCAGGGACAGGAACTCCATGTTCATGATGGAGCCGGTGGAGTCCTCCGGGTACTTCAAAATCTCGTTAATGGATTTTCGCATTTCCGGCGTCGCCTTATCCAGGATTCGGATCACCACGCTGGCGGGCATCTCCTCCACGATGTCCACGGCATCGTCCAGATACAGCTCGTCCAGCACCTCCTTCAGCTCGGTGTTGGAAAAGCCGTTGATGAGCATCTCCTGGGAGTCGGACTCCAGCTCCACGAACACCTCCGCCGCCAGCTCCTTGGGCAGCAGCCGGTACAGCAGGGGCATCAGCTCCCCGCCGGACTCCTCCAGCAGCAGAGCGATGTCGGCAGGCTCCATGGGGAGAAAGAGGTCCCGCAGGCGGGCATACTGTTTACTTCGGGCCAGCTCCTTGATCTCATCCAGATATCGGTCCAGCTCTTCCTCGTAGTCTACCATATCGGCTCCTCCTTCCCCGCATCATAAAAAATCCCGCAGCCGGCGTTTGCCTGCTGCGGTCACATTGCGATCGGGTCACCGCCGTGACCTGAGCACCGTAACAAGCTTTAGCATCGTGGGGCGGTGAAGCTGCATTAGATGATACCTTGGTTTCGATATCGCCTGTTCAAACCCTCTCATGGTGTCTCCACCACTCCGCGGCAGCAGCCCATATCCCTACGGTAGCCTTACCTACCGGGAAATATATCATGCAATATAAATGTATCGTAAAGCAAAAATCACCAGATGTCAACCCTAAGATACAGAACATTCCGTGCATTTGTTCCATCAAATCCTTCGGTTAACCTTGCAATTCTCGGCGTGAGCCGTTATAATAGCTTGTATATACAACCTGTATGGGTCTGTAAATCCTGAGAAAGTAGGTGGCGGCATGGAAAATTCTCCTCAGTATGTGATCGAAATGCTTCACATCACCAAGGAGTTTCCCGGCATCAAGGCCAATGACGACATCACCCTTCAGCTGCGGAAGGGCGAGATCCACGCCCTTCTGGGGGAAAATGGCGCCGGTAAATCCACGCTGATGTCCGTCCTGTTCGGGCTGTACCAGCCGGAAGAAGGCGAGATTCGAAAAAATGGACAGACAGTAAAGATCAATGACCCCAACGACGCAACAGCGCTGGGGATCGGCATGGTGCATCAGCACTTCCAGCTGGTGGACGTGTTCACGGTGCTGGACAATATCATTCTGGGTGCCGAGACCACGAAGATGGGCTTTCTGCAGAAGAAGGAGGCCCGGAAAAAGGTACAGGAGCTGTCGGAGCGGTACGGTCTGGCGGTAGATCTGGACGCCAAGGTGGAGGACATCACTGTCGGTATGCAGCAGCGTGTGGAGATCCTGAAGATGCTCTACCGGGACAATGAGATCCTGATCTTCGACGAGCCCACCGCTGTGCTGACGCCGCAGGAGATCGACGAGCTGATGCAGATCATGAAGAACCTGGCGGCAGAGGGCAAATCCATCCTGTTCATCTCCCACAAGCTGAATGAGATCATGTCCGTGGCGGACCGCTGCACGGTCCTGCGGAAGGGCAAATACATCGGCACGGTGAACATCGCCGAGACCAGCCGTGAAGAGCTGTCCCGCATGATGGTGGGCCGGGACGTGGAGTTCGCAGTCCACAAGGAGCCCTCCAAGCCCAAGGATCCCATCCTGGTGGTGGAGGGTATGACCGTGGCCTCCAAGCTCCATAACAACAATGCTGTGAAGAATATCTCCTTTACGGTCCGGGCGGGAGAGATTGTCTGCATTGCCGGTATTGACGGCAACGGCCAGACGGAGCTGATCTACGGCCTGACGGGCCTGGAGCCCCTGGAGTCCGGCAAGATCACGCTCTGCGGCCAGGACATCACCCGCGCCCCCATCCGGCAGCGGTCTCTGCTGGGCATGAGCCACATTCCGGAGGACCGCCACAAGCACGGCCTGGTGCTGGACTACACCCTGGAGGACAACATGGTGCTCCAGCGGTACTTTGAGCCTCAGTTCGTCAGCAAGGCGGGCTTCCTGAAGCGCAAGGCCATCCGCGAGTACGCCAACCGCCTGATCGAGCAGTACGACGTCCGCTCCGGCCAGGGGCCTGTCACAGTGGCCCGCAGCATGTCCGGCGGCAACCAGCAGAAGGCCATCATCGCCCGGGAGATCGACAAGGACCCGGAGCTGCTGATCGCCGTGCAGCCCACCCGCGGCCTGGACGTGGGCGCCATCGAGTATATCCACAAGCAGATCGTGGCCCAGCGGGACGCCGGCAAGGCGGTGCTGCTGGTGAGCTTGGAGCTGGACGAGGTCATGTCCCTGTCCGACCGTATCCTGGTGATCTATGAGGGCGAGATCGTGGGCGAGCTGGACCCCAAGACCACCACGGCGGAAGAGATGGGCCTGTACATGGCCGGCGCCAAGCGGAAGGGGGCTTGAGAAACCATGAGACAAGAAAAATCATCCCTCCTGCGGAACAAGGGATTCCAGTCCCTGCTGGCATCCCTGCTGTGCATCGTGCTGGGCCTGCTGATCGGCTATATCGTGCTGCTGATTATCAACCCCGCCGGCGCGGGAGAGGCCATCCGCACCATTGTGGAGAACTTCCTGTACTATCCCAGCGCCGCGGCCCGGCTGCGGTATCTGGGCAACACGCTGGTGAAGACCGCGCCGCTGCTGATGTGCAGCCTGTCGGTGCTGTTCGCCTATAAGGTGGGCCTGTTCAACATCGGCGCCGCCGGCCAGTACGTCATCGGCGCCGGCGCCAGCCTGTACTGCGCCTTGGGCTTCGGGCTGCCCTGGTACGTGTGCCTGTTGGCGGCTATTGCTGCCGGTGCGGTGCTGGGCGCCATCTCCGGGCTCCTGAAGGCGTACCGCAATGTGAATGAGGTCATCTCCTGCATCATGCTCAACTGGATCAGCCTGTATCTGGTGAACGCCCTGCTGTCCCAGGTGAAGGAGACAGCCAGTCCCTACACCTTCACCCTGAGCAGCACGAATCCCGACGCCATCCTGCCCTCTCTGGGCCTGGGCGCCCTGTTCTCCGACAACCAGTATGTGACCATCGCCATCCCCCTGACGGTGATCGTGGCCGTGGGCATCTGGGTCCTGCTGGAGAAGACCAAGCTGGGCTATGAGCTGCGGGCCACCGGCTGCAACAAGTTTGCGGCCAAGTACTGCGGCATGAAGGAGAAGCGAAACATCATCCTCACCATGGCCATCGCCGGCGGCCTTGCCGGCATGGGCGCGGCCACGCTGTTCCTCACCGGATTCGAGCAGTGGCAGGTCACACAGTCCGCGGTGCCGGCCATGGGCTTCAACGGCATCGCCGCCGCCTTCCTGGGCGGACTGAATCCCATCGGCGCTATCTTCTCCTCGTATTTCATTCAGCACATCACCAACGGCGGCGCGTATGTGGACAAGACCATGTACTCCGCCCAGATCTCTGATCTGATCTCCGCCCTGATTATCTACCTGTGCGGCTTCGTACTGTTCTTCAAGGTCTTTATGAACAGCCGGCTGGACCGGCGGGATGAAAAGCGGCGGGCAAAGGAAGACCGGCCCGGCTCTGAGGAAGGAGGGAAGGCGTAATGTTACTGCTGCTGCAATACACGCTGATTTTCGCCTCCGTCCTGCTGCTGGTGGCGCTGGGCGGCTGCTTCTCTGAACACTCCGGCGTCATCAACATCGGCCTGGAGGGCATCATGGTCATGGGCGCCCTGGGCGGTGCGCTGATGATGAAGTTCCTGCCTGCAGGCACCTCCGCCTTTGTGGTGGTGCTGTTGACGGTGCTGGCCAGTATCCTGCTGGGCATGATCTACTCCCTGCTGCTGGCGGTGGCGGCCGTGAACTTCAAGGCGGACCAGACACTGGTGGGCACGGCCATGAACCTGCTGGGCACCGCCGCGGCCACCGTGTTCGTGAAGGCCATGAACACCGCCGCCGATCCGGACAACGTGTCCTCCACCATCCAGTACCTGGACGGCCGCAAGGCATTCCTGGTGAACATCGGCGGCTTTGAGTTCAACTGGTGCATGCTGCTGGCGGTGATCGCCCTGGTAATCGCCTATGTGGTGCTGTACAAGACCCGCTTCGGCCTGCGGCTGTGCGCCTGCGGCGAGCATCCCCAGGCAGCGGATTCCGTGGGCATCAACGTCTACCGGATGCGCTACGCCGGCGTACTGATCTCCGGCGTGCTGGGCGGCCTGGGCGGCATTGTGTATATCATCGCGGGCGTCAGCGAGTGGAAGTTTGAAAACGGCGTGGCCGGTTTCGGCTTCCTGGCCCTGGCGGTGATGATCTTCGGCCAGTGGAAGCCCACCCGCATCGCCCTGGCGGCGCTGCTGTTCGGCTTCTTCCGGGCCCTGGGCAATGTGTACAGCGGCTTCGACCTGCTGAGCAATCTGAACCTGCCCAGCTCCGTGTATAACATGCTGCCCTATGTCATCTCTCTGGTGGTGCTGGCCTTCACATCTCAGAAGTCCCGTGCCCCCAAGGCGGAGGGCATTCCCTACGACAAGGGCCAGCGGTAATTCCATCACAAAACGGAATTTCACGACAAAATATGCCTCCCTGTTATCGGCTTCGACAACAGGGAGGCTGTTTTTATCCCAGCACGTAGCCCACCAGCAAAGCGGCCAGCAGCAGGGAGAAGGCACTCTGCACCACCTTGCCCAGGAAGCAGTTCCGCAGCCGCAGGCCGCTGCCCTCCAGCACCGCCAGCGTCTGACACAGGACCGAGAGGCCGCCCCAGCCCGCTGCTGCCGCCGCCAGAAGAAAGCCGAAGGCATCAGCTGTCAGCAGGGGCGTCAGGGAGAAGAGCTCCAGCGCCGCCACCAGGACCGCCCCCAGGCGGCCGCCCATGGCGGTGAGAGGCTGCGCCAGCACATAGAAGAACACCACGAAGGCGCACACAGACAGAATCCCGGCAAGCGAGGACCGGACAGCCCCGGTGAAGGCCTCCGCAAAGCTGACAGCCTGGAAAGGAGGATGCCTTGTCAGTTCCTGCCGGGAAGCGGATTTTCCGCTGCCCCGAAACACCAGTCCCGTCAGAAGGGCGGAGAGCACATGGATCAGCCACAGCCACACCCCGGCCCGCACACTGCCGAACACCCCCACGCCCAGCACACTGATGAGGAACACCGGATTGGAGTTGTTGCAGAAGGCCAGCAGCCGCTCCGCCTCCTCCCGGGAGACCAGATTTTCCCGGTAGAGGTCTGCTGCCGTCTTGGCGCCGATGGGGTAGCCCCCCACCAACCCCAGCACCAGCGCAGCACTGCCAGCACCGGGGACCCGGAACAGCGGCTCCATCAGCCCCGCCAGCCAGGGGGCGGCCAGCTCCCCGAACCCCAGAGCCAGCAGCGCTGAGGAGGCCACCAGGAAGGGGAACAGGGAGGGGACCACGGAACGGGCACAGAGGGCCAAAGCTTCCGCCACACTGTCCCGCACGGCCCCGGCGTCCGCCAGAAACCACACCAGCAGGCCGCCGAGGCACAGGCAGGCCAGTATCCGCCATCGAATCCGCATCCCGCATCACCTCTCCACACCCTATGCCGGAGCGGGGGACACTATGCCCCCGGCATGTTGCGGGACGTTTGTGCATACAGTCGGGAAGAGGTGAACGTATGGAGCGGAATCGAAAGGACCGAAACGGCGGCGTGCTGGACACGGTGGCGGAGCTGTTCGACCTGCCGGCAGATCTGGTGGCGGGCCTGCCCCACCTGGAGATGATGGGCAGCCGCCAGCTGTATCTGGAGCACCACACAGGCATCCTGGCGTACAGCGACGAGCAGATCGACGTAAACACCACCGGCGGCGTGCTGCGGGTCCGGGGCGCCCGCCTGGCCCTGATGGCCATGACGGCGGAGGAGCTGCGGATCGGCGGGGACATTGCCGCCGTGGAGTGGGTGAGGTGACACCATGCTGAATCAGATCGTCAACCGGCTCCAGGGCCAGGTCCGGATCCGGGTGGAGACCCCCTTTCCGGAGCGGGTGCTGAATCTGTGCGGCGCCCGGAACCTGGCCTTCTGGGATATGGAGTGGGAGTCCGAGACTGCCTTCACCTGCCGGCTGAACCGGCGGGATTACTACGCCCTGCGCCGGGCGGTGAAACAGCTGGACTGCCGGCTGACCGTGGTGCGGAAGGAGGGGGTACCCTTCTTCCTGGGCCGGTTCCGGCGGCGGCACGCGCTGTTGGCGGGACTGACCCTGTGCAGCGCACTGCTGTTCTTCGGCTCCTTCTTCATCTGGGACTTCACGGTGGAGGGGAACCAGCGGGTCACAGACGAGGAGATCCTGCGGGCGCTGCAGCGGCAGGGGGTGGGGATCGGGACCTTCGGCATCTCCCTGGACACGGAGGACATCCGCAACCATGTGCTGCTGGAGATTCCGGAGCTGCTGTGGATCACAGTGAACGTCTCCGGCTGCCGGGCCTATGTAGAGGTGCGGGAGCGGGTGGAGGCGCCGGAGCCGGTGGACGAGCGGGAGCCCACCAACGTGGTGGCCCGCCGGGACGGGCTGATCCTGGACATCCAGGCGATGGATGGGGTCCGGTGCGTGCTGCCCGGGACGTCGGTGGAGGCGGGCGAGCTGCTGATCTCCGGCGTGGAGGACACGGAGACCGTGGGCGCCCGGGTCCTGACCGGCATGGGGAAAGTGGAGGCCCGGACCTGGTACACCCTCTCCACAGTAATGCCTCTGACGGTGGCGGAAAAGCAGTACACCGGAGAGGAGAAACAGGGCTACTCCCTGGTCTTTGGGACAAATCGGGTAAAATTCTTTTTAAACAGTAGCATCGGGACGGGAAACTATGATAAAATAACCGAAAGGACCCAGTGGTCCCTGTTCGGGCTGCCGCTGCCGGTCACCTTTGTGAAGGAGACCTTTCGTTTTTACGAGACGGTCCCCGCCGAGGTCTCCGCCGCCCAGGCGGAGAGCCGGGGTGAGGCGATCCTCACGGACTACCTCCACACTCTGGTGGACCCCTACGGCACCGTCAGCTCTACCCTGTGCACTTCTCGCCGGGAGGGGGACGGACTGCTGGTGACACTGACGGCGGAGTGTGTGGAGGAGATCGGCCGGGCCGTGCCCATCTACACAGACCCCACAGAAGAATCGGGCGGCTGATGCCCGGGAGATACAGGAGTGATACCTTGGAACAGCGAATCAGCATTGAGCGGCTGGAGCAGGCCGTGAATATTTTTGGCTCCTTTGACGAGAACATCCGTATCATTGAGGGCGAGATGGAGGTCTCGGTGGTGAGCCGGGACTCAATGCTGAAGGTGAGCGGCGAGAACGCGGAAAACGTGATGTACGCGGTCAAGGCCATCGAGGCCCTCATGTCCCTCTCCTCCCGGGGGGAGGCCATCAACGAGCAGAACGTGCGCTATATCATCCAGCTGGTCCGCAGCGGCAACGAGAGCCAGATCAGCCAGCTGGCGGGGGACGTGCTGTGCGTCACCGCCAAGGGGCGGCCCATCAAGGCCAAGACCCTGGGACAGAAGAAGTATGTGGAGGCCATCAAGAAGAACGTGGTCACCCTGGGCATCGGCCCCGCCGGCACCGGCAAGACCTATCTGGCGGTGGCGGCGGCGGTGGCCGCCTTCCGGGCCAAGGAGGTCAACCGCATCATCCTCACCCGCCCCGCAGTGGAGGCGGGTGAGCGGCTGGGCTTCCTGCCTGGGGATCTCCAGTCCAAGGTGGACCCCTATCTGCGGCCCCTGTACGACGCCCTGTTCGACATGCTGGGCGCGGAGACCTACAACAAGTATCTGGAGCGGGGGAACATCGAGGTGGCCCCCCTGGCCTATATGCGGGGCCGCACCTTGGACGACAGCTTCATCATCCTGGACGAGGCCCAGAACACCTCCCGGGAGCAGATGAAGATGTTCCTGACCCGGCTGGGCTTCGGGTCCAAGATCGTCATCACCGGCGACATCACCCAGATCGACCTGCCGGGGGACAAGCCCAGCGGCCTGAAGGACGCCATGAAGATCCTGAAGGGCGTGGAGGGCGTCAGCATCTGCCAGCTGACCCAGCAGGACGTGGTGCGCCATGTGATGGTGCAGCGGATCATCGAGGCCTACGCCCGATTCGAGGAGAAGCGCAAATGAGAAAGACACACTATATCCCCATCACCGCCGACGTACCCGGCGCCGCCAACGACGCCAACTGCGCCCTGATCCGCCGGACCATCCGCACAGCGCTGGCGGCGGAGGGACTCACGGCCCCCTGCGAGGTGGACGTGCTCCTGACGGATGACGACGGCATCCACGAGATCAACCGAGAGCTGCGGCAGGTGGACCGCCCCACGGACGTCCTCAGCTTCCCGGAGTTTGAACTGACCCCCGGCCAGCTGCCCGGCCCGGAGGACGCCGACCCCGGCACGGGCCTTATCCCGCTGGGGGACATGGTGCTCTCCATGGAGCGGGTGGCGGCGCAGGCCAGGGAGTACGGTCACTCCAAGCGGCGGGAACTCTCCTATCTGGTAACCCACTCGGTGCTGCATCTGCTGGGCTACGACCATCTGGACGAGGGGCCTATGAAGGCACAGATGCGGGCCAGAGAGGAGGCCATCATGGCCCTGCTGGGGCTGGAGCGGTGAGAAAGGCCGCTCTGGCCAAGCTCCGGCCGGAGTGCCGGGCGGACGCTGTGTCCTTTTCGAAAAGTCTCTGACAGGAGAAGGCGCAGCCCTGTCCCCCGTGCGGCGGGCCGCTGGACTATTTCCACAAGAAAACCAAGAAAAGCAGCTGCAACTGGGCCTGCACGGCCTGCGGCGTGCGGTATGACACCATGCAGCTGCTGGATGAATGAAGCGAGAAGGTAATTTCTCCCTGTCCCTATTCAAAATTGCTCACAGAAAGCTGAGGATCACCGGAAATTGCGGAAGGAGCTGCATTATGGCCGAGGATAAGCTGTTTGTCGAGGCAACCGAAGAGGACGTACCGTCTATCATCGGCCTGCGGCAAAGGATCTGGAGCACCACATACCGAGGCATCTACCCGATTCCATGATAGATGAATTTGACTGGGACCGGCACAGGGAAATGGAACTGCTGAGGGTCCATCACCCGGCATATTCGGTGTACCTTATCCGAAAGGGTCGGCAAAATATCGGTTATCTGACGATAAATAAAGCCGACGTGATCACCCTGCAATCCCTTTATATTGTCTCTGAATACCAGCGACAGGGGATCGGACGGCAAGCCTTTGATTTCATGAGCGCATATTGCCGGGAGCACCATGCCAACGCCTTCATCTGCCACTGTGTTCCGGAAAATTTCAATGCCCGAAGCTTCTATGAGCGCATGGGCGGCGAGGTGATCGGGGAGGACCTGACAAACGAGGAACGCTGGCAGAACTCTGTCACTTACCAGTTTACACTACCATCAAAAGTAACATAACAAAATTGCTCACAGAAAGCTGAGGATCACCTTATGAACGAGAAAAACAACATCACCAAAACCGCTATGATCACCGTGTGCGGACGGCCCAACGTGGGCAAGTCCAGTCTCACCAACGCCCTGGTGGGTGAGAAGATCGCCATCGTCTCCAACAAGCCCCAGACCACCAGAAACCGCATCTACGGCGTGGTGAACCGGGGCGACACCCAGTTCATCCTGCTGGATACGCCGGGCCTGCACAAGGCCCGCTCCCGGCTGGGGGACTATATGGTGAAGGTCGTACGGGAGAGTCTGGCCAGTGTGGAGGCCGCCCTGCTGCTGGTGGAGCCCATCCCCCACGTGGGAGAGCCGGAGAAGATCCTTCTCCAGCGCATCCGGGAGGAGAAGCTGCCCTGCGTACTGTGCATCAACAAGATCGACACCGTGGAGCGCAAGGACGATCTGCTGGCGGTCATCGCCGCATACAGCGAGGTCTACCCGGATTTCGACGCCATCATCCCCATCTCCGCCCGCACCGGCGACGGTCTGGAGGAGCTGCTGGCCCAGATGCAGCGGTACGCCGTGGAGGGGCCGCAGCTGTTCCCCGACGGCATGACCACCGACCAGCCGGATCAGCAGGTCTGCGCCGAGATCATCCGGGAGAAAATGCTGCTGTGTCTGGATAAGGAGATCCCCCACGGCACGGCGGTGGAGGTGACCCGCTTCACCGAGCGGGAGGACTCCGGCATCATCGACCTGGACGTGACCATCTACTGCGAAAAGGCCAGCCACAAGGGCATCATCATCGGCAAGCACGGGGATATGCTCAAGCGCATCAGCACGCTGGCCCGGCAGGATATCGAAAAGTTCATGGGTACCAAGGTCTATCTGGAAACATGGGTGAAG
>ONZZ01001172.1_pt1 | contig 17858 bp, 15 predicted proteins | sample 1671101 | NCBI WGS metagenome assembly ONZZ01 (sample SAMN06348122, study PRJEB24527) | human gut metagenome | biome: human gut; feature: ankylosing spondylitis patient; material: feces | host: Homo sapiens | place: China | collected 2015-10
TTTAATCAGCGAGTCAGCTTGGGAAGAAATGACCTGCTTATTCGCACCTTCCTTATCAGAACGGTTTGTGGTAACGGTATTGGCAGCTCATTGATGGCTGCGAATAATGTGAAAAAGATCTGTGACGAATTAGGCATCAAAGCGGACGTCGCCTCGGTCGATTTTGCTAACGCCGTCGGGGAAAAAGCCGACCTTTACGTCACGATCAAAGAACTGGCAAATCAATTTCCGGCCCACTGTCATGTCGCCATCATTCGCAGCTACGTCCATAAAGCGAAGATCGCCGAGGATATTACCGACGCGCTGATGAAAATTGCTGCGACTCACTCTTAATCAGCATAGAGGGAACGACCATGCAGGCTATTCTTAGTTTCTTAACGGAAATATTCAGTCAACCCGCCTTTTTAATGGGGCTTATCGCCTTTGTTGGTTTAGTGGCGCTGCGCTCCCCTGGCAATAAACTGCTTACCGGCACATTGAAGCCGATTTTAGGCTATTTGATGTTGAGCGCTGGGGCAGGCGTTATCGTTGCCAATCTCAATCCGCTGGGCGGTATTATCGAGGCCGGATTTAATATCCGCGGCGTTATTCCGAACAATGAAGCCATTGTCTCCGTCGCCCAGAAGATGCTGGGCGTGGAAACCATGAGTATTTTACTGTTAGGCTTTATTTTCAACCTGATTATCGCCCGCTGTACCAAGTATAAATATATCTTTCTGACCGGCCATCATTCGTTCTTTCTCGCCTGCCTGTTCTCCGCCGTTCTGCAGGCGGCGGAGTTCCAGGGCTGGATGTTGATCCTGATCGGTGGATTCCTGTTGGGCTCATGGTCGGCCATCTCCCCGGCCATCGGTCAGCGTTACACCAGGCAGGTAACCGAAGACGGCGGGATCGCCATGGGCCATTTCGGCTCTCTCGGCTACTACCTCTCGGCATGGATCGCCAGCCGGACCGGCAATCCGGCAAATTCCTTCGCCGATACCGAAATTTCAGAAAAGTGGGGCTTTCTGCGCGATACCACGGTCACCACCGGTATCGTGATGTTTGTTATCTACTTTGTCTGCAGCGCTGTCGCCGGGTCGGCGTACCTGAGCACCATCACCGACCAAAACATGCTGATCTTCTCGGTGCTGACCGGTCTGCAGTTCGCCGTTGGCGTAGCCATTGTCTATAACGGCGTGCGGCTGATCCTCGGCGATCTGGTGCCGGCGTTCCAGGGCATCAGCCAGAAGCTGATCCCGGACTCCATCCCGGCCGTTGACTGCGCGGTGTTCTTCACCTTTAGCCCCACCGCGGTGGTAGTGGGATTCATCAGCTCCTTTGTGGGCGGGCTGGTCGGGATGCTCTTGCTCGGCGGGCTGGGCATGGCGCTGATTATTCCCGGCATGGTGCCGCACTTCTTCTGCGGCGGCACGTCCGGCGTCTTCGCCGACAAACTGGGCGGTAAGCGCGGATGTATCATCGCCTCCTTTATCGGCGGGATCTTCCTCGCCTTCCTGCCGGCGATGCTGCTGCCGGCGCTCGGCAACCTCGGGTTTGAAAACAGCACCTTCGCCGATTTCGACTTCGCGGTATGGGGCATCATTATCGGGAATGCGTTCACCCAGTTTGGTCAGATCACTATCTATCTGATTTGTCTGGCGCTGCTCGTCGCGCTGCTGGCGCCTTTCTGCTTCCGTCACGTCCAGGTGGTGGGCAACACGCTCAGCTATGAGGAGCTTACGGCGAAGCAGAAAAATGAATAAGCGAGGTCATTTTTCCCGGCGGGAGGGCCACGCTTTCCGCCGCTGACAAATAATCAGGAGTGGTTATGGCTATTTTGTCCATTGGATTTGCTTGTTTCGATCAGTTTTTCTTTCTCAATGAATGGCCCCAGGAGAATACCAAAAACTTTTGTCATGATTTTATTGAAAGCGGCGGCGGTCCGGCGGCCAATGCGGCCTGGCTGCTGGGATTATGGGGCGAGGAGGTTTATTACATTGGTCATCTGCAGCAGGACCTTTACGGTCAGCGCATTATCGATGAGTTTGCCGAGGCGGGGGTGGATACCAGCCAGGTGGTTTTCTCCGATGACATGATCACCCCGCTGGCCTCGGTGCTGGTCAATCGCTTAACGGGTTCGCGGACGATTATTACCCGCAAGATGCAAACGCCGCCTTCCCTGACCTACGAGCAAAAGCTCAAACTGGACGACCTCGCCGAGCGACTGATTGCCAGCGAGGAGCCGGTCACCATTTTAATTGACGGCCATGAGGCGGAAATCAGTGAATATTTAATTAAGAAACTGCCCAACGCCAGGGTCGTGATGGACGGCGGGTCACTGCGCGCCAGCAATATTAAACTGGCGGCCTGGACTGACTATTTTGTAGTGAGCGAACATTTCGCCCGCGATTATATGAGCTATCGCTCGCTGAGCACCGAAGCAGAAATTAAAGCGGCCCTGATTGAGTTGAATAAAATTTGCCGCGGTGAAGCATTTATTACCCTTGGCGAAAAAGGCTGCGCTTTTTTAAAAAGCGGTATGCTGCAGATCGTCCCGTCCTGGCTGTGCAATGCCGTTGATACCACCGGCGCCGGGGATGTATTTCACGGCGCCTTCACCTATGGCGTCCATTACTCATGGCATATCGATAACATTATTTTATTTGCCAGCCTGACCGCCGCCATTTCTATTGAGAAAAAAGGGGTTCGGGAATCGATGCCGGACCTGGCGGTCGTCCACCACTCGTTAAATAGCTACGAGAGAAACTTAACGCAATATTTTGAAGAATAACTGCATTTAATAAATATCAAGAGGTGAATATGTTAGTGTCGATGAAGGACATGCTTCAGCATGCCCTGCGGGACGGCTACGCCGTCGGTCAGTTCAACATTAATAATCTGGAATGGGTCGGCGCCGTATTAAGCACCGCCCAGCAGTGCCGCTCACCGGTTATTTTGGGGGTGTCCGGCGGCACGGTTAAGCATATGCTCGGGTTAAAATGTATTCATGACATTGTGGTTAACGCCATGGAGTATTTGCATATTGATGTTCCGGTGGCGCTGCATCTGGATCATGGCACCTCCCGGGAGGCCTGCGAAGCGGCGATCGCCGCCGGCTTCAGTTCCATTATGTTTGATGGCTCGCATCTGCCGTTCAGGGAAAACCTGGCCATTACCCGCCACCTGGTGACGCTGGCGCACAGCAAAGGTATCTCTGTGGAGGCCGAACTGGGGACCATCGCCGGCAGTGAAGACGGCATTGTCAATTCCGAAGTCATCTACGCCGATCCGCAGGAGTGCTACACCCTGGTGACAGAAACCCAGGTGGATTGCCTCGCCGCCGCGCTGGGCTCCACCCATGGTCTGTATAAAGGTAAAGCCCGGCTGGGATTTACCGAGATGAAAGCCATTGCCGAGCAGGTGAAGGTTCCGCTGGTGCTGCATGGCGGCACCGGTATTGCCGATGAGGATATGCGCCGGGCGATTGCCTGCGGCACCGCCAAGATTAACGTTAATACCGAAAATATGTACGCCTGGTGCCAACAGGTGAAAGCAATTTTCGCCGCCGACACCGGGCACGATGTGAACGATCCGCGGAAAGTCATCGCCCAGGGACTGCAGCCGGTACGCGAGATGATTGCCCGCCGCATGGCGCTCTTTGGCTCAGAGCAGCGCTATTGACGCCGGGCCTGCGGCTGAAACCGCCGCCCCGACGCTGCCGGGGCGGTGGCGTCAGGTATCAAAAGGCAAAGCAGGAGCAGCCCAGCACGCCCCAGAAGGCCTGCTCGTCAGAGACCGGAATCGACGACTTACGCGCAATATCATGCTGATGGCCGTGGACGCCACAGCTACCGCAGCACTGGTGCATCTGCACCATGGCGCCGATTTTAGCCGTCGCCGGCGGAGCGAAACGGTAATGGCCCGGGACCTTCACCACCGGCGACCACTCCGGCAGCACCGGGATCGGCGGCGGCGCCAGCGGCGAGAAGTGACCGGCGGCATAGACCACTTTGCCGTCAACCACCGTCAGCACCGACTCAATGCCTTTGATCTCCTCTTCCGCGACGCTGAAGTAGTCTTTCGACAGCACCACCAGATCGGCAAGCTGACCGGCGGCCAGACGGCCTTTCTTGCCCTGCTCGCTGGAGAACCAGGCGCTGCCCGCCGTCCACAGCTCCAGCGCGACATCGCGCGGCAGGCGGTTGGCGTCGTCATACATCGCCATCCCGCCAACGGTGCGCCCGGAGACCAGCCAGTACAGCGCGGTCCATGGGTTATAGCTGGCGACGCGGGTCGCATCGGTGCCCAGCCCCACCGGCACGTCCAGCGCCAGCATCTTTGCTACCGGCGGGGTATGTTTCACCGCCTCTTTGCCGTAGCGATCGACAAAATATTCGCCCTGGAAGGCCATCCGATGCTGCACCGCAATACCGCCCCCCAGCGCCTTCACCCGCTCAATGTTACGCTCGGTAATGGTCTCGGCATGATCGAAGAACCAGTGCAGGCCATTAAACGGGATATCGCGGTTCACCTTCTCAAACACGTCCAGCATCCGGCTGATGGACTCATCGTAGGTGGCATGCAGGCGGAACGGCCAGCGATGCTCCACCAGATGGCGTACCACCCGCTCCAGCTCATCCTCCATGCCTTGCGGCAGATCCGGCCGCGGCTGCAGGAAATCTTCAAAATCCGCCGCCGAAAATACCAGCATCTCGCCGGCGCCGTTGGCGCGATAGAAGTCAGTCCCCTGCCCCGGCTTCAGCATGTCGGTCCAGCGTTCGAAATCCTCCAGCTCCTGCTTCGGCCGCTGAGTAAACAGGTTGTAGGCGATGCGCACGGTCATCTGATCTTTCGCGTGCAGCTGTTCGATAATTTCGTAATCTTCCGGATAGTTCTGGAAGCCGCCGCCGGCGTCTATGGCGCTGGTCAGCCCCAGTCGGTTCAGCTCGCGCATAAATTGACGGGTGGAGTTCACCTGCAGATCCAGCGGCAGCTTCGGCCCCTTGGCCAGCGTAGCGTAAAGGATCATGGCGTTCGGTTTGGCGATCAGCATCCCGGTCGGGTTGCCGTGGCTATCGCGGACGATCTCGCCGCCCGCCGGATCCGGCGTCTCTTTGGTATATCCCACGGCTTTCAGCGCCGCACGGTTCAACAGCGCGCGATCGTAGAGATGGAGCACAAACACCGGCGTATCAGGCGCCGCCTCGTTCAGCTCTTCCAGGGTCGGCATCCGCCGCTCGGCGAACTGAAATTCGCTCCAGCCGCCGACCACCCGCACCCACTGCGGGGACGGCGTGCGATCCGCCTGATCCTTCAGCATTCGCAGGGCATCCGCCAGCGAGGGGACGCCCTCCCAGCGGAGCTCAAGGTTGTAGTTCAACCCACCGCGGATCAGGTGCAGGTGAGAATCGTTGAGGCCCGGGATCACCGTATGCCCTTTGAGATCGACGATTTGCGTCCCCTCGGCGGCAAAGCTCATGATCCGATCGTGACTTCCGGTGGCAACAATTTTTCCGTCGGCGATGGCCACGGCTTCCGCCAGGGGATTCGCACGATCGAGGGTATGAATCTGACCGTGGGTCAGAATCAGTGTGGCAGTTTGCGACATAACGCACTCCTTGAGGAGGCTGACTCAGTTTTTCTTCAACCAGCCAGCAAACAGGCGGGTCACGATGGGCATCCAGAACCAGACCACCAGCGCAACCACGCAGGCATCATTGATGAGGTGCAGCAGCAGGCTCCCCTTAAGCGACGGCAGCAGCATGCCGGTCACCGCAGGCACCAGGTTGGTGCTGGGGAAAATCACCAGCAGGGTGATCAGAAACTGTTTCCAGCGCCGCGGCTGGCGTACGTTCACCGTCGGCGGGGTAAACCAGAAGGCCGGTTCAGTCCGCACCTCAGTCCGATCGCCTTCCGTCAGCAGTGGGGCAATCTCAGCCACCAGTTGCCGACGGGTTTCCGACTGCGTCCAGGCGTAGAGGTGCTCCAGGGTATCGAAGCGGATTATGACGCTCCACAGATTCTGCCCTGCGGCGGGCCGGATCACATTCGCCCCAAGATGGCCGGGAAATTCTGCCGCAATGGGCATAATTTTACCGAGCCACTCTTCGTAGCGCTGGCTGTGTTGCGGATCGAGCAGATGGCTGATAACCAGGGTCACCGATTTTTGCTGCGCCATGACGAGTTCCTTGCTTCAGGGAAATGGCCGGTTTTCTCCTGCCACTCTCCATAAATGATCTGACACAACATCCTTCATGCTGCGTTGAAGCGGCAGGCGGGCACGTCCCCGTGAACTTGAATAAATTCAGTAGCTGGGGACGGACAAACGCAGCCAACAACGCAGCAGCCTGAAGGATGGAGTGATTTACGCTTTACGCTCCGGCGCGCCATGCACCATGGTATAAGCGTAATCCACGCCCATCCCGTAGGCGCCGCTGTGTTCGCGCACCAGGTCCATTACCGCATCGTAGGTCGCTTTGCGCGACCAGTCGCGCTGGTACTCCAGCAGCACCTGCTGCCAGGTCACCGGCACCGCCCCCGCCTGCACCATCCGGTCAATAGACCGCTCATGGGCGTCGACAGAGGTGCCGCCGGAGGTATCCGTCACTACATAGACCTCGTAGCCCGCCTCCAGCGCCATCAACGCCGGGAAAGTCAGGCAGACTTCGGTCCACAGAGCGGAGATCACCAGCTTTTTACGGCCGGTCGCTTTCACCGCTGCCACAAACGCATCGTCTTCCCAGGAGTTCATGGAGGTACGTTCAATCGGCTTGACGTCAGGATGCACGGCCAATAATTCCGGCCAGATATAGCCGCTAAAGCTTTTGGTCTCTACGGAGGTATAAATCACCGGTACATTAAAAATTTTGCCCGCTTTCGCCAGCGCCACGGTGTTATTTTTCAGGGTCTGGCGATCGATATTCGCCACGCCGGTAATGATACCAACTTGTTGATTTCGTATTTTCACTGACACTAGGATTATCCTGATGTTACAAGGATTGAATGACTACAGATTAAAATAGTTATCAACAAGTTGACAGCATTACCCGCCACGCCAAAGGACATTTGCGGCTGATGGTCAATAAAGATAAGCGCGGAATTAGTGGGATCGAGCAGTTCACGAATAGACATTAAATACCTTCTTAATCAATTAGTTAAAAAGATGACATGATGATTAATGCGTCGTGTGGATCCTGACTGATAAAGCATGGTGAGTATAGCCAGTTATTTCTAACAAGTTATTAAGGATTTTTTATGGTTTATATTTTTTGCCGCGACCAGGATTTATTCACGCCTGTTTTAATCAAATTTTTACGCCAAACTGTTCTGATTTATTCACTGGCTTTGATTATTGCGCTTAGGTACAACAGAGAAAACAAATTAATGGATAGCTTCATATGCGCGTAAACTTTGATGTTTTGATGATCCTTGATGCCCTTGACCGCCACGGATCCTTCGCCACCGCCGCGGAGTCGCTGTATAAAACCCCCGCCGCTCTGAGCTATATGATCCAGAAGCTGGAGAGCGATCTGAACATCGTGCTGTTGGATCGTTCCGGCCATCGGGCAAAATTTACCGATACCGGGCGGCTGATGCTGGAGAAGGGGCGACAGCTTTTAAGTGCCGCCAGAGATCTGGAAAAGCAGGCCCAGCAGCTGAGCGCGGGCTGGGAGCGAGAGCTAGCCATCGCCCTTGACGCCTCATTTCCCTTTTCGGCCCTGCTGCCGCTGATCGCCGAGTTTTACGCGCAAAACCCACAGACGCGACTGAACTTCAGCCATCACACCCTCGCCGGTTCGTGGGAAGAGCTGACCCATCATGGGGCGGATATTATCCTCGGCGCCATCAATGAGCCGCCCACCTCCGCGGAGTGGTCATGGCAAACCCTCGGCGCGTTGGATAACATCTTCGTCGTCGCCCCCCATCACCCGCTGGCTCAGGCGAAGGAGCCACTGGCCAATAAACAGCTCAGCCAGCATCGGGCCATCGTGATCCGCGACAGCGCCCGCTATTGCCATCCGCTCAACAGCAATCTCCTCGACGAGCAGCCGCAAATCGGCGTCGATGATTTCGCCAGTAAAGTCGAACTATTGTGCGCCGGGCTGGGCTGCGGCTTTCTGCCGCGCCATATCGCTCGCCCGTGGCTGGTAAAAGGCAGTCTGGTGGAGAAAAGCGTCGCCTGCTGGCGGGAAAAGGATATTACCTATATGGCCTGGCGCAGCGGGAATGATGGGCTGGCTCAGCGCTGGTGGCGGGAGGCGCTCCTCCGCGGCGACCTGCTGAGCCAGCTCTACCATTAACGGCCGGACCAGACGTTGGCGGAGATGGCCGGGAGGGTCAGCACCCCGTCCTGGAAGGCGCCGGCGCCCTCCTGCAGCGTCCACCCGGCCACGTTCAGCAGCGGGGAATCTTCAATAACCACCTCGCAGGCTTCCCCGCGGTTAATCGCCACCAGCACCCGCTGCTGTTTGTAGACGCGGACAAACACCACCACGTTATCCTCGGCGTAAATCACCTGACAGCCGCCATAGCGCAGCGCCTGGTGGGCCTTACGCAGTTTCGCCATCCGCTGATACAGCGCCAGCAGCTGGGTATCCTGCAGCGCCGGATCCCACGGGAACGGTTTGCGGCAGAACGGATCGTTATTGCCATCCACGCCCACCTCGTCGCCATAGTAGATGCACGGTACCCCCGGCCAGCTGAACAGCCACACCACCGCCAGCGGCAGGCGCGCTACGTCTTTGCCAAGAAGAGATTTAAAACGCGCCGTATCATGGCTGTCGAGCTGGTTGAACATCCGCAGCTGCTGCTGATGCGACAGCCCGGCGCGATAATTATCCATCCACGCCATACAGGTCTGGGCGTCTATTTTCTGCGGATCGTAAGAGATATCGGTATTGGCGAGGAATCCCCAGATCGGGAAGGTGAAGCCGCGATAGTTCATCGCCGCGTCTTCGGCATCCGCCTGCAGCCACTGGCGCGCGTCGCCAAAATGTTCGCCAAAGACAAAAGCTTCCGGCTGCGCTTGCTTCGCTGCCTGGGTAATGCCGGCGATATGCTGCAGGTTATTCCGCGCCCCGCCGCCTTCGCCCAGCATATGCACCACGTCAAGACGCCAGCCGTCCATGCTCCATGGCGCCTTCAGCCAGTGGCGTACGATACTGTCTTCACCGGCATAGATCTCGTTGACCAGGCTGGTCGACCGATAGTCGAGCTTCGGCAGACTGGCATAGCCCAGCCAGTTGTGCGCCTGCCCCTCCTCTGAGAAGGTAAACCAGTCGCGCCACGGGGAGTCCGGATCGTGGCCGGCGCCGCCGCTGCCCTGCTGGTGACGGTCGAACCAGGGATGGGAATCGCCGGTATGGTTGAACACGCCGTCGAGGATCATGCGCATTCCCGCCCGCTGGGTGTTGTGGCGCAGCCGGAGCAGCGCCGCGTCGCCGCCAAACTGCGGATCGACGCGCCGATAATCCTCGGTATCGTATTTATGCACGCTGGGGGCGGCGAAAACCGGGTTCAGATACAGAGCGGTTACGCCGAGCTGCTTCAGGTAGGGAAGTTTTTCGCTGATGCCGTCGAGATCCCCGCCGTAGAACGTCGACCCGCCCGCCTCGCCGGTAAGCGGGTCGTCCCACGCCTTGCGCACAATCTCCCGTCCCGCCGCGTGATGGTAATAGACCGCATCCTGGTCGGCGTCACGCGCGGCGCTGCGGGCAAAGCGATCGGGGAAAATTTGATAGAACACCTGATCGGCCACCCACTGCGGGCCGGCGTCCGGCAGGTCAATGGCGAACTGCTCCAGTCGGGCCGGCGGGAATCGGGTGAAGCCTTGTGGCGTAAACCAGCGCTGATGGTCGGCCCACAGCAGCTTAAAGCTGTAGCGGCGGCGCGGCTGGCCGCTGGCGAGAGAGATTTCGCCGCGCCATGCCACCACGCCTGGCTGCGGCGCCTGGCGGAGCCGCTGCATCGGCAGCGACAGCTCTTCGTTATCCTCTTCCGCGCGCAGCGTGATCCGCTGCGGCAGCGACTCACCGCTTAACCACAGAGTAATAAACAGTCGGTCCTGTTGCACCTTGATAAAGGGTGCAACCGGAAGGTGCCATGCCTTCAACATCGTGAATCCTCATTGTGCAGAATGGGCACACCTTGCCATAGCCGCCGGGCGCAGAACTCATCATCTCAGAACTTTTTGGGGGAGGATAACGGGGGAGGACGCGGGACCGCAAGCCGCCCCGGCCGCGCGATGCTGACCGGGGCGATGTCGATTACTGAGCCTGCGCCAGGCGGCGCTCACGGCGGGTCTTAAAGCCCCAGCCGAGCAGCAACAGCGCAATCCACGCCATACCGACGTACAGCGAGATGCGGGTGTCCGGATGATAGCCGATAAGGGCGATAATAAAGGCCAGGAACAGCAGGCCGATCACCGTGGTCACCACCCCGCCAGGGACTTTGAATTTCAGCGCCTTAACCTCTTCGGGCGACAGACGGCGGCGGAAGGCTATCTGTGACAGCAGGATCATAATCCACACCCACACCGTGGCGAAGGTGGCCAGGGAGGCGATCACCAGGAAAACGTTCTCCGGCATGATGTAATTTAGGTATACCGCAAACAGCAGCGCAATGGTCATCACCATCACCGTCACCCACGGAATACCGCGACGCGACGTTTTAGCGAACACCTTCGGCGCGCTGCCCTGCTCAGCCATGCCGTGCAGCATACGGCCCACGCCGAACACGTCGGAGTTAATCGCCGACAGCGAAGCCGTCAGGACCACGAAGTTAAGAATACTGGCCGCGAAGGTAATGCCCAGATGCTGGAAGGTCAGGACGAAGGGGCTGCCGTCGGTTCCCACCTGATTCCACGGGTAGATGGACATAATGACGAACAGCGTGCCGACGTAGAACACCAGAATGCGCATCGGCACCGAGTTGATGGCGCGCGGAATGGATTTCTCCGGGTCCTTCGCCTCACCGGCGGTAATGCCGATGATTTCGATGCCGCCGTAAGCGAACATCACCATCTGCAGCGACATCACCATTCCCAGCCAGCCGTTGCTGAAGAAGCCGCCGTTGCTCCACAGATTATGAATCCCCGTCGGCTGGCCGCCGTTGCCGATCCCCCAGATAATGATGCCGAACCCGGCGAGGATCATGATGATAATGGTGGCCACTTTGAAGAACGAGAACCAGAACTCCAGCTCGCCAAACACCTTGACGCTCATCAGGTTGACGGCGCAGATGATCAGCACCACGCTGAGCACCCAGATCCAGTGCGGCACCGTCGGGAACCAGACGCCCATGTAGATGCCGAAGGCGGTAACGTCGGCGATGGCGACGATCAGGATTTCAAAGCAGTAGGTCCAGCCGGTGATATAGCCCGCTAGTCCGCCGAGGTTTTCCTGGGCATAGCGGGAGAATGAGCTGGCGGCAGGGTTATGCACCGACATCTCACCGAGCGCCCGCATAATGATATATGCCGCGACGCCGCCGATAATGTAGGCCAACAGTACGCTGGGTCCGGCCATTTTAATGGCGTCGGCCGAGCCGTAAAAAAGCCCGGTGCCGATGGCGGAACCCAGGGCCATAAAGCGAATGTGCCGGGTGCTTAGCCCGCGCTTAAGCTTGTTACTACTTTCCATCGTGGTTTTTCAATGCCGTTTAACACAAAAAATAAAAAACCACGGAACCCGAAGTCCCGTGGTTAAACGCTTGTCCTCACCGCCGGTTAATGCGCGCTGGAAGTCACCTGACGTCCGGCTGCGCGATCCCAGATCACCGCGAGAATGGTCATCACGGCGGTGGGCATCAGCCAGGCCAGGCCCTGCTCCGCCAGCGGCAGACGCGCGGTCCAGTCCGGCAGAATCGCGGCAAATGCCGATGACTTAATCCCGTCAATGATACCAAACATCAGGCTGATAAACATGGCCGGCGCGATAACGCGGGACGAATTATGCCACCAACTGCGGGTAAAGCTTAATACAACCAGTGCGATACACGGCGGATAGATAGCGGTCAGCACCGGAATCGATACCTGGATCAGATGGCTAAGGCCCAAATTGGAGACCGCCATGGAGAACAGGCCGAGAACAAAGACCAGCGTGCGATAGGAGAACGGCAGATACTGGGCAAAGAACTCAGCGCAGGCGCAGGTCAGGCCCACCGCCGTCACCAGGCAAGCGATGAAGATCAGCGCCGCCAGCAGGAAACTGCCCGCCCCGCCGAAGGTGTGCTGCACGTAGGCATGGAGGATCGCCGCGCCGTTGGCGGACTGATCCACGAGAGTAGCGCTGTCAGAGCCCAGACGGAACAGCGCCAGATACAGCAGGGTCAGGCCGACGCCCGCCATCAGACCAGCCCAGACGGTATAGCGGGTCAACAGACGCGCTTCGCTGACGCCGCGTGAGCGAGCGGCATTAACAATCACGATGCCGAACACCATCGCGCCGAGGGTATCCATGGTCAGGTAGCCGTTGACGAAGCCATTGGAGAATGGCGCCGTACGATACGCTTCCAGCGCGTCGCTGATCGGGCCCGCTGGCCAGATGATGGCGGCGACCGCCAGCACAATCAGGGCGATAATTTTCAGCGGCGCAAGGAAATTGCCCACGGTGTCCAGCAGTTTGCCCGGATAGAGGGAGACCAGAATCACCAGCGCGAAGTAAATAACGCTGTAGATCAGCAGCGGCAGCGGGCCGTCGCCGGTCAGCGGCGCAATACCGACCTCAAAGGAGACGGTCGCGGTACGCGGCGTCGCGAACAGCGGTCCTACCGCGAGATAGCACACCACCGCCAGCAGGATACCGGCCACTTTACCAATCGGGGTGCTCAGGCTTTCAACGCCGCCGCCGACTTTCGCCAGCGCCACCACCGTCAGCACCGGCAGACCCACCGCAGTGATCAGGAAGCCGATCGCCGCCGTCCAGACGTGCTCGCCCGCCTGTAAACCAACCATCGGAGGGAAAATAATGTTGCCTGCGCCAACGAACAACGCGAAGGTCATAAAGCCCAACGCTATGATGTCGCGAGATTTTAACTGATGGGTCATAAATTCATTACTGCCTGTGGATGTGGTGTTGTAAAAAAATGGAAAAATACCGCGCTCCCCTCTCAGGGACGATACAGCGGCCATTGCCGGTAAACTCAGCGAGATATGCTCCCGAAGCGGCGTGGGAAAGAATTGTTTTTGGTATTACCACGCAAAAGCAGTCTGTCATCGACTGCGCAGGCGCAATTTAAACGCTTATAACGTTTTAAAGCAAGGCACGATCGCAAAAGCAGATGATTATGCTGGTTATGTCTTTCACACCAGAATCATTTACCATATTGATAGAAAACCCGTGGCTTATCATGCGAACAAAAAAGCAGCGCACGCTCATTAAATAGGCGAGAAAAAACGACTGCCAATGAAAATGACCAGCTGAAGCTGGTCATTGGCAAGATAAACTGACAGCGCGTCGATCAGGCGTCATTTTTGGCAATTAATCGTTCCGGGAGCAGGAAGCTAAAGCGGGTTCCCTTGCCCACCGTGCTGTCGATTTCCAGCCGGCTGTCATGATGGTTAACCGCGTGTTTGACGATCGCCAGTCCCAGGCCACTGCCCCCCGTTTGCCGGGAACGGGCTTTATCCACCCGATAAAAACGCTCGGTCAGACGGGGAATATGCTCCGGCGCAATGCCTGGCCCGTTATCCTCGACGCTGAACAGCGCTCCCTGCGGGGTTCGCTGCCAGCTGACGCGAATTTCGGTCCCCGGCGGGGTGTGGTTCACCGCGTTATAGACCAGGTTGGAGATGGCGCTGCGCAGTTGCTCCTCATTACCCAGCACCTTGAGCTGCTCATCGACGGTGAAGATCAGCGTCTGTTTCTCCTGGCTGAGAGTTTGCGCCTCGCGCTCCACCACCCGCAGCATCATCGGCACGTCGATGCGATCATTCATCGCCAGCGCCGGCGCGGCTTCAATACGCGACAGCGTCAGCAGCTGCTTCACCAGACCTTCCATACGCTGAGTTTGCTCCCGCATGGTGTGCAGGGCTTTTTCTCGGGTCGCCCCCTCCAGCACCTGCTCCTGCATCATCTCCAGATAGCCCTGCAGCACCGTCAGTGGGGTGCGCAACTCATGGCTGACGTTGGCGAAAAAGTTCCGCCGCGCCCCTTCCAGCTGATGCATCTGCGTCACGTCGCGCGCCACCATCAGCCACTGCTTGTCGCTGTAGGGCATCACGCGAATTTCCAGATGACGGGCGTTATTCAGCACCAGATTGAGCGGCTTTGAAAAATCGCGCTGTTTCAGATAGTTGGCGAACTCAGGATAGCGCAGAAGGTTAAGAATGTTTTGGCCACTGTCGTCCGGCCAGCGCAGGTTTAGAATCTGCTGCGCCAGGCCATTACACCAGAAAATAGCCCCCTCTTCCGTGGTCAGGACGACCGCATCCGGTAACGATTCCGCCCCGCTGCGAAAGCGTTTAATCAGGCTTCCCAGCTCGCGCCGACGCTTTTTATTACGCATCTGCATCTGGTGCAGACCATACAGCAGCGGCTCCCAACTGCCGCGGCCAGGCGGAGGAGTCATGCTCCGGTCCACCCACAGCCACCACGACAGGCGCATCAAATTCCAGAAATGCCAGATCAGCAAACCGGTCACTGCCGCCAGTAAAAACCACGGCAGATGACCCACAAACGCCCCCAGAATCAGGGCCGGAATACACGCTAAAAAGAGCTCCAGCGCCAGCCTTTTCCATGACAGCCGTTCCAGCACGGGTCACACTCCTGTCAAAATTCAGAAACGGGCGGAGAAACGATACCCCGTGCCGCGAACCGTTTGCACCATACGATCATGGCCACTGTGTTCCAGCGCTTTGCGCAGGCGGCGAATATGGACGTCCACCGTGCGGTCTTCCACATAAACGTTGGTCCCCCAGACGTGGTTCAGCAGCTGTTCGCGGCTGTACACCCGCTCCGGATGGGTCATAAAGAAGTGCAATAATTTAAATTCCGTCGGTCCCATATCCAGCGGACTGTCGCCGGTCATTACCCGGTGCGATGAAGGGTCGAGGCTCAGCCCCTGCATTTCGATCACCTCTTCCACCGCCATCGGTGAAATACGGCGCATCACCGCTTTGATTCGCGCCACCAGCTCTTTCGGAGAGAAAGGCTTGGTGATGTAGTCATCCGCGCCGGTCTCCAGGCCGCGAACGCGATCCTCTTCTTCTCCACGCGCGGTCAGCATCACTACCGGAATATCCCGCGTCATCGCCTCGCGCTTGAGCAGTTTAATAAACTGCAGCCCCGAACCGCCCGGCAGCATCCAGTCCAGGAGAATCAAATCAGGCCAGGGTTCATTGAGTTGATTCACCGCGCTGTCATAATCTTCCGCTTCGACAGGCTGAAAGCCATTTTGCTCCAGAACAAAGCAGACCATTTCGCGGATTGGAGCTTCATCTTCAACGACCAGAATTCTTCTCGCCATTATTTACCCTGTGTTTTTTAGCCATCAGTATAGAAGTGCGGCGTCATTATGCGTCACTTTTGTGACAGATTTATGAAAAAAATGACCGTCTGATGATCGGGTATTTTGAAGCACGACGCGGACTTACCCCTCACTAACAAGTGGTATACTGCCGCCCATGCTTTTTTCGCTAGGGAAGATTTATGCGCCTCCTTCACACCTCCGACTGGCACCTGGGCCAGAATTTTTACAGCAAAAGCCGCGCGGCCGAACACGACGCTTTTCTTACCTGGCTACTGGACCGCGCGCAGGAGCATGAAGTCGACGCCATTATCGTGGCTGGCGATATTTTTGATACTGGCTCGCCGCCGAGCTACGCCCGCGAACTGTATAACCGTTTCGTCGTCCAGTTGCAGCAGACCGGCTGTCGCCTGGTGGTGCTGGCGGGCAACCACGACTCGGTGGCGATGCTCAATGAATCCCGCGATATCCTTGCCTTCTTACACACCACCGTGGTGGCGAACGCCGGCTACGCGCCGATTGAGCTGCCGCTGCGCGACGGCACGCCGGGCGCCATCTTCTGTCCGGTGCCGTTTTTACGCCCGCGCGAGCTGGTGACCAGCCAGGCCGGTCACTCCGGTCGGGAAAAACAGCAGCTGCTGCTGCACGCCATCAGCGACTATTATCAGGAGCAGTATCAGCAGGCCTGCACGCTGCGCGGCGATCGGCCGCTGCCCATCATTGCCAGCGGCCATCTGACCACCGTCGGCGCCAGCAAAAGCGATGCCGTCCGCGACATTTACATCGGCACACTGGATGCCTTTCCGGCGCAACACTTCCCCCCTGCCGACTACATTGCGCTGGGCCATATTCACCGGGCGCAGATGGTCGGCGGCTGCGAGCATATCCGCTACAGCGGCTCGCCGCTGCCGCTGAGCTTCGATGAAACCGGCAAAGCGAAATCGGTGCATCTGGTGAGCTTTAGCGAGGGGCGACTTAGCGCCGTGGAAACCCTGGAGGTGCCCGTGACCCAGCCTCTGGCGGTAATCAAAGGCGATCTGGCCGCCATCACCGCCCAGCTGGAGCAGTGGCGCGGCGTCGAGCAGGACCCGCCGGTGTGGCTGGATATCGAAATCACCACCGAGGACTATCTGCACGATATTCAGCGGCATATTCAGGCGCTGACGGAGGATCTGCCGGTGGAAGTGCTGCTGGTGCGCCGCAGCCGCGAGCAGCGCGAGAAAATACTGCTCAACGCCCAGCGGGAGACGCTCAGTGAACTGAAGGTGGAGGAGGTATTCGAGCGCCGGCTGGCGCTGACCGAAATTGACGAGATGAAGCGCGCCCGGCTGCATGAGCTGTTCGCCCATACGGTGCATACGCTCACCGCGGAGGACGAAAACGCATGAAAATCCTCAGTCTGCGCCTGAAAAACCTCAACTCCCTGAAAGGGGAATGGAAGATAGACTTTACCGCCGAGCCGTTCGCCAGCAATGGCCTGTTCGCCATTACCGGCGCCACCGGGGCCGGGAAAACCACGCTGCTCGATGCCATTTGCCTGGCGCTCTATCATGAGACGCCGCGCCTGAACAAGGTCTCCCAGTCGCAAAACGACCTGATGACCCGCGATACCGCCGAGTGTCTGGCGGAAGTCGAGTTTGAAGTAAAAGGCATCGCCTACCGCGCTTTCTGGAGCCAGAACCGGGCCCGTAACCAGCCGGATGGTAATCTGCAGGCGCCCCGCGTCGAGCTGGCGCGCTGCGCTGACGGCAAAATCCTCGCCGATAAAGTCTCGGACAAGCTGGAGCAAACCGCGACGCTTACCGGCCTCGACTATGGTCGCTTCACCCGCTCGATGCTGCTTTCCCAGGGGCAATTTGCCGCCTTCCTGAACGCGAAGCCGAGCGATCGCGCGGAGCTGCTGGAGGAGCTGACCGGCACGGAAATCTACGGCCAGATTTCAGCCATGGTCTACGAACAGCACAAAGCCGCTCGCCACGCGCTGGAGAAGTTCGAAGCCCAGGCGGCGGGCATCGTCCTGTTGACGGAGGCCCAGCAGCAGGCGCTGCAGGAAAGTTTGCAGGTACTTACTGACGAAGAAAAAGCCCTGCTGGCCCAGCAGCAGAGCCAGCAGCATACCGGCGGAATCCAGCCCCAGGTTGGTGCCATAGGTGGTTGCCATGCTGATGACGGTGTGCACGCCGTCGATGTAGAAGAAGAAGGCGATCATGTAGATGAGAATCGCCCGGTCCTGAGCGATGCGGCGCATCGTGGTGCCGAGGCCGCTGATGGTCTTGGCCACCTCTCCGCCGAACGTCTCGCCAGGCGCGAGCTCCTTGGCGTAGCGCTGCTTATACGTGCGCACGAGCGGCACGGTGAACGCAAGCCACCAAATGCCCGTGATGATAAACGAAACCTGCACGCAGAACAGC
>ONZZ01001200.1_pt1 | contig 17577 bp, 13 predicted proteins | sample 1671101 | NCBI WGS metagenome assembly ONZZ01 (sample SAMN06348122, study PRJEB24527) | human gut metagenome | biome: human gut; feature: ankylosing spondylitis patient; material: feces | host: Homo sapiens | place: China | collected 2015-10
TCTCCACCATGCCTTCCGAGGAGTGGAAGAACGGCGTGGGCAGCGCTCTGACTGCATACGCAGCAGGCACCGGCAAGTGGGACGATGTTGTCACCGCATTTGTGGATGGCTGGGCCAAGGAGTACAAGCTGGCCAACGGCTAAGCCTTTGACTGGAGATCTCCCTAGGAATTAAAAAGGGAGGCGGGCGAAAAGTTCGCCCGCCTCCTTTCCTTTTTTATCAGACAGCTCCCTCAGGAGGTATATCATGCAAAAAGCCATTAGTAAATACTGGCCGATATTTGTGCTGCCTACTCTGGTCGCCTTTATTATCGGCTTCATCTGGCCCTTTATCTGGGGCGTTTATCTGTCCTTCCAGCGGTTCACCACCGTGTCCAAGACTACATTTGTGGGCATCCAGAACTACCTCTCGGTATTTCAGGATTCCACCTTCCTGCACGCTTTCGGCTTTACGGCAGCCTTTACCGTGGTGAGCACTGTGCTCATCAACGTGTGCGCCTTTGCCATTGCGCTGGTGCTGACCCGCGGCATCAAGGGCACCAACATCTTCCGTACCGTGTTCTTTATGCCCAACCTGATCGGCGGCATTCTGCTGGGCTATATCTGGCAGATCCTGCTCAACGGCGTGCTGGCGAACCTGCAGAAGCCTCTGCTGGCTCTGGATGCCAAGGCCGGTTTTGTCGGTCTGGTCATCCTGATGTGCTGGCAGCAGATCGGCTACATGATGATCATCTATGTGGCTGGCCTGCAGAGCGTGCCCGGCGACCTGATCGAGGCCGCTAAGATCGACGGTGCCAACGACCGCGAGATCCTGTTCAAGATCAAGATCCCCATGGTCATGCCCAGTGTGACCATCTGCACCTTCCTCACCCTGACCAACAGCTTCAAGCTGTTTGACCAGAACGTGGCCCTGACCGCCGGTGAACCCGCCAACGCCAGTGAAATGCTGGCCCTGAACATCTACAACACCTTCTACGGCCGCTCCGGTGCCCAGTGGAAGGGCATTGGTCAGGCAAAGGCTGTGGTGTTCTTCCTGATCGTGGTGGTCATCTCGCTCATCCAGCTCCACTTTACCCGCTCCAAGGAGGTGCAGCAGTAATGCCTAAACAGAAAAAGATGTGGGATAACGTCCTCACCGTCATCATGAGTGTGCTGTGCCTGCTGTGGATCTACCCCATCGTGCTGATCCTGCTGAACAGCCTGAAAAAAGAGGGCACCTTTACCACCTCCACGGTGTTCCAGCTGCCCACGAAGGAGACCTTTGTGGGCCTGTCCAACTACGTTTACGGCGTGACCAAGATGGGCTTTCTGTCCAGCCTGGGCTACAGCCTTCTGATTACCATTACCAGTGTGTTCCTGATCCTGCTGTGCTGCTCCATGACCGGCTGGTACCTCACCCGCGTGAACAACAAGCTGAGCAAGTTCATGAATCTGCTCATCGTCTTCTCCATGGTCGTCCCCTTCCAGATGGTCATGTTCACCCTGTCCAAGACCGCCGACACCCTCAATCTGAACACCCCCTGGAACATCTGCATCATCTATCTGGGCTTTGGTGCCGGTCTGGCCGTGTTCATGTTCACCGGCTTCATGAAGAGCGTCCCCATCGAGATCGAAGAGGCTGCCATGATCGACGGCTGCAACCCCATCCAGATCTTCTTCAAGATCGTCTTCCCCATCCTCAAGCCCACCATGATCTCCACTGCCATCCTTGAGACGATGTGGGTCTGGAACGACTACCTGCTGCCCACGCTGGTGCTGGACATCAAGAAATACCGCACCATCCCCATGGCTATCCAGTATTTCCGCGGCGGCTATGGCCGCGTCGAGCTGGCCCCCATGATGGCCTGCATCATCATCGCCATCATCCCCATCATCATCCTTTACATGACCTGCCAGAAGTACATCATCGAGGGTGTCGTGGCAGGCGCTGTCAAGGGCTAAAACAAGGAGGTTCCAGCCATGCGTGCAAGCGGCATTCTGATGCCCGTCTTCAGCCTGCCGGGTCCTTACGGCATCGGCACGCTGGGAGATGAAGCCTTTGCCTTCGTCGATTTCCTTGCGGCCGCAAAGCAGACCTACTGGCAGATACTCCCCATCGGCCCTACGGGCTACGGAGACAGCCCCTACCAGAGCTTTTCTGCCTTTGCCGGCAACCCCTACTTTATTGATTTCCGTCTGCTGGCAGCGGACGGCCTCCTCACCGAGGCTGAGCTGCCCGCACCCCAGCCGGTGGGTCCCGTCGATTACGGTGCCCTCTACCAGCAGCGGCCCGTGGTGCTCCATAAAGCGGCCGACCGGCTGCTGGCTTCCCCCACCCCGGCCTATGAGGCTTTCTGTGAGGCCCAGAGCGGCTGGCTTGAAGATTATGCCCTCTTCATGGCCGTCAAGGCCGAGCAGGGGCAGGCCGGTCTCGCCGACTGGCCCGACGACCTGCGCACCCGGGAGCCTGCGGCCCTCGCCGCCGCCAAAGAGCGGCTGGCCGCCGAGGTGGACTACTACAAGGCCGTGCAGTTCTTCTTCTACACCCAGTGGAACGCCCTCAAGGCCTACGCCAACAGCCACGGCATCCAGCTGGTGGGCGACATCCCCATCTACGTCAGCCCCGATTCCAGCGACCTCTGGACCCACCCGGAGCTGTTCCAGACCGACGGCGCCGTCCACCTGACCAGCGTTGCCGGATGTCCGCCCGACGCCTTTGCCGCCGACGGTCAGCTCTGGGGCAACCCGCTCTACGACTGGCCCCGCCACGAGGCCGAAGACTTCCGCTGGTGGAAGCAGCGCATCAAGCACGCCACTTCCATCTACGACGTCGTCCGCATCGACCATTTCCGGGGTTTCGAGAGCTACTACTCCATCCCCGCCGGGAACAAGACCGCTGCGGGCGGTCACTGGGAGAAAGGCCCTGACCGCGCCTTCATCGACGCCATCCACAAAGCTCTGGGCGAGGGCGGCATCATCGCCGAGGATCTGGGCTATCTGACCCCCGAGGTCAAGGCCATGCTGGCCGCAAGCGGCTACCCGGGCATGAAGATCATGCAGTTCGCCTTTGACAGCCGCGAGCCGGGCAACTACCTGCCCTACACCTACCCCCGCAACAGCGTGGTCTACACCGGCACCCACGACAACGTGACCGCCGAGGGCTGGCGTCAGAGCGCCAGCGCCGAGGATGTGGCCTATGCCTGCCGCTACCTGCGCTGCGCACCGGAAGACCTCACGGAGGCCATGATCTGCGCCTGCCTTTCCTGCGTGTCGGACATGGCTGTCATCCCGCTGGCCGACTGGCTCCATCTGGACGCTGAGGCCCGCATCAATACCCCCAGCACCCAGGGTGCCAACTGGCAGTGGCGGCTCACCCAGCCGCTCACTCCGGCCCTCAGCGCTCACATCGCTGAGCTGACCGCACTGTACCACCGTGTGCCGGGCGAAGAACTTTAAGCTTTCCCCATTTTTCTCCGATTCATCCTGATAGCAGCAGCGCCCTGCCTGCCGTTCCCTCACCGGACAGCAGCCGGGGCGCTGCTGTTTTCCGCGCCTTTTGCCGAAATTTTAACACAACATTTTTTCGGAGCCTTTTCCGGGGCATTCCCTTTATATTTTAGCGTTTTTCCGTCCGTTTCGCTTGATTTTTGTGCTTTGGCGTCCCAAATCCCGTTCCGATTCTGTTTCTGCGCTCTCTTGTTGTTTTTCGGCAGTTATGCTATAATCCAGATAGTTTAGTCTCCGTCTCCGGCGGAGCGTATGTGTGAAAGGAGCATTCCCCTATGGAACTTACATATCAGAGTCCGATGATGCCGGCTGCTTATGCCGTCATCTCTGCCGACGAGATGACCTACATCGACGGCGGTGCCCTTCAGATCGGTTCTTACCTCATCGAATTTCACCCCGAGAACCTCCTCACTGCCGCTGTGAACTTCACGGTCAACTTCGCCCAGCTGATGGGCAAAGCTGCCCTTACGGCGGCTGTGGGCGGTCTGCTTCTGATGCACGAGGACGGCCTGACCCTGTCCCAGTCGGTCTCCTATTACTGGGACGGCCAGAACAAGGCCGGCAAAGCTGCCACTGTGGCGGTCGGCGCTCTCGCTGGCTGGTACGGCGCAATGCAGGCTATCCAGATCTATAACACGGTCAAGTCCATCTTCATTGAGCTCAAGAACGCTTACGCCCAGACCAAGGCAAATATTGCCGCGTCCCAGCAGCAGGATGCTGGCATCACCGACCCCATCGTGGCTGCAGCTGCCTGAGTCTGTTTGATTTGACGGAGTGATCGAAAGGAGTCGTTTATGAAACGCATCCAGATGCCTTCTTCCTATGCTGTTGTAACGGACGGAGAAAAAGCCCTTCTTGGCGGCGGCGGCGCATTTCGTGACGCATGGACCTCATTTACGGACCATCTCCGTTTCACTGATTTCTTCTTTAGAGGTGGACTGCTCTCTCTCTCCATCTCGTTCATTCCGAAGCTGCTGTTCAATGTGGTCAAGGCCGGCTTCAATGCCGTGGAAGGCGTCCACACCTTCTTCTTCGGCGGACCGAGCAAGGCTGCAGAAGACCTTCAGACCTACAAGAACGATATGAGCGCTCTGCGTGCAGACGCAAAGTCTCAGCGCGGCTGACCTTTCCAAAAACAAAAGAATGCCCTGCGGCGGTGGATCCTCACCATGCCGCAGGGCATTCTTTTTGTGTTTTACATGACCCGCACGGCTCCCTGCTCCCGCAGCGAGAGCAGATAGCAGCAGCCCGGGCCGAACAGTGCCTCCATCGCGGCGCAGTAGCGCTTTATTAGTGCATCCGGTACAAAAGCCTGGATCGTTCCGGCAAAGCCGCCGCCCTGCATCCGCCATGCACCGCCGGTGCCTGCAAGGATGCTCTGGCTGATGGCCAGCGCCGCCGACAGCCCCTGATGCTTCGGCGAAGAAGCGCAGTAGACATTCTGGCAGCACTCAAAGGACGAGTGGCCGCTCTTCTCCGCCAGCCGGGCAAAGGCGGCAAAGTCTCCCGCCGCAAGAGCAGCTCTCTGGGCAAGGGTACGGGCATTCTCCTCAAAATAGTGGATGGCACGCAGCACGGCGCGGTCGCCGCATTGCTCCCGCAGGCGGGGCAGCTCCTGCCAGAAGCGTTTCTCGTCCACCTCGCCCAGCACCTTGCCGCCCAGACAGGCTGCCACGGCCTCCATCTCGTTCCGGATGGCCGCGAACTCGCCGGTCAGCTCGCTGTGGCTGGCGCGGGTATCGGTGACACAGAGGGTCATGCCCTCGGGCAGGACGCCGTCGGTATGTATCTTCTCGATCTTCGGTGCCGTCGGGTCGGCAAAATCCGCAAAGAGCACCCCGCCCACGGCGCTGGTCAGCTGGTCCAGCAGGCCGCTGGGCTTGCCGAAGTAGGTATTCTCCGCAAACTGGCAGATGCGGGCCAGCGCAGGGGCGTCCAGGCCGCAGCCGTATTCCGTGTTGAGGATCATGGCCACGCCCATCTCAAAGGCTGCTGAGCTGGACAGTCCCGAGCCCCGCAGCACATCGCTGGCCGTGTAGGCGTCGAAGCCACCCACATCGCAGCCCTTTGCCCGGAAGCCCTCCGCGATGCCCCGGATGAGGCTGGCCGAGTGGGTGCTCTCCCCCTGCTGCGGCTCCTCTTCGGTCAAATCAATGACGTCCAGCTTGTTGAAGCCACGGGACTTGACCCGGATGAAGCCATCCTCGTTCCTGGACGCCACCGCCACAAGGTCCAGCGTGACCGCACCCGCAAGGCCGTAACCGTGCTGGTGGTCGGTGTGGTTGCCGCCAAGCTCTGTGCGGCCCGGGGCCGAATAGACCTGCACCTGCCGCCCCGGCCCATAGTAAAGCTCAAACTGCTCGAGGGCCGCACCATAACGGCTGCGCTGGCGGGCCAGGACCTTTTCGCTGCCGCCGTAGAGCGCGGCCAGCGCGGCGTCCCACCTCCCCGCTGCGATCTGTTCTCTGAGCTGCCTGCTGGTTGCCATCCAGAACCCCTCCCTGCGCTCTCTCAATGTTCGGTTTGTTACCGCTATTGTAATGCATCCGCTGCCATTTTGCAATTTCAACCCGCAAAAAAAGTAATTTTCGGTGTCCAGCCCAAAGAATAAGATGTACTTTTGTTGAATTTGCGGGGGCAGATGTGGTATACTCAGGCTATAGAGCCAACAGGCAGGAGGGAACCGCAATGGCAGACGTCTACAAGCAGTCGTTCAAGCAGAACTACACCAACAACATCGAGCTGTCCATCTTCAACTGCGGTCTGGAGCGCTGTGCTCCGGGGCAGACCTGGGGTCCCGGCATCCGGGACCACTACCTTATCCATCTGGTCGTCTCGGGCAAGGGCGTGTTCGAGGTCGGCGGGCGCACCTACGAGGTCGTGCCGGGCGATCTGTTCTTTGCCCGCCCCAGCCAGCTCATCCGCTATACTGCCGACGAGGTCCAGCCGTGGGAGTACAGCTGGGTCGGCTTCAACGGTGCCTGCGCCCACAAGCTTGCGGCGCAGCTGCCTTTCACCGACGCTGCCCCCGTCCACCACACCCAGGACCTGGAGGGGATGCGGGCGGCTCTGAGCAGCATCTACTCGTCCCGCGGCCTGCAGCCCCAGGACGAGGCCGCGATGGTGGGCTACCTCTACCTCTTCATCGCCGCTCTGATGCGGGAGACCAGCGAGAGCCGCCCTCACAGCACCTCTTCTTCCAGCCAGTATGTCCTGAACGCCATCAAGTACATCCAGTTCAACTACTCCCACGACATCTCCATCGACGATGTCGCCAAGAGCGTCGGCGTCTCCCGGAGCCATCTGTACCGGGTGTTCATGCTCAATGTGGGCAAGAGCCCCATCGACTATCTGACCGAATACCGGGTCAACGAGGCCTGCAAGCTGCTGCGCAGCGGCACACTGTCCATCGCCGAGGTGGCGGCATCGGTGGGCTTCCTCGACCAGTTCTATTTTTCGCGGGTGTTCAAGCGTGCTAAAGGTGTGCCGCCCAGCAAGTATATGACTTCGCAGGCTGACGCAGACGTCCAGCCCGCCCCTGACGAGACATAAGGAGAGATCATTCCATGCCCTTACAGAAAAACCAGCTTCTCACCCTCCGCATCGAGCGTCTTTCCAGCGACGGCAGCGGCGTTGCCCACTCGCCGGAGGGCGAGGCCGTCTTCGTCCCGGGTACTGCCCCCGGCGATGAGGCTCAGGTGCGTATCGTCAAGGACTGCGGCCGGTATGCCTTCGGCATTCTGGACAAACTGCTCACCCCTTCGCCTGACCGCATCCCGGTGGACTGCGCTGTCGCCGGCCCCTGCGGCGGCTGCAGCCTGCGGCACATGGACTATGCCGCCGAGCTGCGGGCCAAGCAGGAGAGCGTCGCCGACGCCTTCCGCCGCATCGGCGGACTGGATGTGCCGGTGCTGGATGCCCTTCCCTCCCCTGAGGTGGACCGCTACCGCAACAAGGTACAGTTCCCGGTGGGCCGCGACAAAAACGGTGCGCCCTGCATCGGCTTTTACGCCGGCCGCACCCATCGCATCGTCCCCTGCCCCGATTGCAGATTACAGCCCGGCGTCCTGAACGACATCGGCAACGCGCTCTGCAGCTTCTTCGCCGCCCACGGCATCCAGCCCTACGACGAGGAGAGCGGCAAGGGCCTTGTTCGGCATATCTTCCTGCGCCGGGGTACACACAGCGGCCAGATCATGGTCTGCCTCGTCTGCACCCGCCCGAAGTTTCCCCACAGCGAGGAGCTCGTGGCCGCGCTGCGGGAGCAGTTCAGCGATATTGCGTCCGTCCTCATCAACGTCAACGCCAAGAAGACCAATGTCATCTTGGGTGAAGAGACCGTCTCGCTCTACGGCCCGGGCTACATCGAGGATACTCTCTGCGGTGTGCCGGTCCGGCTCGGCCCCCTCTCCTTCTATCAGGTCAACACACTGGCCGCTGAGCGGCTCTACGGCATCGCTGCCGAATACGCCCAGCTGGAACCCTCGGACGTTCTGCTCGACCTCTACTGCGGCATGGGTACCATCGGTCTCTCCATGGCCGACCGCTGCCGTGAGCTCATCGGCGTGGAGATCGTGCCTGAGGCTATTGACAGCGCCAAGGCCAACGCCGCCCGGATGGGCGACGCTGTCGCCGCCAAGAGCCGCTTCTTCTGCGCCGACGCCGGTCAGGCTGCGGCCCGCCTCGCCGCTGAGGGCCTGCGGCCTGATGTCATCATGCTCGACCCGCCCCGCAAGGGCTGCGACGAGACGACCCTTTCCGCCGTCGTCCAGATGTCCCCCCGCCGGGTGGTCTACGTCAGCTGCAACCCCTCCACCGCCGCAAGAGATGCCGCATGGCTCGAAGAGCATGGGTATCATGCGGAGAAGGTGCAGCCGGTGGACCTTTTTCCACGAACACGGCATTGCGAGGCCGTTCTCCTTTTGTCCAAACTCAACGTCGACCACCGCATTGAAGTGGAAGTGAGCATGGATGAGCTGGATGTGACTGCTGCGGAAAGCAAGGCAACTTACAATGAGATTCGGAACTATGTGTGGGAACACCACCAGTTGAAGGTGTCCAACCTCTACATTGCGCAGGTGAAGCAGAAGTACGGCATCATCGAGCGTGAGAATTACCATAAAGCGAAAAACGAGAATGCCAAGCAGCCCCAGTGTCCGAAGGAAAAAGAGGATGCGATTGTGGAAGCATTGAAGCATTTTCAGATGATTTGATACGCAATCACCCCAGAGAGAATAGCCTCTTGTGCGTTCTCTCTGGGGTGATTTTTGCGTTATGCTACTTCCGGGTAGCGCATATATACATACTCGTAGATTTTCTTCTGGTAGGTCTGGATATCGCTTACATCATAGCTATTGGGAAGTTCTTGCCAAAGGGTATTGCGAATCAGGTTATCCACAATCGCCTTAGTTTCCTGCTTGTCCGTCCAATGGTCGAGTTTGGCAATCTGCTGTTTGATTTTTGTCAACAAGTCCACAGACACTTTCTTGATCGTTTCAATTTCCTGCTTCGTGAGGTTCTCCGAAAACAGCAAATCGTACACTGAAAGCTCCTCGTCACTGGAAAAGCCCTCACGCACATAGCGCTGCTGCTCCGTGTCCAGTGAACTTGCAAGCTCCATCAGATCCATGAAGGTTTTCTCGATGGTCGCACGGTTCTGCTCCGCATTGTAGGCATCGATGATCTCCTGATAGCGGTCATAATAATCAATGCGCTGCGGGTTTGCAAACAACATTTTCGCCAATTGCTGATTCACCAGTTCATCCAGATCGCGCAGCAAGAGATTCTTCCGCCGGGTGTGGGCGAACTCCCGGCTCAACAGGTCAAAATCAATTTTGCTGATGTCAAACTGCCGGGAAGGTACAGCCTCCTGATCCGGCTTTTCCACATGGATGTACTCGTTGACGATGCCGTTGATCTGCACCATCAGGTCCGTGTTATCTGCGTGTTTCCGCTTCTGCTGCAAGCCCTCGTAGATGGCGAGAATTGCGTTTTTCCGGGCGCGCACGGCATCGTCCACATCGTCACGGTCTGCGTAGCGGAACAGCCGCGCCAGTTCAGACGCATAGGTCTGGAAGGTTTTCTTGGTTTCCAACGTCTCGCACATCGCGTTGACTGCATCCTGTACAAGGCTCATCTTTTCAAAGTCCTGTGCGTCCACCAATTCCTGCAGCCGGAACCCGTGTTCTGCCAGAAAGCCGTCCGCTTTTCCGATGACCGTGCAAATACGCTGGATCAGCTCCGTTTTATCCACCGTTGGATCAACACCCGCCGGGCTGTTCTTGCTGACCGTATAATCTGCCAGAGCCTTGCGCAGCGCCTTTACGATACCAATATAGTCCACGATCAGGCCGTTGCTCTTGCCCTCCGAAACACGGTTTGCACGAGCAATAGTCTGCATCAGGGTATGGGCTTTCAACGGCTTGTCCAGATACAGACAGGACAGACACTTTACATCAAAGCCCGTCAGCCACATGGCACAGACGAACACCACCCGGAACGGATTCTTGCTGTCCTTGAATTCTTTATCCAGCTCCCGCTTTTCCATTTTGGCACGGTGCGGCAAAATATCCAGTCCCCACTTTTTGAAGGTCTGCACCTCGTTCTGCTCCTGACTGATCACCACTGCCATTTCGGTTTCTTTCATCCATGCCAGTTTACGGGCAAGCTCCTGTGCTTCCTGCTGGGTCACTGTGCCCTGCCGGGCTTCCAGCTCCCTGATCTTTGCCTGCCAGCATTCCTGCACATAGTTGTACATCCGCACACAGGTAACCTTATTCAGACAGACGAACATCGCCTTGCCGCTGGTCCAAAGGTCAGAGTAATGCTCCACAAAATCCTTTGCAATGGAGCGCAGCCGTTCATCTGCGGTGAGAATATGGATCTCCTTGGCAAATTCTCGTTCCAGCTTTTCCTCCTGCGAAGGATCAAGGTCGGCTGCTTCAATGGCATCCAGGATCCGCCCGGTGATCTCCGGCTTGTCCAACTGGGCGATCTTATCCGCGCGGTTCTCATAGTACAGCGGCACCGTTGCGCCGTCCTCCACCGCCCGCTTGAAATCATACACCGACAGATACCCGCCAAAGGTGCGCTCGGTGATATGGTCATCTGCCAGAAGCGGCGTACCGGTAAAGCCGATGCGGGACGCCGTGGGCAGCAGGTGCATCATGTTGTCTGCAAAAATGCCGTACTGGCTGCGGTGGGCTTCATCCGACAAAATCAGAATGTCGTGATCCGGGTAGATGGGCGGCTCCTTGGGCAGATTGAACTTCTGGATCAGGGTAAACACAAAGCTGGGGTTGCCCTGCAGCTTTTTTACAAGGTCTGTACCGCTGGATGCAATGAACTGCGAAGCCTTGGTTTTGCCCAGCAGACCGCAGTTTTCAAAGGTATCGCTGATCTGCCGGTTCAGCTCGTCACGGTCGGTCAGTACCACAATGGTGGGCGAGCCTGCAAACTTGCGCCGGATCTTCTGCGCCAGAAAGACCATGGAGTAGCTTTTGCCTGACCCCTGCGTGTGCCAGAACACACCCAGCCTGCCGTCTTTTAACTTGCGGTTCTCGTAAGCACTGACGGCCTCGTTGACGCCGAGATACTGGTGGTTGCGGGCCAGAATCTTGGTGGTGCGCCCACCGGAATGGTCGTAAAGGATGAAGTTTTCCAGCAGATCGAGGAAGGTCTTTTTCTCGCAGATGCCCCGCAGCATGGTTTCCAGTTCCACGCTGCCTGCATCGCTTTCCTTCAGACGCTTCCACTCGTGGAAAAACTCGTACTTGCTGCCAAGCGTACCCACCTTGGCTTCCAATCCATTGGACAGCATAAGAAAGGCATTATAGTAGAACAACTGCGGAACAGTATCGAGGTAATCCCGATAGTTGTCTATGTAGGCGTTCTGCACATCCACGGTGGGCTTTTTCAGCTCGATGAACAGCAGCGGAATGCCATTGACAAAGCCCACAATGTCCGTTCTGCGGCGGTACAGCTGCGAGTGGATCTTCATTTCTTTTACGGCGAGGAAATGATTGTTTTCCGGGTTTTTGAAGTCGATCACCGCCGCGCTTCGGATTTCGGTGCGGCCATCCGCCCGCTTGACCGTCACCGGGATGCCATCCCGCAGCAGAAAATACTTTTCCTCGTTGATCTGCATCAGGGATGCGGTGGAAACGTGTGCCGTGAATTTCTTCTGCACCTCGTCCAGCTGGTTCGGGGTGAGCCACGGGTTCAGCCGCAAAAGCGCCTGCCGAAAATACCGGGTCAGCAACACTTCCCCATAGCTGGTGCGGCCCAACGTCCCGTCCGGCCCCAGCTTTTCGGAGTTGTAAGCCAGCACGACCTCCCAGCCCAGAACATTTTGCAGCAAATTGCCTGCACTGTTCTGAACAAGGACATTTTCGGAGTATTCGCGGCTCATAGGATCACCTCATTTTAATGCTTTCGCTTTCTGGACACTCGAATTTTCTCAACTTCCGTTAATGGTGCAGACAACGTGCTATTGTCCCATAGTTTTTCGAAATAATTTGAATATTGCTGAAACCCTTTTCCACCATCTGCAAATGCATACGTTATCGTTTGATTGCTCAGTTGTCCATACCAATACGGTCCGACAAAAACTTCTCCATCTACCCGCCAGTAAAAGTCAAGCGTCATACAATTATAACCTTTGACAATTATCTTTCCTTTATAGTTTTTCGCATTTAATTTATCTGCCCACGCAACCAAGTCCTCTATCGATTTTTTTATTTGATTGGGTGCAGTATTTTCTTCTCTTTCTCTCGCGGCAACAAATTCGCTTTCAGGATTCATTGTCAGGATTCGAAAGTTAACTCCTTTCTTTAAGCAAATCTCAACTTTGTTTTCATACTTATTTCTAAAATTACTCAAGCCAAAAGCTACTGCATCGACCTGATACCTTGCTCTCTCTAATTCCGGGTCGGAATCCGCATTTTTTTCTGCACGAGTGCTGTAAATCTTCGAGATTTTCCACTCGTCCAGTGGGTTCTCCTTTCTACGATCGACAAGAAGTGCTGTAATAAGTGCTACAACAGCAGATGCAAGAAGCGAGCACCCAATATTTGACACAATGGCTGTTGGTGAATCCCATACGAAAGCGTCCATCAATGCTAAAAACAATCCTATTGCAAAGAAAATCAATCCCGCAATAATTGCCATCAAATTAAACTTATATTTCATGCAAACACTTCCTTTCTCAGAGAACTTTATACTTTAAAGTTTTAACAGCAACGGCAATAACGCAATGCCTACATCACAACTCTTATCTGCCAGCCACGTCAAAACAGGCTTTACTTTTTCCCACTTTGACTTTTTGCTGTCTTTGGACTTTACCACTTCTTCAATCTCAGAGATTTTATCCAGCACTTCCTGTGTCTGTTCATTCGTGAGTGAAGTCATTTCTTCTACTTCTTTGCGTACCTGCTCAAACGTAGCATTCACATTCACGCTGTTGGTCACATTGACGACCTGAGAATTGGAAACTTCCGGCTTGGGCAACTGTACCGCATTCATCTGGTATTTGTACGTTTCCAGCTTTGCTTTCATCATTTCCAGATTTTCAACCACACAATTCGGGTGTTCTACCAGATGTCCATAAAAGACCATTTTCGCATTTCTATCATTGTACCACAGACCATCATACCATTGCTTTACACATGCTTGGTATTTTCCATCTATTTCTCTATGTAATTTCAAGCGTTCATCGTCACTTAAATTTTGAGTATTACTCAATCGTTCAATATCCGCACATACCATATCATAAAATTCTTTTGGCATATCCATAGTGTCACACCTCCACTTCACCACTCATCAACTTCGGCAATAAACGGTTTCGTATTTCTGTAAGATCTTCCACCTGTTTCTTTAGCGCTTCAACTTTCTGCTGAATATTCTCTTCGTAATCATTAAATTTATCCAAAATCTTTTTATCCGCAGTCAGTACCAAAATTTTTTGCAGCATTCCTTTTGTTAAAAACTTTATAGTTGAACCGCTTGCGCCTTTCGCCAACGCTTCCATATTATTCTGTACGGTAAAATACAAATTAAATAAATTTGAATGGTCAAATGGTGCAAGCACATAAGTTCTCTGATACGCTTCAAATTTTCCGCGGTATAGTTTCACGTTAAAATCCCCATTACCAGCCAATATAACAGCACTGGTATCAAATGAATACCCCGGTGCTGTTATCGTTTCTTGTGAACATGTAAAAAATGGATAATTTCCTCCTTTATCTCCATAGTTTGCATCTTTTTTTCCTGTAACTACCGGTGCAATTTCTTCAAGCGGAAACTTTCTCCACTCCTCCGGCACGCCATCCACAATTTTCGTGTTTTCATGCCCCGGAAAGCGCAGATTCACAAACCACTCTTTATAAAGCCGCTGGGCTACTTCTTCCAGCAATTTGATTTGTTTCTGGTTGTTTTCAATCAGGTCATCGTAGGCAGAGAGAATATCTGCGATACGATGTTGTACTTCTATACTGGGTATCCTGCATTCATGGTTTGATAATCTTGCCTGACTCAAATTTTGAATATTTGCGCCTACTGCTGTTCCTGAAACCGCTCTTCTAAAGGCTTTACTTTTAAAATAGTAGGTAAAATAAACTGGATCATATCTGTCTGTGTCATTCAATCTCGCACGAATACAAAATCCAGAATATGTAACTCGCTCAGTTGGATTTTTAACGAGCATACACCTTCCAACAAGTTCTTTGTTTCCATTTGAACGAACAAATACAATATCCCCATTCCGCAGACAATCTTCTAGCCGCACTATATCTTTTTTCACTTCCTGAAGCTGTGAATAGTCGGGATAAAATCTGTCTCCAAAATTTGAAACACCAATCAACTTTATTCCTTTTGCATACGCTGTTTTATTAAAATTTATGCCATTGCTAAAAGTCGCAATATCACCCAACTTCACCTTTTCCCACTTCATACCCCCATCTCCTCCAGATTCTTCGAGATGGTTTCCATCAGGCGGTTGGACTCTGCCTGCAATTCCAGAAGTTCCTTGTGGATTTCCTTCATCCGCTGGGCAAAATCCACACCGTCGTCCTCCACAGGTGCAACGCCCACATAGGCGCCGGGCGTCAGGGATGCGCCTTTCTCGTTGAGGATGGTGTCGCGGCTGGCCACCTTGCACAGACCGGGGATATCCTGATAAACGCCCTCGCCAAACTTTTCGGTGAGCCAGACGGCCTCCTTGGCAACGGTCAGCTTCTCGTTGAGGGCTTCCAGCTCCTTGTCGAACTTTTCCTGCGTGGTCTTGCGCTCTTTGCGGGGTGCTGCCTCCACCGCGGCTTTGGCTTCTTCCCGCTTGGCCTGCACGTTTTGTTCCATTGCAGCCTGAATCTCTGCAAAGGGGCGGTCGTCTGCCAGCTCTGCGTGATACTCTGCCAAAAGCCCCTTGTACTTGTCCACCTCGCCACGATAGAGCCAGACAATGGCGTCGAGGTTCTTCAGCTGCCAGTCGCTCCACTCGTTCTGAGTGCGGTCCACCACGGTATAATAGTTGCGGGCGTCGATGAACAATACGGTGTCCAGCAGATGTTCCGGCTTGCCCTTATCCAAAAACCACAGCGAACAGGGCAGGCTCTTGGTGTAGAAGAAGTTGTTGCCCACGCTCATCATCACGTCCACATGGCCGGTCTGGATAAGTTTTTCACGGATGTCCTTGTCTTTGCCCTGACTGTCGGTAGCAGAGGACGCCATCACAAAACCCGCACGGCCATGCTCGTTCAGGTAGGAGTAGAAATAGGACACCCACAGATAATTTGCGTTGCCGATTTCCTTGGCCTTGTTCACGCCGGGCAGGCCAAAGGGCAACCGCCCGGCACTCTGCGCCGACTCCGACTTGACCTTATCCACGTTAAACGGCGGATTTGCCATCACATAGTCGCAGCAGCCGTTCAGGTTGTGGGCATCGTGATAGAAAGTATTGGCTTCATCGCCGGACTTGATCACGCCGGTCAGACCATGCACGGCCATATTCATCAGGCAGAGCTTGGCATTGTACTCCACCTTTTCCTGTCCGTAGAAGGTCATGGTGTTGTTGGCGATCATGCCCGCATGGTTTACAAAGTCGCCGGTCTGCACAAACATACCGCCGCTGCCGCAAGCCGGGTCCAACAGAACGCCGTGGGCAGGCTCCAGCACATTGACAATCATCTTCACCAGCGATTTCGGCGTAAAGAACACGCCGTCATCCTGTGCCACATTCTTGGCAAACTTATTCAAAAAGTACTCGTAGATACGGCCGATCACATCGCCGCCCACATCGTCCAACGCATCATTGTTGAAGATTCGCAGCAGTTCCCCCAGCAGTTCATCCGAGAAGATGGTGTAGTCCTTCGGCAGAACGCCCTGCAGCTGCTCGCTCTGCTGCTCCACCAGTTCCATGGCGTTGTTCACCACTTCGCCCAGACTGTTCAGAGGATTGCCCTCGATGCCGGTCAGCCCCTGCTCCGGGATGTTGGCGGGCAAATTGACTAAGTAATTGTACTGCGCCTCTTTGGGCAGAAACAGTGCACTCTTCTCGGCAAAGTCACTCTGTTCCACCGGCAGCACCCGGCCACCGCGCATAGGACGGTCTTTCAGGATCTCCTGCTCTACCAGTTTGAAGCGGCTGTACGCATACCGCAGAAAAATCAGTCCCAACACCGGCATACAGTATTGGTTCGAGGTGAGTTTAGAGCCTGCACGCAGCAGATCTGCCGACTCCCACAGGTCAGCTTCCAGTTTTTTGACGTTCACATTATTTGCCACGAGGGGGTTCCTCCTGTTGTTTGGATTTTCATTTTCTATTGTATCACATTTTTCTGCAATGTTCATCCCAATTCATCGCTATTTTCTTTTTTGGCTGGAAAAAGTTGTTTACCAATGGCTGACAATGTGTTAGAGCCACAAACTTTCTCATTTGGAGACGCTAAGTCTGCATCCACCGGATGCAGTTCAAGGGTTTGGGTGTCCCCAACAAGTATTTTGCAACGCAAAAGAAGCAGATGTATATACGTCTGCATTGCTTGCGGATGCTATGAAATCTCTCAACGTGCTTCCCAGATTTGAAAATCATTTTGCGATCAAGACCGTCCATTTTCAAGTTTCACTTGATGCGGGCGGTTATTTTTTTGCTCAGGAAGTTTTCGAGTTTGCAATCGCAGCAAGCAGGGCGAGTTGGTACCAACTCACGATTTTTGAATCTGATTTTACAAATCCGACTTCAAAAACGATTGTTGGGCTTCGCCAAAACCCGATATTCAGCACATAAACTGTGCCGACTGCGTATCTTAACAGACGCTAAATAAGCAAATTTCTTGTAGAAAAAATCGTTTCCGAAAAATCGTCGTTGATTCATTCAATGTTGTACAAAACCGGAACTATTACTTCCGGTTTTGAAGGCAAAAAGCGGAAGTATCACTTCCTAAAAAATCGAGCAATTTTATGGTATGCTCTATCCAGAGCCGTTCACAAGAACCGGACCTCCTAAGTCCGGTTTTCTCCCTCAAAACCGGACCTGATACGTCCTAAAAACGCTTGTATGATTGTGATATGCTTTCTACAGCTCCTCATCGAACCTTGAAAACCTCATGACCGTCTGCATGGGATACCCGGCGATGACCAGAAGGAGAGCCGGAAAACGCCGCCGAGAGGGGGCAGGAAGTCCATGCAGAGAGAACGGCATCCAAAATTTGAACTTACGTTGATACGCAAAACCAGAACCAATAGTTCCGATTTTGCCTTGAAATTCACTTCGTATTTTTTAAAACCGGAACTACCAGTTCCTAAAAATAAAATTTACGATGTGATACACTAAGCCCACAGAAGCACATTCTTCATTGCTTTCTCGCAAGTGCTGACAAAGAATGTCCGATTTTTAGTAGAAATTCAACTCGATTTTCGTGAAAGTCGGACGTAATATGTCCTAAAAAATCTTCTATGAACGTGCTAATCTAGTTTTAAGTCTCTCATCGAACCTTGAAAACCGCATGACCGTCTGCATGGGATACCCGGCGAAGATCCTGAAAAGGAGAGCCGGAAAACGCCGCTGGAAGGGGGCAGGAAATCCATGCGGGGATAACGG